>Ga0209070_100019_pt1 | contig 352344 bp, 336 predicted proteins | sample SynthPrep_5_END__FD_187205 | JGI IMG/M metagenome (GOLD analysis project Ga0209070, IMG submission 187205) | Synthetic microbial communities from Ohio, USA - SynthPrep_5_END_DS10_MetaG (SPAdes) (version 2) | ecosystem: Engineered > Bioreactor > Aerobic > Activated sludge | place: USA: Ohio...
CGCTGGCCGAACGCAGGCTTGAATCCGTGGGTAACCCGGCAGGACGCCGGGTTAGCCGCGCTGGGCCAAGGATGGCCCATCGCGGCGGCCCACGGATTCAAGCCGGAGTGAGGGCACACCGAGCCTAGGCGAGGTGCCGAGTGTTGGGGCAAGAGCCTTTTGGTTACTTTTGGGCTCTTTTCAAAAGTGACCCGCCGTAAGGGCGGAACCATAAGCCGCCATAACCTAAATAATGGATATGTACTCAGCAGCGCTAAGCCCTACTCAATCCCCACCTGATTCCGCCCATTATGCTTAGCCGTATACAACCCCTTATCCGCCGCCATGATCAATTGACGACAATCCGTCCCCTGCTGCGGCGTCATGGTCGACAGCCCGATACTGATAGTCAGACTCGACCCCTCAGTCGGCGCGTTATGCGGAATCTTCAGAGCAGCCACCGCCATGCGCAGCTTCTCGGCCACCAACCGCGCCCCACCTGGCGAGGTATTAGGCAGCACCAGGGCAAACTCCTCCCCCCCATAGCGCGCCGGCAAATCCGAAGGCCGACTGCTCGCCTCACGAATGGTCGCCGCCACCTTGCGCAACGCCTCATCCCCTTCAACGTGCCCAAAACTATCGTTATAGGTCTTGAAGAAATCCACATCAATCATCAACAACGACAACTGAGTCTGATCACGCATGGCCCTACGCCACTCCAGCTCCAGGTATTCATCAAAGTGACGACGGTTAGACAGCCCGGTCAGACCATCGGAGTTCATCAGCCGCTGCAATACCAGATTGGTGTCCAGCAACTGCTGCTGGCTGACCCGCAACGCACGGTAAGCCGCATCCCGCTGCAACAGGGTCATGTAGGACCGCGAGTGATAGCGAATGCGCGCCACCAACTCGATGTTGTCCGGCAGCTTGACCAGATAATCATTGGCCCCGGCAGAAAAAGCCGCGCTCTTGATCAGCGGATCTTCCTTGGTGGACAGCACGATAATCGGGATATTCGCGGTGGCCGGGTGAGTGCGGTATTCGCGCACCAGCGTCAGGCCGTCGAGGCCCGGCATCACCAGATCCTGCAGGATCACGGTCGGCTTGATGCGGATCGCCTGGGCAATCGCCTGGTGCGGATCGGCGCAGAAGTGAAAATCGATGTTTTCTTCATGAGCCAGGCCACGCCGCACGGCTTCACCGATCATGGCCTGGTCGTCGACCAGCAACACCATGGCGGCATTTTCGTCGGTCTTGATGTCGTCGATCTGTAAATCATTCATGTGCAGTCACCTGAATTACTACCTGCCAGCCAGCACCGCGGGAAGTCCTGTTCATTTTGCAAAGACCTCCAGCAATCGGGGCGCAATTCTATCCAGTGGGCGAATTTCAACAGCAGCATCAATCGCCGCCGCCGCTTTGGGCATGCCATACACCGCCGAGCTTTGCTGATCCTGGGCGATGGTCAAATAACCTTGTTCACGCAGTAACTTGAGGCCCTGGGCCCCATCGCGCCCCATGCCGGTCAGCAGTACGCCGACGGCATCGCCATTCCAGTGGCTGGCCACGCTTTCGAAAAACACGTCGATCGAAGGTCGGTAGATCTCGTTTACCGGTTCTGCGGTATAGGCTAGCGTGCCATTTTTCAGCAATCGAATGTGGTGGTTGGTGCCAGCCAGCAGCACCACGCCACTTTGCGGGGGTTCGCCTTCACGGGCCAGGCGCACCGGCAGGCCGGAGGCGCTGCTCAGCCATTCGGCCATGCCGGCAGCGAACACTTGGTCCACATGCTGCACCAGCACAATGGCGGCGGGAAAGTCCCGGGGCAAGCCTTTGAGCAGGATTTCCAGGGCAGCCGGGCCACCCGCCGATGAACCGATTGCCACCAGGCTCTGGCGTTTCCCGGTAATTCGCGGCGCAACGGTTTCAGCGCGTACGCGGCTGCCGCGCTGGCCGATCAGCCAGCCGATATTGAGGATCTTGCGCAGCAGCGGCGCCGCCGCATCCTTGGGATTGCCCACGCCCAGGGTCGGCGTGTCCACCACGTCCAGGGCGCCATGGCCCATGGCTTCGAACACTCGGCTGACGTTGGCCTGGCGATCAACAGTCACGATAACGATGGCGCATGGGGTCTCGGCCATGATCTGGCGGGTGGCTTCCACGCCGTCCATCACCGGCATGATCAGGTCCATCAGGATCAGGTCCGGCGTCAGCTCAGCGCAGCGCTGTACCGCTTCCAGCCCATTGGCGGCCACCCAGACAACCTGATGCGCGGGCTCGAAGCTCAAGGCGCGGCGCAAGGCCTCCACCGCCAGGGGCATGTCATTGACGATCGCAATCCTCATGCCCGCGCGCCTCCGATCAGTTCCACCACGGCGTCCAGCAGGGCGTCATCATGAAAACTGGCTTTGGCTAAATAATAGTCGGCGCCGGCGTCCAGTCCACGACGACGGTCTTCTTCGCGATCCTTGTAGGACACCACCATCACCGGCAACGATTGCAGGCGACTGTCACGGCGCAAGAGTGTGACCAATTCAATACCGTCCATACGAGGCATATCAATATCAGTTATCAACAGGTCAAAGTCTTCGGAGCGCAAGGCGTTCCAGCCGTCCATGCCATCGACCGCCACCGCCACTTCATAACCACGATTGAGTAACAATTTGCGTTGCAACTCACGCACGGTCAGCGAGTCATCCACCACCAGCACCCGTTTACGCGGCGCTTCGGTGGCCTGCTGGCTGCGTCGCGCGATACGTTCCAGGCGGCCGGTGTTGAGCAGTTTGTCCACCGAACGCAGCATGTCTTCCACGTCGACGATCAACACCACCGAGCCGTCATCCAGCAAGGCACCGGCGGAAATATCCTGGACCTTGCCCAGACGATCATCCAGCGGCAGCACCACCAAGGTACGCTCGCCGATAAAACGCTCCACGGCAATCCCATACACGGCATCGCGCTCGCGGATCACCACGACCTTCAAGGTGTCCGACGGACTCTGCCCTGCCGGCCTCTGCAGCAACTGGCTCGCGGCGACCAGGCCGACATGCCGGCCTTCGTGCCAGAAATGCTGGCGACCTTCCAGTTGCACGATATCGTCCGGCGCCAGGTCGCACATGCGTTCGATATGGGCCAGCGGGAACGCATAGGCTTCCTCGCCAACTTCCACCACCAGGCTGCGCACCACCGACAAGGTCAGCGGCACTTCCAGGTGGAAACGACTGCCCTGCCCCGCCGTCTGTTCCAGCACCACTGCGCCGCGCAGTTGGCGGACCATGTGCTGCACCGCATCCAGGCCGACCCCGCGCCCGGACACTTCGGTGACCTTGTCGCGCAGGCTGAACCCCGGCAGGAACAGGAACGTCAGCAACTCTTCTTCGCTCAGGCGCAGGGCGGTTTCCAGCGGCGACAGATGCCGGTCGACGATGGTGCCGCGCAGGCGTTCCAGGTCGACGCCATTACCATCATCGCTCAATTCCAGCACCAACAAACCGGCCTGGTGGGACGCGCGCAGGCGGATCAGGCCTTCAGCCGGCTTGCCGGCGAGCAGGCGTTGCTCGGGCATTTCGATGCCGTGGTCGACGGCATTGCGCAACAAATGGGTGAGCGGCGCTTCAAGTTTTTCCAGCACGTCGCGGTCGACCTGGGTCTTTTCGCCCTCAATCTCCAGACGCACCTGCTTGCCGAGGCTGCGGCCAAGGTCACGCACCATGCGCACCTGCCCGGCCAGGACATCGGCAAACGGGCGCATGCGGCAGGCTAGCGCCGTGTCATACAGCACCTGGGCGCGCTGCCCGGCCTGCCAGCCGAACTCGTCCAGCTCGGCGGTTTTTTCCGCCAGCAGGGCCTGGGCTTCGCTGAGCAGGCGGCGGGTGTCAGCCAGTGCTTCCTGGGCTTCCAGGTTCAGACTTTGGGTCTTGAGTTGCCCGTCCAGCGTATCCAGGGCACGCACGCTCTGGCTTTGAATGCGCTTGAGGCGCTGCAAGCTGGCCAGGTAGGGTTTGAGCCGCTGGGTTTCCACCAGGGATTTGCTCGACAGGTCGAGCAGGCTGTTCAGACGCTCCGCGGTTACCCGCAGCACACGTTCGCCGCCTTCGGTCATGCGTTTGTTCTGACGCAGCGGCTCAGCAGCCACTGGCGGCGCGGGCTCGGGCTCCGGCGGCAGCTCTTCAACGACAGCCGCCGGTTCTGGCGGCGGCGCAGGCTTGACCGGCGCCTGGGACGGATCCAGCAGGCGTTCCATCAACGCCACATAGGCTTCGATATCCGCCGGCCCCACGTTATTGTCGGGCGTAGCGATGCGCATCAGCAGGTCGGTGCCTTGCAGCAACGCATCAATATGTTCGGGTTGCAGGTACAGGCGGCTTTCCTGGGCGCTGACCAGGCAATCTTCCATCACATGGGAGACGCTGACCCCGGCGTCTACGCCGACGATACGTGCCGCGCCCTTGAGCGAGTGAGCGGCACGCATGCAGGCTTCAAGCTGATCGGCCTGGGTCGGGTTGCGTTCCAGGGCCAGCAGGCCCGCGCTCAGGACCTGGGTCTGCGCATCGGCTTCCAGGCTGAACAGTTCCAGCAGCGAGGCATCGCGCATCTGGTCGGGGGTCATGTGAGGCTCCGGGTCACGGCGGACAACAATTGCGCCTCGTCCAGCCACCGCAGGCTGCGGCCTTTCCACTGCAACACGCCTTGGGTGTAGCGCGCGCTGGCCTGGGTGCCGGAGGCCGAAGCCGCCTTCAAGGTGCGCTCATCGATGGCGTGGATCCCGTCGACTTCATCCACCGGCACCACCACCGGGCCATCCTGTGCGGCGATGATCAGCATACGCGGCATGATGCGGCTGCCGCTGGCGCCGTTGCTGGTGACATCCAGGCCGAGCAGTTCCACCAGCGAAAGGCACGCCACTAGCGCACCCCGCACATTGGCCACGCCGAGCAAGGCGCGCGAGCGTTGGTGCGGCAGCGAATGGATCGGTTGCAACGGCGCGACTTCCACCAGGCAACGGGTGGCAATGCCCAACCATTCTTCGCCGAGACGGAACATCAGCAAAGAACGGGTGACCACGTCTTCGCCCAGCTCGACAGTGGCATGCGGGCGATGCGCATCCTGCTGCAAGGCGTAGCGGTCCAGCAACCGCGTGGCTGCTGCCGAGTACACCGAGCAGTTGCGGCAATGGATATGGTCCGCCAGCAGCGGGCAGGATTTGTCGCCATGAATGCCGATGCGGTTCCAGCAGTCGTCGATGGCTTGGGTGTCGGCCAGGGTCAAGTCCAGGCCTGCGGTGTCGAGCGCCTCGGTGTTACTCATCGTTTGGACTCACTGTCAGCTCGCTCGCTACGGGCAGCCCGCGCCTGCAAGCGGCGCGCTCCCGCACTGTCGCCCTGGGATTCGAGCAACGCGGCCAGGTGCATCAAGGCCTGCGGGTGCTGGGGCTCCAGGTACAAGGCTTTTCGATAATAACCCTGGGCTTCCAGGGCGCTGCCGGCCACGTCGCTGAGCAGCCCAAGCCAGTAGAACACCTGGGCGGCCGGCGGGTGGTTGCTCAAATACTGTTCGCACGCGGCGCGGGCTTCGGCACTCTTGCCTTCATTGGCCAGGGTGGCGATGCGACTGAGCAAGTCGCCCGCATCGGTGTGCGGCGTCTTGATCGGCACCACCTGGGCGCTGGCCGTGCTGAACGGCCGTGGCTTGCTCGGAATCGGCGCCGCACTGCGTTGCGGGATCGGCGCGGCGATCGGCACAAACACGGGCTCGGGCTTGACCGGCTCGGCATGCCGACTGTACGCAAACGACTGCGGCACCCCAATTGAACGCATGCCATGGCGCCCCAGCAGGCTGCCCTCGGCCGGGCCGATAAACAGCACGCCGTCCACGTGGGTCAGGCCCTTGAGCACGTCGAACACTTGCTTCTGCGTGGGCTGGTCGAAGTAGATCAGCAGGTTGCGGCAGAACACAAAGTCGTAGCTCGCCTCATTCGCCAACAAGCCCGGATCGAGCAGGTTGCCCACTTGCAGGCGCACCTGTTCGCGCACACGGTCGGCAATGTGGTAACCATCGCCGTATTCGGTGAAATGGCGATCGCGAAAGGCGATATCGCCACCGCGAAACGAGTTCTTGCCATACACCCCGCGCCGCGCACGTTCCACCGACAGCGGGCTGACATCCAGGCCCAGCACCTTGAACTGGTGAGGCGCGAGGCCTGCGTCCAGTAATGCCATGGCAATCGAATAAGGTTCTTCACCCGTGGAGCACGGCAGGCTGAGGATGCGCAGTGCGCGCATCTGCTTGATTTCGATCAGCCGCGCCTTGGCCAAGCGGGCCAGGGTCGCGAACGATTCGGGGTAACGGAAAAACCAGGTTTCCGGGACGATCACCGCTTCGATCAGCGCCTGCTGCTCATCCTCGGAACTTTGCAGGTGCTGCCAGTACTCGCCCGCCGTTTGCGCATTGACGGCCTGGCTGCGCTGGCGCACCGCGCGTTCGATGATGGCTTCGCCCACCGAGGCGACATCCAGGCCGATGCGCTCTTTAAGGAAGGCAAAGAAACGCGGATCGCTGCTCATAGGCTCAGCTCGGCAGAAAACAGTACGGTGCGCACCTCATCGGTGAGCAGGTCATTCACGCCGATCCATTGCATCAAGCCCAACGCGTCTTCGCGCACCGGCCCCAGATACGGCGCCTGGCGGTTGTCGAGGCCGTAGGGCTGAAACTCCGCCGGATCGCAACGCAATGTGTCGGTGGCCTGCTCCAGGATCAGTCCGAGCCAGCGTGCCTCGGTCCAGGGCTCGGGCTGGTAATTGACCAGTACCAGCCGCGTGCTGGTGCGCGCCTGGGCGGCGGTGCCAAAGGTCAATGCGCTAAGGTCGATCACCGGCACCAGCGTGCCACGGTGGGCAAAGATGCCCGCCACCCACAGCGGTGCATGGGCGATGGGTTTCAAAGGCAGGCGCGGCAGCACCTCGGCCACTTCCGTGGCCTTGAGGGCGTAACGTTCGTTGCCGATGTGGAACACCAGGAACAACGCCTTTTTCGCTGCCGAGACGGCACCGCGTTTAGCCGCGAGGTCGCTCATCAGACTTTGAAACGCGACACGCCGCTGCGCAGACCGACCGCCACCTGGCTCAGCTCATCAATGGCAAAGCTGGCCTGGCGCAGGGACTCGACGGTCTGGCTGCTGGCATCGCCCAGTTGCACCAGGGCGTGGTTGATCTGCTCGGCACCGGTGGCCTGGGCCTGCATGCCTTCGTTGACCATCAATACCCGCGGCGCCAGGGCCTGTACCTGATGGATGATCTGCGACAACTGCTCGCCCACTTGCTGCACTTCAAACATGCCGCGACGCACTTCTTCGGAGAACTTGTCCATGCCCATCACGCCCGCCGACACCGCCGACTGGATCTCGCGCACCATCTGCTCGATGTCGTAGGTGGCCACGGCAGTCTGGTCGGCCAAGCGACGCACTTCGGTGGCAACAACAGCAAAACCGCGACCGTACTCCCCGGCTTTCTCGGCCTCGATCGCCGCGTTAAGCGACAACAGGTTGGTCTGGTCAGCGACCTTGACGATGGTCACCACCACCTGGTTGATGTTGCCGGCCTTCTCATTGAGGATCGCCAACTTGGCGTTGACCAGATCGGCCGCGCCCATCACCGAGTGCATGGTTTCTTCCATGCGCGCCAGGCCTTGCTGGCCGGAACCGGCGGCGACCGAAGCCTGGTCGGCGGCGGTAGACACTTCGGTCATGGTGCGCACCAGATCCTTGGACGTGGCCGCGATTTCGCGGGAGGTGGCACCGATTTCGGTGGTAGTCGCAGCGGTTTCAGTGGCGGTGGCTTGCTGCTGCTTGGACGTGGCGGCAATCTCAGTCACTGATGTAGTGACCTGCACCGACGAACGCTGGGCCTGGGACACCAGGGCGGTCAGCTCGGTCATCATGTCGTTGAAGCCGGTTTCGACGGCGCCGAACTCGTCCTTGCGCTCCAGGTTCAAGCGCTTGCTCAGGTCGCCGTCGCGCATGGTTTCGAGGATGTCGACGATGCGCTGCATCGGCGCCATGATCGCGCGCATCAGCAGCAGGCCACACAGGCCGGCGGCGAGGATGGCGACGACCAACGACACAAACATGCTGATTTTCGCTGCGGATACCGCATCATCGATCGCGTTGGTCGCACGGTCGGCGACGTTTTTGTTCTCGGTGATGATGTCGTTGAGCTTCATGCGGCCTGCGGTCCAGGTCGGCGTCAACTGCGTGTCGAACTCTTTGCGTGCCGCAGCCAGGTCACCGCGTTGCAGGCTGTCGAGCACCGTGGACAGGCTCTTGTTATAGGCCTGGTGCAGGGTTTCGAACTTGTCGAACTCGGACCGATCGTCACCGCCGGCGATGGTTTTTTCGTAGTTATCCATCTGCTGCAAGATGCGTGCTTCAAAGGACTTGAACTCCGCACGGTCGGCGTCGCTCAACTGCTTGTTTTCACGCAGGCCCAGCAATTCGAGGGTCTGCAGGTAGCTGTCGACCCACGCGCTGCGGATCATGGAGCTGAGGTAGACCCCCGGCACCGCATCATCGCGCACCGCAACTTCGCTGGTTTCGATCTTCAGCAACCGTGAATAGGAGACCACAACCATTAACAGCATGATGGCGATAATGACCGCAAAGCTTGCCAAGATCCGTTGGCGCAAGGTCCAGTTCTTCACAGTAATTCCTCGAAGGGCCGATCAAATGCGAGGGAGTATAGCTGAGCAGAAGCCCTCATTTATCAACGGGTTTTGATGTAGCGCTCACAGAATGCAAAAACACCCCGGGCCTTTACGGCATCCGGGGTGCTCTCAATAAAGCCATGGGATCAGAGCGAGGCTTGGCGTACCTGTTTTTCCAGTTCCAGCTTCAACCCCGGCTCCAGTTTCAGTTGCCGCGCCAGTTCGTCGAGATAAGCCTTCTCCATGAAGTTTTCCTCGTCCACCAGCATCACGCTGGCGATGTACATCTCGGCGGCCATTTCCGGCGTGCCGGCAGCTCGCGCCACGTCGGCTGGATCGAGGGGCTTGTTGAGCTCAGCGTGCAGCCAGCTTTGCAGTTCGCGGTCGTTGTCCAGCTTGGTGAATTCGCCTTCGATCAATTCGCGCTCGCGCTCATCCACATGGCCGTCAGCCTTGGCGGCAGCGACCAGCGCCTTGAGGATGCCTTGGCTGTGTAGCTCAACCTGGGCCGGTGGCAGGCGGTCAATGGTCTGCGGCTCACCTTTCGGGGCATTGGCCTGTTGCGCCTGCCAGTTGCCATAGGCTTTGTAGGCAATGACGCCCAACGCCGCCAAACCGCCATAGGTCAGGGCCTTGCCGCCGAACTTGCGGGCTTTTTTGTTGCCCAGCAGCAGCCCCATGGCGCCGGCCGCCAAGGCGCCGCCGCCTGCGCCACCGAGCAGACTGCCAAGGCCACCACCGCCGAGCAAACCGCCCAGTGCACCTTTGTCGTCCTGCTTACGCTGGCCGCCAGCCTTGTTTTGCAACATGTCCTGGCCAGACTTGAGCAACTGATCGAGCAATCCACGGGTATTCATTCGTAGCCTCCAGACACTAGGGTTCATAGGACCAATAGGCTCCCAGCGTAAAACTAAGTGCCAAAAAGCCTCGATCTAGAGTGCTTCCAGATGTAACGCGGTCGCCCTTCACTTAAATCGATATACACTCGAACAAATCTATAAAAACACCCCACTGGTAATTCCAGCATGATGACCTTGCGTCAAATCCGGCATTTTATCGCCGTGGCCGAAACCGGTTCGATCTCCGCTGCCGCGCAGACAGCGTTCATTTCCCAGTCCACCCTGACCCTGGCGATCCAGCAACTGGAGCAGGAAATCGGCGTCAACCTGTTCAACCGTCACGCCAAGGGCATGACCCTGACCCATCAGGGCCATCAATTTCTGCGCCAGGCGCATCTGATCCTGGCCACCGTCGACAACGCCAAGCGCAGCCTGCAGCAGAGCACTGACCAGGTCGCCGGGCAGTTGATCATCGGCGTGACGAGCCTGGTGGCTGGCTATTACCTCGCGGATTTGTTGACGCGATTCCAGCGCGCCTACCCCAATGTGGAAATCCGCGTGATGGAGGATGAACGCCCGTATATCGAACATTTGCTGGTCAGCGGTGAAATCGATGTGGGCGTGCTGATCCTCTCCAACCTCGAAGACCGCCACGCCTTGCAGACCGAAGTCCTCACCCACTCCCCGCACCGCTTGTGGCTACCGGCACAACATCCACTGCTGGAACACGACAGCATTAACTTGGCCGATGTGGCGCGTGAACCGCTGATTCAGCTGAACGTCGACGAAATGGGCCACAACGCCCAGCGCATGTGGACCGGCGCAGGCCTGCAACCTCGTGTGACCTTGCGCACCGCTTCCACCGAAGCCGTGCGAAGCCTGGTGGCGGCGGGCCTCGGCGTGTCGATCCAGCCGGACATGACCTACCGGCCCTGGTCACTTGAAGGCGACATCATTGAAGCGCGCCCGATTGCCGACCTCAGCCAGACCCTCGACGTGGGCCTCGCCTGGCGCCGTGGCACCGCCCGGCCTGCGCTGGTCGACCCGTTCCTCACCGTCGCCCGTGAACAGCCCCACCCGCGCAAGCCATCTATTTAATCGAATGCTGCATTCAGTATTTAGTATTTGTTGACCTCGCGCCTGACCTCTAGTCTCTGTTCATCCCCTAAGAGAAGGTCAGGCGCCTTGTAAGAGAACGCCCATGGCCACACAAGAAAAGAGATCGCGAAAAATGTCCGGCGCGCCCACCCCGCTGCTCACTGCGTTGCTGATCGACGGCGAACTGGTCCAAGGCCAGGGTTTTGCCGAGCCGATCCTCAACCCGGCCACCGGTGAAGTGCTCACCCAAATCGCCGAAGCCAGCACCGAGCAGGTCGAAACCGCGATCCTCGCCGCCCACCGCGCCTTTGCCGGCTGGTCACGCACCACGCCGCAGCAGCGCTCGAACATCCTATTGGGCATCGCCGACGCCATCGAAAAACAAGCCGACTACCTGGCCCGTCTGGAATCTCTGAACTGCGGTAAGCCCTTGCATCTGGCGCGTCAGGATGATTTGAGTGCCACCGTGGATGTGTTCCGCTTCTTCGCCGGGGCTGTGCGTTGCCAGACCGGACAGTTGAGCGGTGAATACCTGCCGGGCTACACCAGCATGGTGCGTCGCGATCCGATTGGTGTAGTCGCTTCGATTGCGCCGTGGAACTACCCGCTGATGATGGCCGCGTGGAAGATCGCCCCCGCCTTGGCTGCCGGTAATACCTTGGTGTTCAAGCCGTCGGAACATACGCCGCTGTCGATCCTGGCCCTGGCCCCCGTGCTTAAAGAGCTGCTGCCACGTGGCGTGATCAACATTCTGTGTGGCGGCGGCGAAGGCGTCGGCAGTCACTTGGTCAGCCATCCCAAGGTGCGCATGGTCTCGTTGACCGGCGATATCGTCACCGGGCAGAAGATTCTGCAAGCCGCCTCCAAAACCCTAAAACGCACGCACTTGGAACTGGGCGGCAAGGCCCCGGTGATCGTGTGCAACGACGCCGACCTGCAAGCTGTGGTGGAGGGCGTGCGCGCCTACGGCTATTACAACGCTGGCCAGGACTGCACCGCCGCCTGCCGCATCTATGCCCAGGCCGGCATCCACGACAAACTCGTCGCCGAACTGGGCGCGGCGGTCAGCAGCCTGCGTTTTGCCGGTAAACGCGATGCAGACAATGAACTCGGCCCGCTGATCAGCACGCGCCAGCGCGACCGCGTCGCCAGTTTTGTAGAGCGCGCCCTCGTCCAGCCGCATATCGAACGCATCACCGGCGCCGCCGTGCATTCCGGCGCGGGCTTCTATTACCAACCCACCTTGCTCGCCGGCTGTAAACAAAACGATGAAATCGTGCAGCGCGAAGTATTCGGCCCGGTGGTCACCGTGACCCGCTTCGACGAGCTGGAACAGGCAGTGGACTGGGCCAACGACTCCGAATACGGCCTGGCCTCCTCGGTGTGGACCCAGAACCTGGACAAGGCCATGCAGGTCGCGGCGCGCCTGCAATACGGCTGCACCTGGATCAACAGTCATTTCATGCTGGTCAGCGAAATGCCCCACGGCGGCTTGAAGCGTTCGGGGTATGGGAAGGATCTGTCCAGCGATTCGCTGCAGGACTACAGCGTGGTGCGCCACATCATGGCGCGACACGGCCAGCATCTTTAAAACAACAACTAAGCTCATGCGTTACCGGTTTGAACAACTGCCCCGACCATAATTAAAGAAGAGGGAACCCCATGTCTGCGCACAAGACCGCACTGCTCAGTGCCCTGACCACCGCGCTGCTGGCCAGCGCCAGCCTCCAGGCCGCCGAACCACTCAAAGCAGTGGGCGCCGGTGAAGGCCAGTTGGATATCGTCGCCTGGCCCGGCTATATCGAACGTGGCGAAAGCGACAAGGCCTACGACTGGGTCACCGGTTTCGAGAAGGAAACCGGCTGCAAGGTCAACGTGAAAACCGCCGCCACCTCTGACGAAATGGTCAGCCTGATGGCCAAGGGCGGGTATGACCTGGTCACCGCATCGGGCGATGCGTCGCTGCGGTTGATCGTCGGCAAGCGTGTGCAGCCAATCAACACCTCACTGATCCCCAATTGGAAGAACATCGACCCGCGCCTGAAAGATGCGCCATGGTATGTGGTCGGCCAGCAAACCTACGGCACCCCGTACCAGTGGGGCCCGAACGTGTTGATGTACAACACCAACGTGTTCAAGACCGCGCCCACCAGTTGGAACGTACTGTTCGACGCGCAGAACTTGCCGGACGGCAAGCCGAACAAAGGCCGTGTGCAGGCGTATGACGGCCCGATCTACATTGCCGATGCGGCGCTGTACCTCAAGTCGACCAAGCCGGAACTGGGCATCCAGAACCCCTATGAACTGACCGAAACCCAGTACAAGGCGGTGCTCGAACTGCTGCGCGCGCAACAGCCGCTGATCCACCGCTACTGGCACGACACCACCGTGCAAATGAGTGACTTCAAGAATGAAGGTGTGGTGGCCTCCAGCGCCTGGCCGTATCAGGTCAACGGCCTGCAGAACGAGAAACAGCCGATTGCCTCGACCATTCCGAAGGAAGGCGCCACCGGCTGGGCCGACACCACCATGTTGCACAGCGAGGCCAAACACCCGAACTGCGCCTACAAGTGGATGGACTGGTCGCTGCAGCCGAAGGTCCAGGGCGACGTTGCCGCCTGGTTCGGTTCGCTGCCGGCCGTGCCTGCGGCCTGCAAGGAAAGCGAACTGCTCGGCGCCGAGGGTTGCAAGACCAATGGTTTCGACCAGTTCGAAAAGATCGCCTTCTGGAAAACCCCGCAGGCTGAAGGCGGCAAGTTCGTGCCGTACAGCCGCTGGACCCAGGATTACATCGCGATCATGGGTGGCCGCTAAGGGTCCCTGCAGAGACTGCTTCTTGTGGTGAGCAGGCTGGCCCTGCGCGGGGCAAGCCCGCTCACCACAAAAGCCCGATTTTCACCGTTTCAGCGCAGCACACATGCATCCTCGTTTTTTCAGAAGTCCAGGCCGGGCCGCTGCGACGACCCGCGCCTTTTTGGAGCACCGCACCATGACGCTTGCAGTCCAATTCACCCACGTTTCCCGTCAGTTCGGCGAAGTGAAAGCCGTTGACCGGGTTTCCATCGATATCCAGGACGGCGAGTTCTTTTCCATGCTCGGCCCTTCCGGCTCGGGCAAGACCACCTGCCTGCGCCTGATCGCCGGGTTCGAGCAGCCGAGCGCAGGCTCGATCCGCATCCATGGCGAGGAAGCCGCCGGCTTGCCGCCGTATCAGCGTGATGTAAACACTGTGTTCCAGGATTACGCGCTGTTCCCCCATATGAATGTGCGCGACAACGTGGCCTACGGCCTCAAGGTCAAGGGCGTGGGCAAGGCGGAACGCCTGAACCGTGCAGAAGAGGCGCTGGCGATGGTCGCCCTCGGCGGCTACGGCGACCGCAAACCGGTGCAACTGTCCGGCGGCCAACGTCAACGGGTCGCCCTGGCCCGCGCCTTGGTCAATCGTCCACGGGTATTGCTGCTGGATGAACCCTTGGGCGCCCTCGACCTCAAGCTGCGCGAGCAGATGCAAAGCGAGCTGAAAAAGCTGCAACGCCAACTGGGCATCACCTTTATCTTCGTGACCCACGACCAGACCGAAGCGCTGTCGATGTCCGACCGCGTAGCCGTGTTCAACAAAGGCCGCATCGAGCAGGTCGACACCCCGCGCAACCTCTATATGAAACCCGCCACGTCGTTCGTCGCGGAGTTCGTCGGCACCTCCAACGTGATTCGCGGCGAGCTGGCCCAGCGCCTCAGCGGCAACGCGCAGCCGTTCTCGATCCGCCCGGAACACGTGCGCTTTGCCGAAGGCCCATTGGGCGCCGGCGAAGTGGAAATCAGCGGTCTGCTCCACGATATCCAATACCAGGGCAGCGCCACCCGCTATGAACTGAAACTGGAAAACGGCCAGGCGCTGAACATCAGCCAGGCCAACAACCAATGGCTGGACACCAGCAGCGGCCATCAGGTCGGCCAGTCCATCACCGCTCGCTGGGCACGGGAAGCCATGACCCCGCTGACCGACAGCGCAGGCGAGGTGTGACATGAGCCTGGCCCTTTCCCATCCGCCGATGCGCAGGTTTTCCAACCTGCTGTACCGCAAGCCCAACCTCTACCTGGCGATGCTGCTGGTGCCGCCGCTGATCTGGTTCGGCGCGATCTACCTCGGTTCGTTGCTGACCCTGCTCTGGCAAGGTTTCTATACCTTCGACGACTTCACCATGGCGGTCACGCCGGACCTGACCCTGGCCAACTTCGCCGCGCTGTTCCAGCCGTCGAACTTCGACATCATTGTGCGCACCCTGAGCATGGCGATCGTGGTGTCGATCGCCAGCGCTGTCGTCGCCTTCCCGATTGCCTACTACATGGCGCGCTACACCACGGGCAAGACCAAGGCGTTCTTCTACATCGCGGTGATGATGCCGATGTGGGCCAGCTACATCGTCAAGGCCTACGCCTGGACCTTGCTGCTGGCCAAAGGCGGCGTGGCGCAGTGGTTCGTGCAGCACCTGGGTTTGGAGCCGGTGTTGCAGTTCGTGCTGGGCATTCCCGGGGTGGGCGGCAGCACCTTGAGCACTTCGCACCTAGGGCGCTTCATGGTGTTCGTCTACATCTGGCTGCCGTTCATGATCCTGCCGATCCAGGCGTCCCTGGAACGTTTGCCGCCGTCGTTGCTGCAAGCCTCGGCGGATCTTGGCGCCAAGCCGCGCCAGACGTTCATGCAGGTGATATTGCCACTGTCGATTCCGGGGATTGCCGCCGGCTCCATCTTCACCTTCTCGCTGACGCTGGGCGACTTCATCGTGCCGCAACTTGTAGGGCCACCGGGTTACTTCGTCGGCGGCATGGTCTACGCCCAGCAAGGCGCCATCGGCAACATGCCCATGGCGGCGGCGTTCACCTTGGTGCCGATCGTGCTGATCGCGGTTTACCTGTCCATCGTCAAACGCCTGGGGGCCTTCGATGCACTCTGAAAAATCTTCTATGGGCCTGAAGATCGCCGCTTGGGGTGGACTGGTTTTTCTCCATTTCCCGATCCTGATCATCTTCCTTTACGCCTTCAACACCGAAGAAGCCGCGTTCAGCTTTCCGCCCCAGGGCTTCACGTTGAAGTGGTTCAGCGTGGCCTTCGCGCGGCCGGATGTGTTGGAAGCGATCAAGCTGTCATTGCAGATCGCGGCCATCGCCACGCTGATCGCCATGGTGCTCGGCACGCTGGCCTCGGCGGCGCTGTATCGCCGTGAGTTCTTTGGCAAGCAAGGCGTGTCGTTGATGCTGATCCTGCCGATTGCGCTGCCGGGGATCATCACCGGTATCGCGTTGCTGGCGACTTTCAAGACGCTCGGGATCGAGCCGGGGATGTTCACCATCATCGTCGGCCACGCGACCTTCTGCGTGGTGATCGTCTACAACAACGTCATCGCCCGCCTGCGCCGTACCTCCCACAGCCTGATCGAAGCCTCGATGGACCTGGGCGCCGACGGCTGGCAGACCTTCCGCTACATCATCATGCCCAACCTGGGCTCGGCGCTGCTGGCCGGCGGCATGCTCGCCTTTGCGCTGTCGTTCGACGAAATCATCGTCACCACCTTCACCGCCGGCCACGAACGCACCTTGCCGTTGTGGCTGCTCAACCAACTGAGCCGCCCACGGGATGTGCCGGTGACCAACGTGGTCGCGATGCTGGTGATGCTGGTAACGATGTTCCCGATTCTCGGTGCCTACTACCTGACGCGCGGCGGTGAAAGCGTGGCCGGGAGTGGCGGTAAATAACGTTGCAGCTGGAGGAGCTCAGTTCAAATGTGGGAGCGGGCTTGCTCGCGAAAGCGGTACATCAGATACACATGTGTCGACTGACACACCGTATTCGCGAGCAAGCCCGCTCCCACATTAAGAGCCGGTTTCTTCAGGGAATTAACACTCGTTTTGAGGAGAGCTGAACCATGCAAACCAAACTCTTGATCAACGGCCACCTGGTCGAAGGCGAAGGCCCGGCCCAGGCGGTATTCAACCCGGCGCTCGGCCGCGTGCTGGTGGAAATCAACGAAGCCAGCGAAGCCCAGGTCGACGCCGCCGTTCGCGCAGCCGATGCGGCCTTCGAAAGCTGGTCGCAAACCGCGCCCAAGGACCGCTCGCTGCTGCTGTTGAAACTGGCGGACGTGATCGAAGCCCACGGCGAAGAGCTGGCCAAGCTGGAATCGGACAATTGCGGCAAGCCCTACAGCGCCGCGCTGAACGATGAGATCCCAGCGATTGCCGACGTATTCCGCTTCTTTGCCGGCGCCAGCCGTTGCATGAGCGGCTCGGCCGGCGGCGAATACCTGCCCGGCCATACCTCGATGATCCGCCGCGATCCGGTGGGTGTGATTGCTTCCATCGCACCGTGGAACTATCCGCTGATGATGGTCGCCTGGAAAATCGCCCCGGCCCTCGCCGCCGGTAATACCGTGGTGCTCAAGCCGTCGGAGCAAACCCCGTTGACCGCGCTACGCATGGTCGAACTGGCCGCTGAAATCTTCCCGGCCGGTGTGCTCAACCTGGTGTTCGGCCGTGGGCCAACCGTCGGCAGCCCGCTGGTGAACCACCCGAAAGTGCGCATGGTGTCGTTGACCGGCTCCATCGCCACGGGCGCAAACATCATCTCCAGCACCGCCGACAGCGTGAAGCGTATGCACATGGAGTTGGGCGGCAAGGCACCGGTGATCATCTTCAACGATGCAGACATCGACGCCGCCGTGGAAGGCATTCGTACCTTTGGTTTCTACAACGCCGGTCAGGATTGCACGGCGGCCTGCCGGATTTATGCCCAGGCGGATATCTACGATGCGTTTGTCGAGAAACTCGGCGCGGCGGTCGCCAGTATCAAGTATGGCTTGCAGGATGACCCGGCCACCGAGCTGGGCCCATTGATTACCGCGCAGCATCGCGACCGCGTCGCGGGCTTCGTCGAACGCGCCGTGGCGCAGCCGCACATTCGCCTGGTCACCGGCGGCAAGGCAGTGGAAGGCAATGGCTTCTTCTTTGAACCGACCGTGCTGGCTGACGCGCAGCAGGACGATGAGATCGTTCGCCGCGAAGTGTTCGGGCCGGTGGTATCGGTGACCAAGTTCACCGATGAAGCGCAGGTGCTGGGCTGGGCCAATGATTCGGACTACGGCTTGGCGTCATCCGTGTGGACCGCCGATGTAGGACGCGCCCACCGCTTGGCCGCACGCCTGCAATACGGCTGCACCTGGGTGAACACCCACTTCATGCTCGTCAGCGAAATGCCCCACGGCGGTCAGAAGCTGTCCGGCTATGGCAAGGACATGTCCATGTACGGGCTGGAGGACTACACCACCGTGCGCCATGTGATGTTCAAGCACTAACCCCAGCGCCACCCCTGTAGGAGCCGGCTTGCCGACTCCTACAGGGGTCTTATAACAATAAAATTTAGGTTCCTCCCCATGGATATCACCCGCCGCGACTTCCTCAACGGCGTCGCTGTCACCATCGCCGCCGGCATGACCCCACTGCAAATCCTGCAAGCCGCCCCCGATGGCCGTTACTACCCACCCGCCCTCACCGGCCTGCGCGGCAGCCATGCCGGCTCGTTCGAAGTGGCGCACCAGATGGGCTGGGAAAAGAAGGTGTTCGACACCGACACACTGCCAATCACTGAGGACTACGACCTGGTGGTCGTGGGCGGCGGCTTGAGTGGTTTGTCGGCGGCGTGGTTCTACCGCGAGAAGCACCCCAAGGCGAAGATCCTGATCCTGGAAAACCACGACGACTTTGGCGGCCACGCCAAGCGCAATGAATTCCAGGCCGGTGGCCGCATGATCATCGGCTACGGCGGTAGCGAAGCATTCCAGTCGCCCAATCACCTGTACAGCAAGGAAGTGAACGGGCTGTTGAAAAAGCTCGGGGTGAACATCAAGCGCTTCGAAACCGCCTTCGACCGCCAATTCTACCCAGGCCTTGGGCTGTCACGCGGGGTGTTCTTCGACAAGGAAAACTTCGGCGAAGACAAACTGGTGACCGGTGACCCGACGCCGATGGTGGCCGACGATATTGCACCGGACCAGTTGAATGCCCGCGCCATCCGCGACTTCATCAATGACTTCCCCTTGCCAGCGGCAGACCGCCTGGCCCTGATCGAACTGCACACCGCGCCCAAGGATTACCTGCCGGGCAAGACGGCCGAAGAAAAGGCCGACTACCTGGCGGCTACCAGCTACCGCGATTTCCTGCTCAAGAACGTAGGATTATCGGAAGGTGCGGTGAAGTACTTCCAGAGCCGCACCAATGACTTCATGGCGTTGAGCATCGATGCGGTAGCTGCTGCTGACGCTTATAGCGTGGGTTTCCCAGGTTTTGCCGGGATGAACCTGGCGCCGATCAGCGAAGAAGCGGCAGCGGAAATGGAAGAGCCCTACATCTACCACTTCCCGGATGGCAATGCCTCGGTCGCGCGGTTGCTGGTGCGCAGCTTGATCCCGGGCGTGGCACCAGGGCACACCATGGACGATATCGTGCTGGCGGCGTTCGACTACGCCAAGCTCGACCAGCCCAAGGCAGCCGTACGGCTGCGCTTGAACAGCACGGCGGTCAGCGTGCGTAACGTTGGCAACCGCGTGCATATCGGCTATAGCCGTGGCGGACAACTCGCACAGGTGCGCGGCAAACGCTGCATCCTGGCCTGCTACAACATGATGATCCCCTACCTGTTGAAGGATTTGCCGGCGCCCCAGGCCCAAGCGCTCAGCCAGAACGTGAAGTACCCGCTGGTGTACACCAAGGTGGTGATCCGCAATTGGCAGTCGTTCCAGAAGTTGGGCGTGCATGAAATCTACGCGGCGACCCAACCTTACAGCCGCATCAAACTGGACTATCCGGTAAGCATGGGCGGCTACGACCACCCGCGCGACCCGGCGCAGCCAATCGGCTTGCACATGGTCTATGTACCCACCAGCCCCAACAGCGGCATGAACGCCCGCGACCAGGCCCGCGCCGGGCGGGGCAAGCTCTATGGGCAGACGTTCGAGCAACTGGAAGCGCAGTTGCGTGACCAGTTGCAACGCATGCTCGGGCCGGGCGGTTTTAACCATGAGACCGACATTCTGGCGATCACTGTCAACCGCTGGTCACACGGTTATGCGAGCTTCTCCAACAGCTTGTTCGACGATGCGGACCAGAGCGAGGCGTGGATGAACCTGGCGAAAAAGCCGGTGGGGCATGTGAGCATCGCCAACTCGGACGCGGCGTGGAGTGCGTATGCGCATGCGGCGATTGATGAGGCGTATCGCGCCGTAGGCGAAATCGCCTGACCCTTGTAGGAGCCGGCTTGCCGGCGATGAGGCCCATGAGCCTTGCAGCGTTCTCTCGGACGCCATCGCCGGCAAGCCGGCTCCTACAGGGGATTTTTGTGAGTCGGAAATGTCTTGTCGCATTTGCTAGGCCATCACGTCGCTATCAATCAATTTTCCTACGTCATCGAACCGCTTAAGCTATCCGGCGTCTGTTTAATGTCCGTTGTGTTTGGCCGAAGGCATGTCCGAACCGTAATTTCTGATCCGCTACGTGCCAGGAACGGCGCGGGATTTGCTCACGACAGGTTGTCTCTATGCACCGCAGGAATTTGCTCAAAGCGTCCATGGCCATTGCGGCTTACACCGGTTTGTCGGCCAGCGGCCTGCTCGCCGCCCAGGCCTGGGCCGGGAACCGTGCTGCTGATGGCAAGGCCGTGGCGTTCGATTTCGACTCGCTCAAGGCCCAGGCCAAACAACTCGCCGGGACCGCTTACAAGGACACCAAACAGGTGCTGCCGCCGACACTGGCGACCATGACCCCGCAGAATTTCAACGCCATCGGCTACGACGGCAACCATTCGCTGTGGAAGGAATTGAATGGTCAATTGGACGTGCAGTTCTTCCACGTCGGCATGGGCTTCAAGACGCCGGTGCGCATGCACAGTGTCGACCCCAAGACCCGCGAAGCGCGCGAAGTGCATTTCCGCCCATCGCTGTTCAACTATGAAAAGACCACGGTCGATACCAAGCAATTGACCGGTGACCTGGGTTTTTCCGGCTTCAAGCTGTTCAAGGCGCCGGAGCTGGACCGCCATGACGTACTGTCATTCCTCGGCGCCAGCTACTTCCGCGCAGTGGACAGCACCGGGCAGTACGGCCTCTCGGCCCGTGGCCTGGCCATCGACACCTACGCGAAAAAGCGCGAGGAGTTCCCCGACTTCACGCAGTTCTGGTTTGAAACCCCGGACAAGAACGCCACCCGCTTCGTGGTCTACGCCCTGCTCGACTCCCCGAGCGCCACCGGTGCCTACCGCTTCGATATCGACTGCCAGGCCAACCAGGTGGTGATGGCGATCGACGCACACATCAACGCGCGTACCACTATCGAACAACTGGGCATCGCGCCGATGACCAGCATGTTCAGCTGCGGCACTCACGAACGCCGTATGTGCGACACCATCCACCCGCAGATCCACGATTCGGACCGCCTGGCCATGTGGCGCGGCAACGGCGAGTGGATCTGCCGCCCGCTGAACAACCCGGCCAAGCTGCAATTCAACGCGTTCGCCGATAAAGACCCGAAAGGCTTCGGCTTGGTGCAGACCGACCATGAGTTCGCCAGCTACCAAGACACGGTGGACTGGTACAGCAAGCGCCCGAGCCTGTGGGTGGAACCAACCACTGCGTGGGGCGAGGGCTCTATCGATTTGCTGGAAATTCCTACAACCGGTGAGACCCTGGATAACATCGTGGCCTTCTGGACCCCGAAAAAACCCGTGGCGGCTGGCGACTCGCTCAACTACGGCTACAAGCTGTACTGGAGCGCCCTGCCACCGGTGAGCACACCGCTAGCCCAAGTCGACGCGACCCGTTCAGGCATGGGTGGCTTTACCGAGGGCTGGGCACCGGGCGAGCACTACCCACCCGTGTGGGCGCGCCGTTTTGCCGTAGACTTCAAGGGCGGCGGCCTGGATCGCCTTCCACAGGGCACCGGGATCGAGCCGGTGGTGACTTGCTCCCATGGCCAGGTCAAGGATTTCAGCGTGCTGGTACTGGATAACATCAAGGGCTACCGCATCCTGTTTGACTGGTACCCGACCAGCGACAGCGTGGAGCCGGTGGAGCTGCGCCTGTTCATCCGCACCCAGGACCGCACCTTGAGTGAAACCTGGTTGTACCAGTACTTCCCGCCGGCTCCGGACCAGCGCAAGTACACTTGATCGCCCCCTGTAGGCGCTGGCTTGCCAGCGCCTACAGGTGCTCAGAACCGCGACACACTCTTCATCGCCCCAATCAAATAGCGCATCGCTACCTGATCGTTCTCGGTCAGGGCGCGGTACTGCGCCAGTAATTCCAGTTCATCCGAACTCAGCCTTCGGCCACGCAAAAACACCCTGCGGGCCAGAAACGACACCACCACCCCCGCTACACCATAGGACTTGGCCATGGACTGCTTCTCCTGATATCCATCAAATACTCCCGTTGCCCCTAACCGCCTCCCACGAAGCGCAATGCCTCACTGGGCAAACCGACTGACTTCCTGGGCCAGAAATCAGGCTTACCCTAAGCGTAGAAACCTTATTGCTCAGCGTGGGACTTTTTTAGAGTAATCACTTAAATATTTGCTCCGGTAACCAAGACCTACAGTCCTTTCTCACCTAACGGTCGGTAGAGATGAATGTCATTGGGCTCTTTTGCAAACAGTTCTGGATCAGGTTGCTGCAGCAACCGGCAGCCTTGGCGTAGGTAAAAGTCCACGGTATTGCGCGATTCCGTGGCCGAGATGTACAACGCATCCGCTCCGGTTTGGCGGCCGTGCTCACAGGCCAGCGCGAACAAACGCCCTCCCAGCCCCAAGCCGCGCGCCGCATGGCTGACGTGCAGGAACTTCAGTTGGCGCATACGCAACGTTTGGTTATGGAGGGGGCGATTGTCAGTTAACGCACGTTCCAACAGCATGATGGCCTCCTCCTTTTAGGCGACCCAGGATCAGGCTTGCGTCAAATGCGAGCAAGAAAAAACCCACCGGGTCAGGGTGGGTTTCATCGACCGCTCAGCCAGGCTCAGTCACGCAGGTCCGACTCATGAATCGGCTGGTCCCGGTGCGTGGCGCGCTGATACTGAGCTGGCCAGATGGCCTTGCGTCCGCCCAGGTCATCGTCGGCATGCAACGGCCAGTACGGATCACGCAACAGCTCACGGGCCAGGAAGATGATATCGGCCTGGCAGGTGCGCAAGATGTGCTCAGCCTGGGCCGGCTCGGTGATCATGCCAACGGTGCCGGTGGCCATGCCCGACTCTTTGCGCACGCGCTCGGCGAAGCGCGTCTGGTAACCGGGGCCGGTAGGGATCTCGGCGTTGGCGGCGGTGCCACCGGAGGAGACGTCGATCAGGTCCACCCCCAGGTCCTTCAGGCGACGCGCCAGCTCCACGGTTTCATCGGGGTTCCAGCCGTCTTCCACCCAATCGGTGGCCGACACCCGCACAAACAGCGGTAATTCCTGGGGCCAGACATCACGCACGGCCTGGGTCACTTGCAGCACCAGACGGATGCGGTTTTCGAACGAGCCGCCGTACTGATCCTGACGCTGATTGCTGATCGGTGAGAGAAATTGATGCAACAGGTAACCATGGGCCGCGTGTATTTCCACCACTTCGAAGCCTGCGGTCAACGCGCGCTTTGCGGCGGCAACAAAATCGGCGATCACTTGCTGGATCTGCCCTTCGTCCAGCGGCTTGGGCTGGGTGTGCTGAGGGTCGAAGGCAATCGGCGATGGCCCTACCGGCGTCCAGCCGCCATCCTCCGGTTTGACGCTGCCGTGCTTGCCGATCCAAGGCCGGTGAGTGCTGGCCTTGCGCCCGGCGTGGGCCAGTTGAATGCCGGCCACCGCGCCTTGGGCCGCGATAAAACGAGTAATACGTTGCAGCGGTTCGATTTGTGCGTCGTTCCACAGGCCCAGGTCCTGGGCGGTGATGCGGCCATCGGCAGTCACGGCGGTGGCTTCGGTGAAAATCAGCCCGGCGCCACCGACGGCGCGGCTGCCAAGGTGCACCAGGTGCCAGTCATTGGCCAAGCCGTCGTCGCTTGAGTATTGGCACATGGGCGACACGGCGATGCGGTTGAGCAGGGTCAATTGACGGAGGGTATAGGGTTCGAGCAGTTGACTCATGGCGCACCTCTTCTGGTTCTGTGGGCACTATTCAAACAGTGCTTAGAGCCTAGTCGACAACGCTGGATTGCACAGGGTTCAGAAGGAAAAGCGGGGACCGATTGCCGGCCCCCGTATTGCAAAAGCTTACATTTCGACCTGGGTGCCCAGCTCGATCACCCGGTTTACCGGGAGTTTGAAGAAGCGCAGGTTGCCGTTGGCGTTCTTCAACATAAAGGCGAACAAAGCTTCGCGCCAACGGGCCATGCCCTTGATCCGCGAGGCGATGACCGTTTCGCGACTGAGGAAGTAGGTGGTGCGCATCGGGCTGAAGTCCAGGTCATCCAGATGGCACAACTTCAGCGCCTCCGGCACATCTGGCTCATCGGTGAAACCGAAGTGCAGGATCACTCGGAAGAAGCCTTCGCCGTAGGCATCCACCTCGAACCGCCGTGCAGCCGGTACGCGGGGAATGTCCTCGTAGACCACCGTCAGCAACACCACTTGCTCATGCAATACCTGGTTGTGTAGCAGGTTGTGCAACAGCGCGTGGGGCACGGCGTCCGGGCGCGCGGTGAGGAACACGGCGGTGCCCTGCACGCGATGAGGCGGCTGAACGCGGATACTGCTGATGAAGATCGGCAACGGCAGGCCACCTTCGTCGAGACGTTCCACCAGCAATTGCTTGCCGCGCTTCCACGTGGTCATCAGCACGAACAGCACGATCCCCGCCAGTACCGGGAAGGCACCGCCCTGGATGATCTTCGGCACGTTGGCGGCGAAGTAAAGACCGTCCACCAACAGGCAGCAAACCAGGACAGGAACAGCCAGAATCGGCGGCCATTTCCACAGCAGCAGCATCACCGCCGACACCAGGATGGTGGTCATCAACATGGTGCCCGTCACCGCCACGCCGTAGGCCGATGCCAGTGCGTTGGACGACTCAAAGCCCAGCACCAGCAGGATTACGCCAACCATCAGCGACCAGTTCACCGCGCCGATGTAAATCTGGCCCTGCTCGGCGCTTGAAGTGTGCTGAATGTGCATGCGCGGGATGTAGCCCAGCTGGATCGCCTGGCGTGTCAACGAGAACGCACCGGAAATCACTGCCTGGGAGGCAATCACCGTGGCCAGGGTAGACAACACCACAAGAGGGATCAGCGCCCAGCTCGGCGCCAGCAGGTAAAACGGGTTGCGCGCGGCTTCCGGATCACCGAGCAGCATGGCGCCCTGGCCGAAATAATTGAGCACCAGCGCCGGCAGCACCAGCATGAACCAGGCGCGGGCGATGGGTTTGCGGCCGAAGTGACCCATGTCGGCATACAGTGCTTCGGCGCCGGTCAGTGCCAGCACCACCGCGCCGAGAATGGCCACGCCAATGCCGGGATGCGCCTCAAAGAAGCGCACCGCCCACATCGGGTTCATCGCACTGAGCACTTCAGGGTGCAGGGTGATGCCATACACACCCAGGCCGCCCAGTACCAGGAACCAGGTCACCATCACCGGCCCGAAAAGCTTGCCGATGTGGTCGGTGCCATGTTTCTGGATCAGGAACAGCGCCACCAGCACCACCAAGGCGATGGGCACGACCCATTTTTCCAGGCCGTCGAAGGCCAGTTCCAGGCCCTCGACCGCGGACAATACGGAAATCGCCGGGGTGATCATGCTGTCGCCGTAGAACAGCGCCGCGCCGCACAGGCCACACACCACGAGGAAGCTACGCAACTTCTTGCGCTCCCCCGCCGCCCGTCGTGCCAGTGCCGTGAGCGCCATGATGCCGCCCTCACCCTGGTTGTCGGCACGCAGCACGAACAACATGTACTTGATCGACACCACCCAGATCAGCGACCAGAAGATCAGCGCCAGGATCCCCAGCACGCCGTCATGATTGACCTGAACCCCATAACCGCCGTTGAACACCTCTTTAAGGGTGTAGAGCGGGCTGGTCCCGATATCGCCGTAAACCACCCCGACCGCTGCCACCAGCATGCCAATCGGCTTGGCGTTTGAATGCTCGGCACCTGCTGCCTGACTACTCGCGTGACCCATCAACCACTCCTGCCCTTTTGACCTGCGGTCTTTTATTAACAACGCGTCTAAGCTGACCCTAGCATGCGCTGTTTTACTTCTCGTAACAGACGTTTTGTTGACCTTAGGACTTTACCTTCGCGCAACGGCGCGAAGCATAGCGCAGCACTCGTCGCATTTCGCTGTTCAAGTGATTTGGGTGGGTTTTTGGGCAACCGGGCATAGGTAACAGGGCATTTTGGAGCCTTTTTGCCTGCATTGATCCCATCTACGGTCAATCGTATATTCGGCCCGCCTGCGCAGTGCATCCTCGATGGCGCAAGCGAGAGCTCCCTGGCCGGCCTACCTGAACGATAAATCCTGCGCCTGCATGGCACGCCCAGTCGATACAGAAACTCAATCATCGCCCTGTCTCTTTTAAGGTACAGTCCTCATGTACGAAGTGAAACACGTACTCTCAGTCAGCGGCGTGGATATATACCAAGCCTGGCTAGATACCGTGCAGGACACGCGCTCAAAAGCAAGAATCACCACCAGAGTAGACCGAGCGTCCCTCGGTCACTTTGGTGCTACCGAACCTGTGGGTGAAGGGGTCTTTGAGATGAAGCTCGACTTCGGACCTGGGTTTCGCGTGTATTACGCGATCCAGGATCGAAAAATTGTTTTCCTATTGGGTGGTGGCTCAAAGGCCAGACAGCAGAACGACATCGATCAGGCCAAAGCTCTCTGGAAATCTTACAAGGTGCAGCAAAAATGACCATTCGTACGCTCTCTCACGAAGACAGCGTTCTTGAAATGCTCCGAGACGACGAAGCATTTGCACTCGACTATCTATCTGTCGCGCTTGAGGAAATCGACGAAGCGGGTGGAGAGGACGCCTTCCTCGTTGCTATCCGTCGAGTGGCAGAAGCTCGTGGCGGAATGCTAAGTCTGTCGCAAAACACGGGGCTCAATAGAGCCAACCTCTACCGATCCATCGCCGTCGGCGGTGACCCTAAGCTCTCCACTCTCCTGAAAGTACTTCAGGCTTTAGGGGTAGGCATGTCTAAAGTTGTAGCGCACCGTACAGAGCAGGACGTCCGGGCCTAAGAGTGTGACAAGGGCTGCTTGGATAGCGCAAAGAAGCACTCGTCGCATTTCCCTGCATAAAGCTGGTCAAGTGCGCTGCCCGTCGCTAGAATTGCGCACTTTTTGATCAGAGGCGCACCAAGCGCCCGTCCGCAGCCTTGTCGTGCCCGACTGGCGGCGTCATTCAATACCGAGGTTAGACATGTCCACCACCATCGCAAAAGCCAACCCCAAGGTTGGCTTTGTTTCCCTGGGTTGCCCGAAGGCTCTGGTCGACTCCGAGCGCATCCTCACGCAACTGCGTATGGAAGGCTATGACGTTGTGTCCACGTACCAGGACGCCGACGTGGTGGTGGTCAACACCTGCGGCTTCATCGACTCGGCCAAGGCGGAATCCCTGGAAGTGATCGGCGAAGCGATCAAGGAAAACGGCAAGGTCATCGTGACCGGCTGCATGGGCGTGGAAGAAGGCAATATCCGCAATGTGCACCCGAGCGTGCTGGCGGTGACCGGTCCGCAGCAATACGAGCAGGTGGTCAACGCCGTGCACGAAGTGGTACCGCCGCGCCAGGACCACAACCCGCTGATCGACCTGGTGCCACCGCAAGGCATCAAGCTGACCCCGCGCCACTACGCGTACCTGAAGATTTCCGAAGGCTGCAACCACAGCTGCAGCTTTTGCATCATCCCGTCGATGCGCGGCAAGCTGGTCAGCCGTCCGGTCGGTGACGTACTCGACGAGGCCCAGCGCCTGGTCAAGTCCGGCGTCAAAGAGTTGCTGGTGATCTCCCAGGACACCAGCGCCTACGGCGTCGACGTGAAATACCGCACGGGTTTCTGGAACGGCGCGCCGGTGAAAACCCGCATGACCGAACTCTGCGAAGCCTTGAGCAGCCTGGGTGTGTGGGTACGCCTGCACTACGTCTACCCGTACCCGCACGTGGACGAGTTGATCCCGCTGATGGCCGCCGGCAAGATCCTGCCGTACTTGGACATCCCGTTCCAGCATGCCAGCCCGAAAGTGCTCAAGGCCATGAAACGCCCGGCCTTCGAAGACAAGACCCTGGCGCGTATCAAGAACTGGCGTGAAATCTGCCCGGAGCTGATCATCCGTTCGACCTTCATCGTCGGCTTCCCCGGCGAAACCGAAGAAGACTTCCAGTACCTGCTGGACTGGCTGACCGAAGCCCAACTGGACCGCGTCGGCTGCTTCCAGTATTCGCCGGTGGAAGGTGCCCCAGCCAACCTGCTGGACCTGGCCGTGGTGCCGGACGACGTCAAGCAAGACCGCTGGGAGCGTTTCATGGCGCACCAGCAGGCCATCAGCTCGGCGCGCCTGCAACTGCGCATCGGCAAGGAAATCGAAGTGCTGATCGACGAAGTCGACGAACAAGGCGCGGTCGGCCGTTGCTTCTTCGATGCGCCGGAAATCGACGGTAACGTGTTTATCGACGATGCCAGCGGTTTGAAGCCAGGCGACAAGGTCTGGTGCACCGTGACCGATGCCGACGAATACGACCTGTGGGCTGAAAAGCGCGACTGATCGGCAACACACCAAAAAGCCCTGCATTTGATCAAGATGTGGGGCTTTTTTAGGTCTATCGTTTGCTCATCGCCAATCATCGGCAGGGGCAGCGGGCATGCGTCGGCATTCGGTTATCCACACACCTAAAACCAGCGATTATCAAAAACTGACTGAAATCTGGGAGTCCTCGGTGCGGGCCACCCACGATTTTTTGCCGGACAGCTATATCGAACGCCTGCGCAACCTGGTGCTGACTCATTACCTGGACACGGTGATGCTGATTTGCACCAAAGACCCGCACCAACGCATCACCGGGTTTGCCGGTGTCGCCGCTGGCAAGGTCGAGATGCTGTTTATCGACCCGCAGCACCGGGGCCAGGGCCTTGGCCGGCAACTGCTGCGTTATGCGGTCGAGCATTTGAACGCCGACGAGCTGGAAGTGAACGAGCAAAATCCCCAGGCACTCGGCTTTTACCTCAAGCAAGGCTTCGAGGTGATCGGACGCACGGAGCACGATGGGCTGGGCCAACCGTATCCGTTGCTGCACATGCGTTTGCGCTCTTCTGTGGGAGCTGGCTTGTCGGATCCCACAAAAAGCCACAGCACTGAAATGGGGCCGGGATTAACCGCGCCCACACAGGTACAATAGCCGCCCCCTTTTGCTACGGCCCTTGTCATGACTGACCCTATACGCCTCTCCAAACGCCTTATCGAACTGGTCGGTTGCTCCCGTCGGGAGGCTGAGCTGTTCATCGAAGGCGGCTGGGTCTCGGTGGACGGTGAAGTGATCGACGAACCGCAGTTCAAGGTCACCACCCAGAAGGTGGAACTCGACCCGGACGCCAAGGCCACCGCGCCCGAGCCGGTGACCATCCTGCTGCACGCCCCGGCCGGCGTGGATGCCGAGGCGGCCATGGCGTCGATCAGCGCCGATACCCTCTCGGAAGAACACCGCTTCGGCAAACGCCCGCTCAAGGGCCACTTCCTGCGCCTGACCGCCAGCGCCGACCTGCAAGCCAAGGCCAGCGGCCTGCTGGTGTTTACCCAGGACTGGAAGATTCTGCGCAAGTTGACCGCCGATGCCGCCAAGATCGAGCAGGAATACGTGGTGGAAGTCGAAGGCGACATGGTTGCCCACGGCCTCAATCGCCTGAACCACGGCCTGACCTACAAAGGCAAAGAGCTGCCGGCGGTCAAAGCCAGCTGGCAGAACGAAAACCGCCTGCGTTTTGCGATGAAAAACCCGCAGCCAGGCGTGATCGCGCTGTTCTGTGAAGCGGTTGGCCTCAAAGTCATCGCCATTCGTCGTATCCGCATCGGCGGCGTGTCCATCGGCAAGGTGCCGGTTGGCCAATGGCGTTACCTGTCCGGCAAAGAAAAGTTCTAAGCCGCCGCCCTTTTCCCGACACCGCCTCTTTTGCGCGGTGTCCTCAGTTGAATACCAGGATTGCCCACCATGATTCACAATGACGTACTGCGCAGCGTGCGCTACATGCTCGACATCAGCGACAACAAGATGGTCGAGATCATCAAGCTCGGCGGCATGGACGTAACCAAGGACGACCTGCTGACCTACCTCAAGAAAGATGAGGAAGAAGGCTTCGTGTTCTGCCCGGATGACGTCATGGCGCACTTCCTCGACGGCTTGGTGATCTTCAAGCGCGGTAAGGACGAAAGCCGTCCGCCGCAGCCGATCGAGACCCCGGTGACCAACAACATCATCCTCAAGAAGCTGCGCGTGGCCTTCGAACTGAAGGAAGATGACATGCACGCCATCCTCAAGGCCGCCGAGTTCCCGGTGTCCAAGCCTGAGCTGAGCGCGCTGTTCCGCAAGTTCGGCCACACCAACTATCGCCCGTGCGGCGACCAGTTGCTGCGCAACTTCCTCAAGGGCCTGACGCTGCGAGTTCGTGCGTAAGCCATGAGTTACAACGTCTCGCCCGTCGGCTTCGTGCGCTCCTGTTTCAAGGAGAAGTTCGCCATCCCACGCCAACCTCAGTTGGCACCTGCCGCCCGTGGCGTGCTGGAACTGATGGCGCCGTTCGACGGTGGCGAAGCCGTACAAGGCCTGGAGCAGGTCAGCCACGTGTGGTTGCTGTTCCTGTTCCACCAGGCGCTGGAAGACAAGCCACGCCTGAAAGTGCGCCCGCCGCGCCTGGGTGGCAACACGTCCATGGGCGTGTTTGCCACCCGCGCCACCCACCGACCCAACGGCATCGGCCAGTCAGTGGTCAAGCTGGAAAAAGTGGAGCCAGGACGGCTGTGGATTTCCGGGATTGATCTGCTCGATGGCACGCCGGTGCTGGATATCAAGCCGTATGTGCCGTATGCCGACGTGGTCGACACGGCGACCAACGACATCGCCAGCGCCGCGCCACAGCTGATTCCGGTGCAATGGCTCAAGACAGCGCTGCAGCAGGCACAAGGCCACGCTCAGCGCCTGGGCGAGCCACTGGTGGAACTGATTGATCAGTGCCTGGCACAGGATCCACGGCCGGCGTATCAGACGCCGGGGCCAGAGCGGGAATATGGCGCGCAGTTCTGGGATGTGGATGTGCGTTGGCACTATCCCGAGCCTGGGGTGATTTGTGTACTGGAAGTACTCCCAGCTCACTGAATAAACCGGAAACAAAATGTGGGAGCGGGCTTGCTCGCGAAAGCGGTGTATCAGTCAATAACTCTGTCGACTGACACTCCGCTTTCGCGAGCAAGCCCGCTCCCACATTTTTTAGATCTGTGTTGTTACTGACCCAGCATTACTTCTCGACGAACGCACGCTCGATCAAGTAATCACCCGGCTCACGCATCCGTGGGGAAACTTTCAGGCCGAAGCTGTTCAACACTTCGCTGGTTTCGTCCAGCATGCTTGGGCTGCCGCACAGCATGGCGCGGTCATCCTCGGGGTTGATCGGCGGCAGGCCGATGTCGCTGAACAGCTTGCCGCTGCGCATCAGGTCGGTCAGGCGACCTTCGTTTTCGAAAGGCTCACGGGTCACGGTCGGGTAGTAGATCAACTTGTCACGCAAGGCCTCGCCGAAGAATTCGTTCTGCGGCAGGTGCTCGGTGATGAATTCGCGGTAGGCGACTTCGTTGACGTAACGCACGCCGTGGCACAGGATCACTTTTTCAAAGCGCTCGTAGGTTTCCGGGTCCTGGATTACGCTCATGAACGGAGCCAGGCCAGTACCGGTGCTGAGCAGGTACAGGTGTTTGCCCGGCTTCAAATCGTCAAGCACCAAGGTGCCTGTCGGTTTTTTGCTGATGATGATCTCGTCGCCTTCCTTCAAGTGCTGCAATTGGGAAGTCAGCGGGCCATCCGGGACCTTGATACTGAAAAACTCCAGATGCTCTTCCCAGTTCGGGCTGGCAATGGAGTAAGCGCGCATGAGCGGGCGGCCGTTGGGCTGTTGCAGGCCGATCATCACGAACTGACCGTTCTCGAAGCGCAGGCCCGGATCGCGGGTGCACTTGAAGCTGAACAGAGTGTCGTTCCAGTGATGAACACTGAGGACACGCTCGTGGTTCATGTTGCTCATGTACGGGGGACTCCTGGAAATGGGTCTGCGCCAAAGATGGGATGCGCAATTGCACAGCATTCTAATGGCGGCGACAATATCTGTTAACTGGATTATTAAGATAAGGGTTATCGGTTATATCGATATGCGATTTACTCTCCGTCAACTGCAAGTCTTCGTTGCCGTCGCCCAGCAGGAAAGCGTCTCGCGCGCTGCTGGCCTTCTGGCCTTATCTCAATCCGCCGCCAGCACCTCGATCACCGAGCTGGAGCGCCAATCCAGCTGCCAATTATTCGACCGCGCGGGCAAACGCCTGAGCCTCAACGCCCTCGGTCATCAGCTATTGCCCCAGGCGGTTGCGCTGCTCGACCAGGCCAAGGAGATCGAGGACCTGCTCAACGGCAAGTCCGGCTTCGGTTCCCTGGCGGTGGGCGCCACCCTCACCATTGGTAATTACCTGGCGACCCTGTTGATCGGCAGCTTCATGCAGCAACACCCCGAGAGCCAGGTGAAGCTGCATGTGCAGAACACTGCGCATATCGTGCACCAGGTGGCGCACTACGAAATTGACCTGGGTCTAATCGAAGGCGACTGCAGCCACCCGGATATCGAGGTGCAAACCTGGGTGGAGGATGAACTGGTGGTGTTTTGCGCGCCGCAGCATCACCTGGCCAAACGTGGCATGGCAACCATGGATGAGTTGACCCAAGAGGCGTGGATCCTGCGGGAACAGGGCTCAGGTACTCGCCTGACATTTGACCAAGCCATGCGCCATCACCGTAGCGCGCTGAATATCCGCCTTGAGCTGGAGCACACTGAGGCGATCAAACGCGCGGTGGAGTCAGGATTGGGGATTGGCTGCATTTCGCGGCTGGCGCTACGCGACGCATTCCGGCGTGGCAGCCTGGTGCCGGTGGAAACCCCGGACCTGGACCTGGCCCGGCAGTTCTACTTCATCTGGCATAAACAGAAGTACCAGACCTCGGCAATGCGCGAGTTCCTGGAACTATGCCGCGCCTTCACCGCCGGGGTTCAGCGCAGCGACGAGATCGTGCTGCCGAGCATTGCCTAAGGGTTAGATCAGAATCACGGCCCAGACCAGGGTGATCATGGTCAGTGCGACGAACTGCGCGGCGCTGCCCATGTCCTTGGCGTTTTTCGACAGCGGGTGGCGGTCCAGGGAAATGCGGTCGATCGCCGCTTCCACTGCCGAGTTAAGCAATTCGACGATCAACGCCAGCAGGCAGACAGCAATGAGCAAGGCACGCTCGACCCGGCTGACATTCAGGAAAAAGCTCAACGGGATCAGGATCACGTTAAGCAACACCAACTGGCGGAACGCTGCCTCGCCAGTGAACGCCGCGCGCAGGCCATCCAGCGAATAACCCCCAGCATTGAAGATACGTTTGATACCGGTTTGACCCTTGAAAGGCGACATAGACGTTGGCAACTGAACTAAAGGAGTGGGGAAACTAGATCACGCAAAGTCAAAAAAGCGTGAATCGGTAGCCGCTTAATGCTGCGAAATTGACTCAAGTTGTTGCAAGAGCAGCGCCGCCTGGGTGCGCGTACGCACGCCCAGCTTGCGGAAGATCGCTGTAACGTGGGCCTTGATCGTCGCCTCCGATACGCTCAGCTCGTAGGCAATCTGTTTGTTCAACAAGCCTTCGCAGACCATGGTCAGCACCCGGAACTGCTGCGGTGTCAGGCTGGCAAGACCATCACGGGCGGCCTTGGCTTCGTCGGACACGTTGATTTCTTCAAACGCTTGCGGCGGCCAGGACACATCACCATCCAGCACGGTGCGTACAGCCTTCTGGATATCTTCCATCGCACTGGACTTGGGAATGAAACCGCTGGCGCCAAACTCCTTGGAGCGCACCACCACGTCGGCTTCTTCCTGGGCCGAGACCATCACCACGGGAATCTGCGGGTATTGACCGCGCAACAACACCAAACCTGAGAAACCGTAGGCACCGGGCATGTTCAGGTCGAGCAGCACCAGGTCCCAGTCGGATTTTTCGGTGAGGCGGGCTTCCAGCTCGGCAATACTGGCCACTTCGACCAGGCGGACGTCCGGCCCAAGGCCCAATGTCACGGCTTGGTGCAGCGCACTGCGAAACAACGGGTGGTCATCGGCTATCAGGATTTCGTATGTGGCCATTGATTAAATGATCCTGTTTTTTAGGGGTGCCCTGATCGGCGCCCAGCATGCCCAGCGTAGCCTGGAGGGTCAAGCGCTACGCCCGTGGGCATTTTAGCGGGTTGCGGGTTCGTGGTGCCATCATGCAAACGTCGTCTGGTTACACCTTCGGAATATAGGGAGCAAGACGCGCATGAACTGTGTCCGCCGGATCCAGAGGCATCTGGAACTTGGCGGCCAGGTAATGAGTACTGAAGACATCCAGGTAGGCATCCAGGACTTCACTGGCCATCCGATCATCGGCCAGTTCCAGACACAGCGCGGCGACCTCGGCGGTGCAAAAATGATCATCGCGTTTGGAACGACGCAGTTTGTAGCGCGATAGCTGCTCGGGCGCCAGGCTGAGCACCGGCAAATGCTCCAGGTAGGGGCTTTTGCGGAACATCTTGCGCGCTTCACTCCAGGTGCCGTCCAGCAGGATGAACAGTGGGCGCTTGCCCTCCTCCACCTTCACTTCGCTGACAACACGCTGCGGCGCGACGAATTCGCCGGGGAACACAATGTAGGGTTGCCACTGCGGGTCGGCCAGCAAGGTCAGCAGTTCAGGATCGACTTCAGTGCGCGACCAGGCGAACGCCGTGGTGTCATCAATCACATCGGCGATCAGCCAGCCGGTATTGCTGGGTTTCATGGGTTCCACGTCATGCATCAGCAGGCACATCGCTGAGGTGGCGGCGACTTTTGGTCGCCAGGCACACAAGCAGTACTCAGGAATGACACGGCAGCCGGGACAACGCTCGGCACGCGAACCACGATTGAGGAACGGACGGACGGCACGGGCCAGGCGCTGGGTGCGCAGGCGGGACACGGCGTGGCTCATCGGATGCGCCGGTGGGACGGGTAAATCGACACGGTGAAAACTCGTGGACGGCTGAGGTGGCGGCAGTTTACCAGCGATACGCCTGGCTGTAGTGGCAAGGGCTCACCTATAATTGCGCGCCACTGAACGCACAGCGCAGTGGCTGGTCTATGCACCAGTAACCGAATCAGGAGAGTTTCATGCTGCGTTCCATGCTGCGCCTTGTCGCCCCATCCGTCGCCCTCGCGCTGGTATTGCCCGTGTGCGCCCAGGCGGCCTCGCTGCTGGAGGCCCAAATGAACCGGAAGCTGCAAAGCGTCGCGGCTGAGAGCAACAAAGATCTACCCCGGGAAATCGACGAAAAGACCCTGGAAGTGGCCTACACCGTTGAAGGCATGCAACTGATCGATCACCTGAGCGTCTTGCCCGACCGCGCCGAACAGATGCGCGCCAATCCCAAGGCGGTGTATTTCCAACTCGGCCAGAGCGTATGCCTGAACAAGGGTTACCGTGAGCTGATGGCCAAAGGCGCGGTGATGCGTTATGAAATCACCGAGAACAAGACCAACCGCCCTGTGGCCTCGGTGAAGTTCGTGGAAGCGGATTGCCCGGCACCGACAAAAAAGAAAAAGTAACGGTTTGACCTTCGCGCGCTGCCGTCCGGTGGCGCGTACTCCCCCGCTTCAACGCCTCCCAGGCAGCTAGACTCCGTACTGAGCGATCAATAAGTGGTTGCCAGCCAAGGGTTTTCCGGCCCATGATCAAATCATCCCGCCCATTCATACACAGCGTTTTTCATGCTGTTCTGTAACATTTTCAGGGCAAAAGAAGGTTGCCCCCGCGCAAACAGCGACACAAGCAGTGTCGTAGCCTCCGGCGAAGGTGCCCTGCAAGAAGGAGAAGTTGAATGCCTTACGAACCGAATGACCGCCTGCTCCGACATTTCGAAGAACACGGCACCGACCTCACCCAGCAGGTCGACGCACAACTCCAGCTGATCGCCCCCAACAGCCCGAATATCCCCCTGTATCGCGACATGATCCTCACCGTGCTGCGCATGGCCCAGGACGACCGCAACCGCTGGAACGCCAAGATCACCCTGCAAGCCATCCGCGAGCTGGACAATGCCTTCCGCGTGCTCGAACAGTTCAAGGGCCGCCGCAAGGTGACGGTGTTCGGCTCGGCACGCACCCCGGTGGAAAGCCCCCTGTATGCACTGGCCCGTGAAGTCGGCGCGGCACTGGCGCGTTCGGACCTGATGGTGATCACCGGCGGCGGTGGCGGCATCATGGCCGCCGCCCACGAAGGCGCGGGCCTGGAACACAGCCTGGGGTTCAACATCACCCTGCCGTTTGAACAGCATGCCAACCCAACCATCGATGGGACTGAGAATCTGCTGTCCTTCCACTTCTTCTTTACCCGCAAGTTGTTCTTCGTCAAGGAAGCCGATGCCCTGGTGTTGTGCCCAGGCGGTTTCGGCACCCTGGATGAAGCGCTGGAAGTGCTGACGCTGATTCAGACCGGTAAGAGCCCGCTGGTCCCGGTAGTGCTGCTGGATGCGCCAGGTGGCGGGTTCTGGCAGGGTGCCCTGGACTTCATCCGCAGCCAGTTGGAAGCCAACCGCTACATTCTGCCCACCGACCTCAAGCTGATACGCCTGGTGTACAGCGCCGAAGAGGCGGTGGAAGAGATCAACCAGTTTTATGCCAACTTCCACTCCACCCGCTGGCTGAAACGCGAGTTTGTGGTGCGCATGAATCACCCGCTCAGTGAACAGGCATTGGCCCATTTGCAAGGCGAGTTCGCCAGCCTGCGACTGAGTGGAGAGTTCCGACAGCTCGCGTATACCGGCGAGGAACATGATGAGCCGAGGTTCAGTCATTTGACGCGACTGGTGTTCAACTTCAACGGGCGCGACCAGGGTCGACTGCGGCAGTTGGTGGATTACATCAACTTACCGGAGAACTGGGCACAGGCCCAGGGCAAGGCGCAACAGCGGGTGGCGCCGGAGCCGGCGTGATTTTTTGAGGGCAAAAAAAAAGACCCACTATTTTCATAGTGGGTCTTTTGTTTGTTCAGAAGCTCAATCATCGATGTCCCGGCCGCTCAACAAGCGGCTGATCATCTCCATCGAAAACCCGCGATAGCTGAGGAATCGTCCCTGCTTTGCTCGTTCCCTGGCATCAATCGGAAGATGACCAGAGAACTTGCGCCGCCAGGTGTCCTCCAACTGCGCCTGCCAACTGATCCCGCACTCGCGCAGGGCAAGATCGATATCAGCGCGTTGCAGGCCACGCTGGCTCAGCTCTTCGCGAATACGCGCCGGGCCGTAGCCGGAGCGGGCTCGGTAGGAGATAAAACTTTCGAGGTATCTGGCTTCGGAAAGCAGCCCCTCTTCCGTCAGGCGGTCGAGGGCGGTTTCGATCATCTCGGGCTCTGCGCCGCGCTGACGCAATTTACGCGTCAGCTCGACTCGACCATGCTCGCGGCGAGCGAGCAGGTCCATTGCAGTGCGCCGAACGGCGACGAGTGTATCCAGTACAACTGTCATTGTGTGCTTCAGATGTCGGTGTCAGCTTCTTCCACTTCTTCAACCGGCTCGCGATTGGCGGCAGCTTTCACGTCTGGAGCGGCAGTCAGCAGCTTGTCGCGGATCTGCTTTTCAAGCGTGGCAGCGATATCCGGGTTGTCTGCCAGGAACTTGGCCGAGTTGGCCTTGCCTTGGCCAATTTTGCTGCCGTTGTAGGCATACCATGCACCGGATTTCTCGACGAAACCGTGCAGCACACCCAGGTCGATCATCTCGCCGTTCAGGTAGATGCCCTTGCCGTAGAGAATCTGGAACTCGGCCTGGCGGAAAGGCGGGGCCACTTTGTTCTTCACGACTTTAACGCGGGTTTCACTACCTACAACCTCGTCACCTTCTTTCACCGCGCCGGTACGGCGGATGTCCAAACGGACCGAAGCGTAGAACTTCAGCGCGTTACCACCGGTGGTGGTTTCCGGGCTGCCGAACATCACGCCGATCTTCATACGGATCTGGTTGATGAAGATCACCAGGCAGTTGGCGTTCTTGATGTTACCGGTGATTTTACGCAGCGCCTGGGACATCAGACGGGCTTGCAGGCCCACGTGCATGTCACCCATTTCGCCTTCGATTTCAGCCTTGGGCACCAGGGCGGCCACGGAGTCGACCACGATCACGTCGATGGCGTTGGAGCGCACCAGCATGTCGGTGATTTCCAGGGCTTGCTCACCGGTGTCCGGCTGGGAAACCAGCAGGTCGTCAACGTTGACGCCCAATTTGCCGGCGTACTCAGGGTCCAGGGCGTGCTCGGCGTCGACGAACGCACAGGTGGCGCCCATTTTCTGCGCTTGGGCAATCACCGACAGGGTCAGGGTGGTTTTACCGGAAGATTCAGGACCGTAGATTTCAACGATACGGCCTTTTGGCAGGCCGCCAATGCCGAGCGCGATGTCCAGACCCAGAGAGCCCGTGGAAATAGCCGGGATCGCCTGACGGTCGTGATCGCCCATACGCATTACGGCACCCTTGCCGAATTGACGTTCGATCTGACCCAGGGCCGCAGCCAAGGCTTTCTTCTTGTTGTCGTCCATTAAAGTCCTCACGTAATCAATAAGGCCGGGGCGGCCAACACCTGTATAAGTAGACAGTATTGTTCCACAAAGATCGGAGATCGCCTACCCCTGATTTTCTATTTCTGCTGCAGCTCGTCGCAACAAGCCCTCTAGCGCGGCCTTTACCGTTTGTCGGCGGACCTCGTCGCGGTTGCCGGCGAAGTGCTCAAGCTCGGCCGTGACCTCATCGCCGACGCCGAAAGCCAGCCATACCGTGCCCACCGGTTTGTCCGGCGAGCCGCCATCCGGTCCCGCTACACCACTGACCGCCACGGCAAAGCGCGCCAGGCTTTTTTCCTGTGCACCGCGGACCATCGCCTCCACCACTTCCTGGCTGACGGCACCCACTTTTGGAAACAACGTTTCCGGCACATTCAACTGCCGGGACTTCTGGCGGTTGGAATAGGTGACATACCCCGCCTCAAACCAGGCCGAACTTCCCGGGATCCGCGTGATGGCTTCCGCGATTCCGCCGCCGGTGCAGGACTCGGCAGTGGTGACGTGGGCATTGAGCACCTGCAAACGGCGCCCTAGTTCAGCAGCCAGTTGAGTGATTTCCTTCACGGTCGTCTCCAGACGTGGGCGGGGTTTTGCCTACCCTACAGGAGCCAATCGCACGCGCAAGTGACGGACTGTCTCAAGACGCAAACGGGCGAAGGCACGTCTGTACAGTTCTCACACGTTTAAGAAACGCAAAACGCCGCCTTCGCCCGCGCCCACAGCTGCAAGCGATCCTCCAGCCCATTGAGCCCGCCGTTGATACGCCGGGTGATGGTGGTGAACTGATCCTTGTCGGCCAGTTCATTCAGGCCATTGCTTTGCCAGAACCAGGCCGCCGACTCGGCCGCCCATTGCGGCTGCTCCAGCAATGTCGGTTCCCGCAACAAACGCTCATCGCCAAACAGTGCCTGGCTACAGGCCAGGTAGTTGCGGCGACCGGTAATCTGGATCAGCCCCCTGCCCCGATACTTCTGGCCGTCGCCGTCCGCTTCGGGCGTGTTACCCAGGCGCACGGCCAATGCGCCGGTGTCGTACTTGCTCAAATAGGCATCACTGCCCAGTTCACGCACGTAGCGCAACTCGCCGGACTCATGACCGACTTGAGCTAGAAACGCAGCGATGCGTTTGGGTTGACCGATCTCAAACCTGGCCATGGCCGTGTTCAGCGCAGGCAAAAAAACGCCCGCGCCAAGGCGGGCTCCCGGCAGGATTTGAAGCAGTTGAGACAGTGTTATCAACATGGTTCCTCACTCGGCCGGGGACAAACCACTGGCCTTGATTGCACATCGGTAGCTCTCTTTGCGCTTGCCACTGGCAATCACACTCTTGATCGACCAACGCCCCTGCATAAAGCCAGGCCAAGACTCGTCCAACAGCAGCAACCCTTCGGCGCCGAACAACGGGTTTCCGGGGCAAATCACATTGACCTGCAACCCTTCACGCCCCACTCGGCGCATCTCGCCCTCAGCGGCAGTCCTGGCTTCCGCCTCGCTCTGGTAGCGCTGCGTCATCACCTTGAACGGCGCGATACCCACTTCCATCACGTGCTGTTTGCCGGCGGCTGCGTCCCACCAGCTCGCTTGCGCGCCGGAGTAGGTCGCTCGGCTGGATTCAGTGAAGCTGGCGGAAATAAACGCACGATCCCCCGGACGGTTGTCGCGGGTGATCGACAACTGCACATCCGGCAAAACCTTGCCCGACAGCGATTTGATCTGCCCTTTACGGCCCAGCACATACAGCTCGTCGACGGGTTTGGCCACCGCGTCGAATCGCTTGGCCAACCGCGTCAAAAACGCCATGTCACTTTCATTGGTCTGGTCGATATGCTGGATCTGCTCATCTTCCAAATCGTGCGCCACACGGGGCGAGAAGCCGTAGCGCGTGGTCAATTGACGAAACAGCGCCCCCAGGCTGATCGGCCCGTGGCTGGCGGTTCGTCGCTTCTTGAACTCAGGCTCGTCAAAAGGTGCGGCTGTTGCCACCAGCACCACGCGCAGCGGAAACAGCGATGGCGTACGCTGAGTGATCTTGAACCGCCCTTTATCCACCAGGCCGGATTCCAGGTAGCCGACGCGCAGGCCGATCTGACCGCCCAGGCTGGGTAACCCTTCAAGGCCTTCGATGTCGAGGGTCAGCTTCAACTGATCGGACGCAAACCCCGCCAAATCGGTGTGCTCCCATTCCAATAACCGCTCATTGAGCAGCGCGGCATTGGCGCCGTAAATTTCCACCACCGGTGTAAATCCAAGTGTCATGGTGACTCCTTAGTCCCAGGCCGAAACCGGCTGCTTGGCAATCGGTTGTACCGTTAGCTCGGGCACAATGATGCTGACGCCGGCCGGCAATACTGCGCCCTGCTCGGCTAACTGCGGGTTCAAGCGCCATAGCACTTCCTCGGCCGCATCGTCACAGCGACCCAGCTCGCGGTAGAGCAACAGGTTCACCGAATCCCCCGCAATACTTCTCACCCTACGCATTGACGAATTCCTCCAGCACCACGACCCAATTGATCACCATCGCCGTGCCGTCATCGATGACGCTGGACTGTTTTTCGTCCACCGATTTGATGGTCCACAGCCCCCAACTAAGGCCAACGCCGTCGACCAGAGGCAACGGCACACGAAGGGTTTGCAGCGCACGCAATTCCTCCAGCCGCGCCATGCCCTGCGCCCGTGCGGCCTTACCACCAAAGGTGAGGGTTTCGAGCGCCTGGCCGACCTGGCTGGATTTGGGTTTGCCGGCAATGATCTCCAGGCTGACCCAGCCACCACTGCTCGCACGGTCAAGGGTGTCGTAGGCAAAGCCACGAGATAGCCCAAAAATAAACGTGCCCAATGCCATCTGCTGTCGCATCACGCCACTCCTGTATCGGTCAGCGCCGAATCGCGTCGCGTCGCCAGCAGGCTGTCCATCGGCAACGGCGTGAATTGGGCTTCAATCTGTTGCACCACTAGCGCCGCCAGTTGCTGATAGCTGGCCTGCTCGGGTGCATTGATGGTGATTTGCGGGGCGAATGTAAGTTGACGGTTGTCAGCCTGGGCGTTGTTCAATTGCTTGCTGACATCGGCGGGCGCGGCGAGGCGGTCGCTTGGCCCGAACAACTTCTCACCGAGCCAAGCACCCGCTTCACTGCCCAGCAAGCCACCGATCGCGCCGCCGACAGCCGTACCGACACCGGGGAAAATCAGCGTGCCTATGGCTGCTCCGGCAGAGGCTCCGGCCCAGGCACCACCTGCCGTGCTGAGGCCGGCGCCGACGGCCTTGACGTCACCGTCGCGTACACCCTGGATCACGCCCAAGGTGGCTTCAGCGGTTCTCAAGGGTGCAAGCCGCCGAATGCCGACGGATTCGAGTTTGGTGAAAGCATCGGTCAAGGCACCCGCCGGAATGTCTGGCCGAGTGGCCGCTGGCGTTGCGGTGCTCGCCGCGGTAAAGGACTGAAAGCCTTGCGAAGTCGCCCCTACCTGAAAGCCCGCTGACGAGCCGCCCAATAATTGCCGGCCTCGTTCGACCAGGCCGCTTATTCCAGCACTGCGCCCGCCGATTTTTTTGCGACCTTTGTATTTCTTTGCAGCCGTGTCGATGACCAAATCAATCGCTTTTTCTGCGATCTTGCTTTTCAGCGCGTCCAACAATTCGCTTCCAGCCGCCTTGATCGTGCTCATCACCGCACCATCAGCAGGCTCCTTGTGTTCATCCTTCGGCGCGCTCGCGGCAACATCAGCTGCCTTGGGCACCAGAGCGTCGCTGGTGATGAACAACGTAGTGTTGAGCGTCTCCAACGTCTCGCGCAGTCGTACTTGTTCCTGGGTCAAGGCGTTGATATCCACACTGAGTGTGGCCAACGTAGCGTTCAACGCCCACTGCGGCTGCGAGGCCGCCTCCAGGCTTACGGGTGCCCCGGCGCTTGCGGAAAACGGTGCCAGCACATTGCCAAGGTCCGCGTCGCCGATCATCCAGCGGAAATCCTCCTGGGCAAGCCGGATCCCATATTTAGTCTCTTGCATCCCGCTTACTCCTGTTTAACGCCAAGGCGAGTGATCGCGATGTCGTAGCGGCGCAATGCTTTTGCGGCATCCCAATCCAGGATCTCCGCCTCACTGACCGAGTAAACCAGCGGCACCACATCGAGGATCACGTCGATGTCGCGTTGCGAAAGAAGTCCGCCGGTTGATTTAAAAAATCGTCGATGCGCTCCTGTAGTTCGGTCCAGTCAGGTACGGTGAGATGGGCAAGATCGGGGATCATCAAGCCGCTGCAATGAGCGGTGATGAACTCGGCGCGCTCTTTGTTGGTGGCGAGCTTTTTCATCACCTTGGTGGCGCGCAGGGCGGGCATTTCCAGGGACAACTCGGCGAAGATACGGCCGGCAGCGTCGAGAGGCTGCAGCAGTTGGATGGGCTGTTCGTGAGTCGATTCCGCTTGTTTATCGAGGAAGAACGACGCAGGACGTGTCGACATCTCATGTACGTATTGGGCGATGGTCACGTAGTCCGGGCGCTTGAGTTGGTCGAGCTCTTTTTCCGACAGACCGGTGGCGAGTTTCGCCAGTTCGAAGAACTGGTCGTCCTCGTCCTCACCGGCCCGGGCCAGCGCATCTTTTTGCGCGGCGTAGTACAGCGGCTTGAGTTGAACCTGCTCAATCGTCGCTCCGGTATCGGCGGTGATCGGCGAGAGCAGGCGGTGCAGCGGTGGCATCCAGGCCATGGGGCAATTCCTTGAAATGAAAGGGAGACGTGTAGGAGCCGGCTGCCGGCGATGCAGGCGACTGGGTTTGTCGGGTGAACCGAGATGATGCGATCGCTGGCAAGCCAGCTCCTACAGGGCGCGTGTGGGCTTTAAGGCATCAGCACGGCGCGGCGGGCGTCGCCGAGAATGTCGACGCCGTTGAGCACGAATTTCTGGGTACGCACGTCGATGTCGATCACCGGAATGCCGTTTTCCAGGCGGTTGTAGGTGCGGCAGGAGAGTTCCAGGGTGGTGGTGGGTTTATCGCCCATTTTCAGCTTCGCTTCTTCCAGGGATTTGAGCTTGCCGCCCACGGTGTGGTAGGTGAAGTAGGTCTTGCCGTCCTGGTCCTGACCAGCCTCGCGCACGTTGAGCAGAATGTCGTCACCCAGGCGCACGCCCAACGCCAGCATGATTTCCGGGCCCGCACCTTGCAGGATCAACTTGGCGCCGAGTACCTTGCCGCTCTTGGCCATTTCCTCGGCAATGAAACGCCCGCCTGTCATGGGTTCCATGTCGAATTCGATCTTTGGCGGGGTGAATTCCTCAACCGTCGCGGACAACGGCAAACCTTGAAGGGTGGCCGCAATGGCCTGTCTGACTCGGTTGGTAAACATTAGAGAACGTCCTCCAGGAACTGCTCGATGATTTCATCGCGGGCATTGAGTTGATAAATCATGTGTTCGTTCGGCGCGTAGCGGCCGTAGTCGATGACGATGAACCAAGTGCCGTTCTTGTACTTCTCGACACTGTTCAATTCCGGGTGCAGGTACACGCTGCCGCCGGGGATGGTTTCGTCGGCGACCAGGGTTTGCAGCCAGTCGTTGATGCGCTTGACCTCCTGGTCCATGAAGGACTTGGTGAGGTTCTTGGCCATGGCTTTCTGGCCGGCCTTGACCAGCTTGCGGCTGATCGCGTCTTCGAGGCCGACGTAGCTGATGAACTTGCCGGTGATAGAACGGTTACCCAGCAGCGAGAAGCCGCCGAGAATGGTGCGGGCGTAGTAGCTCACGCCGTAGCGGTTGAGCAGGTCGCCTTCGGTGGAGGTGTCGAGGATGTTGTACTCGACGACGCGGGAAACGTCCTCGGCGAACGTCACCTGGTTGCCTGGACTCTCCCATTGCTTGACCTTGGCCAGTGCCGCGATGGCCAGGGACGACGGCGCGAGGAATACGTTTTTCTTCGCCGCCTTGGAGTACACCGACGGCATGTTGTGCACCAGCAGGCAACGGTCGAAGCCGAGGTCGGCACCGCCCAGTTCACCGCTGTAGGTCACTTGGTCGGCGACGCTTACGTCTTTGCCATCCAACACCACGCGGGCTTTGATGCGTTTGCCGAACGAGGCGAACTCACCGGCCACGGCCTTGGTGCCGGTGAAGCCGGGGGCGCCAATGATGGTCAGGTCTTCCGGTACGCTGGCCAGTGCGGCCAGGCCCAGCTTGCGACCGGTCACCGGCTCGTCGCCGCCGATCACGTTATTGAGCGTGTCCGCCGGGGTGGCACCCTCCTCCACGATCACCACATAGACCGGCACCTTCACCACTTTGAGGATCTGGTACACGGCATGGAACAACGTGCCCGACTCAGTGCCGGTCGGGTCCAGCAGCGCCTGGGTGGTGAAACTGTTGATGCGAAACGGCGCATTCTTCGGGATCGACACATGGGCGTTCGGCGCAGTGCCGACCAGGCCGATCACGTTGTCGCCCAGGCCACCCATGGCCTCGGGCGATTCGGTGGCATTCACGGTGATGCCGTTGTGCTCGAAGTTCAAAACCTCAGCCATGGTTAGTCAGCCTTCTTTGGGGTGGAGTTGAGGACGCTGGTCAGTTCCAGGCGGCCGGCGGTGCGCAGGGCGGATGCTTCGACGTCCAGCAGGTTTAGTTCTTCGCCGACGGTGGACCAATGGCCGCCCCCGGTGGGGAATGGGATGAGGACGGTGTAGATTTGGCGGTTTTGCATGAGGGGAAATCTCCGGGTGGAAAACGCCAAAGCCCCTGCGGGAGGGGCTTTGGGAAGGCGAAAAAAAACCGCTTTCGCGGCATATCGATTATTTGAGGAACCCCGGCTTTTCTGGCCATACAACGGTGAAAGGGTCTCCAACATCTTGCGGGACATCTCGCAACAATTTGCGGTATGCCGCAGCTTGAGCACGCTGCCCCTCATTCAATGGGCTGTCCTGAACTTGAGTATGATCGGACTCACGCAACAGCTGATCGCGGCGAACACGAATAGACGACCACTGCAAAAACTCCAAACCTTCCTTATTAAGAACAAGGGACGGAACAACGTCCATAGACATCTCACTCATTTAAAAAACCACCGTTGGCGAAAGAGAAAGTTTTGATTGAATGTCCCCAAGCTTAATCGACCGATAGCGACCAATCTGCATCGTATCAATCCTCAGCGACGTCACATACACATTGGGAATCTTGATCCGGCAAACAGCATTACCCGCCGAATCTGCATAAATGCTTGGATCGAACTTACCAAAGCACGATTGATTAATGACGGCTCGCTGCGGTGCATAGACATAGCCGGCGAACGTCTCGTCCATCACCAAAGAGCTGCCATAGCTATAGCCACGAATATTCAGCCAAAACATCTGATCATCCGTATTAATAGAAAAAGGCAATTTGAAGTGAGCGTATACATTCATCGACGAACCCAGGTCAGTAGCAACCATCCCACCCGTTGCCCCTACGTTGTAAGGTGCTCCGGTTCCCCAGATAAGTCCCTGAAAGACGCTCATCAGCAATGTTCCAGGCTGGCCTGCCTCACCAACTACATCCTTGAGCGCTCGAAACTGATCAAACTCTGCGCGCGCCTGATCCATGCGCGCATCGATTGCGCCGATTTTTCCATTTACAGTGTTGGTCAGGTTGTTAGAGGCCTGAACCAAACTAGCGATTTGCGTTTCCGTACTCAAAGCACTTACTCCTTAAACTCGTTTTTAGACTATTCAATCAATACAGAGAACCACGACCACGTCACTCCATCACTAAACAAGCCTGTAAAACTATTTGAACTCAAGTGTTATGACGCGAAATAAAACACCGAGATGACGAGCCATATTATCTATATTGGCAGTCGCCACTGCGGCCAATTCTTCAGCGATAAGGATATTCAAATTCTCGTCACCCACCACAATCGTCACGCTGTCCGCCGGCAACGGCGCAATATCCAGCGTGAACTTTTGCAGCACCCGCGCCGCCGCCGCTTTATACGTCAGCAACTTGCCAGCCACGGAATACACTGCCAGCAAGGTCCCACTGGCGAGATAAAAACCGAACTCGCCAATTTCATACTCACCCTCGCCATCGAACAGCGCAGCCATCCTGAGCTGACGATTGCCGAGGTCCTCGTAATCCACAATGGCGACCCGCTGGCGCTCATCGCGCAAGGCTATTTCCGAGCCGTCAGGGTGGTAGCGGCCGGTACCGGCGCCGATGTGGGTGATTTCACCTTTCAAGCCTTGGTTCTTCGCCTGCAGCACTTCATCCAAACCCTTGGAGGTGAAGCGCACCAGGCGCGTAATGTCATCTGTCATGGCTGCGCCCTGAGGTCGTAGTCGTTAATGGTGTAGTGACAGGTAGTCCCGACACTGTTAAGCCGAGCAGCCAACGCCAACTCTGGTAGTGCACTGGTTAGAGACAACTCAGCATCACTCAGCGAAGCATGTGCGACTTGAGTAAATGCAAGGTGCCCTTGGGTTTCGAGAACGATGGTAATCGTTGCCAGGTCCCGTTCACTTTGCGCGGCATTGATGCGGCGGATCAGCCGGTTGTGGTCACCGCTGGACCAACTGCGCCCGATGATCGCCTGCACGTCAAAGGTGTAAGGCACGCCCAAGGGCCGTTGCTGATACCAGGCGCTAATGTTGGGGGTGAAACCCAATGACTCCACCGCATGACTCAGCGCCTTCGGTGTCCCGGCCTGGCGCTGTATCTGCCAGGACAACGCCACGGTCAGGCGTTTTTCTGCCTCACTGGCGTCAGCATCCCATTCACTGACGCCACGGTCGGCGGCCAGATATGGAAGAAACGCGGTGGGCGTTTGCAGCGGATTCATCAAGGCCGAAAACGGCGGACTTACTCGGTCCAGCAGCTTGCCAAACCCGAGGTCCAGAGCTTTTTCCAGCGGGGAGCTATTGGCCGGCAACAGGCTCGCTTTAGGCGCACTCATAACGTACGCACCTCCACCTCGACACCCGCGCAATACGGAGCCTGGAAGGCCGTGCTGATGATCGGCTCCAGCGGTTCGAGGATCTGCAGTTGCGCGGCGCCGGCGCTGTGGATGGCGTAGTCGATCCAGCTGGGGTCGACACGGCCTTCCAGGCGATGGCAGGAGTCGGCGTAGGTTTGCAGCAGTTTTTGCGCTGCGACTTGGGTCAGTCCTGAATCTGGACCCGAGTTGATCTTGGCTACCACGCGAATCTTGTAGCGCTGAATCTGCGCGCTTTGGACGCTGACCAGATCAGTCTCCGGTCGTACATCCGGCCGTGCGAAATGTCGCCGCACGCCGTCAAGCAAATCGGCGGAGGCCGTGCCATCGCCCTCCCTGGAAAGCACGGTGACCATCACCTCGCCTGGGGCGGTACGCCGGCCGTTGCCGTCCTTGACCTGGGCTGCGTAGCCGTCCGGGTCAAAGGTGTAGCTGACGGTCACCACACCGGGGGTGGCGCTTTGCACATTGACCGATGGCCGCTCGCCGAGGGTGAACACCTCACGGCGATACTGCATGCGCGAACCCGCTGCCGGGGCGTGGGGGGCCAGGTAATAACGCAGACGCGCGTCGTCGTCGCTTTCTAGAATCGGCGGCACGGGGGGGAACGCCGCCGGGTCGCCGGGATCGAGCACTTGACGCTCCAGGCCCATGTCGGCCAGGCGTGCGTCCAGGTTGCTGCCGGTGGCCCACCACGCCAGCATCTGCTTGATGCGGGCGTTGTACTTGCGCTCATGGGTTTGCAGACGCACGCAAAACGCTTCCAGGGCCAGGGTCAGCAGTTCGCTCTCATTGTCGAGGCTGACCTTGAGTTTGGCGGCGCTTTGCGGCGCGCGGGTGGCGACGTAATCGACGACGAAGGCCTTGAACTCAGCCAGCAGAGGCTCAAACTCATCGACCGTGATGATGGCCGGTTCCGCCAGTTGGTTCTGGCCTGGGATCAACATGCTCATGTCACGACCTCGAAGGTTTGTTGGCGGTTTTTCCAGGTGCCCGCAAAACGCAGCAACAACCCGGCGCCCTGCCGGGTGGCGACGATGACCTGGGGTTGGAAGTCGGCGATGCCGTTTTGCGTGTTGTAAAACGCCTGGGCGGCATGGCTTTGGGCGAGGATCAACAGGTCATCGCCCAGGTTCTGGCCGAGCAGTTGTGGGATCAACGAACCGTACAACGGGCGTTTCTGCCGAGTGCCGACGGGGGTGGTCAGCGCTCGGGTGGCGCGCTGCACGAATTGCAGCCAGTCATCGACGGCTGCCCCGGTGTTCCTATCGATTCCGATCATGGCAAATCCTTATGCGCTGCTGATCACGCGGCCCTGGTGATCCACCACCGGGCCGCTCAAATGCACGCCGGCGGCATCCAGCAACACGCCGGTGGCGCCGAGTTGCAGGGTGATGCTCTTGGCGTTCAGGGTCAGGCTGGCGGCACCGACTTTGAGGTCGACCTGCTCGCGGGAGCCGCTGAACGTGGTGGGACCGTTGACCCAGTTGAAGGTGTGACTGGCGTCGTCGTAGTCGCTTTGGGTGCCGTCCTGATGGCGACGCCGTGTCAGCGATGCAACACTAGAAACAGGCGGAAAGAGACTACTGTTGAGGCCGAATAAGGCTACGGACTGTGTCCCCCCTTCCCCGCCGCCATAATTGAGCAGCAGACAGTGTTCGCCGACAGAGGGAATGCGTGTTTCCGTTTGTGCCCCAGCGCTCGGGTTGAAAAACCGGATCGCCGGGCTGAGCAAGTCGCCGTGACTGACCTTGCAGGTGTTACTCGCGGCGTCGACTTCCTGGCATACACCAATCCGACAGAAGCTTTCGGCGCGCCGATACAGGTCCTCCAACTGAGCCTCCATTTCTGCCAGGCGCTCGACAATCGGCCCCAGTTGCATACGTAGCAATGCATCGAACATGGATTACTCCTGCAAGGGGCGATATTGATCCGGATCGTTGATATCGGAGACTTCCCAGGTGCGGGCAAATAAAGGCTTGCCTGTAGGATCTTCGAGCAGTAATGGTCCGAGGTAGAGGTTTTGGGTGAAGGAAACCGTCCAGGTGTCGTAGTCCGTTTCTGCACTGGTGGGCGCGGAAGGGGCTGCGACAATGGCGGCAGGCAGGTCGCACTGATCAGGCGGGAGGCCCCAGCGGTTATCCAGGGTCAGATCCATCAATTGGCTGGCCAAGTCGCAGGCATCAAAAGGTGCCGACCCGATAGCAACCATGGCCTTGAGTGAAACCGACAAGGCATGCGCCTTGCGCCCTGCAAGGGAGCGCACGCCCGGACCGTTGCGCTCCACGCTGATCAAAATGCCGGCTTTATCACCTGTTCCGGGAAAGTCTTGGTGATTGCCTACGTGCAGCTGTGGGAAAGCGCTCTTTAGCGCGTCCCCAATCGCCGCAGGTAGCTGGGAAGGTTTTTCGAGAAGTGTCATCTGCTTGCATCCTTGCAGCGATTACTGCTGATCCGGGCGAGAGGTAGGGGCCTCGTTGACCCCGATGCGCTTGGCCGCCCAGCGTTCATAAAGGCCGATGGCCACGTCCGCACCGGCCATGGCGGTCAGGCAACCAATGGCGCCAGCGGTCCAGATCGACATGCCGGCGGCGTAGCACAGCATCAATGCCGATACCCCGCAGACCATGCACGCCCCGGACCGCAGGGCCAGGCGCCGGATCAGCGACCAACCACGGGCGCCCTCCTTATCGGCGCGCCACATTTCGCCGGATACACCGCCGATCAGCGCCAGTACGATTACCAGCCAGATAGGCATTTCCGCTAACGCTTGCTGCTCGTTTGTCATGTCACGCCTCCTGGCTGAGCACTACCGGCACGGGGCCGGCTCTTGGGTAAATCCATGTGTAGGTAGGCATTCCAAAAAGCCCGGTTGCCCAGGCTTTTCAGTAATGCGGTCCAAACTCGATCTTTCGGCGCGACTGGCGCGGTACGGATCTTTCCTCGATGTTTTTCCGACCACGATCCCTGTCTGCCGGATAACTGCTTCTGGTGCTTTACGCTGCACACCCGGGTCAGTTGCCAACCCTCTGAACCGTTAAGGCCGGTTCATCGCTGCCTGTTTGTTAAGCGGTGAAACTAAAGAGCGTCGGCGTCCTTGCCGGTGTTGCTGGCGTCCTTGCCATCGCTTGGATGGCGTCCTTGCCGGTGCTGCGTGACTTCCTTGTGTTGACTGGCAGCATCCTTGCCGCCTCCACCAGACCTTGTTGGCTGGCTTGAGATGAAGAATATGCATGTATGCATATACAGTCAATGCACAAATGCATTTATTTTCAGCGTGCAAATGCACCAATGCATTTGCGTCCTTGTGGACAGCGGGTTTGGTGGTTTTTTCCAGGCGAAAAAAAGCCCGCTCGTTGGCGGGCTTTGTCTTACAGAAGAAGGTTAACGGGCGTACATACCCCACCAGAACACATGACCCAGGATACTGATTTGCTCATCCTGGATATCCTGGAAGCTGTAGTCCTCATCCGGGTGCTCATCGCGATTGAAACTGCGCAGGCGAATCCCGGAAGGCAGGCGGTAGAGCTGTTTCACCCGCAGCTGGCCGTTGTGGTTGATGGCATACAAGTCACCATCGACGATGTCACCAATGCCACTCTTGCCCGCATTCACCCCGACCGTCGCGCCGTCGCGCAGCACCGGCAACATGCTGTTGCCGCGTACCGTCACGCACTTGGCCTGGTCGAACTGCACACCGTTATGCCGCAGGCTGCGCTTACCGAACCGCAGGCTGGCTTTCTCGCTTTCCTCGATGACGAATCTTCCTGATCCAGCAGCCAATTCAACCTCACGCAGAAAGGGGATCGACACCTCGTCATCATTAACGGGGGTGTCATCGTCCCACAGGCTTATATCCTTGAGTTCCGAATGCATCGGGTCGCGCCCGTCCTCCCGCGAAACGCCCACCGCCACGCGCCCGCGCAGTTGGTCGGTGCTCACGCGGAAGTACTCGGCGATGCGGGAAATGTGCTTGTCCGACGGATCAACGATCTTGCCGCTGAGGATCCGGGACAGCGTGGATTGAGGCACGCCGGTACGCCGGTGAAGCTCCGTGGGGGAGATCCGGTCGCGGTCCAGCAGTTCGCGTAAGACGATAGAAACGTTGCGTTTTTGCATAACGCAGATAGTGACGGGAGATTTCGGGGTTGGCAAATGCTAATTTGCATTATTTATGCATAAACGATGCATTTCTTGGGCCCTTTTAAGTGTGGTGATGTGGACTGCGAACCGCAGACCTCGCGTGTTAACCTTGCGCCCATCGCAAAATCGCAGGGCGGAATGCCCCACCTTTGCTCCACTCCTTTCAACGAATTTGCCTACTACCCAATGAGTAAAACCACTTCAGACCTGTCCTCCCACACCCCAATGATGCAGCAGTACTGGCGCCTCAAGAACCAGCACCCTGATCAGTTGATGTTCTACCGCATGGGCGACTTCTACGAGATCTTCTACGAAGACGCGAAGAAGGCCGCCAAGCTGCTGGATATCACCCTGACGGCGCGTGGGCAGTCGGCGGGGCAGTCGATTCCGATGTGTGGGATTCCTTACCATTCGTTGGAAGGTTACTTGGTCAAGCTGGTGAAGCTGGGCGAGTCGGTGGTGATCTGTGAGCAGATCGGCGACCCGGCCACCAGCAAGGGGCCGGTGGAACGTCAGGTGGTGCGCATTATTACGCCGGGGACGGTGAGTGATGAGGCGCTGCTGGATGAGCGTCGCGATAACCTGATTGCGGCGGTGTTGGGTGATGAGCGTCTGTTTGGCCTGTCGGTGCTGGATATCACCAGCGGCAACTTCAGCGTGCTGGAGATCAAGGGCTGGGAGAACTTGCTGGCAGAGCTGGAGCGCATCAACCCGGTTGAGCTGTTGATCCCGGACGATTGGCCGAAGGATCTGCCGGCGGAAAAACGCCGTGGGGCCAAGCGCCGTGCGCCGTGGGATTTCGAGCGTGACTCGGCGCTGAAAAGTCTGTGCCAGCAGTTCTCAGTACAAGACCTTAAAGGCTTCGGTTGCGAAAACCTGACCCTGGCCATCGGCGCCGCCGGTTGCTTGCTGGGCTATGCCAAGGAAACCCAGCGCACCGCCCTGCCGCATTTGCGCAGCCTGCGTCATGAGCGTCTGGACGACACCGTGGTACTCGATGGTGCGAGCCGTCGCAACCTGGAGCTGGACACCAACCTGGCCGGCGGGCGTGACAACACTCTGCAATCAGTGGTCGACCGTTGCCAGACCGCCATGGGCAGCCGCTTGCTGACGCGTTGGTTGAATCGTCCGCTACGCGACTTGAGTGTGCTGCAGGCGCGTCAGACTTCTATTACGTGCCTGCTGGACGGCTATCGCTTTGAAAAGCTGCAGCCACAGCTGAAGGAAATCGGCGATATCGAGCGCATCCTGGCACGGATCGGCCTGCGTAACGCGCGTCCGCGTGACTTGGCGCGCCTGCGTGATGCCCTCGGTGCCTTGCCACAATTGCAAGCGGCGATGACCGAACTGGACACGCCGCACCTGCAACAGCTCGCGGTCACTGCCGGTACTTACCCGGAACTGGCGGCGTTGCTGGAAAAAGCCATCATCGACAACCCGCCAGCAATCATCCGTGACGGCGGCGTTCTGAAGACCGGTTACGACAGCGAGCTGGACGAGCTGCAAGCCCTGAGCGAAAACGCCGGCCAATTCCTGATTGACCTGGAAGCCCGCGAAAAAGCCCGTACCGGCCTGGCCAACCTGAAAGTCGGCTACAACCGCGTGCACGGCTATTTCATCGAATTGCCGAGCAAGCAGGCCGAGTCGGCGCCGATCGACTATCAACGTCGCCAGACACTGAAAGGCGCCGAGCGGTTTATCACCCCAGAGCTGAAAGAGTTCGAAGACAAGGCACTGTCGGCCAAGAGCCGTGCCCTGGCGCGGGAAAAGATGCTCTATGAGAACCTGCTGGAAGACCTGATCAGCCAGTTGGCACCGCTGCAGGATACCGCCGCCGCCCTGGCCGAGCTGGATGTGCTGAGCAACCTGGCCGAGCGCGCGCTGAACCTTGACCTGAACTGCCCGCGCTTTGTCAGCGAGCCATGCATGCGCATCGTGCAAGGTCGCCACCCGGTCGTAGAGCAGGTGCTGACCACGCCGTTCGTCGCCAACGACCTGTCGCTGGACGACGATACCCGCATGCTGGTGATCACCGGTCCGAACATGGGCGGTAAATCCACCTATATGCGCCAGACGGCATTGATCGTGCTGTTGGCGCATATCGGCAGCTTTGTGCCGGCGGCCAGTTGCGAGCTTTCCCTGGTGGACCGCATTTTCACCCGGATCGGCTCCAGCGACGACCTGGCCGGTGGCCGTTCGACCTTTATGGTGGAAATGAGCGAAACCGCCAACATCCTGCATAACGCCACCGAACGCAGCCTGGTGCTGATGGACGAAGTGGGCCGCGGCACCAGCACCTTCGACGGCCTGTCCCTGGCCTGGGCGGCAGCCGAACGCCTGGCGCATCTGCGTGCCTACACGCTGTTTGCCACGCACTATTTCGAGCTGACCGTGCTGCCGGAAAGCGAACCACTGGTGGCCAACGTGCACCTGAACGCTACTGAGCACAACGAGCGCATCGTGTTCCTGCACCACGTGCTGCCGGGGCCAGCCAGCCAGAGTTACGGCCTGGCCGTGGCCCAACTGGCGGGCGTGCCGAATGACGTAATCACCCGCGCCCGCGAACACCTCAGCCGCCTGGAAACCACGGCGCTGCCCCATGAAACCGTGGTCGCCAGCCCTGCCAAAGCCTCCAGCAAACCGGCTGCGCCACATCAGAGCGACATGTTCGCTAGCCTGCCCCACCCGGTGCTGGATGAGTTGGCAAAGCTTGACCTGGATGACTTGACGCCGCGAAAAGCGCTCGAAATGTTATATGCACTGAAGACTCGGATATAACGCTAAGGCCAGCAAGCTGGTAGACTCTCGCGCGGTTTGGGATGCTGCAGGCTATTAGCCTGGCCTGCAGACTATCGCTCCCGAACCTCGCGAGCCCTGCCACAAAGGGTTTCGCCGCCGCCGCCTGAGGAGAGAATTAGAAATGACCTTCGTCGTTACCGACAACTGCATCAAGTGCAAGTACACCGACTGCGTGGAAGTATGTCCGGTGGACTGCTTCTACGAAGGCCCGAACTTCCTGGTCATCCACCCGGACGAGTGCATTGATTGCGCCCTGTGTGAACCTGAATGCCCGGCCGTCGCTATTTTCTCCGAGGACGAAGTCCCGGCAGAGATGCAGGAATTCATTCAGTTGAACGTCGAGTTGGCGGAAATCTGGCCGAATATCACTGAACGCAAAGACCCGATGCCGGATGCAGCGGAGTGGGATGGCAAAAAAGGTAAGATTGCAGACCTCGAGCGCTGATAGCGTCGCCTCCCAAAAGGCCCCTTGCGGGCCTTTTTGCGTTTCTGGAAAGCAGGTTTCACTTTCCTACAGGCAAAAAAAAGGGGCGGTATGACCCGCCCACATTTTTTCCCTAGTCCCTGTATTCCTTTTCATCATCCTGATGAATCGCATCCTGCGACGTTCCCTAAACCATCGTTCCTTGATGGCTGTGTCAATCCGTGGACACAGGGCTGATGTTAGAGAGTTCCAAAGGAAGTTCAACGGGATCCATTGCTGCGACGGACAGGCTTTCATGCTCAGCAGAGAATAATTAATTGTTATTTTTCAACAGGATAGAAAAAACTCTCGACGATCTGGGACGTACTTGGCAGGCAAAAAAACCAAACGCTTACGAAAAAGTAAGCAAATGCTTACACGACCAATTGCGTAAATGAGAAATAAACCCGCCTTGACCACCGTCCAGCCATGAAAAAGCCCCGACACCGTCGAGGCTTTTTCCCTTCAATGCCCTCAGTCGTCGCTGACGGTGATGGTCGGCATCGCCGGCGCAGCGGCTTCCTGCAGCACGATACGCGCGCCCACATGGCGGGCCAGCTCCTGATACACCATGGCTATCTGGCCATCAGGGTCCGCCGCAACAGTCGGCTTGCCACCGTCCGCCTGTTCACGAATCACCATCGACAGTGGCAACGAAGCCAGCAGTTCCACCCCGTACTGGGTGGCCAGCTTCTCGCCACCGCCTTCACCGAACAGATGCTCGGCGTGGCCGCAGTTGGAACAGATGTGCACGGCCATGTTCTCCACCACGCCCAGCACCGGGATATTGACCTTGCGGAACATTTCCACGCCTTTTCTCGCGTCGAGCAATGCCAGGTCCTGGGGCGTGGTGACGATCACCGAGCCAGCCACCGGGACTTTCTGCGCCAGGGTCAGCTGGATATCACCGGTGCCTGGGGGCATGTCGATCACCAGGTAGTCCAGGTCGCCCCAGGCGGTCTGGGTGACCAATTGCAGCAAGGCGCCGGAGACCATCGGCCCGCGCCAGACCATCGGCGTGTTGTCATCGGTAAGGAAGGCCATCGACATCACTTCCACGCCCAGGGACTCGATCGGCACGAACCACTTCTGATCCTTGACCTTAGGCCGTGTGCCCTCGGCGATGCCAAACATCACGCCTTGGCTCGGGCCGTAGATATCCGCATCAAGGATGCCCACGCGTGCGCCTTCGCGGGCCAGGGCCAGGGCCAGGTTGGCCGCCGTGGTGGATTTGCCCACGCCGCCCTTGCCGGAGGCCACAGCCACCACGTTCTTGACGTTGGCCAGCCCAGGGATTTGCGCCTGGGCCTTGTGCGCGGCGATCACACACTGGATGTCGACCTTGGCCGAACGCACGCCGTCCAAGCCCTCGATGGCCATCTGCAGCATCTGCGCCCAACCGCTCTTGAACAGACCGGCGGCATAACCCAGTTCCAACTGGACCGACACTTGGTCGCCCTGGACGTCGATGGCACGCACACAGCCGGCACTGACCGGGTCCTGGTTCAAATAAGGGTCGGTGTACTGGCGAAGCACGGCTTCCACCGCTGCGCGATTGACGGCGCTCATGGGCTACTCCCGAAAAAGACTGACTGAAACAGGCGGCTATCCTAACCGTTCCAGCGGCGTTACGGCATGCTTTCGCAGGTTCGGAAGATTCTGAAACAGCGCCACGGGGTGAAATATATTTCCCGGCGCTTTATAGTGGCCGACCTCCGTTTCATCAAGTAGCCGAGCCCCATGTCCGAGCCACGCAAGATCCTCGTCACCAGCGCCCTGCCCTATGCCAATGGTTCCATCCATCTTGGCCATATGCTTGAGTACATCCAGACCGATATGTGGGTGCGCTTTCAGAAGCATCGTGGCAACCAATGCATTTATGTCTGCGCGGACGACGCCCACGGTTCGGCCATCATGTTGCGCGCCGAAAAGGAAGGGATCACCCCGGAACAACTGATCGCCAACGTGCAGGCTGAACACAGCGCCGACTTTGCCGAGTTCCTGGTGGATTTCGACAACTTCCACTCGACCCACTCCGAAGAAAACCGCGAGCTGTCGAGCCAGATCTACCTGCGCTTGAAAGAAGCCGGGCATATCGACCAGCGTTCGGTGACCCAGTATTTCGACCCGGAAAAGAAAATGTTCCTAGCCGACCGCTTCATCAAGGGCACCTGCCCGAAATGCGGCACTGAAGACCAATACGGCGACAACTGCGAGAAATGCGGTGCGACCTACGCGCCCACCGAGCTGAAGAACCCTAAGTCGGCAATCTCTGGCGCCACCCCGGTGCTCAAGGACTCCCAGCATTTCTTCTTCAAGCTCCCGGATTTCCAGCAGATGCTGCAAACCTGGACCCGAAGCGGCACCTTGCAGGACGCCGTGGCCAACAAACTCTCCGAATGGCTCGACAGCGGCCTGCAGCAGTGGGACATCTCCCGCGATGCGCCGTACTTCGGCTTCGAAATCCCGGGCGAGCCGGGCAAGTACTTCTACGTGTGGCTGGACGCGCCGATCGGCTACATGGCCAGCTTCAAGAACCTGTGCGACCGCACGCCGGGGCTGGACTTCGACGCGTTCTGGAACAAGGATTCCACTGCTGAGCTGTACCACTTCATCGGCAAGGACATCGTCAACTTCCACGCGCTGTTCTGGCCGGCAATGCTTGAAGGTTCGGGCTATCGCAAGCCGACCGCCATCGCGGTGCACGGCTACCTGACGGTCAACGGCCAGAAGATGTCCAAGTCCCGTGGCACCTTTATCAAGGCGCGCACCTACCTGGACCACCTGTCGCCGGAATACCTGCGCTACTACTACGCCTCCAAACTGGGACGTGGCGTCGATGACCTGGACCTGAACCTGGAAGACTTCGTACAGAAGGTCAACTCGGATCTGGTCGGCAAGGTTGTCAACATTGCCAGCCGTTGTGCCGGGTTTATCCACAAGGGCAACGCTGGCCTGCTGGTGGCCGAGAACGCCGCTCCGGAACTGACCGACGCCTTCCTGGCCGCTGCGCCAAGCATCGCCGATGCCTATGAAGCCCGCGACTTTGCCCGTGCCATGCGCGAGATCATGGGCCTGGCCGACCGTGCCAACGCCTGGATCGCCGACAAGGCACCGTGGTCGCTGAACAAACAGGAAGGCAAGCAGGCGGAAGTGCAGGCGATCTGCGCCACGGGTGTCAATCTGTTCCGCCAACTGGTGATATTCCTCAAGCCGGTGCTGCCGTTGTTGGCCGCCGACGCCGAGGCGTTCCTCAACGTGGCGCCGCTGACCTGGAACGATCACACCACGCTGCTCAGCAACCATCAGTTGAACGAGTTCAAGCCGCTGATGACCCGTATCGACCCGGTCAAAGTCCAGGCGATGACCGACGCTTCGAAAGAAGACTTGGTCGCCAGCCAGACCGATACCGGTTCGGCTGCGCCCGCGGGCAATGGTGAGTTGGCCAAAGATCCGATTTCTGCGGAAATCGACTTTGATGCTTTCGCTGCCGTAGACCTGCGTGTTGCGCTGATCGTCAAGGCCGAAGCCGTGGAGGGTGCCGACAAGCTACTGCGCCTGACCCTGGACCTCGGTGGCGAGCAACGCAACGTGTTCTCCGGCATCAAGAGCGCTTATCCGGACCCATCCAAGCTGGATGGTCGCCTGACCATGATGATCGCCAACCTCAAGCCTCGGAAAATGAAGTTCGGCATGTCCGAGGGCATGGTGATGGCGGCCGGCCCGGGTGGGGAAGAGATCTACCTGCTCAGTCCTGACAGTGGTGCGAAGCCGGGCCAACGGATCAAGTAGCCTGCAAAGTTTGTGTTTGTGGTGAGCGGGCTTGCCCCGCGCGGGGCTGCGAAGCGGCCCTAAGACCAGGCACCCGGTTCTATCTGTAAAAACCGTGGTGGCAATGATGGGGCCGCTTCGTGCCCCAGCGCGGGGCAAGCCCGCTCACCACAAGAAAGCGCAACCACCCCAGCCCAGTTTGCTTAACCGGCATGTCCATGATCATCCCATGAACCTCATTCAACGTATCGACGCGCTGCTGCCGCAGACCCAATGCGGCAAATGCGGGCATCCAGGCTGCAAACCTTATGCTGAGGGTATTGCTCAAGGCGAAGCGATCAACAAGTGCCCGCCCGGGGGACAGGAAACCATTGCGGGTCTTGCGCAATTGTTGCGCGTGCCGGTGCTGGAACTGGATATCAGCCGAGGGGAAGCTCCGCCCCAGATCGCCTATATCCGCGAGGCCGAGTGCATTGGTTGCACCAAGTGCATCCAGGCCTGCCCGGTGGATGCCATTGTCGGCGCAGCCAAGCTGATGCACACGGTCATCGTCGATGAGTGCACCGGTTGCGACCTCTGCGTCGCGCCCTGCCCCGTTGACTGCATTGAAATGCGTCCGACCGCCACCGTATTACCGATTGTGGGTGGCCTGGCCACCAACGATCAGCAACGGCAAGGACGAGCTCTCAAGCGCGACCGGGCAAGACGCCGTTATGAACAACGCAACGCACGACTGCAACGGGAAGAAGCGCAGAAGCTCGCTGAACGCCTGGCTCGGGCCAAACGCTCAGTACCGGATTTACCTGTGCCAGTCGGTACAGCACAGGACGCAGCGATCAAGAAAGCCAAAATCACGGTCGCCATGAGTCGCGCACAACTGCATAAATCCTTGAAGGCCTTCGGCCACCCACCAACCTTTGATCAACAGTCGCAGTTGATCGTCCTGCAGCAGCAGTTCGAAGCGGCTGAGCAAGCGCTGACCGCGCTGGAACTGGGCACCGCACCGAAGGCAGTAGGTACGACTTCGAATACTGCCGACCTGAAGCGCGCGAAAATCCAGCTGGCAATGCGCCGCGTGGAATTGAAGAAAGCCCATGACTTAAACGCCAGCCCGCAACAACTGGCCGAGGCGCAACACAACTTAGACGAGGCGCAGCGCCAAGTGGATGCCCACGGCAACACCTGACCCGCAAAACCTGTATTGCTACAATCCCGCCGATCGACTGCCAGGGAAACCCCACCCCATGAACGCCGCAAAACGCCTGGAAATTTTCCGCAGGCTCCACGAAGACAATCCAGAACCCAAGACCGAACTGGCCTACACCACGCCGTTCGAGTTGCTGATTGCGGTGATCCTGTCGGCGCAATCCACGGACGTCGGCGTGAACAAGGCCACAGCCAAGCTGTACCCTGTGGCGAATACTCCCGAAGCAATCCATGCATTGGGTGTGGATGGGCTGTCGGAATACATCAAGACCATTGGCCTGTACAACAGCAAGGCCAAGAACGTCATCGAGACTTGCCGCCTGCTGGTGGAACTGCACGGCAGTGAAGTGCCGCAAACCCGCGAAGCTTTGGAAGCCCTGCCAGGCGTCGGGCGAAAAACCGCCAACGTGGTGCTCAACACCGCGTTCCGGCAACTGACCATGGCGGTGGACACCCATATCTTCCGGGTCAGCAATCGAACCGGCATCGCCCGTGGCAAGAACGTGGTAGAGGTGGAAAAGCAGCTGATGAAGTTTGTGCCCAAGCCCTACCTGCTGGATTCCCATCACTGGCTGATCCTTCATGGCCGCTACGTTTGTCAGGCCCGCAAGCCGCGCTGCGGCAGCTGTCGCATCGAAGACCTGTGCGAATACAAGGACAAGACGTCCGACGATTGACAGATCATTGATTTTCTCGATCAATCGATTGAAAAAATCTTTTTTACCGGATCATGGATTATCGTTATAAGGAGCGCCAACGGCAGTCTTAGCCCGGAGTGAACCTTATGAGCACTGGCAAAGAGCAACTGGAAGTGGAAGACGACCTCGTTGAGTCGGACGACGATGGGGCAGAGGCGCCTGTGGCAGAGGTGGCCAAGACCAATTTAAGCAAACGCCGCACTATCGATAATCTTCTGGAAGAACGACGCTTGCAAAAACAGCTGGCCGATTACGACTTCGACCTCTGATCGAGCGATCGACAGCCGGAAGCCTCCTTCGCGGAGGCTTTTTTCTGCCGGTGCCCCGGGCAATACGCTGTGCTATGCCCTCCTCTATACCAAGCCGTTACGCTGGGCCAGCTCGATCAGGTCCACCAGCGAACGCGCATTGAGCTTGAGCAGCAAACGCGTCTTGTAGGTGCTGACGGTCTTGTTGCTGAGAAACATGCCGTCGGCAATCTCCTTGTTGGTCCTGCCCCGCGCCAACTGCTGCAATACCATCATTTCTCGCCCGGAGAGGCGCTCGACCATATCGGCCTCGCTGGCATTGCCCATGGTGGAGCGTACCGAGTTGAGCGCCTGGTTCGGGAAATAGCTGTAGCCCGACAGGACCGCCTTGATAGCACTCAGCAACTCGGTCAGGTCCTGTTGCTTGCAAACGTAGCCTGCCGCTCCCGCCTGCATGCAACGCATGGAAAAGTGACCAGGGGCCTGAGATGTGAGGACCAGCACCTTGAATGGCACAGCCTGCTTGGTGGAAGACAACCGGCAAATAACTTCCAGGCCGTCAAGTTTTGGAATACCGATGTCCAGTATCACTATGTCCGGCATATGCTCCCGCGCAAGTTGCAACGCATCGACACCGTTATCGGTCTCGGCAACGACCTCATAACCATGACGTTCCATTAGCATACGCACAGCAAGACGAATGACGGGATGATCATCCACGATCAGCACTTTATTCATGAGAAAGTCCAATTTCGCTGTTCGAATTATTTAGAGCAAGCACAATAGCCTAGTCGTTTCCTAGTTGGCATAGCGTTACCCCCCAAGCAACAGCAAGCAGAGACCCACCCCACAGCGATAAAGGAATTGCCCTACAAAAAAACGCCCTCTCGGAGGGATCAGGTTTTATGGATCCTTTCAGAACTTTCCGGGGGCCTACATACTTTGTGTGAAATATCCGTGGCTTATAGGGGGCTGGGTAAACGTGCCGCACATGACTCTCAGGAAATGCCCCTTGTCTCTCGCCCGCCGCAGGGGGAAACGGCCAGAATGAGGCGTCTGCTTTAGTTCCATTTAACATATTCACTTACATCCTTAATTCCTACAGACCATTCAGTGTTTTGTCTCTTCTCCGCACTTGTATGAGTGAATTATCTGTAAGACCAGTTCCTACATAGATGTAAAAAATTCATTCCCCCTACAACATTTGAACAACAATTCATTCAAACCCCATTTTTGATAAAGGTTTTGAGGAAAAACATCTACGGCTGTTTAAATCGTTATAAACATAAAAGTCTTCACAGAATCACAGGCAAAAAAAATGGCCCCTTTAGCAAGGGGCCATTCTTCACAACACGTTGAGACTTAGAACAGCGAGCGACCTTTGTTGGCCGCAATGCGCATGCGCAATGCGTTCAACTTGATAAAGCCTGCCGCGTCCGCCTGGTTGTAAGCGCCGCCGTCCTCTTCAAAGGTGGCGATGTTGGCGTCGAACAGCGATTCATCGGACTTGCGACCGGTAACGATCACGTTGCCCTTGTACAGCTTCAGGCGCACAACGCCGTTCACGTGAACCTGGGAAGCGTCGATCATCTGTTGCAGCATCAGACGCTCAGGGCTCCACCAGTAGCCGGTGTAGATCAGGCTGGCGTACTTGGGCATCAGCTCGTCTTTGAGGTGAGCCACTTCACGGTCCAGGGTGATGGACTCGATGGCGCGGTGGGCGCGCAGCATGATGGTGCCGCCTGGGGTTTCGTAGCAGCCGCGGGACTTCATGCCCACGTAACGGTTCTCGACGATGTCGAGACGGCCGATACCGTGTTCACCACCGATACGGTTCAAGGTCGCCAGTACGGTGGCCGGAGTCATCTCGACGCCGTCCAGCGCGACGATGTCGCCGTTGCGGTAGGTCAGTTCCAGGTATTGCGGCTTGTCGGGAGCGTTCTCCGGGGAGACGGTCCACTTCCACATGTCTTCTTCGTGCTCGGTCCAGGTGTCTTCCAGCACGCCGCCTTCATAGGAGATGTGCAGCAGGTTGGCGTCCATCGAGTACGGGGACTTCTTCTTGCCGTGGCGCTCGATCGGGATTGCGTGCTTCTCAGCGTAATCCATCAGCTTTTCACGGGACAGCAGGTCCCATTCACGCCAAGGGGCAATCACTTTCACGCCAGGCTTGAGCGCGTAGGCACCCAGTTCGAAACGCACCTGGTCGTTGCCCTTGCCGGTAGCGCCATGGGAAATGGCGTCGGCGCCGGTTTCGTTGGCGATTTCGATCAGGCGTTTGGCGATCAGCGGACGTGCGATGGAGGTACCCAGCAGGTACTCGCCTTCGTAGACGGTGTTGGCGCGAAACATCGGGAAAACGAAATCGCGGACGAACTCTTCGCGCAGGTCGTCAATGTAGATCTCTTTCACGCCCATGGCTTGCGCCTTGGCACGTGCAGGTTCGACCTCTTCGCCCTGACCCAGGTCAGCGGTGAAGGTCACCACTTCACAGTTATAAGTATCCTGCAGCCACTTGAGGATCACCGAAGTGTCCAGGCCGCCGGAATACGCGAGAACGACCTTGTTTACGTCGGCCATGCCATCACTCCACGGGGTTGTACGGAAAGGCGTCGATTCTACCGACCAAAACCGCGAATTTACAGGGGCGCGACAGCAAATGAAGATAAAGCGACAGATTATGTCGAACGGGCGACCGAGGGTCGCACCTTAGGAGGTGTGCGCGGGGTTGCTTGGGCCGGTGGCCGTGGGGGCCGGTTTCTCGGGGGCAGCCACGCGCTCTAGCTGAATATTCACGCGGCGGTTGCGTGCCCGGTTGGCCGCATTGGTGTTGGGCGCCAATGGGTAGCTTTCGCCGTGGAAACGCAGGGTGATCTGCGATTCCGGGATACCGTTGGCCTTGAAGTAGTCCATGACCGCCAGGCCGCGACGGCGCGAGACGTCGCGGTTGGTGAGTCGGTTGCCGCTGTTGTCCGAATGACCGTTCAACTCGATATGGTTGACGGTGGGGTCGGCTTTCATGAACGCGAGAATCACGTCGAGTTTCTTCTTGGCGACCGCGTCCAGCTCGATTCCGCCCCCCGGGAAACCGACTTCAGTCTGTTTGACCTGGTCATAATTCATCGGCAACAGCTTGGCGGTGCACAGCTGGTAATCGTTGTAGGCCTTGTTGAATTTAACCGGCAGCAGCCGGATTTCCGAATAGCCGCCTTCACGCCCATAGTGCCGCACGGTCGGGCTGCGCCCTTCCAGCAAGCCATTGAACAGGCGCCCGGCCTGGGCCTGGGAGCTGTTGAACAGTACATCGCCACTGCCGGCACGCACGGCGCCGAGGTTGATATCGCCTCGCCCCGGCTGCCACGGCGCAGCGGCGGCCAGCAACGTGGCCGAACCGGCTCCCAGCGAGCCGTTGTAGGCTTTCAGACGAAATGTCGCCTGCTCTCCGGCCCGGCGCACGAACTCACCCGAACCGAAATCGGTGATTGGCTGGGTCAAGCGGCACTCGAACTGGTCGCCTTCCACCTTCCACTCAATATTCTCCAGACGTGTCTGGAACGTGAGGGCCATCGCAGGCAGGCTGGCGAACACACTGAGCAGGGCTAGATATTGCTGGCGCACGTGAGGCTCCACTGGTTTCTACAACACTTCAAAGCGTCATACATCGATAAGGCATACCAAAGGCTATCGGTTGCATCCTGCAAAACTTGATAGCGAGTGCCTGAAAGCGTCTTTTCCGGTAGCATTCCCACCAGATTGACCCGCCTGGAATCCCCAATGTCCGACCGCCTGACCCTGCTGCGTCCCGACGACTGGCATATTCATCTTCGCGATGGTGCTGCGTTACCCCACACCGTGGCCGATGTCGCGCGCACGTTTGGCCGCGCCATCATCATGCCTAACCTGGTACCTCCGGTGCGTAACGCCGAGCAAGCCGATGCCTATCGCCAGCGTATCCTCGCTGCACGACCGGCCGGCAGCCGCTTCGAACCGTTGATGGTGCTCTACCTCACCGACCGCACCCAGCCCGAAGAGATTCGAGAGGCCAAGGCCAGCGGCTTCGTGCACGCCGCCAAGCTGTACCCGGCCGGCGCGACCACCAACTCCGATTCCGGCGTGACCAGTATCGACAAGATCCTGCCGGCCATCGAAGCCATGGCCGAAGTCGGCATGCCGCTGTTGATCCACGGTGAAGTCACCCGTGGCGACGTGGATGTCTTCGACCGCGAGAAGATCTTCATCGACGAGCATATGCGCCGTGTGGTCGAGCTGTTCCCGACCCTCAAGGTGGTGTTCGAACACATCACCACAGCCGATGCCGTGCAGTTCGTCAGCGAGGCCTCCGCCAACGTCGGCGCGACCATCACCGCGCATCACTTGCTATACAACCGCAACCACATGCTGGTGGGCGGGATTCGGCCGCACTTCTATTGCCTTCCGATCCTCAAGCGCAACACCCACCAGGTGGCCTTGCTGGATGCAGCGACCAGCGGCAATCCGAAGTTCTTCCTCGGCACCGACTCCGCGCCTCATGCCCAGCACGCCAAGGAAGCGGCGTGTGGCTGTGCCGGTTGCTACACCGCCTATGCAGCGATCGAGTTGTATGCCGAAGCGTTCGAACAGCGTAACGCCCTGGACAAGCTCGAAGGTTTCGCCAGCCTCAACGGCCCGCGTTTCTACGGCCTGCCGGCGAATACTGACCGCATCACCCTGGTCCGTGAAGACTGGACCGCCCCTGCCAGCCTGCCGTTTGGCGAGCTGACTGTCATCCCGCTGCGCGCCGGTGAAACACTGCGCTGGCGCCTGCTGGAGGAAAGCAAGTGAGTGAAGACCATTACGATGACGAACACGAGCACAGTGGTGGCGGTTCGCGTCACCCGATGGCCGAGCGGTTTCGCGGCTATCTGCCGGTTGTCATCGACGTAGAAACCGGTGGCTTCAATTGCGCCACCGACGCATTGCTGGAAATCGCCGCAACCACCATCGGCATGGACGAGCAGGGTTTTGTGTTCCCGGAACACACCCACTTCTTCCGCGTCGAACCGTTTGAAGGCGCGAATATCGAAGCCGCCGCTTTGGAATTCACGGGCATCAAGCTTGATCACCCACTGCGCATGGCGGTGAGTGAAGAAGCGGCGCTGACCGATATCTTCCGTGGTGTGCGCAAGGCGTTGAAGGCCAATGGCTGCAAACGCGCGATCCTGGTCGGCCACAACAGCAGTTTCGACCTGGGTTTCCTGAACGCCGCCGTGGCGCGGTTGGACATGAAGCGCAACCCGTTCCACCCGTTCTCTAGCTTCGACACGGCCACCCTCGCCGGCCTGGCGTATGGCCAGACCGTGTTGGCGAAAGCCTGCCAGGCCGCCGGTATTGACTTTGACGGGCGTGAGGCTCACTCGGCTCGCTACGACACCGAGAAAACCGCCGAGCTGTTCTGCGGCATCGTCAACCGCTGGAAAGACATGGGCGGCTGGGAAGACTTCAATGATTGAGGTCATATCCCGCGCATAAAAAAACCGGCCTTCTCAGGCCGGTTTTTTTGTACCTCGAACCTGGCTTACAGCTTGCCAGCGTTCTCGGTCAGGTAAGCCGCAACGCCTTCTGGCGAAGCGTTCATGCCTTTGTCGCCTTTTTTCCAGTTGGCTGGGCAGACTTCGCCGTGCTCTTCGTGGAATTGCAGGGCGTCGACCAGGCGGATCAGCTCTTCCATGTTACGACCCAGTGGCAGGTCGTTGATGATCTGGGAGCGGACAACGCCCTTGTCGTCGATCAGGAAAGCACCACGGAAGGCCACGCCGCCTTCAGACTCAACGTCGTAGGCCTTGGCGATGTCGTGCTTCATGTCGGCAGCCATGGTGTATTTGACTTTGCCGATGCCGCCATCATTGATGGCGGTGTTGCGCCAGGCGTTGTGGGTGAAATGGGAGTCGATGGAAACAGCGACCACTTCAACGTTGCGCGCCTTGAAATCGTCCATGCGGTGGTCCAGAGCGATCAGCTCCGAAGGGCAGACGAAGGTGAAGTCCAGCGGGTAGAAGAACACCAGGCCGTATTTGCCTTTGATGGCTTCAGACAGTTTGAAGCTGTCTACGATTTCGCCATTGCCGAGGACGGCTGGGACGTCGAAATCCGGGGCTTGTTTGCCGACGAGTACGCTCATTGGGTATCTCCTGATGTAGAGGTGACGATTGAAGTAAAAGGACCGGCCTCGAGTCTGCCGTTAATAAGCGACAGCCCTGTGACGCAGTCACGCTTCGTGAAGACCGACCATCATACACTGAAAAAACCGTTCGTCAGTGCGGGCGCGGTGCCAGCAAATACCCTACGAATCTACTTTGACAATCATTCTCGTTAACATTAAGATCCATCGCACTTAAGCCTTAAACCCGCGACGGTTCTCCCTTATGTATGTGTGCCTCTGTACTGGCGTCACCGACGGACAAATCCGCGAAGCAATCTATGAAGGTTGCTGCAGCTACAAGGAAGTGCGTGAAACCACCGGCGTTGCCAGCCAGTGCGGTAAATGCGCTTGCCTCGCCAAGCAAGTGGTACGGGAAACCCTGACGCAGCTGCAGACAGCCCAGGCCGCGCTCCCCTATTCAGCAGAATTTACACACGCCTGATTGGGCGTGTTTTAAAGAACCGGACTTAGTGTCCGGTTTTTTTATGCCAGCAATTCAATTAGTTAGCGTCAAGACGCGGAACACAAACATTCTTATTCCGATTAATTTTCATTTATTATTCAATAACTTAGGTTTGACACTAGGGAATTCGCCGCTCAAACTCCGCCTTATACACAGCTATTACAGGGCAGGACCCCAGTCATGAAAGGCGACATCTCAGTCATCCAGCAACTCAACAAAATCCTTGCCAATGAACTGGTCGCGATCAATCAGTACTTTCTGCATGCGCGCATGTATGACGATTGGGGCCTGGAAAAGCTGGGCAAGCGCGAATACAAAGAATCCATCAAGGCCATGAAAGATGCGGACGCACTGATCAAGCGCATCCTGTTCCTGGAAGGCCTGCCGAACGTACAGGACCTGGGCAAGCTGAACATCGGCGAGCACACCCAGGAAATGATCAGCAGCGACCTGAAGTTCGAACACAAGAGCCACAGCGACCTCAAGGCCGCCATCGCTCACTGCGAAAGCAAAGGTGACTTCGGCAGCCGCGAACTGCTGGAAGACATCCTCGAAGACCAGGAAGAACACATCGACTGGCTGGAGACCCAACTGGGCCTGATCGACAAAGTCAGCCTGGAAAACTACCTGCAGTCGCAGATGGGCGAAGAATAAGCTCCCAGCTCGCAGGTACAAAAAAGCCCCGCTCTCTCACGAGAAGCGGGGCTTTTTATTGCGTCCGGATCAAGCTTCAGTCTTGGCTGCCGCTTTTTCCGCTGCATCTTTGATCAACGACTGCAACGAACCGTCTGCGGCCATTTCAGTGATGATGTCGCTACCGCCGACCAGCTCACCGGCAACCCACAGTTGTGGGAAGGTCGGCCAGTTGGCGTACTTCGGCAGGTTGGCGCGGATTTCAGGGTTTTGCAGGATATCCACGTAAGCGAATTTTTCGCCGCACGCCATGATGGCCTGGGACGCCTTCGCGGAGAAACCGCACTGAGGAGCGTTTGGCGCGCCCTTCATGTAAAGCAGAATGGTGTTGTTGGCAATCTGCTCTTTGATCGTTTCGATGATATCCATGGAACACCTCGGCTGGAACTTTGCGACTCACAGGTCGGCACGGTGGCGCATTGTAACGCAAAATTCCAGCCTGGTGCTCAGGCGGCTGCTACCTGCACCGGCACGCCATTGAGCGCTGCATTGCCCGATAGCTCGTCCAGCTGCCGTTCGTCGGTCAAATCATTGGCACTCGCCCCTGGCTGTCCACTGGCGATGGTCATCTTTACTCCCGGCCGTCCGTGACCCCAACCATGGGGCAGACTGACCACGCCGGGCATCATGTCCAGGCTGGCCACCACTTCCACTTCGATCATGCCGATGCGCGAGCTGACACGGACCCGCTGGCCATCGCTCAATTGACGACTGGCCAGATCGTCCGGATGCATCAGCAATTGATGGCGCGGCTTGCCCTTCACCAGCCGGTGATAGTTATGCATCCAGGAATTATTACTGCGCACATGGCGACGACCGATCAGCAGAAGTTCGTCATCGACAGGCACCGGTTGCGCGGCAAAACGCACCAGGTCGGCAAGGATCACTGGCGGCGCCGCTTGCACCTTGCCATCAGCGGTTTTCAAACGCGCTGAAAGGTTGGGTTGCAGCGGCCCTAAGTCCACGCCGTGGGGATGATCCGCCAGCATGGCCACCGACAACTTGTGGCTGGATGCATCACCGTAGGCGCCCGCGCGCAGACCGAAATCAATCATTTGCGCAGGGGGCATCGTCGGCTTGAGCGCGACACCATTGTGAGCAGCGAAGGCTTTGGCCAGGCCGACAAAAATCTCCCAGTCATGCAGCGCGCCCGCAGGCTTGGGCAAGATCGCCCGATTGAAGCGGGTGACGTTACGCACCGCAAACATATTGAAGGTGGTGTCGTAATGATCGTTTTCCAGCGCCGACGTAGACGGCAGGATCAGGTCGGCATAGCGCGTGGTTTCGTTGATATAGAGGTCGATGCTGACCATGAACTCCAGCCCATCGAGGGCCTGTTCCAATTGCCGGCCGTTCGGCGTCGACAACACGGGATTACCTGCCACCGTGACCAATGCACGGATTTGTCCTTCACCCTCGGTGAGCATTTCCTCAGCCAAGGCCGACACAGGCAACTCGCCACCGTACTCCGGACGCCCGGAAACCCGACTCTGCCAGCGATTGAAATGCCCTCCACCGGTCGACGCCACCAGGTCCACCGCCGGCGTGGTGCACAACGCGCCTCCGACGCGGTCCAGGTTGCCAGTCACCAGGTTGATCAACTGCACCAGCCAATGGCACAGCGTGCCGAATGCCTGGGTCGACACGCCCATGCGCCCATAGCACACGGCTTTGTCGGCTGCAGCAAAGTCCCGTGCCAACTGGCGGATCTGCTCGGCAGGCACCGCACATTGGCGGCTCATGGCCTCGGCGGTAAACCCAGCGATGGCGCGCCGTACGTCCTCAAGGCCTTCAATCGGTAAATGGCTGTCGCGGGTCAGGTTCTCGCTGAACAAGGTGTTGAGCACGCCGAACAACAACGCCGCATCACCGCCTGGACGCACGAACAGATGCTGGTCGGCCATCGCCGCCGTTTCACTGCGCCGCGGGTCGATTACCACCACTTTGCCGCCCCGCGCCTGGATCGCCTTGAGGCGCTTCTCCACGTCGGGCACGGTCATGATGCTGCCGTTGGACGCGAGCGGATTGCCCCCCAGGATCAGCATGAAATCGGTGTGATCGATGTCCGGGATCGGCAGCAACAGGCCGTGGCCGTACATGAGGTAGCTGGTGAGGTGATGGGGCAACTGGTCCACAGACGTCGCGGAAAACCGATTGCGCGTCTTCAACTGGCCCAGGAAGTAGTTGCTGTGGGTCATCAACCCATAGTTGTGCACGCTGGGGTTGCCCTGGTACACCGCCACCGCATTCTGCCCATGCTGCGCCTGGATGCCTGACAACCGCTCGGCTACAAGCGCGAAGGCGTCTTCCCACGCAATCGGCTGCCATTGGCTACCGACCCGCAACATGGGTTGATGCAGGCGGTCGGGATCGTTCTGGATATCCTGCAACGCGACGGCCTTGGGGCAGATATGCCCACGGCTGAAGCTGTCCTGAGCGTCGCCCTTGATCGAGGTAATCGCCAGGCTACCGTCCTCGGCTTGGGTGGTTTCCAGGGTCAGGCCACAAATGGCTTCACACAGGTGGCAGGCACGGTGGTGGAGAGTCTTGGTCATGGCCAGTCTCTTTTATAAGGGCTTTGATCCCACTATGGGTCGAGACCGGCGGGGGCGCCACCAATGTTCGTCCCGTGAATCGGCCTGCATCAGGCCAGGCCATAGACAAGCGTGAGCAAATGTTTCAAAACCCTGCATACCGCCTCTGAAACCGACGCAGCCTGGCCTGCGCCCGCCCCCGCACGTTGCAAAAGGTCTCGGCGCCAGTGTACAAATGGCTCGCTGCTGTCTGGAAATAGTCTTCAAAAGCGCCCCGGCGCCCTGCTTGAACACCCTTAAAAACCGTAGCCCTATTGGTAAGACGCGACATTTAATTATAAGATCGCGCCTTCCCCTATTTCGTCGCCCCGTGCGGCTTTCGCCGCAGGTCTCGCCCGTTGTCACAATAAACAAGGCTTTGAGTATCTGCGGTCTGTTGCAAAAAGGTAGTTAATGATGAGCGCAAGGCACTTTCTCTCCCTGATGGATTGCACGCCCGAAGAGCTGGTCAGCGTGATCCGTCGAGGCATTGAGCTTAAAGACCTGCGTAACCGCGGCGTACTGTTCGAGCCTTTGAAAAACCGCGTGCTCGGCATGATCTTCGAGAAGTCGTCGACCCGCACCCGCGTGTCATTCGAAGCCGGCATGATCCAATTGGGTGGCCAAGCCATCTTCTTGTCCTCGCGTGACACCCAACTGGGGCGTGGCGAGCCGATCGCCGACAGTGCAAAAGTGATGTCGAGCATGCTCGACGCCGTGATGATCCGTACCTTTGCCCACAGCACCGTGACCGAATTTTCCGCGAACTCCCGCGTGCCGGTGATCAACGGCCTGTCCGACGACCTGCACCCGTGCCAGTTGCTGGCCGACATGCAGACCTTCCTTGAGCACCGCGGCTCGATCCAGGGTAAGACCGTGGCCTGGATCGGCGACGGCAACAACATGTGTAACAGCTATATAGAAGCCGCGATCCAGTTCGATTTCCAACTGCGCGTTGCCTGCCCGGAAGGCTACGAGCCTGACGCGCGCTTCCTGGCCCTGGCCGGCGACCGCGTGACCCTGGTGCGCGACCCGCGTGACGCGGTGATCGGCGCGCACCTGGTGAGCACTGACGTCTGGACCTCCATGGGCCAGGAAGAGGAAACCGCCAAGCGCCTGGCCCTGTTCGCCCCGTACCAGGTGACCCGCGCCCTGCTCGACCTGGCCGCGCCAGACGTGCTGTTCATGCACTGCCTGCCGGCCCACCGTGGCGAAGAGATCAGCACCGACCTGCTCGACGACCCACGCTCGGTCGCCTGGGACCAGGCTGAAAACCGCCTGCATGCGCAAAAAGCCCTGCTCGAATTCCTCGTCCCGCCGTCGTACCACCACGCATGAGCCATTCATTACTGCTGAACCTGCGCAACCTGGCATGCGGCTATCAAGATCAACGGGTGGTACAGAACCTCAACCTGCACCTCAACGCCGGCGACATCGGCTGCCTGCTGGGCTCCTCGGGTTGCGGCAAGACCACCACGTTACGTGCGATTGCCGGGTTCGAGCCGGTGCACGATGGCGAGATCAGCCTGGCGGGCGAAGTGATCTCCAGTGCCGGTTTCACACTGGCACCAGAGAAACGTCGTATCGGGATGGTGTTCCAGGACTACGCACTGTTTCCTCATTTGAGCGTGGCCGACAACATTGCCTTCGGTATTCGCAAGCATCCGCAGAAAGACCGCGTGGTGGCTGAGTTGCTGGAGCTGGTCAACCTGAAGAACCTGGGCAAGCGCTTTCCCCACGAGCTTTCCGGCGGCCAGCAACAACGCGTCGCCCTCGCCCGCGCGTTGGCGCCGGAGCCGGCCCTGTTGTTGCTGGATGAACCCTTCTCCAACCTGGACGGCGAGCTGCGCCGCAAGCTCAGCCATGAGGTGCGCGACATCCTCAAGGCACGCGGCACCAGTGCGATCCTGGTGACCCATGACCAGGAAGAAGCCTTTGCAGTCAGCGACCAGGTCGGGGTTTTCAAGGAGGGTCGTCTGGAGCAGTGGGACACACCCTACAACCTCTATCACGAACCGCAGACGCCCTATGTCGCCAGCTTTATCGGCCAGGGTTACTTCATCCGTGGCCAATTGAGTTCGCCGGAATCGGTCAGTACCGAACTGGGTGAATTGCGCGGCAACCGCGCCTACACCTGGCCTACCGGCGGTGCGGTGGACGTGTTGCTGCGCCCGGATGACATCGTCTACGCACCGGACAGCGCGTTGAAAGCGCGGATCGTCGGCAAGACCTTTCTCGGCGCATCGACCTTGTACCGCCTGCAACTGCCGACCGGCGCGCAGTTGGAGTCGATTTTCCCGAGCCATGCCGACCATCAGGTCGGCGCGGATGTGGGGATCCGTGTGGCCGCCGAACACCTGGTGCTGTTCCAGGCCTCAGGCAGCACCGCCGCGCAGATCCCTCAAGTCGAATCCGGCGTGAGACGCTACAGCCCGGTATAACGCCCGGTCATGCCCGGCCAATTTCTGCGAATTTGGCCTGGGTATGTTCAGCCAGCACAGCCGCCGGCAATTCAACTTCCAAGCCCCGTCTCCCCGCACTTACAAAAATCGTTGCGAAGGGTTGCGCCGTTGCATCGATAAACGTGCGCAGGCGTTTCTTTTGCCCCAACGGGCTGATGCCGCCCAGCAGGTAACCGGTTGAACGCTGCGCCGCGGCCGGGTCGGCCATTTCGACTTTCTTGACGCCTGCCGCATGAGCCAGGGCCTTCAGGTCCAGACTTCCGACGACCGGCACCACCGCCACCAACAATTCGCCCTTCTCACTGCTCGCCAATAAGGTCTTGAACACCTGCGCCGGGTCGAGGCCCAATTTTTCCGCGGCCTCCAGCCCATAGGACGCCGCCTTGGGGTCGTGTTCATAACTGTGAATACGATGTTCGGCGCGAACTTTTTTCAACAGGTCCAATGCGGGGGTCATGACGTCTCCGGGCGTGGCAAACAGATGGCCAATTCTAGGCCAAGCCCACACAAAACGCTCTAGCCCGCCCACTCTTAAGGTGCGCGCGCATTGTGAGAAGCGTGATCATTCACCAGACCAATAGTTTGAAAGTGACTGACAGTTCACTTTCGACCTTTGACAGCCGTCATTCTTGTCTATATTTTTTCGTTTCCGAATACTGTAGGAATAGACCCGCAGTATTGAAGCAGTAAGCCGCGACCGGGATGGGGATCCTTGCCACGGTGAAAATCGCGCAACAATCCGTTGAGGTTGTGCGCCAGACAAGAACAACAACTGAGGTTTTCCATGACAACTGCTCTTCAACAGCCTTCACTTTCGAGCCAATGCATGGCCGAATTCCTGGGGACTGCGCTTCTGATCTTCTTCGGTACAGGATGTGTCGCTGCGCTCAAGGTCGCGGGTGCCAGCTTTGGCTTGTGGGAGATCAGTATCATCTGGGGGGTCGGCGTCAGCATGGCGATCTACCTGAGCGCCGGGATATCCGGGGCCCACCTCAACCCGGCCGTCAGCATCGCGCTGTGTATTTTCGCTGACTTCGACAAGCGCAAACTGCCCTTCTATATCCTCGCCCAGATCGCCGGCGCCTTTTGCTCGGCGGCCCTGGTGTACACGCTCTACAGCAACCTGTTTTTCGATTACGAACAAACCCACCACATGGTGCGCGGTTCCCAGGCCAGCCTGGAATTGGCGTCGGTGTTCTCCACCTACCCCCATGCGCTGTTGAGCACCGCTCAGGCGTTCCTGGTGGAAATGGTCATTACAGCAATCCTGATGGGCGTGATCATGGCCCTCACCGATGACAACAACGGCTTGCCACGCGGCCCGCTGGCCCCGCTGCTGATCGGCCTGCTGATCGCGGTGATTGGCAGCGCCATGGGCCCGTTGACCGGCTTTGCGATGAACCCGGCACGGGATTTCGGGCCCAAGCTGATGACCTTTTTCGCAGGCTGGGGTGAAATGGCCTTCACTGGTGGCCGTGATATTCCTTACTTCCTGGTGCCGATTTTCGCGCCGATTGTGGGTGCATGCCTCGGTGCTGCGGCCTATCGCGGGCTGATCGCCCGCCACCTGCCGAGCGCCGCACCTGCTATAGCTGAAGAAACACCTGACACGGCTGTCAACGGCAAGACGCGTATTTCCTGATACCGCCGGCCGGGTCCCCACTGCCTCTTTGCGGACCCGGCTGATTCCTTACTTCCTTATTTTCCGTCCAAGGCAATCGACATGACCGACATTCAGAATAAGAACTACATCATTGCCCTTGATCAGGGCACCACCAGTTCCCGCGCGATCATCTTCGATCGTGACGCCAACGTGGTCTGCACCGCCCAGCGTGAATTCACTCAGCATTACCCACAAGCCGGTTGGGTCGAGCATGACCCGATGGAAATCTTCGCCACCCAGAGTGCGGTGATGGTCGAAGCGCTGGCACAGGCCGGCCTGCACCATGACCAGGTTGCTGCCATCGGCATCACCAACCAGCGTGAAACCACCGTGGTGTGGGACAAAGTCACCGGTCGCCCGATCTACAACGCGATCGTCTGGCAGTGCCGCCGTAGCACCGAGATCTGCCAGCAGCTCAAGCGCGATGGCCACGAGCAATACATCAATGAGACCACTGGCCTGGTCACCGACCCGTACTTCTCCGGCACCAAGCTCAAGTGGATCCTCGACAACGTCGAAGGCAGCCGCGAGCGTGCGCGCAACGGCGAACTGCTGTTCGGCACCATCGACAGCTGGCTGATCTGGAAATTTACTGGCGGCAAGACCCACGTCACCGACTACACCAACGCCTCGCGCACCATGCTCTTCAACATCCACACCCTGGAGTGGGACGCGAAGATGCTGGAGATCCTCGACGTACCGCGCGAAATGCTGCCGGAAGTCAAATCCTCCTCGGAAATCTACGGCCGCACCAAGAGCGGCATCGCCATCGGCGGTATCGCCGGTGACCAGCAAGCGGCACTGTTCGGCCAAATGTGCGTCGAAGCCGGCCAAGCCAAGAACACCTACGGCACCGGTTGCTTCCTGCTGATGAACACCGGCGACAAGGCGGTGAAATCCAAGCACGGCATGCTTACCACCATCGCCTGCGGCCCGCGCGGCGAAGTGGCTTACGCCCTGGAAGGCGCAGTGTTCAACGGCGGTTCCACTGTGCAGTGGCTGCGTGACGAGCTGAAGATCATCGCCGATGCCACCGACACCGAATACTTCGCCGGCAAGGTCAAGGACAGCAACGGCGTGTATCTGGTGCCGGCCTTCACCGGCCTGGGCGCCCCGTACTGGGACCCGTACGCCCGTGGCGCATTGTTCGGCCTGACCCGTGGCGTACGCGTGGATCACATTATTCGTGCAGCCCTGGAGTCGATTGCCTACCAGACCCGTGACGTGCTCGACGCCATGCAACAGGACTCCGGCGAACGCCTCAAGGCCCTGCGTGTGGACGGCGGCGCCGTGGCCAACAACTTCCTGATGCAATTCCAGGCCGACATCCTCGGCACCCAGGTCGAGCGCCCGCAAATGCGCGAAACCACTGCACTCGGCGCGGCCTACCTGGCTGGCCTGGCGTGCGGCTTCTGGGGCAGCCTGGACGAGTTGCGCGGCAAGGCGGTGATCGAGCGCGAATTCGAACCACAACTGGACGAAGCGGCCAAAGAGAAGCTCTACGCCGGCTGGCAAAAAGCAGTCAGCCGCACCCGTGACTGGGAGCCCCACGAAGGCGCTGAATAAGCCAACGTCCGGTTGTAACTGGCAGGGAGCGGATTCCTGCGTCATCATGGGCCACTTTTGTATGGCAGCCCAAAGGACGCCCCATGAATCTGCCTCCCCGCCAACAACAAATCCTCGAACTGGTCCGCGAACGCGGCTATGTCAGTATCGAGGAAATGGCGCAGCTATTCGTTGTCACCCCGCAAACCATCCGCCGCGACATCAACCAACTGGCGGACGCCAATCTGCTGCGCCGCTACCACGGCGGCGCGGCCTATGACTCCAGTGTCGAGAACACCGCCTACGCCATGCGCGCCGACCAGATGCGCGACGAGAAACAGCGCATCGGCGAAGCCATCGCTGCGCAAATCCCCGATCACGCCTCGCTGTTCATCAATATCGGCACCACCACCGAATCCATCGCTCGCGCGCTGCTCAACCACAATCACCTGAAAATCATCACCAACAACCTCAACGTCGCCACCATGCTCAGTGCCAAGGACGACTTTGACGTGCTGCTCACCGGTGGCAATGTGCGCCGTGACGGCGGTGTAGTGGGCCAGGCGAGTGTCGACTTCATCAACCAGTTCAAGGTCGACTTTGCGTTGGTGGGTATCAGCGGTATCGATGAAGACGGCAGTCTGCTGGACTTTGATTACCAGGAAGTACGCGTATCCCAGGCGATTATCGCCAATGCACGCCAGGTGATCCTGGCGGCGGACTCCAGCAAATTCGGGCGCAACGCCATGATTCGCCTGGGCCCGATCAGTTTGGTGGACTGCCTGGTGACCGACCAGCAGCCAGTGCCGGCGCTGGTGCAGCTGTTGAGCCAGCATAAGGTTCGGTTGGAAGTCGTGTAATACCCCCACCTTGCCGGCGATAGCGACCTCATGGACGCCATCGCCGGCAAGCCGGCTCCTACCGTTTTATGTTCACAAATTTTCCTTTCCCGCCGCTTCGATGAGTTTTTTCAATCGAAGTCAGGTGGCTGTGCGCGCGTTTATCAGCTACCATTTTCGCAAATGAACATTAATGTTCGAATTCCAATACGAAAAGATCGCGAGGCCAGCCGATGAACCCTTCTACCTTGCCTGCCCCACCGCTTGCCGAAGTCTATGACGTTGCCGTTATCGGTGGCGGGATCAATGGCGTCGGCATTGCAGCAGACGCAGCCGGGCGCGGTTTGTCGGTATTCCTTTGCGAAAAGGATGACCTGGCCAGCCACACGTCATCCGCCAGCAGTAAGCTGATCCACGGCGGGCTGCGTTACCTCGAACATTACGAATTCCGCCTGGTGCGCGAAGCCCTGGCCGAGCGTGAAGTATTGCTGGCCAAGGCCCCGCATATCGTCAAGCAGATGCGCTTCGTGTTGCCGCACCGCCCGCACCTGCGCCCGGCGTGGATGATCCGCGCCGGCCTGTTCCTGTATGACAACCTGGGCAAGCGCGAAAAGCTCGCCGGTTCGAAAAGCCTCAAGTTCGGCCCCGACAGCCCGCTGAAAAGCGAAATCACCAAAGGCTTCGAATATTCCGACTGCTGGGTGGATGACGCCCGTCTCGTCGTGCTGAACGCCATGGCCGCCCGCGAAAAAGGCGCGCACATCCACACGCAAACCCGGTGCATCAGCGCCCACCGCAGCAACGGCATGTGGGAAATGAACATGGAACGCGCCGATGGCAGCCTGTTCTCGATCCGTGCTCGCGCACTGGTGAACGCCGCCGGCCCATGGGTCGCCAAGTTCATCAAGGACGACCTGAAGCTGGATTCGCCTTACGGCATCCGCCTGATCCAGGGCAGCCACCTGATCGTGCCGAAACTGTACGAAGGCGCTCACGCGCACATCCTGCAGAACGAAGACCAGCGCATCGTCTTCACCATCCCGTACCTGAACCACCTGACCATCATCGGCACCACCGACCGTGAATACACCGGTGATCCGGCTGCAGTTGCGATCACCGAAGGTGAAACGGACTACATGCTGAAAGTGGTCAACGCTCACTTCAAGAAGCAACTGAGCCGCGACGACATCGTCCACACCTACTCCGGCGTGCGTCCGCTGTGCAATGACGAATCGGACAACCCGTCGGCCATCACCCGCGACTACACCCTGGCATTGTCCGGCGGCACGGGCGAGGCGCCGATCCTGTCGGTGTTCGGCGGCAAGCTGACCACGTATCGCAAGCTGGCTGAATCGGCGATGGCGCAACTGGCCCCCTACTTCACCCAGATGCGCCCAAGCTGGACTGCTACCGCCAGCCTGCCCGGCGGCGAAGACATGACCACGCCAGAAGCCTTGGCTGACGCCATCCGCAGCAAGTTCGACTGGGTACCGAGTGAGATCGCGCGCCGTTGGTCCACCACCTACGGCAGCCGCACCTGGCGCCTGCTCGAAGGCGTGCAATCGCTGGCCGACCTGGGCGACCACTTGGGTGGCGGCCTGTACACCCGCGAGGTTGATTACCTGTGCACCGAGGAATGGGCAACCCAGCCTCAGGACGTGCTGTGGCGTCGCACCAAGCTGGGTCTGTTCACTACTCCGGAAGAACAGGCCAACGTGCAGCGATACCTGTCCACCGTTGAGCAGAACCGCAGCAAGATCGAAGCAGCCTGACGGACCAGTACTACAAAAGCCCCTGCGCCGAACGGCCCAGGGGCTTTTTTTCGCATTCGGTTTTCCGAACGCCGCAGTGCCATCAATTCGGTTTGCCGGATCCAAGGCTTGAAAGAACGTCGTCATATAAAGTTAATTTTCTTACAAAACAAGTAGTTAACCTTTTATATCGAGCCTGGCACGACTCATGCTCTACACTCTTGGACGATTGCCTGGGACGCCTCAGGAGCCGTCATGGGCATTCGCTGTACAAGAGAGCCGTTTAGCCGGCTTCATAAAAAAAACAAATGTCGAGGAAGTATTGATGCGCATCGTTCCCCATATTCTGGGCGCAGCTATCGCTGCTGCTCTGATCAGCACTCCAGTTTTCGCCGCCGAACTCACCGGCACGCTGAAGAAGATCAACGAATCCGGCACCATCACTCTCGCTCACCGCGACAGCTCCATTCCCTTTTCCTACATCGCGGATGGTTCGGGCAAACCCGTGGGCTACTCCCACGACATTCAGTTGGCCGTCGTCGAACAGCTGAAAAAAGACCTGAACAAGCCCGATCTGAAGGCCAAGTACAACCTGGTGACTTCGCAAACCCGTATTCCGCTGATCCAGAACGGCACTGCGGACCTCGAGTGCGGTTCCACCACCAACAACGCCGAACGCGCCCAGCAAGTTGATTTCACCGTCAACATCTTCGAAATCGGTACCCGTCTGCTGGTCAAGAAAGACAAGGATGGCAAGCCGAGCTACGCCGACTTCGCTGACCTGAAAGGCAAGAACGTCGTGACCACCGCTGGCACCACGTCCGAGCGCATCATCAAAGCGATGAACGCCGACAAGCAGATGGGCATGAACGTCATCTCCGCCAAAGACCACGGCGAATCCTTCCAGATGCTGGAAAGCGGCCGTGCCGTTGCCTTCATGATGGACGACGCCCTGCTGGCCGGTGAAGAAGCCAAGGCCAAGAAGCCGGACGACTGGGTCATCACCGGTACTCCGCAATCCTTCGAAGCCTACGCGTGCATGGTGCGTAAAGACGACCCAGCCTTCAAGAAAGCGGTCGATGACGCCATCGTTGCCCTGTACAAATCCGGCGAAATCAACAAGATCTACAGCAAGTGGTTCGAGAGCCCGATCCCACCAAAAGGCCTGAACCTGAACTTCCCGATGAGCGACAAGGTGAAGGAGCTGATCGCCAACCCAAGCGACAAGCCAGCGCCTGACGTAAAAATCTGATACCTGACTAAGCTTATCTCCTGAGGGAGCCACCCTCCCTCAGGCGTCTGTTACTACCTGCTGGCTTTATTTTGGAACACTCGACCTGGCGGTTTTCGAGCCGATCGCGTGTGCCTGGCGTTCTCCGTCAGGCGGGAAAGGATCTTCCCCAAGCGGGTGCTTGTACATCGATCGACTTCGAGGGGAGACCCTAATGAATTACAACTGGGACTGGGGCGTGTTCTTCAAGTCCACTGGCGTGGGCAGCGAGACTTATCTCGACTGGTACATCGCCGGCTTGGGCTGGACCATCGCCATCGCTGTCGTGGCATGGATTATCGCCTTGCTGCTGGGGTCCATTCTGGGCGTCATGCGCACCGTGCCAAACCGCATCGTATCGGGCATCGCGACCTGCTACGTGGAACTGTTTCGTAACGTGCCGCTGCTGGTTCAGCTGTTCATCTGGTACTTCCTGGTACCCGACATGCTGCCGCAGAACCTGCAGGACTGGTACAAACAAGACCTCAACCCGACCACCTCGGCCTACCTGAGCGTTGTCGTGTGCCTGGGCCTGTTCACCGCCGCCCGTGTGTGTGAGCAAGTGCGTACCGGCATCCAGGCGCTGCCACGCGGCCAGGAATCCGCTGCGCGCGCCATGGGCTTCAAGCTGCCACAGATCTACTGGAACGTGCTGCTGCCACAGGCCTACCGGATCATCATTCCGCCGCTCACCTCGGAATTCCTCAACGTCTTCAAGAACTCCTCCGTGGCGTCCTTGATCGGCCTGATGGAACTGCTGGCGCAAACCAAACAGACCGCCGAATTCTCGGCCAACCTGTTTGAAGCCTTCACCCTGGCCACGCTGATCTACTTCACCCTGAACATGAGCCTGATGCTGCTCATGCGCCTGGTCGAGAAGAAAGTCGCAGTGCCCGGCCTGATCTCCGTGGGGGGTAAATAATGGACTTCGATTTCAGCGGCATCATCCCCGCTATCCCAGGCCTGTGGAACGGCATGGTCATGACCTTGCAGTTGATGGTCATGGGCGTGGTCGGCGGCATTGCGCTGGGTACGGTCCTGGCGCTGATGCGCCTGTCGTCCAGCAAACTGCTGTCGCGCGTTGCCGGCGCTTATGTGAACTACTTCCGCTCGATCCCGCTGTTGCTGGTGATCACCTGGTTCTACCTGGCGGTACCGTTCGTGTTGCGCTGGATCACCGGCGAAGACACGCCGATCGGTGCGTTCACCTCGTGCGTCGTGGCCTTCATGATGTTCGAAGCCGCGTACTTCTGTGAAATCGTACGGGCCGGCGTGCAGTCGATCCCCAAAGGCCAGATGGCGGCGGCACAGGCAATGGGCATGACCTATGGCCAGACCATGCGCCTGATCATCCTGCCCCAGGCGTTCCGCAAGATGACCCCGTTGCTGCTGCAACAGTCGATCATCCTGTTCCAGGACACCTCGCTGGTCTACACCGTGGGCCTGGTGGACTTCCTCAACTCCGCCCGCTCCAACGGCGACATCATCGGCCGCTCCAACGAGTTCCTGATCTTTGCCGGTGTCGTCTACTTCATCATCAGCTTTTCCGCCTCGCTGCTGGTCAAGCGTCTGCAAAAAAGGTTTGCCGTATGATCTCTATCAAGAACATCAACAAGTGGTATGGCGACTTCCAGGTGCTGACCGATTGCAGCACTGAGGTTAAAAAAGGCGAAGTGATCGTGGTGTGCGGGCCGTCCGGTTCGGGCAAATCCACCCTGATCAAGTGCGTCAACGCGCTGGAGCCGTTCCAGAAGGGCGACATCGTGGTCGACGGCACCTCCATCGCCGACCCGAAGACCAACCTGCCGAAACTGCGTTCGCGCGTGGGCATGGTGTTCCAGCACTTCGAACTGTTCCCTCACCTGACCATCACCGAGAACCTGACCATCGCGCAGATCAAGGTGCTCGGCCGCAGCAAGGAAGAAGCCACCAAGAAAGGCCTGCAACTGCTCGACCGCGTCGGCCTGTCGGCACATGCCCACAAGCACCCTGGCCAACTCTCCGGCGGTCAGCAACAACGCGTGGCGATTGCCCGCGCCCTGGCCATGGACCCGATCGTCATGCTGTTCGACGAACCAACCTCGGCCCTCGACCCGGAAATGGTCAACGAAGTACTCGACGTGATGGTGCAACTGGCCCACGAAGGCATGACCATGATGTGCGTGACCCACGAAATGGGCTTCGCCCGCAAAGTGGCCGACCGCGTGATCTTCATGGACGCCGGCAAGATCATCGAAGACTGCCCGAAAGAAGAATTCTTCGGCGACATCAGCGCCCGCTCCGAACGCGCGCAGCACTTCCTTGAGAAAATCCTGCAGCACTAAGCACTACATAGCGCCGACTGTGGAAACCGGGCCAATGTGGCAGGGGGCTTGCCCCCTCCCACATTGGCCCGCACAGGCTGGCAGCTCTGGTTGACCCAAGGCATCTGTGATGAAATGCGACCCCAACCAATTTCGCGCCGCACCGCCATCACTTGCCGTGAAACCACGTCTGATCCGCCAACTGTTCCTGCCGCCGTTGATCATCGCCCTGATGATCGGCCTGGGTTATATCGGCTTCTGGATCAGTGAGTACTATGGCATCCGCACCCTCAGCGACACCGGCGAACGCCAGCTGGAGTTGCATGCCCGCACCGTCGAAAGCGAACTGAGCAAATACACCTACCTGCCCAGCCTGCTGGAACTGGAGTCCAGCGTCTCCACGCTGCTGGCCGACCCGAACCAGGAAACCCGCAAGACCGTCAACGATTACCTCGAAGGCCTGAACCGACGCAGTCGCAGTCGGGCCATCTACGTGATGGACACCACTGGCCGCGTGCTGGCCACCAGTAACTGGCGCGATGCCGACAGTTACCAGGGTGAAGACCTGTCCTTCCGCGCCTATTTCCAGAACGCCGTACGTGGCCAGCCTGGCCGTTTCTACGGCATCGGCAGCACCAATGGCGAACCCGGCTACTATCTGGCGCACGGCTTGGAAGAGCACGGCAAGATCATCGGCGTCGCCGTGGTCAAGGTGCGCCTCGAAGCCCTCGAAGAGCGCTGGCAGCGCGCGCGCCTCGAAGCCTTTGTGAGCGACGAGAACGGCATCATCATCCTTTCCAGCGACCCGGCCCGCCGCCTCAAGGCCGTGCGCCCGCTGAGCGATGACACCAAGGAACGCCTGGCCCACAGCCTGCAATATTACTGGGCGACGTTGAACGAGCTGGAACCCCTGGCCCGTGAGCGCCTCAACGAAGGCACCGAGAAACTAACCTTCCCGGCCAACAGTGAAGTGGTCAACGACGAGCACGAAGTCAGCTACCTGGCGCAAACCCGCCCGCTGAATGACACGCCGTGGAATTTTACCCTGCTCACGCCGCTCAACGACCTGCGCCGTGCTGCGATAAACCAGGGCATTCTGGTGGCCGTTGCGTTTGGCTTGGTCGCATTTTTGCTGATCGCCTGGAATGAGCGGCGCAAGGTCATCGCCACCCGCCTCGCCGCCCGTGAAGCCTTGCAGGAAGCCAACAGCCAGTTGGAACGGCGAATTGCCGAACGCACCGCCGACCTGCGCGCCAGCAACGAACGGCTCAAGGGCCAGATTCGCGAACGACGCCAGGCCGAAGAGACGCTGCGTCGCGCCCAGGATGAGCTGGTTCAGGCCGGCAAACTGGCCGCTATCGGCCAGATGTCCACCAGCATTGCCCACGAATTGAACCAGCCGCTGGCAGCGCTGCGCACCTTGTCCGGCAATACCGTGCGCTTCCTTGAGCGCGGCGCCCTGGACACCGCCAGCGCCAACCTCAAGACCATCAACGAACTGATCGACCGCATGGGCCGCATCACCGCCAGCCTGCGTTCCTTCGCCCGGCGCGGCGACGACCAGGGCGAAGCCAGCCTGGCCAAAGCGGTCGACGCGGCGTTCCAGGTTCTCGGCGCACGCCTGGACAGCCTGCCACTGACCCTGCACCGCGACTTTTCCCACGCCCAATTGCAAATCGACCAGACGCGCCTGGAGCAGATCCTGGTCAACCTGATCGGCAATGCCCTCGACGCCATGCAGGCCCAGCCCGCGCCCGAGCTCTGGCTGGAAGGCAGCAGCAGCGAGGGCAAATATCGCCTGCACGTGCGCGATAATGGCCACGGTATAGACGCCGAGGCGCGCAAGCATTTGTTTGAACCGTTCTTCACCACCAAGCCCGGCGAGCAAGGCCTGGGCCTGGGCCTGACGCTGTCCGCCAGCCTCGCGGCGGCCACCGGCGGCAACCTTGCCGTGGAGCACCCGGCCAGTGGTGGAACGGCCTTTGTCTTGTGCCTGCCGTTGGCGGGCGCTCAAAAAGCTGAGTCGACATGAATACAGACGCTAAAGCCATTAAAGACGAACTCACGGTGCTGATCGTCGAAGACGATCCTCATGTGCTGCTCGGCTGCCAGCAGGCGCTGGCCCTGGAAGACATTCCCAGCGTCGGCGTGGGCAGCGCCGAAGAGGCGTTGAAGCGCATCAGCGAGAACTTCGCCGGCATCGTGATCAGCGACATCCGCTTGCCAGGCATTGACGGCCTGGAGTTGCTCACCCGCCTCAAGGCCCTGGATAAAAGCCTGCCGGTGGTGCTGATCACCGGGCATGGCGATATCTCCATGGCTGTCGGCGCCATGCGCAACGGCGCCTATGACTTCATGGAAAAACCCTTCTCCCCCGAACGCCTGGTCGACGTGGCGCGTCGCGCCCTGGAACAGCGCGGACTGGCGCGGGAGGTCTGGTCGCTGCGCCGCCAATTGGCCGAGCGCGATTCGCTGGAAGGCCGCATCATCGGCCGTTCACCGGCCATGCAAAACCTGCGCGAGCTGATCGCCAATGTCGCCGACACCTCGGCCAACGTGCTGATCGAAGGCGAGACCGGCACCGGCAAAGAACTGGTTGCGCGCTGCCTGCATGATTTCAGCCGGCGCCACGCCCACCAGTTCGTCGCCCTGAACTGCGGCGGCCTGCCGGAGAACCTGTTCGAAAGCGAGATTTTCGGCCACGAAGCCAACGCCTTTACCGGTGCCGGCAAGCGTCGCATCGGCAAGATCGAACACGCCCACGAAGGCACGTTGTTCCTCGATGAAGTGGAAAGCATGCCGATCAACCTGCAGATCAAACTGTTGCGGGTGCTGCAGGAGCGCACTCTGGAGCGCCTGGGTTCGAACCAGAGCGTGGCCGTGGATTGCCGGGTGATCGCCGCCACCAAGTCCGACCTTGATGAACTGAGCCGTGCCAATCAGTTCCGCAGCGACCTGTACTATCGCCTCAACGTAGTGACGCTGGAACTGCCACCGTTGCGCGAGCGCCGCGAAGACATCCTGCAACTGTTCGAACACTTCCTGCAGCAGTCGTCGCTGCGTTTTGACCGCAGTGTGCCGGAGCTGGACAACCAGACCCTGTCGAGCCTCATGAGCCACGACTGGCCGGGCAACGTGCGTGAACTACGCAATGTCGCCGAACGCTTCGCCTTGGGCCTGCCGGCCTTCAAGAAAAGCGGCTCCAGCAGCGGCAGCCAGGGCCTGGCCTTTACCGAGGCGGTAGAAGCCTTCGAGCGCAACCTGCTCAACGATGCCTTGCAACGCAGCGGCGGCAACCTGACCCAGGCCAGCCAGGAACTGGGGATGGCCAAGACCACGCTGTTCGACAAAGTCAAAAAATACGGGTTGAGCCACTGATGGATCTGGTATTGAAGGCCGCCCTGGGCGCGGCCGTGGTGTTGATTCTGGCGGCGCTGGCCAAGACCAAGAACTACTACATCGCAGGCCTGGTGCCGCTGTTTCCGACCTTTGCCTTGATCGCCCACTACATCGTCGGTAAGGGCCGTTCGGTGGACGACTTGAAGACCACGATCCTGTTCGGAATGTGGTCGATCATTCCGTACTTTGTGTACCTGGCGACCTTGTATGTGATGGTGGATCGGATGCGGCTGGAAGCGTCACTGGCCGTGGCGGCGGTGGCGTGGTTGATGGCCGCGACGATATTGGTCAGCATCTGGGTCCGCGTTCACGCCTGACCCAACACGCTCCCACATTTGAACCTCAGGGTATCAGCGGACGATCTTGTCGACCTGAATGCCCAGCTTCTTCAGGCGATACCAGAAACTGCGCTCCGATATCCCGATCTTCGCTGCCGCCGCAGCCTGCACGCCGTTGCTCTCCTGCAACGCCGCGAGTATGTAGGCCTTCTCCACCTCCGCCAGCGCCGCATCAAGGTCCTGGGGAATACCCGGCCCGTCGCTGAGGATCGCCGTGACATCGCCTTCACTCGGCTTGGACGCAAACAGGTAACCCGGCAAGTCGATGTCCTCGATCACCGGCGACGCCGCCACGATGGTCGCGCGTTCTACGCAGTTCTGCAGTTCCCGGATGTTGCCCGGCCAGTGATACGCCGCCATTGCCTGCAACGCCTCAGGGCTGAAGCCAGTGATACGCTTGCCGGCCGTGGCGCTGAGTGTCTGGGCGAAGTGACGGGCCAATGGTGCGATGTCTTCCACCCGTTCGCGCAAGGCCGGCAGGGGAATCGGGAACACGTTGAGGCGGTAGTACAGGTCTTCGCGAAATTCCTTGTTGGCGACTGCATCCAGCAGGTTCTTGTTGGTGGCGGCGATCACCCGCACGTCCACTTTGCGTTCACGGGGATCGCCCACCGGTTCGATCACCCGTTCCTGCAACGCCCGCAGGATCTTGGCCTGCAACGCCAGCGGCATATCACCTACTTCATCGAGAAACAGCGTGCCCTTGTCCGCCTGCTGGAAGCGCCCTACCCGGTCCGCCACGGCGCCGGTAAACGCGCCTTTGCGATGGCCGAACATTTCGCTTTCCAGCAACCCTTCCGGGATCGCCGCACAATTGACCGCCACGAAGGGTTTGTCGGCGCGGCTGCCATGCTTGTGGATGGCACGGGCGACCATTTCCTTGCCGGTGCCGCTCTCGCCGGTCAGCAGGATAGTAGCGCTGCTGTCGCGCACCGAGTCCACCGCTTGCAGAACTTTGCGAAACGCCGGGCTGTCGCCCACCAGGCTGTCGAACTGGGCGTGTTCGTCCAGCTCGGCACGCATGCGCGCGTTGTCGCGCATGATGTCGCGAAATTGCAGGGCCTTGGCCACCGTGATGTCCAGCTCGTCGATATCAAACGGCTTGGCGATGTAGTCGTAGGCGCCGTTGCGCATCGACTGCACGGCGTTTTTCACCGTGCTGTAGGCGGTCATCACGATCACCGGCACATGGGGGTAGCGCACCTTGATCTCGGCCAGCAGCGCCGGCCCGTCCATGCCAGGCATGCGCCAGTCGCTGATCACCAGGTCGATGTCTTCCTGCTCCAGCACCTTGAGCGCGTGCAGGCCGTTGCCGGCGATAAACACCTGCACATCGTTCTGGCCCAGGGCCGACGCCAGCAGGTCGCAGAGCTTGGGTTCGTCGTCGACTACCAGAATGTTATGCGTCATGACTGTCCTCGTCGTCTTCGCCACTCGCCGGAATGTACAGGCTGAAGGTGGCGCCGGCATCTTTCTCACTGGCACATTCGATGCTGCCGTCGTGACTTTCCATGATCGAATAGACTTTGGCCAGGCCCAAGCCGGTGCCCGACGCCTTGGTGGTGACGAATGGCGTGAAGATACGCTCGATCATGTCCGCCGGAATACCCTGGCCGGTGTCGGCGATGCTGATCAGCGTGTTCTCGCCTTCCGTGCGAATACCCAGGGTCAGGCGCCCGCCTTCAGGCATCGCGTCGATGGCGTTGAGAATCAGGTTGAGGCACGCTTGCTTGAGCTGCTTGGCGTCCGCGTAGATCGTCGCCCCCGGCGCCTGGTCATCGATGTGCGCGTCGATGTTATGGGTGGCCAGTTCCGGGGCGCAGAAACCGAGGATTTCCTCCACCAACGGGCGCGCAGGCTGCAATACGCGCAGCGGCGGGTTGGGCTTGGCGAAGTCGAGGAACTCGGTGATCAGGTCGTTGATGCGGCTGACTTCACTGATCACGTATTCCAGGTGGCGCTTGTCGGTGTCCGCCAGGTCGGCGCGGCGGTGCAGCAACTGTGTGGCCGTCTTGATGATGCCCAGCGGGTTGCGGATCTCGTGGGCCAGGCCCATGGCGACTTCACCTAGGGCATGCAGGCGATCACGCCGGCGCAGCTGGGCTTCGAGGTAATGCAACTCGCCCAGGCGCTCGGTCATATGGTTGAAGGTGCTGCTCAACTGCGCCAACTCGTCGCCGCCACTGACCACCACGCGGTGCGCGTAATCGCCGGAGATCACCGCGCTCACGCCTTGGGAAAGGTCTCGCAGCGGCTTGGTCAGGCGCCGCGACACTAACACCCCCGCCGCCAGCGACAATGCCGAGCTGAGCAGGAAGATCAGCACGAACAGATTGCTCTGGTTCACCAGCCCCACCAGGCTGGTGTGGCGCAGCAGGCCGCTGAAAATCACGCCCTGCAAGTCGCCGGCGTCGTTGAAGATCGGCCAGTACAACCCACTGTAGTTATTAGTGAACTGCTCGCTGGGCTGCTTGGTGCTGCGCATCGCAGTTTCGACGTTCTTGGGGATGCGCGAGGGGTGATCCTCGAAGCGCTGGGTGGAGAATATTTCGGAGAACCCATCGGGGTTGGCCAGGTACAGGCGCAGGTCGAGGGAATGTACATCGGCCACGCTGGTGAGGAAACTGCTGTCCAGGTACGTGGCCACCAGCAGCAGGTAATCGACGCCGTCCTGGGTGGTCTCGAAGGTGGACACCACGATCCCGGTGCTCACCCCGGCCACCTGCACGGTCTGCAACACCGCGTTGCTGGTCAGGCTGATCTGTTTGACGATGTCGTCGGAGGCGGTGCTGAACACCAGCTTGTGGTCGCTGACGCGGATCAGTGCGACCACGTCGATGTCCGTGGCATCTGCAATGTCGGCAGTCAGCCGGTCGTGCTTGGCCGCCTGCCGGCTGGAGGGCGGGCTGGTGTAGCGCAGGAACAACTTGGCCATGCGCGCGTTGTCGTGAAGGATGTCGCCAATCTCGTCCTTGACGATCTTGGTCGACTCCTGCAGCCAGATGCGCACGTTGCTGTCGAAGATCTGCGAAAGCGTGGTTGCCGCCAGTTCGGCGGCGATCATGGTGGGAATCACGCTGACCAACCAGAACGCCAGCACCAGCTTGCGCTGGACGCTCCAGCGCGAAATGGCAAAGGGGCGGGCTTTCTGGCGGGTCTTGGTGATCATCAGGTTTCGCTTATCGCAGCAGCCATGGCAGGGTCGGAACGATCCGGTCGAATAAACAGTTTTACAAGCTTGAGCAGGCCGTTGACCAGCCGGTTGCGGTGGCGGAAAAACACGCTGTTGCCCTGGAACTCGCAGCCCAGGCGCAGCTTACTGGCATACCCGGCCTGGCCGCACTCATACACGGCAATATTGTGTTGAATACAGTAGTCCACATTGGTCAGCCAGCTACGGAAGTACAGGTTGTAGTCGCGGGTGAACGCCACGTCATGCCCGAAAAACTTGTCCACCAGCCGGTGTTCGTCCACCAGGATCAGGTTGAACGCCACCAGTTGCTCGTCCACCCAGTAAAGAACACAGACCGCCCGCTCATCAAGCCGTTCCAGCACTCCGGTGAAGTAGCCGGCGGGCAGCCGCTCGAACTGCAGCTCGGCACGCGTGAGCGTGGCTTCGTACAGGCGCATGACCTCGGGCAGCACGTCGTCGATAGTGCGCCGCCACTCCACCCGTGGCCCGGGCGCGCGCAGTTTGCGGCGCAGGTCCTTACGCGTGGATTTTCCCAGGGAGCCCAGGTAGGCGTCCACCGAGCCGTAGGGCAGCGGCAACACGCCCGTGGGCAAGCTCGGCATGCTCTGGAAGCCCGCTGCGCGGCAACTCTCGAGCCAATGCGGATCTTTGCTCGGCGCATCCTTGACCGCCACCAAGCCGATACCAAAGTCATCGGCATCCTGGCGCGCAGCTTCCAACAGATGCTTGAGCAGCAGCGGGCGGCGCACATCCGCCACGCCGCTGGCAAAGCCGACGTCGCAGCGTTCGGCCACCGGCGAGCCGAGGGCATACAGCCCCAGTTGCAAAAGCCCCGGCCACAGTCGCTCCACACGCTCGGTCAAGCGCTTGCCGGCGCCCGACACCGTGGTGTCGAGGCGATAATGGGTGATGAACGCCGCGGCCACAGCCACCAGCGTTCCATCTTCGTAAACCGCCAGGTAACGCCACTGGAAATCATTGATGGCGGCGTTTTCCACGGCGACGTAATAGTCCCAGTCCTCCAGGGCTCCCGGGAAACAGTCGTTCCAGGCACTGCGCTGGAGGGCCCGGATGGTCGGGAACGCTTGGGCGGTAATCACATCGGTCCCTTATTTCTATAGTGAGCGGGCTTGTCGAATCGTCGCACCGCCCGCGCTGGGGGGCGAAGCCGCCCCATTTCCGGAGCTGAGTTTTTCCAGTTAAACCGCAATTGCAGTTTTTAGGGCGGCTTCGCCACCCAGCGCGGGCGATGCGGCGACCCGACAAGCCCGCTCACTACATAGAGCTCGCTCGTTGATGAACGCTGCACTCAACTCGATCACCCGGCGGTATTGCAAATCGACGGTGATCATGTGGTAGCAGTTATCCAGCAGGATCTTGGTCACCGGGCCACCGAGGTGGCGTTCCACATAGTCAGCGTTCCAACGGCTGGTGATGTCGTCCTCAATGGAGTGCAACACCAGCGCCGGCACCTTGATCGACGGCATGCGTTTTTTGACCTCGGCGTTCATCCAGTGCAATTCGCGTACGGTCACGCCTTCCATCGTCAACAAGCCCGCTTCGCTGCTCTCACCTTCTTTCATCTGTCGTTCAACGATGGCGCGCAGGCGTTCGTTCTTGATGCCGTAAGGTGGTTTTTCGGTAAACCGAAACAGGCGCACGCCAAAAGGAATGCGGATCAGCAGCGGCGTGATGAACGCCATTTTGTTGATGCTCCAACCGTCGTACTTGAGCGTGGTGGAGTACATCAATAACCCGGCGACCTGGTCCGGATGCTCCGACGCCAGGTACATCGACATCACCGCGCCCATGGACAAGCCACCGACGAACACCTGTTCGTGGCGCTGTTTCACACCGACGAAGGTCTTGCGCACGCCTTCGTACCAGTCACGCCAGCCAGTGGCCTGCAGGTCGCTGTTATCACCGCAGTGCCCGGCCAGGGTGGGCACGTACACCGTGCAATTGCCCACCTTCGCCAGGCCCTTGGCAACCTGGCGCAATTCCGTCGGGGTGCCGGTCAGGCCGTGGATCAACAGGATCCCGACCGGACCATCACCGAGAACGAAACCGGCAGTACCTTCACCGAGGTCGATCTCTGCTGTTTTCACCGGTTGGTCGCTCGCACCAGCAGTTGCTCAAGCAGCTTCAGGCCCAGTTCGATTTCCGGGTAGCTGATTTCCAGGGACGGTGCCAGGGTGATCACGTTCTTGTAGTAACCACCCACGTCGAGGATCAGCCCGAGTTTCTGGCCGTCCACCACCATGTCGCCCTTCATGCCTTCTTCAACCATGTAGTCCAGGGTCGCCTTGTCCGGCGTGAAACCATCCGGGCCGCAGATTTCGCAGCGCAGGGCCAGCCCCAGGCCGTCGACGTCGCCGATGATCGGGAAACGTTTCTGCAGGTCTTGCAGGCCTTCGAGGAAGAACTTGCCCTTGGCCATGACCATCGCGCCGTAGTCGACTTCGTTGGTCATCTTGAACATTTCCAGGCCCACCGCCGTGCCCAACGGGTTGGAGGCGAAGGTGGAGTGAGTCGAGCCTGGCGGGAAGATCTTCGGGTTGATCAACTCTTCACGGGCCCAGATGCCGCCCAGTGGGTTGAGGCCGTTGGTCAGCGCCTTGCCAAAGACGATCACGTCCGGTTGCACGTCGAAGTGTTCGATCGACCACAGTTTGCCGGTTCGGTAGAAACCCATCTGGATTTCGTCGGAGACCATCAGGATGCCGTGCTGATCCAGTACGTGCTTCAACTCACGGTAGAAGTTCATCGGCGGGATCACATAGCCGCCGGTGCCCTGGATCGGCTCGACGTAGAACGCGGCGTATTCGCTGGAACCGACTTTCGGGTCCCACACGCCGTTGTACTCGGTCTCGAACAGGCGGGCGAATTGCTGCACGCAGTGGCTGCCGTACTCTTCCTTGGTCATGCCTTTAGGGCCACGGAAGTGATACGGGAACGGGATGAACTGCGCGCGCTCGCCGAAGTGGCCGTAGCGGCGACGGTAGCGGTAACTGGAGGTGATCGACGAAGCGCCGAGGGTACGCCCGTGGTAGCCGCCTTCGAAAGCGAACATCAGGCTCTTGCCATTGGTGGCGTTACGCACGACCTTCAGGGAGTCTTCGATGGACTGCGAACCGCCGACGTTGAAGTGCACGCGACCGTCGAGGCCGAATTTCTTCTTGGCGTCGACCGCGATCATTTCGGACAGCTCGATCTTGCCTTTGTGCAGGTACTGGCTGGCGATTTGCGGCAGCGTGTCGATCTGCTGTTTCAGTGCATTGTTCAGGCGCGGGTTGGCGTAGCCGAAGTTGACCGCCGAGTACCACATCTGCAGGTCGAGGTAGGCCTGGTCTTCGGTGTCCCACACGTAGGAGCCTTCGCAACGGCTGAAAATGCGCGGCGGCTCGATGTAGTGGACGGTGTCGCCGTAGGAGCAGTATTTGGCTTCTTTATCCAGAAGAATCTGGTCTTCGGCGGTAGCGATACGGATATCAGACATGGTGGAAGAGTTCCTGGTTGTCAGTAGCAGTAAAGGAGGTGGCGTTGGCGGCGATGCCTTGCGGCAGTCGGGCCAGCAGCGCAGGCAGTTCGGCAAAGGTGTCGAAGCGTGCGTGAGGAATGTTGTTGGCTTCGCAGTACTTGGCGAGGCTGCCTTTGGCGAACACGAAGTCAGCGGTGGAAGCCACGCACATGTCGGACTTGCCGTCGCCGATCACCAGCACGCGCTTGTTGCGCGGCGTGGACTTGCACTTGCAGTTGCCGGAGGCGGCACGGCAGGCATCACTGGAGTACGGAAAATCGATGCGCCAGCTGTTCTGGTCGACCTGGCGCAGGCGGTTGGCGAGGATCGGCAGCAAGGTCACGTAGTTGCGTGAAAGGATCCGCGCGATGCCCTGCTCGATGCCGTCGCTGACCACTTCGATGGAAGCGCCCAGGCCGATTACGTGATCGACGAAGTCCGGGAAGTCCGGGTCGATCTCGACGCTGTCGAAATACGCCAGCAATTCGGAGGGAGTCGCCTTGATCAGCGCCAGTTGGCGGCTCAGGCATTCGCGTGAACCGATATGCCCATCCAGCCATTCCTGTTCGATGGTTTCCCACTCGGGGCCGGCGAAGCGTTGGAGGACGTTGTCGATGACATCGGTGGGGGTAATGGTCCCGTCGAAGTCACACACGATATGCCACTGGATCATCGTTGTTTACCTTGGAGGAGCGCGCTGTGTGCGCTTGCAACAAGGTGTAGAGCAGGGAGTGTGCCAACTGGCCACCGCCCAGCGGGGCTGGGCCTTTGCCTGGCATGGCCGGCGATTTGTGTCGCAGGAGCTACAATTTTTGTAGCTTGCTACAAACAAGATGAGTGCTTGCGTGGAAAGGATGCTTTGCGCGTTCATGCGCGCATATTCAATCAAGGAACTGTGACCATGTTGAGGATCACATGCGCTGCATTCGCCGGTTTGCTTGGCCTGTGGAGCTATTCAAACGCTGCCGTGGCCGAGGGCATCACCGGTGAAGTGGGCGCGGGCGTCAGCTACCAACCTCATGACCCTACCGGCAGCCGCTACGAAACGCGGCCCGTTCCCTATTTCGACCTGGACTGGGGCGATGTCAGCCTGAGCACCGATGACGGCTTGACCTGGAGCGCGCTCAGCACCCAAGGCCTGACCGCCGGCCCCTATATCAATTACCTGTCGGGGCGCACGTCCAATGGCGATCTCCAGGGCCTGCGCAATGTGTCGGACATGGCGGAAGTCGGTGGTTTCATCCAATACGCCCCGGCTGATTTCTGGCGGGTCTACGCGCAACTGGGTCAAGCCGTGGGCGGTGGGCATTCACAGAGCGGTATCCTGGGCAAAGTCGGCGGCGAACTGGGCTATCCCCTGGGTGGCGGGATCATCGGCAGCAGCGGCCTGGTCGCGCATTTCGCAGATGCGCGCCAGACCAACACGTTTTTCGGCGTAGACGACAACGAGGCCGCTGCCACGGGCTTTCGCCCCTACAACGCCAGCGGCGGCTTCCAGAACCTGACGCTGACCCAGAGTTTCGAGTTTCCCCTGGCGGCTAAATGGTCATTGCTGACCAGCGCCAGTTGGGTTCACCTGGTGGGCTCGGCGGCCGACAGCAGCATCGTCCGGCAGACCGGCGAAGTGAACCAGGGCCAGGTGCAAACAGCCATCAGCTACAAGTTCGATTAGGTTGGTCTGGGGTTTGCAATGAGGCTCTGGAATCCATTTTTCCAGGACACTCTTCATGGCTCGCCCCGCTTACCGCCTGTTGCATCATTCGCTGTGGGACCTGATCCCCATTGCCCTGGGCCTGGCGCATTTCGCCTTTGTCATCTGGCTGGTCACCGCGTTCCACAGCCTGAGCTGGTGGGCGCTCGTGCCCCTGGCGCTGGTCTATGCGATCAGCCTGTCGTGGAGCATCAACAGCATCTCCCACAACCAGATCCACAACGCCTACTTCAGCCATCGTGCGATGAACCGGGCGTTCGATTTGCTGCTGTCAGTGACCATCGGCTTTTCCCAGACGCTCTACCGCGACATCCATAACCGCCATCACCGTGGCAACGCGGACCTGCCGGGCCCGGACGGTAAAACCATCGACCCGCTGTCGATCTACCAGCGCGGCCACTATGGCCAGCCGGAAAACCCGTGGGCTTACACTTTCCTGAGTTTTTTCCGCGACGATCCCAAGCCGTTCTACGACGAGATGAAGCGCAAGCGCCCGGCGGATGCGCGCTGGGTCAAGGTCGAGATCGGCATGACGGTGGCGTTCTATATCGCCCTGGCCTTCTACAACTGGCAGGCGGTGCTGTGGCTGTTGCCGTTCTGGTACCTGGGCCAGTGCCTGTCATCGCTCAACGGCTACTACGAACATTTCGGCGGCAACCCGGACCTGCCGATTGCCTGGGGGGTGAGCTCCTACAGCGTGCTGTACAACCTGATCTGGATGAACAACGGCTACCACGCCGAGCACCACTACCGGCCCAAGATGCACTGGACCAAGGTAAAGGCGTTTCATCGGGAAATTGCCGAGCAACAGCGTGCGGCAGGGGTGAGGCAGCTTCCAGTGTCACACGGGTTGGGCTTTCTGGTGGCGCACAGAAAACCCTGACTCGCCACTAACCCCTGTGGTGAGCAGGCTTGCCCTGCGCGAGGCAAGCTCGCTCACCACAAAAATCAAACCAGGCCAACGTGATCAGTTTTCTTCGCCTTCGGCCAGCAGGGCGATGCCGGCGATAATCACCGCCACCCCCACCCAGTGCAGCGGGCTGATATGTTCCCCCAGCCCCAGCCACGACCCCAGCAACACCACCACAAACACCAGTGAACTCAGCGGAAACGCCAGGGACAGGCTACTGCGCCGCAGGATCAGCATCCACACGAAAAACGCGCCGATGTAGCTGGCGATAGCCGCCAGAATCCCAGGGTTACGCGCCACGTCCGCCAGCCACTGCCAGCTCAAATCCATCTGCCCCAGTTGATCCCCGGCCACTTTGGTAAACAGTTGGCCGGCGCTTTCGGTACAGATCAACAAGGCCCACAGCATCACCGTGCCGAGGCGCCCGTGCAACCATCCGTTATTCATAATCTGCGTACTCATGCCTGACTCCCCGCAATCGCTACCAACATCACGCCTAAAGTAATCACCAGCGTGCCCAACCAACGGCGGCGGCTGACGGTTTCGCCCAGCACCACCTTGCCCGCCAGCACCACGCCGCAATAGGCCAGCGCGGCAGCCGGAAACAGTAGGCTCAACGGCGCACGGGACAATGCTTCGAGCCACACGAAGAACTCGACGGCATAGGCGCCGATCCCGGCCCACAACAACGGCGCATTGAACACCTGGCCCCAGAACGCATTCAGGCGAAAACCGCCGTCCAGTTCAGGCAAACGGTCGAGGCCGATCTTGAAACACAACTGGCCGATCACATCGAGCACGATGGAAAACGCCACCAGCAACACCACGGTCAACGTCACGGGAACAGCTCCTCAAACAGATCTATCAGGGCTTCATTGGTGGCGGCGTTGCGCTGCAGATCTTCGGCGCTCCAGCGCTCGGGCGGCGGCTGGTCGGATTTAGCCTCCCAACGCTTGAACGCGTTGCTGAAGGCTGGCGTGGCGAACTCGCCGCACACGTCGATGCCGATGATGCGTTTACGCGCTGCCAAGGCTCGCAAGGCTTGCAGCAGATGGGTTAGGCGCATGCCGCCCTGGTCCCAGTTGGTGGCCGCGTCTTCGCTGGCGAGCACGTCTTTGTCGATAGTGATCCAGATCGCTTCGGTGGGCAGGCTGGTGATCATCTGCTCCAGGAAGGCCGCCCAGTCCAGCTCGGCCAGGTTGCGCCAATACAGGTGGTTTTCCTGCTGCTGGTGACCGGCGCCATCCCCTACCCGGCCCCAGACTTTCGACGGCGGATGCTGCCAGGGAAACAACTGCAAGTGCCCGCGCTTGAGAGCGCCGAGGTTACCGCCGCGCAGTTGCGGGTTGTGCAGGTCGTCGCTGCACGGGCCGAGGGTGACGATGCGCTTGATCGCCGGTATCTTTAGCGCGCGGTTGACCCACGAACCACAGTGGCGCTTGGGCGCAAAGCGTACCCAGTCGGGGTGGTTGTCGAAGTGGATCAGGCTGATGGGCTCTTTCAGATCGGCGAGAAAGGCCGGGGTGAGGTGATGATAGTCGCCGGAGCCGACAAACAGGATTTCCGGCCGCGCATCGGTGGGCCGGGGCCGTTGGGCCAGGCGTTCGGCGAAGCGTTTCCAGGTTTTTTCGGTGGACCACAGGCGCAGCTTGGGGCCCAGGTCCAGCAGGTCGATACGCGTGGCACGGCCGCTGGCCAGACGCCGGGCAATCGGTGCCTGGCCGGTGAGGCTGTGGTCGAGGTCAAGAATGTTCAAGGCAGTGTCCCCTAAGGCTTTAGGGGGTCAATGCAAGGGACGGGCCAGCACAACTCTTGAAGACGGTGACTGACCAATGTGGGAGCGTGATCGGCTTTAGTTTTTCGCTTCGTTGATGATCTGGCGGATCGCCCCTACAAAGGCTTCCGCCGGCTGACCGCCGCTGACGGCGTACTGATCGTTGAACACGATGGTCGGCACCGAGGTCACGCCACGGGAGATCCACAGCTGCTCTTGCTCGCGTACTTCAGCGGCGTATTCATCGGAGGCGAGAATCTCCGCCGCACGCTGGATATCCAGGCCGACGCTTTCGGCGATGATCGCCAGGGTGGCATGGTCGGACGGGTCCTGCCCATCGGTGAAGTAAGCCTTGAACAGCGCTTCCTTGAGGTTGTACTGCAAGCCTTCCAGACCGGCCCAATGCAGCAGGCGGTGTGCGTCGAAGGTGTTGTAGATGCGGCTCTGGCCATCGGTGCGAAAGGCAAAGCCCAGCTCGGCGCCCATGTCGCGGATGCGCGCACGGTTGGCCTGGGATTCTTCAGCGGTGGAGCCGTATTTCTCGGTGATGTGCTCGACGATGTTCTGACCGATGGCAGGCATGTTCGGGTTCAGTTCGAACGGTTGAAAATGGATCTCGGCCTGCACCTCGGCGCCAAGCTGGTCGAGGGCTTCGGTCAGGCCGCGCAGGCCGATGATGCACCAGGGGCAGGACACGTCGCTGACGAAATCGATTTTCAGGGGAGTACTCATGACAGGCAACCTCGCAGGCGCAAATGGGCCACAAAGGTTGCACGATACACCAATGTCACAACACCTTCGAAGGCTCGCCCGGGTCAATCTGCGCCCAGTGCGCCGTGTCTTCACGATGGGCTTGCAGGTACGGCAGCACGGCCGTCAACAGCGGCGCCTTGAACGCTTCCTGGAAACGATGGGCCATGCCGGGGATCAGTTTCAACTGGCTGCCCTGGATATGCGCCGCCAAGTGTACGCCGTGCATGACCGGCAACAGCGGGTCGGCGGTGCCGTGCACCACCAGAGTTGGCACGCGCAGTTGGTTGAGCAAGGGCACACGGCTGGGTTCGGCGAGGATCGCCATGATCTGGCGCTTCACGCCGTCCGGGTTGAAGGCGCGGTCGTAGGACAGCGCCGCCTGGTGCAACAGCGCCTGGCGATCATCCGTCACATTCGGGCTGCCCAGGGCCGCCAGCAAATCGGCTTGCTGCTCCAGGGCCACTTCACGGTTCGGTGCGCTGCGCCGTGACAGCAGTTGTACCAACGCCGCATTCGGCGCCGGCAAGCCTTCGGCACCGGAGCTGGTCATGATCAGCGTAAGGCTCTCGACCCGCTGCGGCGCCATCGCCGCCAGGTGCTGGGCGATCATGCCGCCCATGCTCGCGCCCAGCACGTGAAATTGCTGGATCTGCAACGCGTCCATCAAGCCGATGGCGTCGTCGGCCATGTCGGTCAGCGTGTAGGGCGCCGCCACCGGCAGGCCGAGCTTGTAGCGCAGCACTTCAAAAGTCAGGTTGGCGTTGGCAGGCGCCTGGCGCCAGGTGGACAGGCCGACGTCACGGTTGTCGTAACGGATCACCCGGAAACCCTGTTGGCACAGGGCGACCACCACTTCATCCGGCCAGTGGATCAATTGCCCGCCCAGGCCCATCACCAGCAGCAACGCAGGATCAGACGCACGGCCGATGCTCTGGTAGGCAATGCTTACCTGAGCCAGGTCGACCGTTTGGGTCGGGACATTGACGTCACATCGAGAAGCCGCAAAGGACGGCAGGCCGAACAACAGAGCGGCCAGTAAAAACAACACGCGCATGAAAAACACCGAAACGCAGAACCCCAGTAGAGCGCGAGTCTGATGAAGTTTGTTCAAGCGCGCTGCCACAGTTGCATGACAGTTTGATGAAGAGTGCTCAGCGGTCATTGTCGACCTCCTTATCGACAGGCATGCCAACATGAGACAAACTCACGCCATTCGAATCCGTCACAAATTGTATTCATGGAGAGCCCGTGCTCGAGATCCGTCACCTCAAGACCCTGCACGCCCTGCGCGAAGCCGACAGCCTGGTCGAAGCCGCCGAGCGCCTGCATTTGACGCAGTCGGCCCTGTCGCACCAGTTCAAAGAGCTGGAAGAGCGCTTGGGCATGCCGTTGTTCGTGCGCAAGACCAAGCCGCTGCGCTTCACCAGTGCCGGCCTGCGCCTGTTGCAACTGGCCGACGCCACCCTGCCGCTGCTGCGCGGCGCCGAGCGCGACATTGCAAGGTTGGCCGGCGGCACTGCCGGGCGTTTGCACATGGCGATCGAATGCCATAGCTGCTTCCAGTGGCTGATGCCGACCATCGACCAGTTCCGCGATGCCTGGCCGGAAGTCGAACTGGACCTGGCCTCCGGTTTCGCCTTCGCCCCGCTACCAGCGCTAGCCCGTGGCGACCTGGACCTGGTGGTGACCTCTGACCCGCTGGAACTGCCAGGCATCACCTATGTACCGCTGTTCACCTACGAAGCCATGCTCGCGGTCGCCAACCAGCATGCGCTGGCGAACAAGGCGTACATCGTGCCGGATGACTTGCTGACCGAAACCCTGATCACCTACCCGGTGGAACGCGACCGCCTGGACATTTTCACCCGCTTTCTCGAACCCGCCGATGTGGAACCGGCTCAGGTGCGCACGTCCGAGCTTTCGGTGATGATGATGCAACTGGTGGCCAGCGGCCGTGGCGTGTGCGGCATGCCCCATTGGGCGCTGCATGAGTACAGCTCGCGTGGCTACGTGAAGGCCAAGCGCCTGGGTGAAAAAGGTTTGTTTGCCACGCTATATGCGGGAATCCGTGCGGACATGCTGGATGCGCCCTACATGCGTGACTTCCTGCTGACGGCCAAGGACACGTCGTTTTCCACCTTGGATGGGGTCAGCGCGGTGCGCTAAACCGCAACCTCGCGCCACATGTGGATCTTATCGAAGTAATCCACACCGACTCGCACCGCCAGCGGCTCCAGGCCGTACTGGATGAAGCCGCAGCGCTGGTACAGGGCAAACGCGGCTTCATTGCCGGCGGTGACCGTCAGCTGGATCACTTTGAGGCGCGGCTGTGTGCGCGCTTCGTCGAGTGCCGCTTCCACCAACTGACGGCCCAAGCCTTTTTGTTGGTGGTCCGCATTCACGTACATGCCGAACAGGGTCACCTTGTGCCGCGCTTTTTCTCGTGGCTCGAAGGCAAGGCCGACAATGCCGGCCAACTCATCCCCGTCAAACGCACCGAGCAAGCAATCCAACGGGCTGCTCAAGCGTTTTTCCCACCAACCCAGTGGCATCGCCGCACGCTCCGCCACGCTGGAGGTAAAGGCCTGGGGATAGGCGCCATAGGCCTCCAGCATCAACGCCCGATACGCTTCGGCGTCGCCGGCCGCCAGCGTGCGGATGATCATGCCGTCAGCGAGGCGCGGTAAAACGGCAGGATCAGATCGCGTGTCAGCGGGGCCAGTTGCAGGCCGCCGTCACCGGCAGGGTCGATCCAGCGCACTTCTTCAATCTCGGCGGCAGGCGTGACCGCTACATCGATCTGCACCTGGAACAGCTCGGCTTCCACGGTAAAACCCGGCTCGTTGACCGCAGGCGCGGAAAACTTGCCGAGATAGACGGCGGCGCTTGGCTCGATACGCAGGTTCAGTTCTTCGTGCAGCTCACGGGCCAAGGCCTCGGCAGGCTGCTCGCCGGCATCGATCTTGCCGCCAGGTTGCATGAAGGCCTGGGTGCCGCGCTTGCGCACCAGCAGGGTCTGGCCGTCGCTGCCGATCAGGAGGGCGGCGGCGATGCGAATAGTGGAAATGCTCATGAAAGGTTCGCTGTCTCTTCGGGTAGTTTGATGAATATGGTGTATTTCGCGCCCTCCATCGACTCGAACGCAATCAGCTTGTCCACCAACGGCAGGTTCAGCACTTTGCCGGCGTTGAGCAGCAGCATGCCGTTATCGGCGTTGAGATTGCGCGCCAGGACCATGCCGGCTTCCAGTTCACGGGTGGTCAGGGCCTTGACCGAGGGATCACCCAGCGTCACATCACTGAGAAACGCGGCGCAGGCCTGGACAAAGTCTTCGACCAGCTCTGGATCATAGAGGCGCCCGGCGTACTTTCGGATGTACAGCAAAGCCTCGTCGCTGTTCATCTGCCGCTCAAGGATCAGGCCTTTTTGCAGTTCGATAAAGTCCACCGCCAACTTCAGCAGTCGCGAACCGAAGGGTATCGCATCGCCCTTGAGGTGATCGGGAAAACCGCTGCCATCCCAGCGTTCCTGGTGATGACGGATGATCCGCGCCGCGTCCTTCATCGGTTCCAGGGTCATCAGCAGGGATTCGCTCTGGCTCGGATAGCCTCGGTATTGTTCACGGTCACTGCTGTGCAACTTATCGGCGGCGGCAACCAACAGGCTGTCGCTCCAACTGAGCTTGCCGATGTTGTAGAGCGCGGCCGCCATGGTCAGGTCGCGCGTAGCGGCTTCGTCCATGGACTGGGCAGCGCAATAGACGCGGACCAACTCGATCAATTGGCGGTTGGTCTGCTTGTTCTTGGGCAGGCGCAGGTTGGCCAGCAACGAGAAGACTTCAGTGCCTGTCACGTAGCTGCGTTTGAGTTCTTCGTAGGCCAGGTCGAGCATGTCGGCGGTTTGCTGCAACTCGGAGGTGCGCGCCACCACGCGTTTTTCCAGAGTGGCATTCAATACCTTGAGCTGATCGTTCTGCACCCGGGTCAGGCGTTCAAGCCGTTGGTGCTCAAGGGCCTGCTGCAGGATCAACTTGAGTTCGTCGTCATTCCAGGGCTTGCCGATGTAGCGGTGGATCTGCCCTTCGTTGATCGCCTTGATGATCGTCGGCAAGTCGGCATAACCGGTCAGCAGGATGCGGCTGGTGGTGGGGTACAGGCGATGGACTTCGGCCAGTAACTGCGCCCCGTCCATACCCGGCATGCGCGCATCGCTCATGATCAGGTCGACGGGCTGCGCCGCCATGATTTCCAGCGCCTGGGCGCCACTACCGGCCAGCACCACATCAAAGGGCTGGCCGCGCAGCAAGCGGCGCAGGCTGTTGAGGATCGACTCTTCATCGTCGACCAGCAAAACGGTGGGTCTTGTCGCGGTATGTTCATCCATGCCTGCTGCGCCTTCAAATTAAACCAAATCGAGCTAAATTCAACCTCTGTGCCAAGCTGTCTTCCCTTGCTCAACGCGCGGGGTCGATTTGACGCCAACTGGCCCCCGATATCAAGGCCGCTCGACTATGCTGTCACATTAGGCTGTATCCGCCTCAGCAGTGGAATCAGGGAAGGAGTCGTTATGCCGTCGGACCTTTTATCGGTACGGAGCACCCCATGAGTGCGGACTCGGCACGGGCCAACCGGCGCATTCTGATCGTCGATGACACGGCCTCGATCCACCAGGACTTTCGCAAGATCCTCTGCGCCGATCCCAATGGCAAACCGTCGCTGGAGAGCCTGGAAGAAACCCTGTTCGGCACCACCGCCAAAGCGCGCCAGGCCTACGAGCTGGACTCCGCCTACCAGGGCCAGGAAGCCTTGGCCCTAGTGAACAAGGCGCTGGCCGACCAGGCACCGTATGCCCTGGCCTTCATCGACATGCGCATGCCACCTGGCTGGGACGGCCTGCAAACCATCGAACAGTTGTGGGAGGTCGATCCCCGCCTGCAGATCGCGCTGTGCACGGCTTACTCCGATTACTCCTTCGAGGCCATCGAAGCGCGGCTCAAATACAACGACCAACTGCTGATCCTGAAAAAGCCCTTCGATCACCTGGAAATTCGCCAGATGGCCAGCGCCCTGACCTGGAAATGGCAGCTCGCCCAGGACATCGCGCTCAAAGTGATTGGCCTGGAACGAACCATCGAAGAGCGCGTGCAGGAGCTGCTCAAGGTCTCGCACCTGCTCCAGTATGACGCGTTGACAGAACTGCCCAACAGCACGCTGCTCGGCGACCGGCTGACCCAGGCAATTGCCCTGGGCCGACGGCATGACACCCAGTTGGCGGTGGTATTCATCGGGCTGGACCGTTTCAAGCGTATCAACAATGCCTTGGGCTATCCGGTGGGCGACGAGGTGCTCCAGCAGGTCAGCCAAAGCCTGGTGGAGGCAGTGCGTGAATCGGACTCGGTATTTCGCTACGGTTCCGACGAATTCGTGATCCTGCTGCAGGATGTGCAGCATCCCCAACAATCCCAGCACGTTGCTCAAAAAATACTTAATGCCGTCAGCGCTACCCGCCATGTCGCAGGGCATGACCTGAGCATCACCGCCAGCCTGGGCATCAGTATTTACCCCAATGACAGTGGCACGGCGGTGGAGTTGATCAAACACGCCGAAACCGCCATGCACACCAGTAAAGAGCGGGGTTCCGACCGTTTCAGTTTTTACACCGATGACATGAACCACCGCGCCCAGCATCGACAAAACCTGGAAAGCGCGATACGCCAGGCCCTCGAGCGCGAGGAGTTTGTACTGCACTACCAGCCGAAGCTGGACTTGAAATCCGGGCGAATCGTCGGTGCGGAAGCCCTGATTCGCTGGTTCCAGCCGCGCTCGGGCTGGGTCAGCCCGGCCGACTTCATCCCGGTCGCCGAAGACAGTGGCTTGATTGTGCGCCTGACCCAATGGGTACTGCGCCAGGCCTGTGAACAGGCGCAAGCCTGGCGCGCCATGGGGCTGGCGCCGCTGTGCATATCGGTGAACATCTCGGCCATCGACTTTCGCCAGCGGGATTTTGTCGACAATCTTGCCACCCTCCTCAAGCAAACCGGTCTGCCGCCGACACAGTTGGAACTGGAGATCACCGAAAGCGTGCTGATGCAGAATGTCGACGAGACTGTCGATATCCTTAACAGAATCAAGGCGATGGGCGTGCGGCTGGCCCTGGATGATTTCGGTACGGGTTACTCCAGCCTGAGTTATCTGCGCCGTTTTCCCATCGATGTGCTGAAAATCGACCAGTCATTCGTTCACGGCCTGAAGGTCAATAGCCAGGACGAACAACTGATCAGCGCTATCATCGGCATGGGCAAGAGCCTGGACCTGAATATCATCGCCGAAGGCGTGGAAACCGTCGAACAACTGAAATTCCTGCAAACCCAGCTGTGCGAAGAGGGCCAGGGCTATCTGTTCAGCAAGGCCGTGCCGTCGAAGGATTTCGCCCGGTTGCTGCAAGCGGGTAGCGCCACTCTGATGCCCGACCAGTAGCCTTATGCTTGCAAGGAGTGCTCGCTTGAATGAAGTATTGACCTGCCGTTTCGGCGTCGTGTTCATGTTGTGCCTGGGCTTGGGCATGCCTTTGATGGCCGCGCCGTTGGACGAAGCACTGAAACCTCTCCCCGCAGTTCCGATGTTGGACCCGGCCAAGGTTGAGCTGGGGCGCCAGCTGTTCAACGAGCCGCGTCTGTCGGTCAATAACACACTGTCCTGCGCCAGCTGCCATCGTCTGGAATCGGGAGGTGCCGACAACAAGCCATTTTCCATTGGCTTCGATGGCAAGCCCGTGGACATCAACACCCCGTCTGTCTTCAACGCCAGCCTGAACTTCAAACAGTTCTGGAATGGCCGCGTCGATACGCTGGAGGCACAGATCCAACAGGTAGTCATCAGCCCGGTGGAAATGGGCAGCGACTGGAAAACCGTGGTGCAGAACCTTTCCGCCCTGCCCGCCTACCAAGCGGCGTTCCAGCGGGCCTACCCCGATGGCGTCACCGCCGCCAACGTACAAAACGCCCTGGCCACTTATGAACGTACATTGCTGACGCCCAATTCGCGGTTCGACCAGTACCTGCTTGGCAACACCGATATTTTCACGATCCAGGAAAAATACGGCTACCAGCGCTTCAAGGACTATGGCTGCATCGCCTGCCACCAAGGCATCAATATCGGCGGCAATATGTTCCAGAAGTTCGGTGTGATGGGCGACTACTTCAAGGCGCGCGGCAAAACGGTGGAGTCGGACCTGGGCCGCTATCTGCTGACCCAGGACGAAGAAGACCGACATGTGTTCAAGGTACCCAGCCTGCGCAACGTCGCCGCGACCGCGCCGTACTTCCACGATGCCTCGGCCAAGACCCTTGAGGAAGCGGTCGACGTCATGTTCAAGTATCAGTTGGGGCGCAATCCGTCCCAGGAGGACAAGGACCTGATCATCCAGTTTCTCAAGACCCTGAGCGGCGAATGGGCGGGCAAGCCTTTATGAGCATACCGTCATGACCCTTTCCCGCCGCCGTGCCGGCCAAGTGTTGCTGGGCTTGATGACCCTGCTGCTGGCGTCCACCCTGGTGTTTCTGTACCTCAAGTCTTCCCGTGACCAGACGGCTACCTATACCCAATCACGGGACCTGATCCGCCAGCTCCAGCAGCTCAATGCCCAATGGGACAGTGAAGTACTCAAGGCCAGGATCGCCCTCACCCACAATTATGACCCCCTGGTGGCACCGTTGCAGGAAATGACCCGGATCTGGGCCGATCTGGAAAACCGCGACTTCTACCACGACCCTGCGGACCTGCCTGGTTGGCAAGCCAATCGGGAAGCTTACCAAGCCGCGATCCAGGAAAAAGCCCGGTTGGTGGACCAGTTCAAATCCCACAACGCCGTGCTGCGCAACTCCCTGGCCTTTCTGCCGACCGCCGAAGATGACATCCAGGCCCAGTTCAATCGCTACGACGATGAAGGCCGCCTGCAACTGCACGATGTCGCCACCGATACCTACGACCTGTTGCTCAGCAGCCTGGAGTTCGCCCAGGTCACCAGCGACGACCGCGCCGCCGATATCCTGGTGGGCCTGGGCAAATTGGCGATCAACAAGGAGCGCCTGCCCCCTGAGTTTCAGGGGCCTGTCGAGATCCTCAGCAACCATATTTCGCTGATCCTGCGCGAGCAGCCGGTGGTCAACGGCCTGCTCGACCGGATTGCCGCCGTGCCGGTCGCCGAGCGTCTGGACGACTTGACGACCCACCTCAACCAGGATCAGCAAGCCGCCGACCTTGTCGATCACCAATACCATCGCTACCTGCTGATTTTCTCCACCCTGCTGGTGGGTTTGCTGCTTTACCTGGCGATGCGCCTGCTGCGCAGTTTCGCCGAGATCAACCGGGTCAACCGTGCCCTGCAAGCGGCGAACGAAACCCTGGAGCAACGGGTGGAACGCCGCACCCAACAACTCAAGGATGCCCAGAGCGAACTGCTCGACAGTGCTCGCCAGGCGGGCATGGCGGAGATCGCCACCAACGTGCTGCACAATGTGGGCAACGTACTCAACAGCGTGAATATCTCCGCCGATCTGGTCACTCGAAAGCTGCGCAGCAGCAAGGCACTGGGCCTGGGCCGGGCCGTGCAGTTGATCAACGAGCGCCAAGGTGACCTGGGCACCTTCTTCACCGAGGATGAAAAGGGCAAGCTGTTGCCGGGTTACTTGAATCAACTGGTCGACGCCATTGCGCTGGAACAACAAGGCATGACTGATGAACTGGCGCAATTGAGCAAGAGCGTCGACCACATCAAGGACATTGTCGCTACCCAACAACACTATGCCGGTGCCTCCACGCTGAAGGAGCCGGTGCACATCAGCGCCCTGATGGACGATGCCTTGCGCATGAACGCAGGGGCGCTGAGCCGGCACAACGTCACGGTGGTAAAACACTATGCCCAGGTGCCGGAAATCCTGGCGGATAAACACCGGTTGCTGCTGATCATGGTCAACCTGATCAGCAATGCCAAGTACGCGATGTCCAACCTCGTCGACCGGCCGCGGCAAATGACGCTTACGGTCCAACCACGCGATGACGCAACCTTGCAAATCAGCGTGAAAGACGACGGCGAAGGCATACCGGCGGAAAACATGACCCGGATCTTCACCCACGGCTTTACCACCCGCAAGGAAGGCCACGGCTTCGGCCTGCACAGTTGCGCCCTCGCAGCGGTGGAAATGAATGGCCAACTGACCGCCCATAGCGACGGACCGGGCCTGGGCGCCATGTTTACCTTGACTATCCCTATGGTCCTTGCCGGAAACCCCACATGAACCAATCTCCTAACCGGCGTCTATTACTGATCGACGACACACCGTCGATTCACGATGATTTTCGCAAGATCCTGATGCCTGTCGTTGAAACCAACCAGGCGCTGGACGCTATGGAGTCAGCGCTGTTCGGCGACACGACAAAAGCCCGGGCCCCGGTGTTCGAACTGCATTCGGCCTATGGCGGAGAAGAAGGCCTGCAGTTGCTCGTCACGGCCATGGAGCGCAAACAGCCGTATGCCCTGGCCTTTGTCGACATGCGCATGCCCCAAGGCTGGGACGGCGCGAAAACCATAGAAGAACTGTGGAAAGTCGCTCCCGACCTGCAAGTGGTGATCTGTACCGCGTACTCGGACTATTCCTGGGAAGACCTGCTGGAGCGGCTGCACGCCCATGATCGGTTGCTGATACTGAAAAAACCCTTCGACAACATCGAAGTCCAGCAGATGGCCAACACCCTGGCCAACAAATGGGACATGGCCCGCCGCGCCTCGCTGCAAACCACCCACCTGGAGCAGTTGGTGGAACAGCGCACCCAAGCGCTGCAAATGGAGATTGACGAACGCAAGCACCTGGAAAGCCAATTGGTCCAGTCGGAGAAACTTGCGTCGCTGGGGCAACTGGCGGCCGGTGTGGCCCATGAGATCAACAACCCGGTGGGGTTTATCTCGTCCAACCTCAGCACCCTGGACGGCTACTTCAACCAGCTGCAACAGATGCTGGATGCCTATCAACGTGCTGAAGCCTTGGTGACGCCACCGGAACAAAGCGAGCAGCTCAAAGCCATGCGCGTCGGGCTGGAACTGGACTTTCTCCAGGAAGACATTCCGGTCCTGATCAAGGAGTCCAAGGAAGGCATTGGTCGCGTGGTGCAGATCGTCAAGGACCTGAAAAACTTCTCGCGGGTGGACAACGAGCAGACCTGGCAATTTGCCAACCTGCAACAGGGCATCGATTCGACATTGAACATCGTCGCCAGCGAACTCAAGTACAAAGCCGATGTAGTCAAACACTACGGCGCATTGCCAGAAATCGAGTGCCTGGCCTCACAGCTCAACCAAGTGGTGATGAATCTGGTGATCAACGCGGCGCAAGCCATGGGGCCAGAGCGCGGCACCATTACCATCAGCACTGGCGTGGACAGCGAGAACGTGTGGTTGGAAGTGGCAGACAACGGCTATGGGATCGCGCCGCAAACCCTGCAGAAAATCTTCGATCCGTTCTTCACCACCAAACCGGTGGGCGAAGGAACGGGGTTGGGGCTTTCGCTCTCTTACGGCATCGTTAAGAAACACCGTGGCGACATCTCCGTCAGCAGCGAGCTGGGCAAAGGGACAACGTTTCGGGTGGTGTTGCCGATTCGGCAAACGGCGGCGTAGGACACGCCGCCGAGTCGCGCTCATGCGTCGGCTTTTTTGGGGCTCGAACCAAACGAAGCGAAACGCTTGTTGAAGCCGGCAATCCGGCCCTCGGCCTGGGTCTTGCGCTGTTGGCCGGTGTAGATCGGGTGCGAAGCACTGGACACGTCCAGCGGGATGTAGGGGTAGGTGTTGCCATCACTGTGCTTGTGGGTGCGGTCGCTGTCGGCAGTAGAGCCGATCAGGAAGAACACGTCGGCGGCGGTGTCGTGAAACAGCACGGTGCGGTAGTCGGGATGGATACCAGCTTTCATAAGGCCTCCGGGGCGTTTGGATGCATTTGATGTGTTATACAGTAACACAAATAGTGCACCCAAACGAGAACCGATTGCAATAAGAATAGGCCGGCAGCTTCTATGCGGCTTCCTGGAAGTCCATTTCCGGTGGCTGTCGGGAGAAGCCACGCGTGAGCACGCTCAGGTAAACCAGGCCGATCGCCAACCACACCAGGCCCAGGTAGATCGCCAAGTGATCGAGGCTGACCATCAGCCACAGGTCCGCCAGCAGGCCGATGAACGGGAACACCAGGAACAGGATCAATTCGCGCACGCCACGCTGCTTGGCGCCGATCCAGTAGTGGAAGATCACCGAAAGGTTGACCAGGCTAAACGCCAGGAATGCGCCGAAATTGATGAATGAAGTGGAGGTGGTCACGTCCAGCTTCAACGCCAGCAGCGCCACCACTGCACACAACAGGATGCTGTTGACTGGAGTGCCGAAGCGCGCATGCAGGCTGCCGAAGAACGACTTGGGCAACACACCGTCGCGGCCCATGGCAAACAACAGGCGCGAACCGCTGGCCTGGGCCGACAGCCCCGAGGCGAACTGGCCGACAATCAGGCCAATCAGGAAGATCGACACAAACAAGTCGCCACCGATATTGCGCGCGATTTCATACGCCGCCGAATCCACATTGCTGAACTCGAACGACGGATGGGCCACCTGCACAAAGTAGGACACCGCCACGAAGATCAGCCCGCCAATCAAGGTGATCAACATGATCGCCCGGGGGATGGTGCGACGTGGGTCGCGGGTTTCTTCGGTCAGTGTACTGACCGCGTCAAAGCCCAGGAACGAATAGCAGGCGATGGCCGCGCCGCTCATGATCAATGGCATGTGCATCTGGCCATTGAAGAAGGGGGCGATAGTCCACAGCGGCTTGCTTGCATCACCGCCGATGTAGTGAATGCACAGTGCGACAAAGGCAATCAGCACCAGGAATTGCACCAGCATCAGCAAGGCGTTGATGCCGTTGGCCAGTTTGAGGCCGACGATGTTAATGGCGCTGGTAACCCCGATGAATGCCAGCACCCAAACCCATTGCGGCACCGCCGGGAAGGCTGAGTTCAGGTACGCCGCACCAATCAGCCAGATGGCCATGGGCAAGAACAGATAGTCGAGCAATACCGCCCAACCGGCGATAAAACCGAGCTTGGGGCTGATGGCCTTGCGCACGTAGCTGTAGGCGGAACCGGCCACCGGAAACGCCGAAGCCATGCGCCCGTAGCTCATGGCGGTGAAAAACATCGCCACCAGCGCAGCCAGGTAAGCGGCGGGGACCATGCCCGCGGTGGATTGAGCCAGGATGCCGAAGGTGCCGAGCACAATGATCGGCGTCATATAGGCGATGCCAAACAGCACCACCGCCCCTAACGACAGGGTGCGTTGCAAACGAGCCATGGGTGATTCTCCGCGCAATTATTAGATTTATGGCAGAACTGAAGTCGGTGTTGCACACACTGTTTTTTAGAGTTATTACCGGTGGCGAGGGAGCTTGCTCCCTCGCCACGGGGGCTAGCGTTAAGCTTGTGGGATTAACAGCTCGCGCGCGCCATCGCTGCGCTCAATCACCTCTCCCGGCAATTTCATGCGCTGGTCGTCCAGGTAGCGGTAGTCCGTGCGAGCCGCCGCCAATTGGTCGAGATCCAGCTCAACCGCGAATTGCCCCTCCTCACGCCCCGCTTCAAACAGCAGCGTGCCGAACGGGTCCACCAACGCACTGCCGCCGGCAAACACCAGGTCACCATCGCCCGCTTCCACCCGGTTGACCATCAGCGCAAACGCCTGGTTTTCCTGGGCACGGGCCATGATCGCGGTGCGGTGGGTGGGACCGTACGGGTCCATGTTGCCGTTGGTGACGATCAGCAACTCAGCGCCCAATTGCGCCAGGGCACGGGCGGTTTCCGGGAACTCGATGTCGTAGCAGATCAACAGGCCTACGCGCAGACCGTTCCACATGCAGGTGGGGTAACGGTCACCGGGATTAAAGACGCCTCGTTCCAGCGGCCACAAATGGGTCTTGCGGTACCGTAGGGCGATACCGTCGGGGGTGATCAGCAAAGTGGTGTTGTAAAACTGGCCGCCATCGAGTTCGGCAATGCCAATGACCACGGCGATATCACGTGCACAGGCGGCCTCGATAATGGCCTGCACGGTGGGACCGTCCAGCGGTTCGGCGATGTCGGCGACGGTCTCGGCCGTGGGGAAACCGGTCAGGTGAGTTTCCGGAAATACGATCAGTTGCGTATCGTCGGCGCACGCAGCAATTGCCGCCAAGGCGCGTTCAAGGTTGTAAGCTGTATCGTTATCACGACCGGCCAACTGGGCAAATTCGACCTTCATGGGTATTCCTTGTTCTTTATCTGTGCCGCAGTATGCGCAGCCATAACCCCCCAGGGAATCACGCGGCGGGGGTAACCCGATAGGGGTAGATCGATGACCATGTCGCTGCAAGACATCGCCTGGCACCGTGCGGTAGGGCAAATGATAGACGCGCTGGACCAGCCCAATTTCTGGACCCAACTGGTCCGATTGCTCGACCAGTACGTGCCGTGCGACAGCTGGGTGGCTCTGCTGTTCAGCAGCGAACACCGCCCGTTGGTGTTTGCCGAATGCCCAGGCGCCGACGGAACGCCGGACCAACTGTTCCAGGACTACCTCAACGGCCTGTACCTGCTCGACCCCTTCTACATCGCCAGCCGCGAACATGCGCGCACGGGGCTTTTGCGCCTGGCCGAAGTCGCGCCCGAGCACTTCGAACTCACCGAGTACTATCAGCGCTACTTCCGCCTGAACGTGGTCGCCGATGAAATCCAATTTAATTGCCATCTGCCGGATGGGCGTACCCTGTGCCTGTCGCTGGGCTCGAAGCAACGCTTCAATCCGCAGCAGATTGCCCTGCTGTCGCTGATTCAACCCTGGGTACTGAGCCTGCTGCGCCAACGCCTGCCCCATGAACTCAAGCAGGTCAGCACGCCGCAGCCGATCCAGAATGATGACTGGGGCGCGCAACTCACTGCCCGCGAACTGGATGTGGGCCGCTTGATGCTCAGCGGTTGCTCCAGCAAGGAAATCGCTCGTAAGCTGCAAATCTCTGTTGAAACCGTGAAAGTCCATAAGAAACACATCTACAGCAAGCTAGGGATCAAATCCCAGTCAGAGCTGTTCTCGATCTTTCTACAGGCGCAAAACGCCTAGCCGATGAGTCCGAACCAAGGAAAACCGTATGAGCCTGTCGTTACTAAGCCGTTACGCCTTCTTTGCCGTGTGCGTCATTTTCACCCTCGCAAGCCTTCCCTTTATCGAACATGAATGGCTGTGGCCGATCACCGTGGTTACGGGTGTGCTGAGCCTGATCGGTATCTTCGACCTGCTGCAAAGCCCCCACGCCGTGCGCCGCAACTACCCGATCCTGGGCAATATCCGTTACCTGGTGGAAGCCATCCGCCCGGAAATCCGCCAGTACCTGCTGGAGTCCGACAGCGACGCCCTGCCCTTCTCCCGGGCCCAGCGTTCACTGGTGTATTCGCGCGCCAAGAATGAAACCGCCGACAAACCCTTCGGCACCCTGATCGACGTGTACCAATCGGGCTTCGAATTTATCGGCCACTCCATGCGCCCGGCGCCGTTGAGCGACCCCAGCGCATTTCGCGTGATGGTCGGCGGCCCACAATGCACGCAGCCGTACTCGGCATCGGTGTTCAATATCTCGGCGATGAGCTTTGGCTCGTTGAGCGCCAACGCGATTCGCGCGTTGAACCAAGGCGCCAAACTGGGCAACTTCGCCCACGACACCGGCGAAGGCAGTATCAGCCCCTACCACCGCGAAAACGGCGGCGACCTGACCTGGGAATTGGGCAGCGGCTACTTCGGCTGCCGCACCAGCGACGGCCGTTTTGACCCGGAACGTTTCGCCGTGCAGGCGCAGAACCCGCAAGTGCGCATGATCGAAATCAAGATGAGCCAGGGTGCCAAACCCGGCCATGGCGGGATTTTGCCCAAGCACAAGGTCACCCAGGAAATCGCCGATACACGCGGCATTATGATGGGCGAAGATTGCATCTCGCCGTCACGCCACAGCGCGTTTTCTACGCCGCTGGAACTGATGCAGTTCATCGCGCAACTGCGTGAGCTGTCCGGCGGCAAACCGGTGGGCTTCAAGTTCTGCCTGGGTCACCCATGGGAGTTCATGGGCATCGCCAAGGCCATGCTCGAAACCGGCATCCTCCCGGACTTTATCGTGGTCGACGGCAAGGAAGGCGGCACCGGTGCAGCGCCCGTGGAGTTTACCGACCATATCGGCGTGCCACTGCGCGAAGGCCTGCTGTTTGTGCACAACACCCTGGTGGGCCTGAACCTGCGCGACAAGATCAAGCTCGGCGCCAGCGGCAAGATCGTCAGCGCATTCGATATCGCCAGCGTGCTGGCCATCGGCGCCGACTGGGCCAACTCGGCGCGCGGCTTTATGTTTGCCATCGGCTGCATTCAATCCCAGAGCTGCCACACCAATAAATGCCCGACCGGCGTCGCGACCCAAGACCCACTGCGCCAACGCGCCCTGGTGGTGCCGGACAAAGCCCAGCGCGTGTTCAACTTCCACCGCAACACACTCAAGGCCTTGGCGGAAATGCTCGCCGCCGCCGGTCTCGATCATCCATCGCAGTTATCGGCCAAACACTTGGTACGGCGCATGTCGGCAACCGAGATCAAGCTGTTTTCGCAACTGCATGTGTTCCTCAAACCCGGTGAGTTGCTGACCGGTGAAGTGAACGGTGAGTTTTACTCGCGCATGTGGCAGATGGCGCGAGCCGATAGTTTTGAACCCCATGAAGTGGCTGCCGCCTGAGGGAGCATTACCGTGTTGAAAGTCATCGCCGAAGATTTCATCAAGCCCGAACACCTGGAAACGGTGCGCCCCTGGTACGCAGAACTGGTGGAAAAAACCCGCCAGGAACCGCTGTGCATCGCCTGCGATCTGTTTGTTGACCAAAAAGACCCGGGGCATTTTATCTTTGTCGAGCAATGGCCTGACCAGGCCGCACTCGATGTCCACTGCCAGACCGAACACTTCACCCGCCTGGTTCCGCAGATCAATGCGTATGAAGCCAAGCCGTGTAGGGTATTGTTGATGGATGCGTTTTAAACAATTTTTCCCCCGCTGAACCGGACCACCGACGGCATTGTTGAAACAAGGAGATTCACATGCCGCTACTCGACTTCGCCGCCATCGCTGGGCAACTGCCCGCCACGTGGAAATCAACGCGCCTGGGCCAGGTCGGCCCGGCGCGGATCAAGGTGTTGCGCATGGATGAGCAGGCCTACGAAGAAGAAACCCACGACTACAACGAAGGTTTGCTGGTGATCAACGGGTGCTTGCGCCTGAGCATTGGTGATGCAGAAATCAGAGTGGGCGCGGGCCAGATGTATCTTGTCGAAGCGGGTATCGCCCATGGCGTACTTGCAGGCAGCCATGGCACTTTGGTTATCCTGGATGTATAGAGACATTCAGTAATACCCAACCTTTGCAATTACTTACAAATACCGCCAACCTGCGCCCGCCCGACGTGCGGCGTACGACAACACCCGCGTTCGCCTGTCATTACTAAACCCTTCGTACAAGAGCCCGCTGCCATGCTGAACGGACGCGACCCACGCATCGATTTTTTTCGGGGCCTGGCGTTGATCTTCATTTTCTGGGATCACGTCCCCCACAACCCCCTCGGCCAGATCACCCTGCGCAACATCGGATTCAGCGATGCGGCGGAGGTGTTTGTGTTCCTCGCCGGTTACGCCGCCGTACTGGCCTACGGCAAGATCCTGCAACGCGACGGCTACTGGATTGCCTCACTGAAAATCCTGCGTCGTACCTGGGTGTTGTACGTGGTGCATATCTTCTTGCTGGCGATGCTGATGGGCATCGTGTTCTTCGCCAATAGCCATGTCGAAACCCGCGACCTTGTCGAGGAGATGGGACTGACGCACTTCGTTACCCATCCGCAACAGGCCCTGACAGATGAGTTGCTGCTGCGCTTCAAGCCCAACCTGATGGACCCGTTGCCGCTGTATATCGTGCTGCTGGCCGGCTTGCCGCTGGTGTTGCCACTGATGCTGCGCACGACCTGGATGGTAGTGGTCGGGTCAGCAACGATTTACCTGTTGGCCCCCTGGATGGGCTGGAACTTAAGGGCCATTGCCGATGGCGTGTGGTACTTCAACCCGGTCACCTGGCAATTTTTGTTTGTGCTGGGCGGCGCGGCGGCTATCCATGCGGGGAAGACACGTCCTGTGGACACCCGCCCGCTCCTGCACCGCCCCCTGTTCGTGGCGGCGGCCCTGTACGTGATGGCTGCGGGGATCCTGACGCTGTCGTGGCGCTGGCCAGAGGTGCATGACGCTTGGATGCCCGCGCAGCTCAGCGACTGGCTCTACCCCATCAGCAAGACTGACCTGTCACCCGTGCGCCTGCTGCACTTCCTCGCGTTGGCCTATGTGACGGCCAAGTTGCTGCCGAGCCGTGCGTGGACCGAAAACGGGTTGGCGCAGCACACCTGTCGCATGGGCCGTTACTCGCTGGAAGTGTTTTGCCTTGGCGTGGTGCTCGCGCCACTCGCGGACATGATCAATGCATTGGCAGGCGATGCATTCGCCATGCAAATACTGACGGCAGTTGCTGGCGCGGCATTGATGGTGATGCTGGCTGCGTGGCTGGAATTCAACAAACGACTGGATCAGTCGCTCAAATTGGCGGCACAGCCGCAGTAGGCAGCATGGCCCGTTGCGCGCAACGGGCCATTCCCAGTATCAGGCCGAACGCGCCGAAGGCGAGGCCAGGTTGGTGGGTTGCAGCTTGAACACGTAGAACAACACCGTCAGCAGCACCAGGAACGCAGGCCCCACATACAGCGCCACTCGGGTATCCGGGAAGTACGCCATCAGGCCAACTACCAGCACCAGGAATGCCAGCGCCAGGTAGGAACTGACCGGGAACAACCACATGCGGTACTTGAGCCCTGCCCGTTCGGCCGGGCTCAGGCCCTTACGGAACTTGAGCTGGGCCAGCAGGATCATCAGCCAGGTCCAGATTGCGCCGAAGGTGGCGATGGACGTCACCCATACGAAGACTTTCTCCGGCACCCAGTAGTTGAGCAACACGCCCAGCAGCAACGCAAAGATCGACAGCAGCAGTGCCTTGCGCGGTACGCCATTGCTCGACGTCTTGGCGAAGGTCGCTGGTGCCTGGCCGTTCTGCGCCAGGCTGTAGAGCATGCGCCCGGTGCTGAAGATGCCGCCGTTGCAGGACGACAGTGCCGCAGTGATCACCACAAAGTTGATGATACCGGCGGCGGTCTTGATGCCCAGGCGCTCGAACGTCATCACGAATGGGCTGCCCTGGGTGCCGATTTCATTCCAGGGATAGATCGACAGAATCACGAACAATGCGCCCACGTAGAACAGCAGGATGCGCCAGAACACCGAGCCGATGGCACTCGGAATGGTCTTCTGCGGGTTCTTCGCTTCACCGGCAGTGAGGCCGATCATCTCTACACCCAGGTAGGCGAACATCACCATTTGCAAAGACATCAACACGCCTTGCACGCCATTGGGCATAAAGCCGCCATGGGCCCACAAGTTGGAAATACCCAGCGCCACGCCATCATTGCCAAAGCCGAACGCAATAATGCCGACGCCGCCGATCACCATCGCAATGATGGTGACGATCTTGATCAGCGCGAACCAGAACTCGAACTCACCAAAGGCCTTGACCGCGATCAGGTTGATGCTGCCCATGCTGATCAGCGCCGCCAGGGCCCAGATCCAGCGCGGCGTGTCGGGGAACCACACGCCCATGTACACGGCCACGGCGGTGATTTCCGCCACGCAGGTCACCAGCCACAGGAACCAATAGTTCCAGCCGGTCAGAAAGCCCGCCAACGGGCCGAGATAGTCTTGGGCGTAACGGCTGAACGAGCCGGCGACGGGGTTGTGCACCGCCATTTCGCCAAGGGCGCGCATGATCACCAGGATCGCCAGGCCGCCAATGATGTAGGAAAGCATGATCGCCGGGCCGGCCATTTCAATGGCCTTGGCCGAGCCCAGGAACAGGCCGACACCGATGCAGGCGCCGAGAGCCATCAGGCGAATATGCCGTTCGCCCAGTTCACGTTTCAGCGGGCCGCCCTGAGCGGTCTCGCCATGGGGCAGGTGGTTGCCAACTGGCATAAGGGTACAACCTCGTCTTGTTATTGGATTGAGCCACTGGGTGCCGGAGGTCATGACGGGTCGGTCATGACGCCTTTACACCGGGCTCGCCTCATGGGCCAGCCCTTCTGGCGGGGCCAGATCAGCGGGAGTGCAGTATAAAAAGCTCAACCCAGGGATTTTCACTCAATAAACGGCAAGATTCAGCGAGAAGTCTCGGCAAAAGCCGCTTTTTCGGAGGAGCTTTACCTGGACAGCGTAGGAATCGTCGCCGATAAACGGGCGCCGAGTATTGCACAGCGAGGGTGCAGCGTCATTGCAACGGCCGCCACGTCTCGCCACCACCCTTGCCACAATGTTGTGTCGAAGAACAGGCGCCTGGCCATGCCCGCTGGTTTCGAGCTGTCGTACATCAGTGCCAGCAAGCCATCCGCCAAATTGCCGCCCTGCAAAAAACCACCGTACTGACGGGCTGCGTTCACGTGGCGGTAGACAGTGTTCCTCCAGACCACACGCTGACTGGAGACCCGTTCCCCCATAAATGGACCAAAGCCTCAAACAGCAGATCCGCTAGGCGCAAGACAAATTCCTTGACCACGCCCAGCAGCGTCTAAGCTTTCACATACGTCCGATCAATCTGCGTGAATGGATCAATCGACTATGGGCGCTTTATGGCAAACCGATTCGAACAGGGCTGCGTTAGCAACCGACAGCCCGGATCAACCGCCGTTGCCACAAAGCCCCCGCTCGCGAAGGCTGTGGTGGCGGCTGGTGTGGCTGATACTGTTGATCGCCCTGGCAGCACTGTGCTGGGCCGCCAGCCAGGAAATGCGCACCTCCCGCCTGCAGGCCGAGTACCTCAGCCCGTTGGCGGCGGCGCTGAGCTATGAGGTCACACCCGGCACCAGCGAGGCCGTGGTTTATCCGGGCGATGGCCCCTTCGACAAGCGCCTGGGCTACAGCGACCTGGATGAGTTCCTGCCGCGCCTGCTCAAGCGCAACTACCTGGTCCAGGCACAGGCGCGCTTCTCACCGGCGTTGATGGATTACGCGCAGCGGGGGCTGTTCGTGCCCTACGCAGAAAAGGTCCAGGCCGGCCTGAGCATCACCGATTGCCGCGCTACGCCGCTGTACAGTTTCACCTACCCGCAACAGCTCTATGCCAACTTCGCCGCGATCCCGCCGCTGGTGGTGCAAAGCCTGCTGTTTATCGAAGACCGCGACCTGCTGGACCCCAAGCAACCCATGGCCAATCCGGCGGTCGACTGGCCGCGCTTTGCCAAAGCGGCCTGGTCGCAGGTGGCCAAACTGCTGCATTTGCCCGGGCAAACCGCCGGTGGCAGTACCCTGGCCACGCAGCTCGAAAAGTACCGCCATTCGCCCGATGGCCTGACGCTGTCCGGTGGCGAAAAAATCCGCCAGATGCTTTCCGCCAGCGTCAGGGCTTACCAGGCCGGGCCCAATACCTTGGGCAGCCGGGAAAATATCCTGCGTGATTACCTCAACAGCGTGCCGCTGTCGGCGGTGCCTGGGCACGGTGAAGTACACGGCCTGGCCGAGGGGTTGCGGGTGTGGTTCGGCGCAGACTTCAATCAGGTCAACCGCGCCTTGAGTGACACCGAGCAAGACCCGAAGCGTCTGGCCGAACGCGGGCTGGCGCTGCGCCAAGTGCTGGCGTTGATGATCGCCCAGCGTCGCCCCTCCCACTACCTCAACAAGGGCCGCGAGGAGCTGGCGCAATTGACCGACAGCCATATCCGCCTGCTGGCGCAGAACGGCATCCTCCCGGCCGGTTTATCCTCCGCAGCCCTCGCCAGCCACCTGGGCTACCGCGATTGGCAGCAGCAGCCGACGATCCAACCGGTGGAAACAGACAAAGCGATCAACGTCGCCCGCAGCCGCCTGGCCAGCCTGCTCAACCGCTCGCTGTATGACCTCGACCGCCTCGACCTGTCGGCCACCAGCACCCTGCAATCGGCGCTGCAACGCCAGACTACCGATTACCTCAAGCACCTCGCCGACCCGACGTTCGCCGCAAAAATGGGCCTGCTCGGCCCGCGCCTGCTCACGCCGCAAAGCACGCCTCAGGTGCGTTATAGCTTCACCCTGTTCGAACTCACGCCCGACGGCGCACGCGTGCGGGTGCAAACCGACAACACCGACCAGCCGTTCGATATCAACGAAGGCAGCAAGCTAGAACTGGGTTCCACCGCCAAGCTGCGGGTGCTGACCACTTACCTGCAAATCATCAACGAACTGCATGAGCGCTACAGTGCAAAAATACCCGCCGAGTTGAAAAGAGTCGAAGTGCCCGAGCAAGACCCACTGTCGCGCTGGGCGCTGGATTATCTGCTGCGCAACAGCGACCGCGACCTGTCGAAGATGCTCGATGCCGCTCTCAACCGCACGTATTCCGCCAGCCCCGGCGAAGCCTTTTTCACCGGCGGCGGCCTGCACCGCTTTCATAACTTTCGCAACGAAGATAACAGCCGCAACCCGACCCTGCGCGATGCCCTGCGCGAGTCGATCAACCTGCCGTTCATTCGCCTGATGCGCGACCTGGTGCGCTACACCACCTACTCCGGCGAAGACAACAGCGCGCGCCTGCTCAAGGACGACAACGACCCGCGCCGCCAGGAATACCTGGCCAAATTCGCCGACCACGAAGGCACCGCGTTCCTGCTCAAGTTCTGGAAAAAATACCGCAACAAGGACACCCAGACGCGCCTCGACACGTTCATGGACAGCCTGCACCCCACCGCGATTCGCCTGGCGGCGGTGCACCGCTACCTGTTGCCCCAGGCCAGCCAGGAGAGTTTCAATCGCTTCGTACGTTCACACCTGAAGAACGCCGAAAAACTCACCGATGCACGTCTGCAAACGCTCTACCAAAGCTACGGCCCCGGCGCCTACGACCTGCCGGACCAAGGCTATATCGCCAAGGTGCATCCGCTGGACTTGTGGCTGCTGGGCTATTTGCTCAGCCACCCTGAAGCGACCTTTGGCGAGGTGGTCAAGGCCAGCGAATTCGAGCGCCAGGAAGTCTACAGCTGGCTGTTCAAAAGTCGCCATCAGAGCGCCCGTGACAGCCGGATTCGCACCATGCTGGAGATCGAAGCGTTCCTGGAAATCCATGAGCGCTGGAAGGCCGTGGGTTACCCGTTCGACCATTTGGTACCGTCACTGGCCACTGCCATCGGCAGCTCAGGCGACCGCCCCGCTGCGCTCGCCGAACTGATGGGGATTATCCTCAACGATGGTGTGCGCCTGCCGGTACTGCGTATCGACAGCCTGCAGTTTGCCGAGGGCACCCCCTATGAAACGCGTGTGATCAACGCCCCGAATCGCGGGAAGCGCGTGATCTCCAGCGAAGTCGCCAGCGCCTTGCGCGGAGCGCTGTCGCAAGTAGTGGACGCGGGCACCGCCAAACGCGTGGCCGGCAGCTTCACGCTGGCGGACGGCACACCGCTGGCCATGGGTGGCAAGACCGGCACCGGCGATAACCGCATCCAAGCCATGAGTACCGGCGGGCACATTCTCAATTCCAAATCCATCAACCGCACGGCAACCTTTGTGTTCTACATCGGCGAACACCACTTCGGCACACTGACCGCCTTTGTCCCGGGCACCTCCGCCCAGCACTTCACCTTCACGTCGGCGTTGCCGGTACAGGTGCTCAAAGGGATGGCTCCGATTCTCTACCCACTACTGCAACCTCGGGGTTCCGCCACGTGCCTGCGGTAAGAGGAAGGGATCACGTAGTGCTTATTTAGACCTGACGCTCGCTCGACGCCCATTAGTCTGGGCATCAGCGTGCGGCCCCTTCCCTGACACCGGCCTGCACGATTCTCCCTATCGCGACAGGAAACCCGCGCTATGCCTTCACAGCCCCAACCTTCTACCGAAGACCTGATACGCCGTGCGTCAGTGTGTATCACCGCCATCGAGCACCTGCTGGACGCACAGCCAGACCTGACGACGGTCATGACCACCGAACTGCGCCAGGCATTGGCAAAACGTGTGCCTGCCAGTACACCGAACCCGGATACGGTTTATCTCAACGAGTACGTTTACGACACTGCGTCGCAGGCAGATCAAGACAGCACCGCACGGAGACCCCGCATCACCCGCGCACGCAATCTGACCCAGGTCCTTCAAGAGACGATTGCCACCCAAAACATGCCGACCGCGCTGACCAAGGAGCCGGAAACCGGCGCCATCAACCAGGCAGTCGGATTCTATGCAAATGCCAACGGCGCCGGCCGCAGCAATGAGATGGCGCCGTTGGAAGTCGCAGCAGTCAATCAGTTGATCAGTGATCTGCAACTCAACTGCCAGACGCTGTACTTGAACAGTCTCAGGGAGTTCTGGTCATCGCCCCACGCGAGTACGGGTGCACTGAGTGTCATGGAGGCTGTGAGTCAAAAGCAGCGTGAGGTATTTACGCTGGAGGCGGACCTGAAACTGCAGGATGCTCGGCAACAGCTCAGCCAAGCCGAGCAAACCCTAAAGAAAACGCCTGAGGATACCCACGCGCAAGCGGCCGTCACCACGGCCCAGTCACACCTGGAGGTGGTGATCGAAGGCCGACAACTAATCGAAAACTGCGTGCTCCATGAGACCACGAACAACGCCACACCGCCGCTCATACTCGGCCTCACGCTGGAATTGACCGACCAGCCTGAATGGGCCGCACCACTCAATGGCTGCTTCGTACTCACCGAGCACCTGCATGGGACACGACCGACCGTCCTGTATACCCCGCAATTCGGCGTTGAGTTCTTCATGAATTTCTCCACCCTGGAAAATACCTTGCGCCTACGCCTGGTGAGAAGCGACGAAAGAACCGTGCTGCTCGCCAACATCCTCGCGAGCGAACGCTCCGCTGCCACCGACGCGTTAAGAAGTCGGCAGGCACTCACCTATCCCTCGATCACCGGCCCGGTATTCAGTGCATGCCTGCACGCCCAACGTCGCCAGCAAGAGGCCGATATCGAACAGGCCTTCGGTGCGTCCCACACCGCATTCGAAACCCTGGCAGCCAGCGTACGGACCACCCTGGCACTGCCCCTCAAGGGCAACCCTGGGCTGATCGCCCGCATGCCCGAATCGCCCGACCTGACACGCGCCTCTCCCGTCCCACTGACCTTGCCTGACGTTGGGCAACAAACGCACCTGATACAACAGTGGAACTCTCTTAACCAACAACTCGACCAGGTACTGGAAAAGGACAAACATCCCTCGCTGGGCGGTGTGCTGACGTCGCTGCTCAAAGAAACCTACCCAGATCTGCCGGCCGACACCGAGTTGCACAGCCTGTATGTCAACCGCTACCTCATTGACAGCGATGGCCTGCGTCATTTTGAGTCTTCCCGCCCATTGATCGAGGCGGTGTGTACCTTGTTGCTTTGGGACAACCCCGCAGAGCAAGCGTACGAGGATCAAACAGCACAAGAAGAGAGCACCGCCACGCTCGACACGTTCGCCGAAAGCGTCTTCAGCAGCCCGACCGCTTTCAACGAAGTCGACCAGTTGGCCCAGACCGGCACATTGCTGGAACTGGCTCACACCCTACAAACACGACTGGCCGAGCAGATCACCACCTATTGGCGTACGCCGATAGCGCCGGATTTGGTCTGCCCACAGGTTCGGCTGATCGATGTCCAGCGCCAGGTCCTGGAGATACAGGCACGCCTGCGCGTGGCCGACAATACCCTGAGCCCACAAGCCAAATTGCTGATTGATCGTGCCCTGCGTTACCCGACCCAGGCCCGACGTGAAGCACGCTTCAGCCATGGCAGCCGCCCCGGTGTGTATCAGTTGACCGTCGACACTGGCCCCGCCGCGCGTGCGCGTATGGCCGCCAGCTTCGTTCTGACCCTGGATGACGGCTCCAGCCCTGTCGCTCCCCATTGGCCCCATGGGCACAAAAACCTCAGTACTTACACGGCCGGGGTTGGCGCGGTAGTGCTGTATACCCCGGACATGGGGTTTGAAGAATGTGCGTCCCTGCAAGTCCTGCATGACACGCTGAAAGCCCGCATCAACGCTGGCGAAGACGCCGGCAGGTTGTGTATCAGCGGCTTGCCGCTGGCGGTTCAGCATGGCAAAACCGGGCTGTGGGGCAACGACCTGAGTACCACTTATGCGCCGATAACCGACGACTTCGTGGCTGACGGCATCCAGGCGCTGCTCGACAAACAGCAGTCCGACATCGAGACCATTCTGGGCCTGACGGAGGGCGAATCGGACAATGAAAAAAATGGCCGCGTGGAACTGGCCGAACTGTTGGATTTGGCCGGGCCATTTATGGCGCGCAACCGACTGCTGAAGCAACACTGGCGGCCAGACTGGGAAAAGCGCTTGAGCTCGGCGGACCAGAAGGCTCTGCAAGACCAGGCCGACACCACCCAGGCCAAACAGGATGAACTGACCAAGCAATGGCAAGCGCTTATTCCAACATTGGCCGAGTATGCAAAGCAACGGGTACTGACAAAGATTCGCGCCTTCCTGGCCGAAAAAGGCCAGGACTATCCCGAACAGGGCATCGACCCGGACAAGACGATAGTCACCCAGACCACCCGAACACGGGTCGTAGCCGATGGAGGAGGTTTTGGAACTGCGCATACCAGTTCCACGAGCAAGCGGATGAGCCTGACCAACCTGCTGTTGAAAAACACCAAACCCTGGGAAAAGAGCCTCACCTGGGTCGAAAACGACGATCTGGATGCCACACTGACCACCCCCCAAGGGAACTGGGTGCGCGATACGCGTGGGCGTCCCATCAGCTTGGACAAACAACGCCTTGAGCTGTGGGTCAAGGACCTGAATGTTGGCCACCAGTACACGCAAAACGTGCTCGAGAAATACCTCGCCCCGCAGGCTACGGCAACCGAGGCCCGCGCCTTGAGACAGGCGTGGCGCGCGAGCCAGGCATCCGTTATTGACTATGCGGCCCTTTCGGCCCGGTTGAATCCTGATATCTACCTCAGGGAAACACACAGTGCCCCCAAGCAAAAGAAAGCAGCCGCTTGGATGGCGGCGGTGCAGGCCGCTCCAAACCCCGCGACACGCCCACGGGTCGACGGACACGCAGTGATCGCCAATGCGCTGATGTTCAACCCGTCCAGCGACGCCCCCGAAGGCCGTGGTGGACAAACCGTAAATGGCGTTCTGATTCTCTCCACCGCTGCCGATGACATGCGCGTACTGTATACCCCGCATGCGCCCGACGGTTTGGAGCTAAGGGAACTGGCCAACGAGGCTGAACTGATCCGGCTGATGCAGGGCTCCGCTTGGCAGGATTATCTTCGCGCACGCGTACCGGCCGATACACGCTTGCTCAATTCGCGCCTGGCCGCACACCAAGGCGACGTCTGGGCCGGGCTATACCGGCAGAACTATCTTTACCTGCTGAACAAAGCCGACGAGCAAAGCGTGACTAACGAAGAGCTGAACGCCCAGTCCACCCTCAATAAAGTGCTGTTCGGCGTTGAAGTGGTAACCACCGTACTGAGCGGGCTTCCCTGGAGCGGGCAACTGGCCTCTTCAGCCTCCAGGTTCGTCGGCCGGGTCGGGCGCACCACGGTCCATGCCTTGCGCAGCCTGGGGCAAAGCGCGGCGGGGCTTGTCGTACGTCGCGGGCCACGCGCACTCATGCTGTTTGAACTTGCAAAGGCCACCACCACGGTCGCCGGAGTGACACGCACGGCCAGCCTGGGTATCAAGCCACTGCCCATGCTACTGAGGCCCGCGAGAAACATACGGCGACCGAACCTGACGAAATACCAGAAAGACTTCCAGCAAGAAAGCTCCCGCCTGCTGGTGAAAAATGGCATCCCGCCAGGAGCCGAACTGGCGGAAGGTACAGGCATTTATCGAGTCCCCGGCTCGCCACCCACCTATCTGGTACGCGGCGTCGGTGAAAAGGGCAAAGAGCAGGTGTTTCGCATTCAGAACGCTTTCAACGTCTATGACCGCAATGGCTTGGTCGCCCCCGTGCTCACTCCCTCTGGAGGCTTGACCCCGTTCCGGTTGCGGCGCCTGCCGAACAAACAGTGGGAATTGGACACATGGCAACGCGCGCCCGGCGGCGGACCAAAAAGCGACAACAGAGTAATCGAAGCACTTAGAGAATGGGACGCACACGTCAAAGCCAACGCGGCGTTGCCCAACCCGGCCACCACGCTGGACCCAGCCGCTTTTTTCAATAGTCGCAATATCACGTACAACTCGTGGAACAAGTTTGTAATGTCAGGCGGCACAATTACCGAACGGGGCAAGGCGCGGCTCAATCCTGAGACGTTTAAACACCTGTCAGACAAACTGTTCATGAAATGGGTAAACATGAAGCAGCCGACCAAAGCAGCTGCAGCTGAATTTGCGAAATTACATAACATTCGTCCAGAGCGTATAACCATTTTCGTGGACGCGAAGAAAGGGACGTTGAACAACCTTGGCAAGGCCCGTTTGGACAGACTGACAAAACCCTCCGACGGATTTTTCACCCGCGTCACCGACAAGCATTATCAAGACTGGTATCAGTTGGCCCTTCGACCGGAGAACCAGAACAGTGCCGCGGCCTGGAAATTTGCCGTTGACCGGGGCCTCCACCCCTCTTCCTGGAGCAAATACGTGAAGTCCGACGGCACCTTCAATATGGCTATTCCTACTGTTGCGGACCGCGTCAACCGACTGGGACTTGGCGTCCCGATAGACTTGACGATTCCGGGCCCGTCCAAGCCTCCCGTCTGATCCACAAGGCTGTTGATTGAAGGAGCGAGCTTGCTCGCTCCACGCTGGCAAACCCGAGCTTCACCCTCAAGGATAAAGGGTCGCAAACGGCCATGCGCACCTACACACCTCGGCGGTGTGACCTGATCATTGATGATGAAACGGCGATCCCGCCATCTCGCGCCGCCAGGCAACTAGCCCCTCTGCCCGTTGGCGGTACTCGGGTAGGGCGGCTACACCTCGGAGTCCCAAATTACTGTGACATTGCCTTCATAGGGGCTGGCGACAGCGGGTTGCAGCATGTCCTCGACATATTCACGGTGGCTGCCGTTGTGGTGCCGGGCAGGCCCAGCAGCAACCCACTTACCAGCGTCGCGCCGGTGAGTTGCATCAGCCTGCTCGCTGTCCAGGTGCTCAAACGCTGTACTCCGTTCATGGGCGCAACGCATCGAAAATAATCTGTACATTGCCAAAATACTGGCCGGGCACATAACCGTCATCGGGCTTCAACGCGGCTATTTCCAGCAGCAGCGCTTGCCATTTTTCGCCTCACCTTCCTCCACTACCCGCTGAGGGCTGAGGCCCAGCGCTTGTTGATTGAAGATGACCTTCAGCGCAATCGTGTCGGTACCGTTGGACAGCATCGGCTCGTAGGCAAGGGTGCTCATCGCACTGGCTCCATGCGCATGGGAAGGGGCATCAACCTAGCGGGAGCGTCAGGGCACGCCCATCACCAGTACACCACTGCCACTGATGGGCCCGGCGGCAGGTAGCGACCCGGGTCTTCGAACAAGCGTAAACGTCACGTCGTCGCCGCCAACACTGTTGGTAATACGGGTGAGGAACGAACCGTTGACTTGAACCGCAGACCCCGCACGAACAAGAGCCGTGCCTACGTCCGGATTGGTCATTGTCAACAGGTGTGTGTTGAACGATGACGGGGTGCCTTTGTAGGAGATGGTTATCGGTGTGGTAATCCCGCCGTCCGGGCAGGTGTAGGTAAGCCTGCGGTCGACGCGAATGGTGGTTGTCAGCGGGTCGGTGCCGATTCCGCGCTGGTGCACGTTGCCGAAGTTGATCTCGATCGGGTTGTTATTGTTGATCGTGCACGCCGAGGGGGAGACGGTGAAGTTGTTGGCGGCAATGTACCTGACCGAGATGCTCGCGACACTTGAGTTGTAGTTGTTCGTGGCGGCGAGACGTAGCGTCCCGAGCATATCCCCGGTTCGAATATCGATTGGGTTGGCCGGATCGTTGCGCACCAGAATATAGGGCGTAACGTCGACCGGATAACCACGCAAGTCGTCAGGCAGCGTGGCGACCCGAATACCATGCGCAATAGGAATATTGTAGTGCCCGCCTAGGATTCGCAAACCAGCGCCCTGATTGGCGAATTTTGGACCCGGTATCCAGGGCGTTCCTGTCGCGCTGCCGGTCGCCCAGAAATCCACCCGCGAGGTCGGGGTCTGCGAGTCTCTGGAGAATCCACATTCAAGTCGTGCCCCCTCCATCGTGATCCGCGTACGGTCTGCGGCCAGGGTAACGGTCACAGGAACTTGTAGAGGGAGTTCTCCAACAATCTCGGCCCACGGCCCACCATTCACACGGCATCTGGCTGCATTTGCGGTCGCAGTGAACGAAATCAGGACGAGCAGCGTCATGACGCCATAAAGTCGTTTCATTTTGATCTCTCGTTGCTCCTCTACCCTGGCGTGCGTAGTGAACAGCCGCCCAGGCGAGGGTTAAGGTTTGTCTGAGGCGCTTACGGATAGTCCAACGTAAACGTGGAGGTCACCGTAAAGGTGCCGTGCCCGATGGTTTGATCGCTGATGGCCTGCGGCTCGCCCTGCACGTAGGCCTTGAGCTCGATCACATTGCTGCCATTGCTCAACACCTGTTCATCGCTGACGGCATTCAGAGGCAATGGCGTGTTGCTTGGCGTCTCCAAGCCGACCCCGATACCCGAGGCGCCACTGCCACCATCCAGCGCGAACAGCCCCGGTAGCGCGGTGTTTTCCCTGCCGCCGAACTGGATAGTGACCGTGTTGCTAATCGTGGTGTCGCAGTCCTCCAGGTGCAGCTTGAAACCCCTGCCTTGTGAACGTGTGTTGAGGTAGAGGTGCTTGCTGGTCACGTCCCAGAGTTCGAAGGTGATTGCCTCGTCACCGGGACGCAGGGTGCAGGCTTGTTCAACCAGGTTGCCCTTGAAGCTCAGGTTGTCCGCCGCTTGAGCCTCGGGCATCAGCCCGCAGGTCAGCAGTAACGCCAGCCCGGCACATGACCAAGCCTTATGAACCTTTTCATGTCGCATAGACTCAGCTCCTACTCGTACTCGGCCAACAACGTGGCCACTGCTGCGAACCTCGCGGGGACCAGCGTTGCACCGGGCTGTTTGACCGGCACCACTTCCAATACCGGCGGTGTTGGCAGGGATATGTCCAAGCGCGTATTGAGTGGAAACGGCACGTTGTTCTGATACACCCGGATGCCCAGCGCAGGCACATTGGTCTGCACCGCTGAGGCGTCATACGGCGTTGGTGTACCGTTTACGCTCAGCTTCAGTTCCCACGGCAGCGTGGCCGGGCCGCAGCTGATGGTGTAAGCGACCCCCCTGCGGTACTTCACACCGTCGACGCGCTTGACCCCGACATCTCCGAAATCCACTTCAATCGTGTTTCCCGCGTCAATCGTGCAGGGCGGCGGCTCGTTCAGCGTCCCGCTAAAGGTCAGGTTGGCCGACGCACCGCTGCACAGGCCGATGGAGCACAAGGCGAGCAACGCTCGTGGCTGCCAAAAGGTCATTGATCATTCCTCTTCATTGATAGTCGACCACCAGGGTGGCGGTCGCATCAAAGGCCCCTCCCGTCAGTGTGCTGCCCGCGCGTTTGACGGGTACCGCCTGCACCACCGGAAAGTTTGGATAGGTAAAATTCACGGCAGTATTGAGCGGCCAGTCGGCACCGTTCACGAACAGCTTTACGCCAAGGTCCGGCTTGCGGGTCACGAGCACGCGGTCATCAAACGCAGCACCCGTGCCCTTGAGTTCCAGGGTCAAGGCGTTGCTGAAAGGCGAATCACAGGTGACGGTATAGGGCACGCCACGGCGGTAATTCACCCCGTCGACCCGTGACGTCAGCAGGTCATTGCCAAACGGCACATCAAGGGTCGTGCCGCTGTTGATGACGCACGGCGGCGGCGCGATGATTACCGCACGGATAGTCAAATTGGTGTTGTTGGCCTGCACACCTTGGCTGACAGCCCACAGCAGGCCGCCACCAAAAAGCAGGGTTAACTTAGCCATCGTTCTGCCCTTACTCATAGTTGAGCCTGAAATCCACCACGGCCCGGTAGGCCCCACTGGTCAACGCGGCGGCGGTGCGTGTGGGCTGTACAAGCCAGGTCTGGGTGTTGCTGCCCAGCGGCAAGAACAACGGTTCGCCCCTTGAACCCAGCTGTACATCGCGCCCCAGTGCATCGGTCAATTGCAGGCCCATCCCGGTCACGCCTTGCACTTTGACCAGGCGTGAATCCTCATCATCGGCGGGCGCGAAAAAAGCCACCGACAACACCGGTTGAAAGGCACTCCAAGTCAGTCTCCCCGTACGCTCACTGCGGATGCTGCCGGCCGTGCGCTGGCAGTCGGTAAAGCGCAATTGAAACGCCACCGGTTTTGCCTGATCGCCGGGCCGTTGCAACTGGCTGGCCGACACCGCGCCCAGGTCGATCGTTTGATGCAGCGAGGTCATCTCCAGGCTGCACGGGGTTTCATGCATCGCCCCGGTAACGTTCAACCGCCCATTCATGCCCTCGACATCCTCAGCGTGCGCTGGCCCGACAATGGCCAGTAACAGGCCGCCCAAGCCCTTCACAATCTGCAACTTCATGACGTTCTCCAGCAGCAGGGGCTACTTATCAGGCGATACTTGCGCGCTCACGGTGCAAGCGCTTCCGGTGCAGGTGAAAGCCAGCAGCGGGCGTCCACCGTAGTCATTCACGTAGGCCAGGTGAGGGGTGGTGCCGAGTTCCTTGGCCGTCGGCCCCAGGGTCAATGCACCTTTGGGCGGGACCATCAGCGGCTCGAAGCCCGGCACGGTTTTGCCGTCTTTGGTGCTGCGCGCATCCACCAGGGTCACGTAGTAAGGCGTCGGGTTGTTCACCTGATAACGCTCGCCGGCGAGGGTCAGGGTCAGCTTTTGCTGCCAAGGGTTCGACAAGTCTTGCTGGCTCGGCGTGATGGCTTGCGGTCGGTAGAACAACTTGATCCGGGTTTGCAGCGCAATTTGCAGGGTGTTGGCCTTGTCGCTGCGCGGCGGAATTTCCCGCAGATTGAAGTAGAAGACCGTCTCGCGGTCCTGCGGTAACGACTTGGCCGCCGGCAGCGCCTGCACTTTCAGCTGGCTCTGTTTCCCAGGCTCCAGGCGTTGGACCGGTGGCAGCACGATCAAGGGCGAAGTGATTTTTTTGCCCGCTTCATCCTCGATCCAGCCTTGAGCCAAATACGGCAATTGGGTGTTGTTATTGGTGATGTTCACGCTGGTGGCATCTTTGCTGCCATCAAAAATCACGCGGGTACGGTCCAGGCCAACAGCGGCGTTGACGCTCTGGCTCAAGCCAAGGGCCAGCAGCATTAAGGCCTGAAATGAGAGGCGCATGTTCAGCTTCATGAGGATGTGTTCTCCGTGTCGGTAGGCTTCCCGGTCAGCGAGGCTGGTTCAGGTGCAGATTGATCAGTGGCGGCCAGGCGGCAGCCCAGTTGCAGGGCATCGCTCAAGGCGTCGGCCGGCAAAACGACGGGCAGCGTGAGGGTGCATCGCTCGCTTCCTCCCCAACTCACGGTCATCGCTTCGCCCGCCTGAATGCCGCTCAGGTAAACCTGCCCGCCGTCATTCACGATCCCGGTGTCTTGCTGTTTTGTGTTTTTCACCACCGCGCCGAAGGGCGGTGAACTGCCATCCGGCAAGCGCAGCACCGCCATGGCCTTCTCACCGGCAATCACGTCCAGGGAGCGATAACCAATGGCCCCTTCGGTGAGGGTCAGTTGCGTGACGGATTGAGTGGCTTCGACGTTGCTCGGCAAACTTTCCAGGTCGACACTGGCCGCCGTACGCTGGTAACTGCCGATATCGGAAATCACCGCCTTGCCGAAAACGTTGCTGCGCGTCGGCGTGCCGTAACCGCGCACAGGCACATCAGACACACCGCCTGTGTCCACCATCAGACGGGTGCCGCCAGTACTGTTGGTTCGATGCAGCGCTCCACCGTAAGGCGTGAGCGTGCCGCCACCGCGAGCCGACGCACTGAGGCTGGTGTAATTACCTTCTTGTTGGCTGACGGTGAGGTTATGTCGGCGTAGTCGCCGATATGACTCAGGTAACCACTGGCGGACCTATTGCCGGCGCTGAGTTGGTAGCTGTTGCGTTCATCGAGGCGATCGCTGTAGCGCGTTGAAAAACGGTTTTTGCCTGCGCCTCTGCTAGCGTCCATCGACAGCGTGCCGGTGCTGCCCAATGGCAGGCTGACCGTCAGCGCCATGCCGTTGTCCTTGTAGTTGTAATCCAGCGTGCGGTACAGGTTCAGGGACAAGCTCAGGTTCTTTACGGTACCCACATTGAAGTAGCGTGATGCCGACAGGTTCCAGCGTTGAGTGGCGGGCCGCTCCCAATACGTCTGCTTGTTGTAGCTGGCGTAAACGGTGGTGCTCAGGTCACGAAATTGCTTGTTGACCGTCGCGGTATACAGGGCCTTGCTGCCGCCGATCGGTTTCCAGGATCCGTTCACGCCGGGCCCGGCGAGTTCACCGTTGCGCCCATAATGGCGAGCATCGAGGTATTCGCTCATGCTCAAGTAGTTCTTCTCGGAAAACCGGTAACCGGCAAAGGTGACTTGGCTGTCGTACTCTTCAAAGTGCTTGGAGTATTGAAGGCGGTAGGATTTGCCCGAGAGCGTCTCGTTCCACACCGTTGCACGGGACTGAGTGGCATCAAGCGACACCGCACCAAACGCCAACAGGTCACGACCAACCCCGGCCGTCAACGCGCGGTAGTTGTTATCGGTGATACCGCCGCCAAACAGCGACCAGCCATTACTGATGCCCCACGAAAACTCGCCACTGCCGAAGAAGTTGCCATCCGCGCCGTACTGAAGGTTGGACGGTCGCCCCGTCGCCAGTTTGTAACGGACTTGCCCCGGGCGCGTCAGGTAGGGAACGCCTGCGGTATCGACCTGGGAGGTGTGTACCGTGCCGTCCTGCTCTTCGACCCGCACATCCAGCCTGCCGGTGACGGCGTCGTTCAGGTCCTGGATACGAAACGGCCCGGCCGCAACCAGCGTTTCATAGAGCACACGGCCCTGCTGGCTGATGATCACCCTCGCGTTGGTTTTGGCCACCCCGACCACTTCCGGCGCGTAACCGCGCAAGTTGGGCGGCAACTGGCTTTCGTCCGAATTGAGGGCGGCACCGGTAAAGCGGAAGCTGTCAAACAGGTCCGAATACAGGTAGTTTTCGCCCACCACCAAGCGGGCTTTCAGCGCAGGAATGGCGCGATAAGCGTAGTAACGGCTCCACTCCAGCCGCTGAGGACTGGGCGCCGCGTCGCGGCCTTTTTCGACACGTCCCTGCCAATCTGCCCGCAGGCGCCAGGCCCCGGCATTGGCCCCGAGCGTTCCGTTACCCGTGAGGTTGTTACGAGCCTCGTCGTTCTTTCGGTAGCTGGACAGCGCGGTCAGGTTGTAGTCAACGAGCAATCCCGGCACCCCTTCATCCCAACGCGAGGGTGGGTCCCAGTTAATGTCGCTGTACTCGAGGTAAGCTTGGGGCAGGCTGATGCTCAGCGTGGCGGTAGCCAGGTCGCCACTGACCTCCATGCCTGGCAAGCCTTGAGTATCCAGGCACTGCCCGCCTTTCCACCAGGTAAGGCTGGCCGCGCCGGACGCCTTGAGGCCCAACTGTTCCACCAGGCCTGGTGATAAGCAGGCTTGACTGCCTTTGGGATCATTATCCGGTGGATAAAACGCCACCGACTGCTCAGACAGAGGCTGAGTATTGATCTGCACGACCATCGAGTAAGTACCCGGCAGAATGAACCCGCTGCGCGCAAACTGAGACAGGTCAATATTGGAGCGATCACTCAGATCAAGAACGTCGGTATTGAACTCGATATCCCCGGCACCCAATGCCGTACCCGCCAGTGATATCAACCCGCCAAAAAGGCTTGGGCGCAGCGTATTTCTGACCTTCGATGTATTCAACATGCAAGCAGCCCATCAATGTTCAAAAGTATTCCAACTTGAACCGCACTGCGGCGTTGTGTGGCCCGGCTGCCAGCGGTAATCCGTTGCCAACCAGGCGCAGCGTGTAGTGAAGTGTCATATCGCCCGCCACCAACGGAAGCAGCGCCATCGGCACACCCGGGACACTCTCCTGGCCCGCAGCGTCCTCGATATGCAGAGCCACTCCCTGCGAGCTGCCGAAGAGAGCAAACGAGCGCCCTTCTCTGTCGGTAGGCGCATCAAACGTCACACGCATGTGCTGCCAGTCCGGCAGGCTCGCCCCGGGCCGCGAAGGGTCAGGACGCGTCAATGAGCAATTAACCAGACGCAACTGGAAGGGATGGATTTCCCCCCGCCCGCTTCGCAAAAGCCGACCGATGGGCTCGGGGTTCATCTCGATGGCTTGATCGACACTGGCCAGTTCCAGCCCACAGGCTGAGTCGACAACTTCACCTGCGAGCGTGACCACACCCTCGCCTTGCGCAGGCGCCTGGGCGACAGCGCAAGAGCTGATGAGCATCGTCAATGAAGAGGCAATAGCGAGACTTATAACTTTGTTCACCTTTATCTCCCGCCAAGTTCCCCCCACCACCGCAGTGGCGGGGGGAAAACTTACTGATAAGCCAAGGTGAAGTTGGTGACTGCGCTGAATTCACCAGGGACGATTGGCGCGGTCGCGGCGCCTTGTACATAGGCACCGAATTCCAACGTGTTATTACCGGTGGAAATAGCTTGCGGAGTGGTAGCGACACCCAGCTCGATAGGTTTACTGCCATGGGTCATCATAATGCCCACGTTGCCCGCGCCTCCCACCGTACCGATTGCACCGGGAACGGCGCTTGATGGTGTCGCCGTGAAAGTCGTGGTGACTGTGTTATCGGTGAGGCCGCTCAAATCGCACCCTTCAAGCTCGATCAGCACGCGCCGTGCTTCAGACTTGCCGCCCGCTTCCAACTGGTGTTTGGCAATCGCACCAAGGTTGACTGTCTGATCGACAGAGTCAGGCTTGATCGAGCAAGCACCCGAGTGGACCGACCCCACGAACGTCACCGTTCCATCGGCCGCATGAGCAACGGAAGCCGAACCCGCCAGCAACCCGATAGACAACAGCACAGTTTTCATTTTGGTTTTCATTTGCACGTACTCACACAGTATTGAATGTCATAGAGAAACCCTGCCGCAGGAGTGCGTAGGACTCAGTCAGCATCGATCGGGATATAGCGTCTGATTTGATACAGATAAACGTGTGAATCACGCCATTAAGCGCGAAGCAACTTTTCCAACTATTTGTATTGCAAATCAGCATCCGTTCGAGGCGAGGTAAGTTTCCATCTGATACGTTGAGTACGTAAGCCGGGCAATTCAGACAGCGGCGTAGCCTTGTTATACCGAGAGATATAGGAAAAGTATGGCAACTTGCCAAAACTTGAGAAATGCCTGTAAGAATTGAACTACACGAACGTTAGTTGTAAAAACTCAATGTAGAAACAGTATGTAAGAGCTGGATTACACATACTAAAAATCAATAGCGATGATTTGGGACATCCCAACCACACATCAAAGCATGCACGAGCACTGGGAGACCGTCTGTCGAAAGCCCTTGCGTCGAAGACAAGATATATCTTACGTTATATCTAGACACACACAGAGGCTCCTACCATGCGAGACCATCCTCACCCGCGCGACGGTTTTGACCCGCGCTCCGGCCGCGGTCGCGGTCCACGGGTATTTGCGCCCGGCGATTTGAAATTGCTGCTGCCCGCGTTGATCGCCGAACAGCCCTGCCACGGCTATGACTTGATCCGCCAGATCGAAAGCCTGTTCGACGGCGCCTACAGCCCCAGCCCTGGCGTGATTTACCCGACCCTGACGTTCCTCGAAGAAAGCGATTTGATCCAGGGCGACGCCGATGGCGGAAAAAAACGCTACACAATCACCGACGCCGGTCGTCTCTTCATAAGCGAGCAACAGGTCGCCCTGGACGGCGTGCGCATGCGCATCGACGTGAGCAAGCGCTCACTGCGCGGCCATGACCGCCCACCGGAAATCCATGAGGCGGTACATAACGTGCGTCATGCCCTGCACTCGCACCACGGGCGCTGGAGCCCGGAAGAAATCGTTCGTGTCGCGGCGCTGCTCAATCGCACCGCTCAAGCCATTGCCGACGGGAAAGACCAATGAATACTCAAGCCATCCACCGCGTGACCCACGAAATCAAACGCCGCCGCCTGCAAGTGTTGCGGGTGGTCGACATCACACCGCGCATGCGTCGCATCACCCTGGGCGGGCCAGAGCTGGCGGGGTTTGTCAGCCTGGGTGCCGACGATCACATCAAGCTGCTGTTTCCACAGAACGCCGCCGAGCAGGCCGCGCTGGAAAGCCCGGCCTTCACCATCAAGGGCGACGGCCCACAGCCGGCCATGCGCGACTACACGCCGCGTCGCTTTGACTTGAGCATCGGTGAGTTGGATATCGACTTCGTGCTGCACGGCGATGGCCCGGCCTCCACGTGGGCCGAGCAGGCAAAGGTCGGCCAGCACCTGTACATCGGTGGGCCACGGGGCTCGATGATCGTGCCGGACATCTTTGACAGCTACCTGCTGATCGGCGATGAAACCGCCCTGCCCGCCATTGCGCGACGCCTGGAAGAACTGCCGGCGGGGCGCAAGGTGCTGGCAGTGCTTGAGATCGCCAATGCGGCTGAAAAGCAGGCACTGAAGAGTGCTGCCGATGTTGAGGTAATCTGGGTGATTCGCGGCCAGGATGATCTGCTGGATACCGTGCAGAAACTGACGCTGCCCAGTGGCTCGCTGTACAGCTTTGTCGCCACCGAGTCCAAGCTGTCACGCCAGGTGCGGCGGCTGTTGCTGGATACCCACAAGGTTAATGAAGAGTTTCTCAAGGCCGTGGGCTACTGGCGTGCCGAGGGCAGCGAAGAAGACTAGGCGCCTCGAACACACTGAAGATCAAATGTGGAAGCTGGCCTGCGATAGCGGTGCATCTGTCGACTGACACTTCGCCATCGCGGGCAAGCCCGGCTCCCACATTAGATTTGTGGTGGTTTCAGAAACCTGTCCAACCCTACTACTGCCAACGCAATCAGTAAAAACCCCACCAATATCCCCCCGGCATTCACAAACACCTGTGGATAACCAAGAGTCCCCACATCAATGAACGGGTATTGATACTGCCCGAGCAAATCCCCGCGCAGCAGCACATAGCCAAAGTACACCAGCGGGTAGATCACCCACCCCGCAACGTGCTTGAGCTGCAAGTTGCCCTTGGGAACGCACCGCCACCAATAGATAAAAAACAGCACCGGCATCACGTCGTGCAGCAATTCGTCGGCAATAAACTGAAAGCCTTCGGGCTGCCACAAATGCCGCAGCAACAGGTTGTAGGCCAGGCTCACCACCACGATGCTCACGGCGACCCCACTGCTGACTTTGGGCTCAAGGAAAAACCGCTTTGCGGCTGAATCGCGGTCGACCCACGCGTAGCTCAACACCACCGCCGCCAGGGTGTTGGTCAGCACGGTGAAGAAACTGAAAAAGTTGATCAACCCGCCCAGCAGGCTGGCGCCAGACTCCCAGCGCGAATAAAAAATCAGGTATTGCTGAATCACCAACCCTGTCCAACCAGCCAGCGCCGCAGCTGCCACTAACCGCTTCATGGGTTCAATCCAGCGGGCGTTTGGTACGCATCAGTTTCACGTACAACCCTTCGACTTTCTCCCGCGCCCACGGCGTTTTGCGCAAGAAGGTCAGGCTCGACTTGATGCTGGGGTCGCTCTTGAAGCAGCGGATATCAATACGCTCGGCAAGGCCTTCCCATTCGTAATGTTCCACCAGGGTGGTGAGGACGTGCTGCAGGGTCACGCCGTGGAGTGGGTCGTTGCTTGTCGCGGTCATGCCAGGCCTTTACAAAAAGTAGAAATACAGCCGGTCACTTTAGCACGAAGAAAAAAGTTCCCGTTCTCAACGAAAAAGAGATGTTATATTGTAACTACACCTTACGAATCTTTTAGTCGTTTTGCCAAGGAATGTGTCTGATGTCTTTCTCCTCTCTGTGGCGCCTGTCCCCGCTTACCGCCGCCCTGTTGATCTGCTCCGAAGCCCACGCGCTTGAGCTGCAGCCCCAAGTCATCACCGGCAACCCGCTGGGCAGTGAACAGCTCGCCTCGCCCACCACCGTGCTGGAAGGCGATGACCTGACCCTGCAACAAAAAGGTAGCCTCGGCGAAACCCTGAACAAACAACCGGGCGTGTCGTCTTCGTACTTTGGCCCAGGCGCCAGTCGGCCGATCATCCGTGGCCAGGATGGCGACCGCATTCGCATCCTGCGCAATGGCGTGGGCGCGCTGGATGCGTCGTCGCTGTCTTACGACCACGCAGTGCCACTGGACCCGGTCAACGTCGACCGCATTGAAATCGTGCGCGGCCCGGCGGCGCTGTTGTATGGCGGCAGCGCCATCGGCGGTGTGGTCAACACCTTCGACAACCGCATCCCTACCGAGGCCATCGAAGGCATCCACGGTGCCGGTGAACTGCGCTACGGCGGCGCCGACACCACCCGCAGCAGCGCGGGCAGACTGGAAGCCGGTAACGGCACCTTTGCCTTGCACCTGGACGCCAACGCGCGGGAATTCAATGACCTGAAAATCCCCGGCCAGGCACGCAGTCGGCACGCGCCGGCAACCGAAGACACTCCGGGTAAAAACGCACGCCTGGGCAACAGTGACGGACGCCAGGACGGCGGGGCCGTGGGCGGTTCCTACACCTGGGACGACGGTTATGCCGGCTTGTCCTACAGCAATTACGACGCGAACTACGGCTCGCCGGCCGAGCAGGACGTGCGTATCCGCATGAAGCAGGATCACTACGCGTTTGCGTCGGAAATCCGCAACCTGCAAGGCCCGTTTACCTCGGTGAAACTCGATGCCGGCTACACCGACTACGAACACCGCGAAATCGAAGGTGGCGAAACCGGCACGATCTTCAAGAACAAAGGCTACGAAGCGCGTGTTGAAGCCCGCCATCAGCCCATCGGCCCGCTCGATGGCGTGGTTGGCGCACAAGTAACCCGCAACGAGTTCTCGGCCCTCGGTGAAGAAGCCTTCGTGCCGCAGACCGACACCACGGCCGGCGCACTGTTCATCCTCGAAGAAATGCAAGCCACCGAACGCCTGAAACTCAGCCTCGGCGGCCGCCTGGAACACACCAGCGTCGACCCGGACGCCAAGGGCAACGCACGCTTTGCCGGTGCCGACAAATCCAACGATTTCACCGCCGGCAGCCTGTCTTCCGGTGCGGTCTACACCCTCACGCCGGTCTGGTCCCTGGCCGCGACTCTGGGTTACACCGAACGCGCACCGACCTTCTACGAGCTGTACGCCAACGGCGCCCACGTCGCCACCGGCACCTACGAGCTGGGCGATGCCAACCTGAAGAAAGAAAAAGCCGTGTCCAGCGACCTGGCACTGCGCTTTGACAATGGTACTCACAAGGGCAGCTTCGGCGTGTTCTACAGCCGCTTCTCCAACTACATAGGCCTGCTGGGCAGCGGTCGCACGCTGAACGATGAAGGTGAAGAAGACGCAGGCGGCATCCCTGAGTACAAATACTCCGGCGTGCGTGCACGTTTCGCCGGCTTCGAAGCCCAGGATCACTGGAAACTTGGCGAAAGCGCCTACGGTAAGTTCGCGCTGGAGTTGTCGGGCGACTACACCCGCGCCACCAACCTGGACACCGGCGAAGCGTTGCCGCGTATTGCACCGCTGCGCTTGAACAGCGGTTTGCTGTGGGAACTGGACCGCTGGCAGGCGCGCATTGACGTGGAACATGCAGCGGGCCAAGGCCGAGTGCCGGACAACGAGAATGGCACCGATGGCTACACCACGTTGGGGGCGAGCGCGGGTTATCACTTCAACATGGGTGGCAGTCAGTGGTTGGCGTTCGTGAACGGTGAAAACCTGACCAACCAGACTGTGCGGTATGCCAGCTCGATCTTGCGCGACATTGCACCGGCGCCGGGTAGAAGTGTGCAGTTCGGCGTTCGAACCACCTTCTAAAAACACCGCAATTCTAACCTGTAGGAGCCGGCTTGCCGGCGATGGCGTCCTTGAAACCGCCATCGCCGGCAAGCCGGCTCCTGCAGGTTTTGCAGGGCCCTTTGCAGCGACGTTCTGTCACTGTTACCAAATCTGAAATGATGCATCTTGCGATTGACGCTTTCTCTCGACGCGCTCTCCCTTTATCCTTGCCGCAACAAACTGAAACGTTTCACGTCCGCGGTCGACCCCATCTTGCCGAATTCCCCCTCCGCCCAAGACAGCGCTGTCTTACACCGACCTGCGCCTGGGGATAAATCGCCCGCCTGTGGATAACCACACTTATCCCCAGAAAAACCGAATTAACGCTGAACCAAGCCCGTGTCGAATCGTCATCTACAGTGAAGAAACACGGGGATACATAATTCCAACGTCACGGAGAAACACACTATGAGCACTGATGGTGCTTCAAGCCCAAGCCGCCTGCTGCCCAGGTTGCTAGGCGTCTTGCTGCTGATCATGGGCCTGGCCTTGCTGGCCGGGGGTATCAAGCTGACGTTGCTCGGCGGGTCGCTGTACTACCTGCTGGCCGGTATCGGCATCACCCTGACCGGCATCCTGCTGCTGGCCACCCGCCGCGCCGCGCTGGGCCTGTACGCACTGGTGCTGTTCGCCAGTACCGTGTGGGCCCTGTGGGAAGTCGGCCTGGATTGGTGGCAATTGGTGCCGCGCCTGGCGCTGCTGTTCGCCCTGGGTATCGTCATGCTGCTCCCGTGGTTTCGCCGTCCGTTGCTGCGTGGCCAACCTGCCCCGCTGGGCACTGGCGCGCTGAGCGTGGCCGTAGTGCTGGCGGGTGCTACCGCCCTGGCCAGCCAATTCACCAACCCCGGTGAAATGGTCAAGACCGGCCAACTGGACCGCGACGCAGTCCCTGGCATGGCCAGCGCTGCACCGTCACAAGCTGATGGTGACTGGAACTCCTACGGCCGTTCGGCCTACGGCGATCGCTACTCGCCACTGGCGCAGATCACCCCGGAAAACGCCCACAAGCTGGTGCCGGCGTGGACGTATCGCACCGGTGACATCCCTGGCCCGAACGATCCAGGCGAGACCACCGCAGAAAACACCCCGCTGAAAGTCAACGGCATGCTCTACGTGTGCACGCCGCACAGCCAAGTGATTGCCCTGGACCCGGATACCGGCAAGGAAATCTGGCGCTTCGATCCGAAGATCAGCAGCCAGGGTGCCGAAAACTTCAAGGGCTGGGCACACATGACCTGCCGTGGCGTGTCGTATCACGATGACGCCGCCTACGCTTCCGAGCAGAGCCCGACCGGCAGCGCCAGCCCGGCTGCCGCGCCGAATGCCTGCCCGAAACGCATTTTCGTACCGACCGCCGACACCCGTCTGATCGCTCTGAACGCCGACACCGGCAAGATGTGCGAAGACTTCGGTGACAAAGGCCAGGTCGATCTGCGTGCCAACATCGGCAGCTTCGCCCCAGGCGGTTACTACTCCACCTCGCCACCGGCCGTGACCAAGAACCTGGTGGTCATCGGCGGTCACGTGACCGACAACGTCTCCACCGACGAGCCGAGCGGCGTGATCCGCGCGTTCGACGTGCACACCGGCAAACTGGTGTGGAACTGGGACAGCGGCAACCCGGACGACACCACCCCGTTGGCCGAAGGCAAGACCTACACTCGCAACTCGCCGAACATGTGGTCCATGTTCGCCGTGGATGAAAAACTCGGCATGCTCTACCTGCCGATGGGTAACCAGATGCCCGACCAATACGGCGGCGACCGTACCGACGAATCCGAGAAATACGCCGCCGGCTTGACCGCCCTGGACATCGACAGCGGCCACGTGAAGTGGACCTTCCAGTTCACTCACCACGACCTGTGGGACATGGACGTGGGTGGCCAGCCGTCGCTGATCGACATCAAGACCGCTGAAGGCGTGAAGCAAGCGGTGATGGCGTCGACCAAGCAAGGCAGCATCTACGTGCTGGACCGTGCGACCGGCCAGCCGGTAGTGCCGATCCACGAAGTGGCTGTACCGCAAGGCGCTGTAGCCGGCGACCGCACTTCGCCGACCCAACCGAAGTCCGACCTGAACTTCATGCCACCCCCGCTCAAAGAGCGTGACATGTGGGGCGTGACGCCGTTCGACCAACTGCTGTGCCGCATTGATTTCAAATCCATGCGCTACGACGGTGCTTTCACCCCGCCATCGCTGCAAGGTTCGATCGTTTACCCAGGTAACTTCGGCGTGTTCGACTGGGGTGGCATTTCCGTCGACCCGGTACGCCAGATCGCGTTCGTGAACCCCAGCTACATGGCATTCAAATCCAAGCTGATCCCGGCCGCCGATATTGCCAAGCAAGGTCCACGCGTCAGCGAAACCGAAGGCGTGCAGCCGAACAAAGGCGCGCCGTACGGTGTGATCCTCGAAGCCATGCTCTCGCCAATGGGCCTGCCGTGCCAGGCGCCGGCGTGGGGTTACGTGGCGGCGGTCGACTTGACCACCCACAAGACCATTTGGATGCACAAGAACGGCACCGTGCGTGACAGCGCGCCGGTTCCGATTCCGCTGACCATGGGCGTGCCTAGCCTGGGCGGCACCTTCACCACGGCCGGTGGCGTGGCGTTCCTCAGCGGTACGCTCGACCAGTACCTGCGTGCCTATGACGTGAAAAACGGCAAGCAACTGTGGGAAGGCCGCCTGCCAGCCGGCGCGCAAACCACCCCGATGACCTACACCGGTAAAGACGGCAAGCAGTACGTGCTGGTCATGGCCGGCGGTCACGGTTCCCTGGGGACCAAGCAGGGTGACTATGTGATGGCGTTCAAACTGCCGGATTAAGATTGACTGGCAGCAAAACAAAGGCGGCTCCCCTCACAGGTAGCCGCCTTTTTTATAACCGTAGGAGCCGGCTTGCCGGCTTCTACGGGGGGGTGTCAGACTGGTGATCGCTCGCGGCGCATCCACATCTCGAACGCCATCGCGTTCAACGGCCGGCTGATCAGGTAGCCCTGGGCGGTGTCGCAATTCCACTGTTTGAGCAGCTTGAGGCTAGGGGCGAATTCCACGCCCTCGGCGACGACCTTGAGCCCGAGGTTGTGGCTCATTTCAATGGTGGAGCGCACGATCACCCCGTCGCCACTGGTGCTATCGAGGTTGCGTATGAAGGATTGGTCGATCTTCAATTCCTGCACCGGCAGGCGCTGCAATTGTGCCAGGGATGAATAGCCAGTCCCGAAGTCATCCACCGACAAACTGATACCGCAGTCGCGCAACTGCTCCAACACACTGAGAGCCTGTTGCGGGTTGTGCATGATCGCGCTTTCGGTGATCTCGAAAATCAATTGCTCGGACTCAACCTGATATTGCATCAACAGCGCAGTCACGCGAATCGCCAGGTCATCATCAGCCAAATCATCCACCGAGATATTTACCGACAGCTGGATCAACATGCCGCGCCGCGCCCACTCGGCGATCTGGCGGATGGCTTCTTCGATCACCCACAGGGTCAGGCTGCCCATGCTGCCGGTGCGCTCGGCCAAGGGGATGAACTCTGCCGGAGACACCTGGCCCAAGGTCGGATGTTGCCAGCGCAACAAGGCTTCGGCCTGGCGTACATGGCCGTGCTTGAGGTCGAGTTTGGGCTGGTAGCACAGGAACAACTCACCCTCGATGGCAGCACGGCGCAGGTCGCGGATCAGGGTGATCTGGCGTTGGTGGGCCAGGTCGCGGTCCTGCTGGTAGATCTGCAAATGCCCCGGCAGGCTGGCCGCGTCATGCCGAGCGATGGCGGCGCGGCTGATCAACTCTTCCACTTGCTGGCCGTCGGCCGGGTAGGCAGCGATGCCGATGCTCACTTCGTGGCGCAACTCGTCGTTGCCAATGCGTTGGGGTTCGGTGAGCAACGCGTAGAGGCGGTCGGCGCGGGCCACGGCGCGGTCGACCTCGGTGTTTTCCAGCAACAGCAAAAACTCACTGCCGGCGATGCGCGCCGCCGTATCACTGGCCAACAGGCTCATGGACAGGCAACGGCTGGCTTCGCGCAGCATCTCTTCGACGCCCTCGGGGCCGAAGCCTTCGTTGATCACGCGGTAATTTTCGATGCCGACGTACAACAACACCACCGGCCGCCGCGCACTGATCGCACTGCCCAGCCGCTCCATGACCAGGGCGCGATTGGGCAGGCCGGTCAATGGGTCATGCAGGGCGTTATGCGCCAACTGCCGCTCGCGCACGGCGATGCCGCTTTGCATGGCATTGAAGGCGCGGGCCAGCAAGCCGAATTCATCATGGCTGCGCACCCGCACCGGCGTGCGGTAATCACCGGCACCGATACGCTCGGCCGCCTGCACCAGGGCATTGAGCGGGCGCGATACTCGTCGCGCCAGAAACAGCGCACCGGCCAACGACACCAGCAGCACCGCCAGGGCAATCCCGAGGAACTGCCGGTCCAGCGGCGCAAAGGATTCCAGGGCATGGTCGAGTGGGCTTTGCAGCAGCACCCGCACTTCATCGCCATCGCCGGTATTGGCCAGCGGCAACACCTGGCTGAGCACACGCTGGCCATAGAACAAATGGATTTTCGGCTCGGGGTCGACATATCCTTCGCGCAGCAGGCTGAGGGTGGCAGCCTGATAAGCATCCGGTTGAGTGCTGTACAACTGGCCGGGCGTGCCGTTTTGCACGCTGAGGAACGACACCTCCAGATTGCTCATGGATCGCAGTTCATTGGCGAACAGCTTGTCCATGGGAAAGCCCATGACGATGCGCGCGATGGGCAACTCGTCGATCACTTCATCCTGTACCAGCAGATACGGCCGCCCATCCAGGGCCACGATCAGCATCTGCAAGCCCGAACGCCGGGCATGGCGCAGGGCGTCGTCATAGGGAAAAAGCTGGCCGCGCGTGAGGATCGGCAAGGTGCTGACCATGACCTTGCCATCCAGGCCCAGCACAAACACTTCGCTGGAACGGATGCCCGTGCCGTGGCGACGTAACGCGGCGAGAATCGGCACCGTCTTGGATTCGGCCACGGCTTGTTTGAACGGGAGGTCGACGGTCAGCCAGTCGAGGCCGTACTGCAGGCGACGCCCGCGCAGGTCGATCAAGCGCTCGAACACTTGGCTGCCGGTTTGCAGTTGGACTTGCGCCTGGTTTTCCACGGCGCGGGTGGTGGCGGTCTTGACGGCGAAATAGGTGGCGCCGACCACTACCAGCAGTAACAGCGCCAGCACCCCGGCGATACGGGTTTGGAACGTGTGGCGCCACCTCATTGCAGTGCCCTCTGGCAGCGTTCGCCTCTCTCTGCCACTACGTCCCTTTGTCATGTGCATTCCCTGCGACTGCTGACCTGGCGTCAAAAAAATATCCATTTTGATTGAATATTGGGTGCTAGGAGATTAGCTGGGACTTTGGTTAAGTGCACCCAATAAAACCGGGGAATTTCGTGGCGGTTTTTTGGCGACAATGGGTTGGCTGGGGGGGGGGTTGAGTTGGGTACATATCCGTTATTTGGGTAACGGCCACTTTGGGTTCCGCCCTTACGGCGGCTCACTTTGGAAAAGCCCCAAAGTAAGCAAAGGGCTCTTGCCCCAACACTCGGCACCTCGCCTAGGCTCGGTGTGCCCGTAATCCGACAGGGATTTGGGGGGCCGCCGCCACGCGCCATCCATGGCGCGGGGCGGCTAAACCGGCATCCCTGCCGGTTTACCCCCCAAATCCCTGCCGAATTCCGGCCAGCGTGTTTGACGGGGCGCCTAAGATCAAGATCAAAAGCAAAAGCACAGCGGCCTGACAGCCGGCTTGAGTGGTGTGAAGCAAAGGCAAAGGCGGTCCTGTAGGAGCCGGCTTGCCGGCGATGGTCTTCAACGATGACGCGGGGGAACCAGACAAACGCGACGGTCTCACGTTTTTCGCCGGCAAGAACTAGGCGTCCCCCCGGCTCCTACACGGGACCGCGTATCTACGATGCGAAGCGAGTCGCTCTTGATCTTGATCTGAGGCGCCCCGTCAAACACGCTGGCCGAACGCAGGCTTGAATCCGTGGGTAACCCGGCAGGACGCCGGGTTAGCCGCGCTGGGCCAAGGATGGCCCATCGCGGCGGCCCACGGATTCAAGCCGGAGTGAGGGCACACCGAGCCTAGGCGAGGTGCCGAGTGTTGGGGCGAAGCGTTTTTGGTTACTTTTTGCGCTTTTCAAAAAGTGACCCGCTGTAAGAGCGGAACCAATACCAGCCGTGACCGCAGCAACGGATATGTACTCAATCAAGAAATCAATCAAACACACCGAGCCCGCATAAAATCCCCCCACCTGCGCACCAAATAATTATGCTCATCCATCACCGAATTCCACACCGCAATATGCCCCATACGCGCCTCATAAGACCCCCCATCCCGCACCTCACCCACATCAATCAAAGGCAACCCATCACTCCCCAGCAACTCCTCCCGAGCAGGCTTGCCGGCATACCAGTAATCCCACTCCGCACTGCTCAAGTGATCCCGACTACGCGCCGGATTGCCAATGTAATACCCCTGGCGCGCCATCACCGCCCCGGGCCACCCCGACAACCACCAATTCAAATACGCATACGCCGCATCCAGCACCGGCCCCTTGGCATGCCGCGATAACGACAACCCCCCAAACCACGCGCGATACCCTTCACGCGGCACCGCCAGGCGGTATTTCACCCCGGCGCGATGCAGGCGCATCAAGGTCGGCGACCACAGGCTCTGGATATCGATGCTAGGGCTGAGCATCAATTGCGCCGCCTCTTCATCATCAGACCAGAACGCCGCAAAGTGCCCCTCCTTCTGCTTGCGCACCAGAATGTCAGCCAGCACGTCGATCTCTTCGATGCTCATATTGCCGATGTCCCTGAAACTGGCCAGCCCTGCGCCCTGCACCGCCAATGCAGCATCCAACGCACCAATCGCCGCGTCACTCTGCAAAGCCGTGCGCGCACGCCAGGCGGGGTCCAATAGCCAGCCCCAGCTTTCGTTACCGTGGCAAAAACCTTCGGGCAACCGTTCGGGCCGATAGGCGAAACTGTCGGCGTTGTGGGTCAGGGGCAACATGCTGATGCGATCGGTGACCGTGCTGCCAAGGCTCCCATCGTGCTGCACGAACAAGCGTTCGCTGGGCACACTGCCGCTGCCCAGGCGGTCATCGGGCGACAGGCGCCCACGCTTGGGCAGGTCATTGATCTCGTGCCACAGCGCAATACGCCGGGTGTCGATGGGCTGGATCGCCCGGGCCGGCCACACGAAGTCGACGTTGTGGAACCATTGGTCGTACAGGTCGTAGCTGTCGGGTTGCATCACCGCAATGCGCTGGGCCTGCTCGACATCGTGCACCTGGTAGACCAGGCGAATACCCAGTTCCTGCTCGGCGCGTACGCGCAGGCATTCAAGCAAGGTGACGGAGGTGCCGAGGACGCGCAGAGTAATCATGCCGCGAACCGCCGCGAGAACACTTCAAACGAGCGCCTTAACAGCGCAGGGTCAAGCCCGCGCAGGATAAACACCAGGCGCGATTGCCGGTCGCTGCCCGGCCACGCAGGCAGGTGCACCGGCGCATGCAGGCAATGCTGCACACCATGAATGACGATGGGAGCGTTACTGGCGTTCACGTTGAGCAGCCCTTTGACACGGAGGATTCGTTCGCCGTGGCATCTTAACAGCATCGACAACCACACCCCGAAACCCACCCAGTCCAGGGGCTGGTCGAAAGTCAGGCTGCACACTTGGGCCGCGCCGTGGGTGGTGGCGGCGGTGCGATGCAGTTGCCAGCGACTGACTTCCACGGCAGGTTCGGCGCTGCGCAAGCCTTCGCCGAGCAGCAGTTGATCGCCGCTGTGGATGTCATGGGTATCGAGGATCGGCGTACCGGCATTCAGCGCGTGCAAGTGAGCGCGTAACGCCGTGCAATCGCCAGCCAGGTCGGTCTTGCTCAGCAGCAAGCGATCCGCTGCGGCCACCTGGGCCAGCCATTCCGGGTGCAGGCGTTCTTGCAGAGTGGCGTGGCTGGCGTCGACCAGGGTGATCACCAGGCCGATATGGAAGCGCCCGCGCAATTGCACGTCGTTGTTCAGGGTGGCAAGGATAGGCGCCGGGTCGGCCAGGCCGGTGGTCTCCAGAATGACGCGCTTGAACGCCGGGACTTCACCGCGCTCGCGGCGCTGCAACAGGCCGAGCAGCGCGTCTTTCAACTCGCCGCGAATCGAACAGCACACGCATCCGCTGGGCAGCAGCACGGTGTCCGGTGCTACCTCTTCCACCAGCAGATGGTCGATGCCGACATCACCGAATTCGTTGATCAGCAGCGCGGTGTCGCCCAGGCTTTCACCCTGCAGCAGGCGCTTGAGCAAGGTGGTCTTGCCGCTGCCAAGGAAGCCGGTGATCACATTCAGAGCCATGCTCATTGTTTACTACCTCAATGATGCCCCTGTAGGAGCCCGACTTGCCGGCGATGGCGTCCTTCAGAATGCCATCGCCGGCAAGCCGGGCTCCTACAAGTCCAGGTGATCCAGCAAGTGGGGGTCGAGGGGGTCAAGCGGACGGCCGAGCATGGTCTCGGCCGCCTGCCAGAGTTGATCCAGGCCGCTGGCCAGTGCCTGCTTACCGGTGGCGCCCAACAGCAGATACGACGCGCCCTGGAAGTCTTCGACCTTAAGCCGGAACACTGCCAGCACCTGATTGATAGCGGCGATTCGGCGCAGGCGTTCGCGGCGTCGGGGCAGTTCGTCGCCCAAAGGGTCGCTCCAGTGCAGGTCTTCGCCGAGCAATCCGCAGAGTCCGCACATGGCTATACCCCACTCATGGCATAACGTCGCCAGAGTTCGGGCCCAGTGTCTGGCCGACGAACAGGTTGCCACCGGGCTCGCTGGCCAGCAGCACCGCCGTTGGTGCAACTTCATCCGCCAGACCGAAGCGCCCCAGAGGCAATTCCTTGGCCTTGGCGCGTTTCCAGTCGTCGCTGATACCGCCCACCAACGGCGTCTCGATCGGACCTGGCGCGATGGCGTTGACCAGCACATTGTCCTTGGCCACTTCCAGGGCCAGGGACTTGGTGAAACCGATCACCCCGGCCTTGGCGGCGGCGTAATGGGTCAGCTCGGCGCCGCCCTTGATGCCCAGTTGCGAGGCGACGTTGATGATCCGCCCCCAACGTTGCGCGAGCATGTGCGGCAAGGCGCGCTGGCTGGCGACAAACACACTGGTGAGGTCGACACGCAGCATGTCGTTCCACATCTCGATGGACAGGTCGACACAGCGCGCCTGGGTGAGCATGCCTGCATTGTTGACCAAGATATCGATGCCGCCGAAGTGTTCGACGCAACGGTCGACGCTCGCCTGGGCACCATCAACAGTTCCCACATCGGCCAAGCATTCGAACACCTCGGCACCGAGGTTGCGGCAGGTGATCGCTGTTTCCGCGAGGCTGGCGGCGTTACGGTCGGCCAGCACCAGGCGCGCGCCTTCAGCGGCGTAGGCGCGGGCGATGGCGGCACCGATGCCGCTGCCGGCGCCGGTGATCACGGCGCGGCGATTAACGAGTTGAGACATACAAATACTCCTGTGAACACATAACCCCTGTGTGATGCTGTCAGTCCGGCCAGCGTACGGTCAGGCCGCCGTCGATGACGATGCTTTGTCCAGTCAAATAGCTCGATGCCTCACTGGTCAGGAACTGCACCAGCGACGCCACTTCATCCGCCCGCCCTACCCGGCCCAAGGGGATAGCCCGCGCCGCTTTCGCCAAGCCTTCCGGCCCCAACGAGTTCTTCGCATCCAGCGACTGCGGCGTCTCGATCAACCCAGGGATCACTGCATTGCAACGAATGCCCTTGGCCGCCAACTCCACCGCCAGCGAACGGCACAACCCCGGCACGCCGGCCTTGGCCGCCGCGTAATGGCTGTGCTCCTGCCAGCCATACACGCCGCCGGCAATCGACGAAATCGCCACCAGGGCGCCGCCAGCATGCATATGCCGGGTCGCCGCGCGGAAGGTGCGCATGACCCCCGTGAGGTCGACATTAAGCATCTCGTCCCACAGCGCGTCGGTCATCTCCAGCAACGGTGCGCGGCGCAGCAGGCCGGCGTTGGCCACGGCATAATCGAGTCGGCCGAAATGCTGGATAGCTTGCGCCGCCAGCGCGTCCACCGAAGCGGTGTCACCCACGTCCAATGGCAACATCCGGCACTCGCCACCCGCCTCTTCCACCCGGCTGACGGTGGTCTGCGGGTCATGGGGATCGGCCGGGTAATACCCGCCCACCACCGCCACGCCATTACGGGCATAGGCCACGGCGAGGGCTTGGCCGATGCCGCTGGCAGCACCGGTAATCAAGGCAACTTTACGGCTCATCAAACACTCCTTACTGAACGGTTTCCGGACGCACATGGCGTGCGGCAAACATCAACGCGCCGGACAGGAAGCACGGCAGCGCGCCGAACCACAGCGCGGCGGTCTGCCAGTCGCTGCCGGCGGACAACACCTGGGTCGCGCCAAAACCTGCGACCACCGCGCCGATCGGGCCCATGGCGTGGATGATTGCGCCACCGGTGGCGCGGATGCTGGTGGGGAAACTCTCACTGATAAAGAACAACGCCGCCGAGTACGGCCCGATCAGGAAGAACAAGCCCAGGCTGTATAGCCCGACCACCATCGGCATATTGCTCGGGCCAAACAGCATCCCGGCGAACGACAGGCCGCCAAGCATCCAACCCAGGCCGATCACGTTGCGACGGCCGATCTTGTCGCCCATCCAGCCGTGGCTGAGGTAACCGCAATAGCCCACCAGGTTCGACAACACGAGGATGATCAGCGAGTTCTCGAACGAAATGTGGTGCACGCTGATGATCACCGAGGTACCGAGCACGCTGAACACCTGGATCGCCGCCCAGTTGAGCAGCAGTGCCGCGCCGATCACTAATGTGGCGCGCCGCGCCGGGCCACGGAACGCAGCTTTTAGGCCGGCCTTGCTGTGTTCGTCGTAGTCCACGCCGTAGGTCATGGCGACGTTTTGCGCTTCTGTCACTGCACCGCTTTTACGCAATTGGCTGATGCGCTGGTGGATCTGGAACTGCGGGCTCTCCTTGAGCTTGCGCGCCATGATCGCGATGACGATGGCCGGGATCGCGGCGAAGATGAAGCAGCCCTGCCAGCCAATGATCGGCAGCAACAGCGCGGTCAAACCGGCGGCAATCAAAGCACCTACCGGCCAGCCGCCTTGCACCAGGCTGTAGATAAAACCACGGCGTTTGGTCAGGCGCGGATCTTGCGAAGCGCCATACAACTCACTCAAGTAAGTGGCGTTGACGGTTTCTTCGGCATAACCCAAACCACCCAATGAACGGATCAGGATCAGCGGCGACTTGCCCCACGCGCCGCCAATCGCAGTCAGCGCCGAGCACAGCGCGGAACCTGCCACCGTGAAGATGATGCCGGTGCGGCGCCCCAATTTGTCCACCACAGGGCCAATGGCAAACGCCACCACTGCCGTGCCCACCGCCACCCACGTCGCGATTTCAGCTTGCTCCACTTCACCCCAACCAAAATGCCGGCCGATCTCCGGCAGCAAAGTGCCGAAGAGGATGAAGTCATACACCGCAAATACCCAGGCGAAAAACGCGATCCAGGTGGCGAAACGCACCTCCTTGGAAGTCAGTTGCCGGGGTTTCCAGCCAGTCAGGTCAAGCTTGTTGTAGATGGACATGGGTCGCGCCTCGGGGATTAAGGAGTCAGGTACGGGGTTGGCGGCGGATGAAGTCGTCGGCGATTTCGTCGAAGGTGACGAAGCGCACGCCGGCATGGCTCTGGATGTGTTCGATCAGGCGCTCAAGCATCAGCAGCACTTGCGGGCGGCCGGAGACGTCGGGGTGGATGGTCATGGTGAACACCGCGTGTTCGTGTTCGCGGTAGACCCAGTCGAACTGGTCGCGCCACATTTCTTCAAGGTGACGCGGGTTGACGAAGCCATGGCTGTTGGGGGCTTTCTTGATGAACATCATCGGCGGCAGGTCGTCCAGGTACCAGTTGGCCGGGATCTCCACCAGATCGGTTTCTTCGCCGCGTACCAGCGGTTTCATCCAGGTGTCGGGATGCTGGCTGTAGTCGATCTTGGTCCAGCTGTCACCCTTGCGCACGTAGTAGGGGTGGAAGTCGTTGTGCATCAGGCTGTGGTCGTACTTGATGCCTTTTTTCAGCAGCAGTTCGTTGGTGACCTTGCTGAATTCCCACCACGGCGCTACGTAACCCGTCGGGCGTTTGCCGGTGACCTGGGTGATCAGCTCGATGGATTTATCCAGGACGATTTCTTCCTGCTCGGCGGTCATGGCGATGGGGTTTTCGTGGCTGTAGCCGTGCACACCAATTTCGTGACCGGCGTCGGCCACGGCCTTCATCTGCTCGGGGAAGGTTTCCATCGAGTGGCCGGGGATAAACCAGGTGGTACGCAGGCCGTAGCGTTCAAACAACTTGAGCAGGCGCGGCGCGCCGACTTCACCGGCGAACAGGCCACGGGAGATATCGTCCGGCGAATCTTCGCCGCCATAGGAACCGAGCCAGCCGGCGACGGCGTCAACGTCGACGCCGAATGCACAGAGGATGTCTTTAGCCATGATGTGTCTCCTTAAATAGTGAGTACGGATTCGACGGACAACGCTGCGCGCAGCAGGCGAGCGTCTTCCCCCGTCGGGGCGCTGAGCAGCAGCCCGGTGGGCAGGCCCTGGGCATCGCGGCCGCTGGGCAGGGTCACGCCGGGCATGTCGAGCAAACTGCCGGGCATGGTCAGGCGCAGGGTGGCGAGGTTGGTTTTCACAAACAGGTCGTCGTCGGCTTCCAGCGGCGCCAACGCCGGGGCGACGTGGGCAACGGTCGGGGTGATCAGGAGGGCGCCGTCGAGGTCGTCGACCAGTTGCTGTTGCAGGCGGCGGCGGGCGTCGACCAGGTGCAAAAGCTGGCTGGCCGGCAGCGTGCGCGCGGCTTCGAGGCGGCGACGTACACGCGGGTCGAGTTGTTCCGCGTCGGGGCTGTCGAGCAAGGCTTCGTGCAGGGCAAAGGCTTCGAAGGAACCGAGCCAGCCGTGGTGTTTGATCAGGTCCAGGGTGGCCTGGAAGGTCGGGCATTCACGCTCCTCGATCAGCGCGCCGTGGGCCTTGAGTTGCTCAACGGCGCGCAGCAGATTGTTGCGCACGGCGGGTTCTACGTCTTGTTGCGACAGCACAAAACGCTGGCCCTTGAGGCTGCGAGCGGTGTGGGTTTGAATGCGGCCGTGCAGCAGATCGTCGATGGCCAGGGCATCACGCACGCTGCGAGTCAGCGGGCCGAGGCTGTCGAGGGTGTGCGCCAGGGGGAACACACCGTCGCGGCTGTAGCGTCGGCTGCTGCTGCGGTAACCCACCAGGCCGTTGAACGCCGATGGGATGCGGATCGAACCGGCGGTGTCGGTGCCCATGGCGATGGGCACGATTCCGGCAGCAACGGCCACCGCTGAACCGGACGACGAACCACCTGGAATGCGTGGTTGGTCAGTGCCAAAGGGATTGTGCGGCGTGCCGAAATGCGGGTTCAGGCCCAGGCCGGAGTAGGCCAGCTCGCTGAGGTTGGTCTTGCCCACGCTGACCATCCCGGCGCGGCACAGAAGGCCCACGCTCGGTGCGTCGAGCAACGCAGCGGGCGCGTTGCGGCGGTAAGCGGCGCCCGCAGTGGTGATGCTGCCGGCCACATCGAACAGATCCTTCCAGGCCAATGGCACACCATCTAATCCGCTCAACGGCTGGCCGGCGCGCCAACGGGCGGCAGAGGCTTCGGCTTCGCGGCGCGCACGCTCGGCGGTCAGGTTGATAAAGACTGCCGGGGCCCGGCTCGCCTTTTCGAGTGCCTGCTCAAGGGCTTGCACGGGGTCGCTGCGACCGCTGGCGAAATCCTCGGCCATTGAAGTGGCGTCTGACATCAAGGTGCCCCTCACAAAATGTATTTATTAATAAAATGTACATTTTACAGAGGCAGCTTTCGTGCCAGTCTTTCTGAGACAACGTTTACGCAATCGGAGGATTTTGCCCAGAGCTACGGGATAGATGGCGTTAACCAGTCAGAAAAAATCTTGCAAGGCCGCAGGAAAGCGCCTTCAATGAAATAATGTATCTTTTATTAATAAATACATTTTGGTGCAGAAAAGTAACATTCCCCCATTCCGAGCCCCACAAAGGTGCCGCCGCTGTGGCGCAGGGTGACAGGCGCAACTTATGAGAGAATCCCCGGCCACCGTCCCACAAGCCCCAGAGAAAGCGATGAAAGCAGCGTCCGCCCCGGCCTCCCGTTACGCAATGATTCACCAGGTATTGCGTGATGCGATCGTCAACGGCACCGCACGCCACGGCCTGGTCTTGTTGGAAGCGCCGTTGGCCGAATTGTTCGGCACCAGCCGTGTGCCGGTGCGCCGAGCCCTGGACCTGTTGCATGAGGAAGGGCTGATTTGCCGCTTCAACGGCCGGGGCTACCTGATCAACCCCGACGGCCTGGCGATGGAGCCGCTGCGCCTGCCCTTGAGCCATGCGCACCTGGGCCTCAACGGCGAAGACGAGTTGGTGGACACGCGGCCGCTGGGCGAGCGCATCGTCGAAGAGATCGGCGCGGCGCTGTCCACCTGCATCGCTTTCGGCCATTACCGCCTGGACGAACAGGCCGCCGCCGATCACTACGGCGTCAGCCGCGCGGTGGTGCGTGAAGCGCTGATGCGCCTGCGTGACCGAGGCCTAGTGGAAAAAGAGCCCTACTCCCAATGGCTGGCCGGCCCCTTGACCGCCCGTGAAGTCACCGAAGACTACGAGCTGCGCGCCTGCCTGGAGCCCGAAGCCTTGCGCCAAAGCGCCCCAAACCTCGACCGCCAATTGCTGGAAGCGATGTTGCAACGCGTGCTGGACGCTCAGGACAGCCCCCACTGCAGCCTGGAGGCCATCGAACAGATCGAGGAGGACTTGCACCAGCGCTGTCTCGCCGGCCTGCAGAACCGCAAGATCGCGGCGCTGATCCGCCAAGGACAAAGCCCTATGATCATCAGCCGGATTTTTTACCGTTTGCTGGGGATCGGCGCCGATCCGGCCATGCTGGCCGAACATCGCCTGATTCTGGAATTGCTGCTGCACGGCGCATTTGATGCGGCGGCGTTGAACCTGCGTGAGCATCTGCAACGCGCACGGCAGCGCATGCTGCAACGGTTGAAAGTGTTGTCCGTGCTGCCAGAACAGCCATTGCCGAGCTATCTGCACAAGATCAGCTGAATTCATGCAATTTGTTGCTAACTTCACGCGACCATTGAAACCACCGCTACCCCGCCCCATCTAACCTGCATACTTCCTTATGCAGGTGCCCCATGAGCGACCAGCAAGAATTCCCTGATTACGACCTCAACGACTACGCCGACCCCGAAAACGCCGAACACGAAGCGTCATCCAATACCGGCCTGGCGCTGCCCGGGCAAAACCTGCCGGACAAGGTCTATATCATCCCGATCCACAACCGGCCCTTCTTCCCGGCGCAAGTGCTGCCGGTGATCGTCAATGAAGAGCCGTGGGCCGAGACCCTGGAGTTGGTGAGCAAATCCGACCACCACTCCCTGGCCCTGTTCTTCATGGAAACCCCGCCGGAAGACCCACGCCACTTCGATACCTCCGCCCTGCCGCTATACGGCACCCTGGTGAAGGTGCACCACGCCAGCCGCGAAAACGGCAAGCTGCAATTCGTCGCCCAGGGCCTGACCCGCGTGCGCATCAAGACCTGGCTCAAGCACCACCGCCCACCGTACCTGGTGGAAGTCGAATACCCGCACCAGCCGAGCGAGCCGACCGACGAGGTCAAGGCCTACGGCATGGCGCTGATCAATGCGATCAAGGAACTGCTGCCGCTCAACCCGCTGTACAGCGAAGAGTTGAAGAATTACCTCAACCGCTTCAGTCCCAACGACCCGTCGCCACTCACCGACTTCGCGGCCGCACTGACGTCGGCCACCGGTAACGAGTTGCAGGAAGTGCTGGACTGCGTGCCCATGCTCAAGCGCATGGAAAAAGTGCTGCCGATGCTGCGCAAAGAGGTCGAAGTCGCGCGCCTGCAAAAAGAACTGTCCGCCGAGGTGAACCGCAAGATCGGTGAGCACCAGCGCGAGTTCTTCCTCAAGGAACAGCTCAAGGTCATCCAACAGGAACTGGGCCTGACCAAGGACGATCGCAGCGCGGACGTCGAGCAGTTCGAGCAACGCCTGGAAGGCAAAGTGCTGCCGCCCCAGGCGAAAAAACGCATCGATGAAGAATTGAACAAACTCTCGATCCTCGAAACCGGTTCGCCGGAATACGCGGTGACCCGCAATTATCTGGACTGGGCCACCTCGGTGCCGTGGGGCGTGTATGGCGAGGACAAACTCGACCTGAAACATGCGCGAAAAGTGCTGGATAAACACCACGCGGGCCTGGATGACATCAAGAGCCGCATCCTCGAATTCCTTGCGGTGGGCGCCTACAAAGGCGAAGTCGCCGGCTCCATCGTGCTGCTGGTCGGCCCGCCAGGCGTGGGCAAGACCAGTGTGGGTAAATCCATCGCCGAGTCCCTGGGCCGGCCGTTCTATCGCTTCAGTGTCGGCGGCATGCGCGACGAGGCCGAGATCAAAGGCCATCGCCGCACCTACATCGGTGCCCTGCCGGGCAAGCTGGTGCAGGCGCTCAAGGATGTGGAAGTGATGAACCCGGTGATCATGCTCGATGAGATCGACAAGATGGGCCAAAGCTTCCAGGGCGACCCGGCGTCGGCCTTGCTGGAAACCCTCGACCCGGAGCAAAACGTCGAATTCCTCGACCACTACCTGGACCTGCGCCTGGACCTGTCCAAAGTGCTGTTCGTGTGCACCGCCAACACCCTGGACTCCATCCCAGGTCCATTGTTGGACCGTATGGAAGTGATTCGCCTGTCGGGCTATATCACCGAAGAAAAAATCGCCATCGCCAAGCGCCACCTATGGCCGAAACAGCTGGAAAAAGCCGGCGTGTCGAAAAACAGCCTGACCATCAGCGACGGCGCGCTGCGTGCGTTGATCGACGGCTATGCGCGCGAGGCCGGCGTGCGTCAGTTGGAAAAACAACTGGGCAAACTGGTGCGCAAAGCCGTGGTCAAGTTGCTGGACGAGCCGGACTCGGTGATCAAGATCGGCAACAAGGATCTGGAGAGTTCCCTGGGCATCCCAGTGTTCCGCAATGAGCAAGTATTGTCCGGCACCGGTGTGATCACGGGGCTGGCCTGGACCAGCATGGGCGGCGCGACCTTGCCGATCGAGGCGACGCGTATCCACACGCTCAATCGCGGTTTCAAACTCACCGGGCAGTTGGGTGAAGTGATGAAGGAGTCCGCGGAAATCGCCTACAGCTACATCAGCTCGAACCTGAAGTCGTTTGGCGGTGATGCGAAGTTCTTCGATGAGGCCTTCGTGCACTTGCATGTGCCGGAAGGTGCGACACCGAAAGACGGCCCGAGCGCCGGTGTGACCATGGCCAGTGCGTTGTTGTCCCTGGCGCGCAACCAACCGCCGAAGAAAGGCGTGGCAATGACCGGTGAGCTGACGTTGACCGGGCATGTACTGCCGATTGGCGGCGTGCGCGAGAAGGTGATCGCGGCGCGGCGCCAGAAGATCCATGAGCTGATCCTGCCGGAGCCGAACCGTGGCAGCTATGAAGAGTTGCCGGAATACCTGAAGGAAGGCATGACGGTGCACTTTGCCAAGCGCTTTGCGGATGTGGCCAAAGTGCTGTTCTGACTGCTATGAGATGCCCGGCCTGGCCCCTGTGGTGAGCGGGCTTGCCCCGCGCTGGGCCGCGTAGCAGACCCTCTTAAAAAACACCCCATTTTCCTGGAAAAGTGGGGTCGTCAGTTTTGGGCCTGCTTCGCAGTCCAGCGCAGGGCAAGCCTGCTCACCACAACAAGCCCGCCGCGGTCTTGTCACACCTTGTCTCATCTTCGGTTATGCTCGCCCTTCGTCGTGAATCAACGGAGCCCCCATGACCGCTGCCCGCCTGCTTCTCCCCTTGAGCCTTGCCCTGCTGGCCGCGTGCGCCAGTGCACCGAAGCAAAATATCACCGTGGACAATCAGAGCGCCTGCCCGCTCCAGCTCAAAAGCGGACAAAACCTGATCCTCACCCTGCCAAGCAACCCCACCACCGGCTACCGTTGGGCCATCCAGGATTCCGCTGGGGGCGTGCTGCGCGCATTGAGCCCTGAGGTCTACAGCAGCACGGAATCGGGCGTGATCGGTGGCGGCGGCCAGTCGACCTGGCGCTTCAAGGCTTTCGCCACCGGCCAGGGTCGTTTGCGCCTGACCTCCCAGCAACCCTGGGAACCGGAAGCCGAACCCGTCGAAACCTTTGACTGCGCCATCACGGTGAACTGATATGCCATGGCTGATTCTTGCGTTGATGGGCGCCGGCACCTTTATCTACGGCCTTACCACCCATGCCACCTTGTTGTGCCTGTTGGTCAAACCTTTGCCGGTACTGGCACTGCTGGGCTGGCTGCATGACGCGCCGCCCACCGACTATCGACGCTGGATCAGCCTGGGGCTGATCTTTTCCCTGGTGGGCGATGTACTGCTGGCCTGGCCGGGCGACCTGTTCATCTTCGGCTTGGGTGCCTTCCTGTTTGCGCATTTGGCGTACCTCAAAGCCTATTTCAGTGACTGTCGCCGCTTGGCGCTGCTGCCGCTGGTATTGGCGGTGGGCGTGGGTGCGATCCTGCTGAGGATCCTGATCTCCCATGGCCTGGGCGACCTGCTGATTCCAGTGGTGGTTTATGCAACCGTGATCAGTGCCATGCTCTGGCGTGCGTTGGCGCGACTGGGCAGCGACGTGCCGAAACGCTCGGCATGGCTGGCGGCGGCAGGTGCGGTGTCGTTTGTGTTTTCTGACACGCTGATTGGTATCAATCGGTTTGTGGTGGCGTTCGATGCAGCACCTTATTTGCTGATCACCACGTATTGGCTGGGCCAGTGGGGCATCACTGCCTCGGCTTTCCATCAGAAACACTCCAACCCTCTGTAGGAGCTGGCTTGCCAGCGAAAGACCCACAGGCGCCACGTTCATCCAGAATCTCTGCGTAATCGTTAACGACCATCGCAGGCAAGCCAGCTCCTACGCTAAAATGCCGGCCTTTCCCCAATCGTCGCCGGAACAACCGTGAGCAAAGAACCCGATCGCCTATTCGCCCAGCCCCTGCCCCAGGTGCCGGACTTCGCCTTTAACGAGGACGTGGTGCGGGTGTTCCCGGACATGATCAAGCGCTCGGTGCCCGGCTACCCGACCATCGTCGAGAACCTCGGCGTACTCGCCGCGCAGTTCGCCCAACCCAACAGCGTGCTGTATGACCTGGGATCCTCGCTTGGCGCGGTGACCCAGGCCCTGCGCCGCCATGTGCGCACCGACGGTTGCCGGGTGATCGCTGTGGATAACTCGGCCGCGATGGTCGAGCGTTGCCGTGAATACCTCAATGGCCAGGACTCGATGTTCCAGGAGCTGCTGCCGGTCGAGGTCATCGAGGGCGATATCCTCGCGCTGCAGTTCCAGCCGGCCTCGGTGGTGGCGTTGAACTTCACCCTGCAATTCATCGCGCCCGATGAGCGCCTGGCGCTGCTCTCGCGCATCCGCCAATCATTGTTGCCGGGCGGTGCATTGATCCTTTCGGAAAAGCTGCGCTTCAATGATCCCGAAGAACACACGCTGCTCACCGATCTGCACATCGCGTTCAAACGCGCCAACGGCTACAGCGAACTGGAAATCGCCCAGAAGCGCAGCGCCATCGAAAACGTCATGAAGCCCGACAGCCTCGAAGAACACCGCGAACGCCTGTTGACGGCAGGGTTCTCGAAAGTCGTGCCGTGGTTCCAGTGTCTTAACTTTGCCTCGTTGATTGCCTTGCCATGATTGATTTGTCCCCCCTCGCCCGCCATCTGGTCGGCACTCCTTTGGCCGTGTGGGCCCAGGGCCTGCAAGCGCAACTCGATAGCAAGATGGAAAAGGGTCATGGCGACCTGGAGCGCTGGCAGAGTGCGCTGGATGCACTGCCAAAAATCCAGCCCAGCGAAGTGGATTTGCTCAACGGCCTGACACTCGATACCGACTGCGACGAAGACACCCGCGTGCAGATGCATGCCGCGCTGATGGGCCTGAGCCCTTGGCGCAAAGGGCCGTTCCACCTGTTCGGCGTGCATGTGGACACCGAATGGCGCTCGGACTGGAAGTGGTCCCGCGTGGCACCGCACCTGAACCTGAAGGGCAAGCGCATCCTCGACGTGGGCTGCGGCAACGGTTACTACATGTGGCGCATGCTCGGCGCCGGGGCCGACAGCGTGATTGGCGTTGATCCGAACTGGTTGTTCTTCTGTCAGTTCCAGGCGGTTCAGCGTTATCTGTCAGAACCCAAGGCTTGGCACCTGCCGTTCCCGTTCGAAGACCTGCCGTCGAATCTGGAAGGCTTCGACACGGTGTTTTCCATGGGAGTGTTTTATCACCGCCGTTCGCCCATCGAGCATTTGCTCGCGCTGAAAGACACCCTGGTCAAGGGCGGCGAACTCGTCTTGGAAACCCTGGTGGTCGAAGGCGATCAGCAACAAGTGCTGGTGCCGGAAGATCGCTACGCGCAGATGCGCAACGTGTGGTTCCTGCCGTCGGTGCCCGCGTTGATGCTGTGGCTACGGCGTGCCGGGTTCAGTGATGTGCGCTGTGTGGATGTGAGCGTCACCACCGTCGAGGAACAGCGTGGGACAGAGTGGATGAAGTACCAGTCGCTGAGTGATTTCCTTGACCCGGAAGATCACAGCAAAACCATCGAAGGGCTGCCGGCGCCGATGCGGGCCGTGATCATCGCCAAAAAATAAACGCACCACCCCTGTAGGAGCCCGGCTTGCCGGCGATGGCGTCCGCGAGATCCATGCAAATCTCACTGCCGCCATCGCCGGCAAGCCGGGCTCCTACAGAGAGCGAGTCAGGCTTTTGCCCGGCGCGCCTTGAAGAATTCGCTCAAGACCGTCCCGCACTCTTCTGCCAATACCCCGCCTTCAAACAACACCCGATGATTCAAAAAGCCCTGGGTAAAAAACTGCCCCTGGCTTTGCACGATCCCCGCCTTGGGTTCCAGCGCGCCGTACACCACCCGCGCAATCCGCGAATGCACGATCAGCCCCGCGCACATGCTGCACGGCTCCAAAGTCACATACAGGGTGCTGCCCACCAGGCGGTAATTGCTGATGGCTTGCGCGGCGGCGCGGATGGCGACCATTTCGGCATGGGCGCTGGGGTCGTTGCCGCTGATGGGACAGTTGAAGCCACGGCCGATGATTTCACCGTCCTGCACCAACACAGCGCCTACGGGGACTTCACCCAATGCAGCGCCTTGGGCGGCAAGGGCCAGGGCTTCGCGCATGAAGTCCTGGTCGCGGCTGCGGTCGATGATCGCGGTGGGGCGAAACTGGCGCATCACGCCACCTCGATGGCGGCCATCAGGCCGGTTTCCATATGGTCGATCACATGGCAGTGGAACATCCACACCCCAGGGTTATCTGCCACCAGCGCCACGCGGGCGCGCTCGTTTTTACCCAGCAGATAGGTGTCGGTGAAATACGGGATCACCTTGTGGCGGTTCGAGGCGATCACCTTGAAGCTCATGCCATGCAGGTGGATCGGGTGCTGGTACTGAGTCATGTTCTTCAATTCAAAAATGTAACTCTTGCCCTTTTCCAGCTTGGCAATCGGGCGGTCGGCGCAGGTCTTGTCGGTGATGTCCCAGGCCTTGCCGTTGATCTGCCACAGGCTGGGTGGCTTACCGTTGTCGGTATTCACCGAGACCGAACCCACCCACTCGAAATTGAAGTTGAGTTTCTCGGCGTTGGCCAGGTCCGGCTCGGCAATCGGGTTGGCCGGCAGCGCTGGCGGCCATTCGGTCGGCGCGTCGGTGTTGGTCACCGAACGGAAGGTGCCCAGGCGCACCGGACCATTGCGGATCGACAATTCTTCGCCGGCCGGCGGCGCCTTGATCGCCAGGCAGATGCGCATGCCCGGGCCCAGCCAGTATTCCTTGCCCAACGGGCGCGGCTCGATGGGATTGCCGTCCAGCGCGTAGATCTGTGCTTCAACGTCGGGAATATTGATGCGATAGGTCAAGGTGTTGTCGAGGTTGAGCAGCCGCACGCGCGTAATCTGCCCGGCCGGCAGATCGATCACTGCCTGGGACACGCCGTTGATCGTCGACAGCCGCCCCGCCGTGCCGCCACGCGCCGCTTCACGGGGAATGCTGAAGGCCACGAAAGCGCCCTCTTCGTCCACGTGCCAGCTTTTCAGGCTTAGAGTGCGTTCATGTTTGAAACCGGTGGGTTCGCGTTCCTCGATGATCAGCGGGCCGACCAGGCCACGGCCGAGTTCTTCGCTGCTGTTCACGTGGGGGTGATACCAGTAGCTGCCGGCGTCGGGCACGCGGAATTTGTAATCGAAATATTCACCGGGCAGCACCGGCAATTGCGAGACGTAGGGTACGCCGTCCATTTCCAGTGGCAGGCGGATGCCATGCCAGTGAATGGTCGTGGCGACCGGCAGGTGGTTGATAAAACGCACCCGCAGCCATTCGCCCTGGCGCACGCGCAACTCGGTGCCCGGCGCGGATGGGCCGAATGCCCAGGCTTCGGTCTTGTGCCCTGGTACCAGTTCCACGTCCAGCGGTGCGGCGATCAGTTCGTAATCGTGCCCGGCCTCGGCCTCGGCGACTTTCCCCAGCCAGTAGCGGTAGGCGCCACCGGCACCGACGCCCACTACGGCCAGGCCTGCAAGACCACCCAGGATTTGTCGACGGGAAAAGGATCGGGACACAACAACCTCACGTATCTGCCGCAGGCCCAAGGCCTGCAAAAGGCAGATACGATACACCTGCCCCGGCTGTAGGAGCGAGCTTGCTCGCGAAAGACCTGAGAACAACTCGAAAAGCCAGGCTCCCCGCGTCATCGTTAACGACCTTCGCGAGCAAGCTCGCTCCTACAAAATGATCGACGGATCAGGCCTTGGCAGCGCCCAGGATCAGGGCTTTCATCTCAGCCACCGCACCTTTGAAGCCGACGAACAGCGCATGAGCCACCAGCGCATGGCCGATGTTCAGCTCGTTGATGCCCTTGATTGCGGCCACGGCTTCGACGTTGTGGTAGTGCAGGCCATGCCCGGCGTTGACGATCAGGCCTTCCTTGAGGCCGCAGCTCACACCGTCAATAATGCGTTGCAGCTCGTCGGCCACTTCGGTGGGCGTGGTGGCATCGGCGTAGCGGCCGGTGTGCAGTTCGATGGCCGGCGCACCGACACGACGCGACGCTTCGATCTGGCGCTCGTCGGCATCGATGAACAGTGAGACTTCACTGCCGATTTTCGACAAGCGCTCCACGGCAGCCTTGATCCGTGCTTCCTGGCCGGCCACGTCGAGGCCGCCTTCGGTGGTCAGTTCCTGGCGGGTTTCCGGCACCAGGCAGATGTGCGCCGGGCGGATGCGCTCGGCGAACTGCATCATTTCTTCGGTGACGCCCATCTCGAAGTTCATGCGGGTTTGCAGCACCTCCTTGAGCATCAGCACGTCACGCTCCTGAATGTGGCGGCGGTCTTCGCGCAGGTGCACGGTGATACCGTCGGCACCCGCTTCTTCGGCGTCCAGCGCGGCCTTGACCGGGTCAGGGTAACGGGTGCCCCGGGCCTGGCGCAGGGTAGCGACGTGGTCGATGTTGACGCCAAGAAGAATGCGATTGCTGGTGGTCACGGAAGCGCTCCTGAAAAGGGAAAGAATCGGTGCACAGCATACACGGGGATGTCAGGGCTTTCGAAACAACTCGCGACTGACCAACGGCCGGCCGCCCAAGTGCACGGCCAGGGCCTGGCGCATCAGGCGCTTGGCGGCGGACAAGGCGCCGGGGGCGGTCCAGTCGGCTTCGCTCATGGCCAGCAATTCCGTGCCTTGGAACAGGCCGGGTTGCAGCAGGTAGACGCGTTCGAGACCGGCATCGACTTGCAGGCGGTACATGCCATCAGCGGCGATGGGGTCGCCGTGCAGGTCGTTGGCCAGTTCGAAGCCGTAGCCCAGGTCATCGAGCAGGCGCCATTCGAAGGCGCGCAGCAGTGGTTCCAGAGGACGGCCTTCGGCCAGCGCCAACAAGGTGGCAGCGTAGTGATCGAAGACGGCCGGGTGCGGGTCTTCAGCGGGGAGCAGGCGGATCAACAGTTCATTGAGGTAGAGACCGCTGAACAGCGCCTCGCCATTGAGCCAGGCAGAAGTACCGACGCTTTCCATGCGACCGACATTTTTCAACTCGCCTTTGCCGCGAAACTCCACGTCCAGGGCCACAAATGGCCGTGCCAGCGTGCCCGCCTTGCCGCGCGCACTGCGCAAGACAGCGCGCAGGCGGCCTTGGGGCGTGAGGAAGTCCACCAAGGCGCTGGTCTCGCGGTAGGCACGGCTGTGCAGGACGTAGGCGAGTTGGCTGGGGGGTGGGGATTGGGACATTGAAGCCTCATTGCTTCTGTGGAGAGCGGGCTTGCCCCGCGCTGGGATGCGAAGCAGCCCCAGTCAAATAACCGGGGTTCATTCGGTCAGATCTCGGGGCCTGGTTTTAGGGCTGCTTCGCAGCCCAGCGCGGGGCAAGCCCGCTCACCACAACAAGCCCGCCCCGCATCACCAGCGGTGCTCTTACAGGTCGCCGTAGCCCAGGGAGCGCAGTGCACGCTCATCATCGGACCAGCCACCCTTCACCTTCACCCACAGGTTGAGCATGATCTTGGAGTCGAACAGCAACTCCATGTCCTTGCGCGCTTCGGTGCCGATGCGCTTGATGCGCTCGCCCTTGTCGCCAATGATGATCTTCTTCTGCCCGTCACGTTCGACGAGGATCAGCGCATGGATGTGCAAGGTCTTGCCCTGCTGCTTGAACTCTTCGATCTCGACGGTGATCTGGTACGGCAGCTCGGCGCCCATCTGGCGCATGATTTTCTCACGCACCAGTTCGGCGGCAAGGAAACGGCTGCTGCGGTCGGTGATCTGGTCTTCCGGGAAGAAGTGCTCGTTCTCCGGCAAGTGCTCGGCGATCACACGCTCCAGAGCCTCCAGGTTGTGACCGTGCTGGGCCGAGATCGGGATGATCTGCGCGTTCGGCAGTTGTTCCTGCAGCCAGCTCAGGTGCGGCATCAATTCGGCTTTGTCTTCGATACGGTCGGTCTTGTTCAGCGCGACGATCAACGGGCCGGTGACGTACTGCACACGCTCGAGGACCATCTGGTCTTCGTCGGTCCACTTGGTGCGGTCGACCACGAAGATCACCACGTCGACGTCTTTCAACGCCGCCGAAGCGGTCTTGTTCATGTAGCGGTTCAGGGCTTTCTCGCCACCTTTGTGCATGCCTGGGGTGTCGACGTAGACCGCTTGCACGTTGCCTTCGGTCTTGATGCCCAGCATGTTGTGGCGGGTGGTCTGCGGCTTGCGCGAGGTGATCGCGAGCTTCTGGCCGAGGATGTGGTTCAGCAGCGTGGACTTGCCCACGTTCGGGCGGCCGACGATGGCAACATAGCCACAGCGTGTTGCGGTTGAATCAGTCATGGCCATTCTCCACGCCCAGGGCAATCAGTGCTGCAGCGGCCGCTACCTGTTCGGCAATACGACGGCTCACACCCTGACCTCGGCTTTTTTCGTTCAGTAAGGTGATTTCACATTCCACGAAGAATACGCGGCAATGCGGCTCACCCTGGATATCCACCACTTCGTAGCGTGGCAGTTCGCAACCACGGGACTGCAGGAATTCCTGCAGGCGGGTCTTGGGGTCCTTGTTGGTGTCGACCAGCGTGAGGCTTTCAATCTCGGAGGTCAGCCACGCGGTGACACGTTCCTTGGCCGCTTCCATGCCTGCATCGAGATAGATGGCACCGATCAGCGCTTCGAGAGCGTCAGCCAGGATCGATTCACGGCGGAAACCACCACTCTTCAGTTCACCGGAGCCCAGGCGCAGGTACTCACCCAGGCCGAAACCACGGGCCAGCACGGCCAGGGTCTCGCCTTTCACCAGGCGGGCGCGCAAGCGCGACAACTGGCCTTCACGGGCTTGGGGGAAGCGCTCGAACAGGGCTTCACCGGCGACGAAATTAAGGATGGCATCACCGAGGAATTCCAGGCGCTCGTTATTGCGCCCTGCAAAGCTGCGGTGTGTGAGGGCAAGGACCATCAGTTCCTGGTCCTTGAAGGTGTAGCCGAGCTGGCGCTCGAGACGACTTAGAGAAACGCTCACGGTTTACCCATATCTGTTTGGTGGCACCGGCGGCCATCGACGATTGACGCAGTGTTCAAATTCAAATCCTGGTTGGTGCAGCATGAGGCAGGACAGATTTGTCCCCACCCCAGAAAAGCATTCGGCGCTGTGTTCACAGCGCCGCCTGTATTACTTGATCAGCCCGACCCGCGAGAAGTTCGGCAAGTGGCTGAGTTTGGGTTCCGGCCAGCTCATCCAGACCGCGAAGGCCTTGCCGACGATATTCTGGTCGGGAACCATGCCCAGCAGGTCCTTGGGAATGTTTGGGTCATCCCAGTACCGGCTGTCATTGGAGTTGTCGCGGTTGTCGCCCATCATGAAGTAGTGCCCGGCCGGCACTGTCCACTGGCCGTCAGGCTGGGCACGGTAGCGGCTCATTTCCTTGCGGATTTCGTGCTCTACCGTACCGAGTTTTTCCTGGTACAGCTCGGCGCTGCCCAGGCTGTTCGGCTCGGAGCCGATCAGTTTCTCGGCCACCGACTCACCATTGATAAGCAGGCGCTTGTCGCTGGTGTAGCGGATCACGTCGCCCGGCAGGCCGACCACGCGCTTGATGTAGTTGACGTTCGGGTCGCTCGGGTAGCGAAACACCATCACGTCGCCGCGCTGCGGATCACCGACTTCGATGACCTTCTTGTCGATCACCGGCAGGCGGATCCCGTAGGAGAACTTGTTCACCAGGATGAAGTCGCCCACGTCCAGGGTAGGTTTCATCGACCCCGAGGGAATCTGAAACGGCTCCACCAGGAACGAACGCAGCACCAGCACGATGAACAACACCGGGAAGAACGACTTGCCGTATTCAACCAGCAAAGGCTCTTTGTTCAGCTTCTCGATCACCACGCCATCGGGCTGGCTGACGCTGCCCTGATAGGACGCGATAGCCGCCCGCCGACGCGGGGCGAAGAACACCAGATCGAGCAACGCCAGGAGACCGCAAACGGCAACGGCGATGACCAGCAACAGCGGGAAATTTAGCGACATAGGACCTAACTATCCAACCTGAGCACCGCAAGGAAGGCTTCTTGTGGAACTTCCACGTTACCTACTTGCTTCATGCGTTTTTTACCGGCCTTTTGCTTCTCAAGCAGCTTGCGCTTACGGCTTACGTCACCGCCGTAGCATTTGGCCAGTACGTTCTTTCTGAGTGCCTTGACGGAGGTCCGCGCAATGATCTGCCCGCCGATGGCGGCCTGGATCGCGACGTCGAACATCTGACGCGGAATCAGTTCTTTCATCTTCTCGGTCAACTGGCGACCTTTATAGTGCGCGTTGTCCTTGTGCACGATCAGTGCCAGGGCATCGACCTTGTCGCCGTTGATCAACACATCCAGTTTCACCAGATTAGCCGATTGGTAACGGTCGAAATGGTAATCCAGCGAAGCATAGCCGCGGCTGGTGGATTTGAGGCGGTCGAAGAAGTCCAATACCACTTCGTTCATCGGCATGTCGTAGGTCACTTGGACCTGGGTGCCGAGGAACAGCATGTCGCGCTGCACGCCACGCTTTTCAATACACAGGGTAATAACGTTGCCCAAGTGCTCCTGCGGAACCAGGATATTGGCCCGCACGATAGGCTCGCGCATGTCTTCGATCGCCGAGAGATCCGGGAGCTTGGACGGGTTGTCGACGTAAATCGTTTCACCGGTTTTCAGCAACAACTCGAAAATAACCGTTGGCGCGGTGGTGATCAGGTCCAGGTCGTATTCGCGTTCGAGGCGCTCCTGGATGATTTCCATGTGCAGCATGCCCAGGAAGCCACAGCGGAAGCCGAAGCCCAGGGCGTCGGAGCTTTCCGGGGTGTACTGCAACGACGAGTCGTTGAGGGTCAGCTTTTGCAGGGCCTCGCGGAAGTCTTCGAAGTCATCGGAACTGACCGGGAACAGACCCGCGTAGACCTGCGGCTGGATGCGCTTGAAGCCTGGCAGCACGTCGACATCCGGCGTGGAGCTCAGGGTCAGGGTGTCACCCACCGGCGCGCCGTGGATGTCCTTGATACCGGCGATGATGAAACCCACTTCACCGGCTTTCAGATCAACGGTCGCGGTGTGCTTGGGGTTGAAGACACCGACGCTGTCCACCAGGTGGATCTTGCCGGTGGATTTGACCAGGATCTTGTCGCCCTTCTTCACACGGCCGTGGCGCACGCGTACCAGGGAGACAACGCCCAGGTAGTTGTCGAACCAGGAGTCGATGATCAACGCTTGCAGCGGATCTTCGTAGTTGCCGGTCGGGGCTGGAATGGTCTGCACCAGACGTTCGAGCACTTCGTCGACACCCAGGCCGGTCTTGGCGCTGCAGGTGACGGCGTCGGTGGCGTCGATGCCGATGATCTTCTCGATCTCTTCCTTGACGCGCTCAGGCTCGGCCTGAGGCAGGTCGATCTTGTTCAGCACGGGCATGACTTCCAGGCCCTGCTCGATCGCGGTGTAGCAGTTGGCAACCGACTGCGCTTCCACACCCTGCCCTGCGTCAACCACCAGCAAGGCACCTTCACAGGCCGCCAGGGACCGGCTGACTTCGTAGGTGAAGTCGACGTGGCCTGGGGTGTCAATGAAGTTCAGTTGGTAGGTGATGCCGTCTTTGGCTTTGTAATACAGCGTAACGCTGTGGGCCTTGATGGTGATCCCGCGCTCGCGTTCGAGGTCCATGGAGTCCAGCACCTGGGCTTCCATTTCACGCTCGGCAAGGCCGCCGCACATCTGGATGAATCGATCGGCCAGCGTCGACTTACCATGGTCAATGTGGGCGATGATGGAGAAATTGCGGATATGACTCAAATCACTCACGGATCAACACTCAAAAAGGCTGCAGGCAGATTGCCCGCTGAAAAATAGCCGGGAATTGTACCTGATGCTCAGGCCAGACGTCATCTTTGCTGACCAGAACAAAAATGCCCCGATCTCTCGACCGGGGCATTTTTTGTTCATAAGCGCGGAATCAACCGGCCCGGCGCAACAGCCAGAAACCGGCCAACGCGCAGATGGCCGTGGGCACCAGCACCGCAAACAGCGGCGAGAAGCCAAACACCAGGCTCGACGGGCCGAGCAGGTCCTGGGCAATGCGGAAGGTGAAGCCCACCAGCACGCCCGTGAATACGCGCTGCCCCAAGGTCACGGAACGCAATGGGCCAAAGATGAAGGAAATTGCCATCAGCACCAACGCGGCAGTCACCACCGGTTGCAACACCTTGACCCAAAATGCCAGCCAGTAGCGGCCATTGTTCAAGCCCTGGTCCTTCAGGTAGTGGATGTAACCCCACAACCCGGAGATCGGCAGGCTTTCCGGGATCATCACCACGGTATTCAACAGTTCCGGCTTGAGGGCAATATCCCACTCCTGGCTCGGCACGTTGATCACTTCGGTGCTGGCCTTGGTGCCCTGGCCGACGTTACGGAAATAAGTAGTGGTAACGTCGCTGAGTTGCCACTTTTCGCCGCCGTATTGCGCACGTTTGGCGAAGCTTGACTCCAAAAGGTGACGTTCTTTGTCGAACGTATAGCGCGTGACACCAATCAACAGGCCGCCCGGCTGCACGGCGTTGATATGAATGAATTCTTCGCCCTGGCGGTGCCACAGGCCGTGCTTGGCGCTTTGTGCATCGCCTGAACCCTGGGCCAGGGCGCGATTAGCCTGGGCCGTGGTTTCGGCCGGCGGCGCGACATATTCGCCGATCAGCACGCTGCACGCCATCAGCAGCAGCATGGGTTTCATGACCGCCCAGACGATTCGACCAATGGACACGCCAGCAGCGCGCATGATGGTCAGTTCGCTATTGCTGGCCAGGCTGCCCAGGCCGATCAGGCAGCCGATCAGCGCGGCCATCGGCATCATGTCGTAGAGGCGACGTGGCGCGGTAAGGGCCACGTAGCTCAGCACGTCCCACACGGTGTAGGTATCGCTGACGTTGCCGACTTCATCGATGAAGGCAAACAACGAGGCCAGACCGAGGATGATGCCCAATACCGCCAGGATGGCGATCAGTACGCTGCTACCAATGTAGCGATCGAGCTTAGCCACGAGCCAACTCCTTCTGGCCACGACGGCTCATCATTTTCAAACGGATCGGTTCCCAATAGAGCAGGCCCAGGCCAATCACCAGGAAGATCCCGTGCACCCACCACAGACCGAGGGTCGGCGACAGCTTGCCTTTCTCCAGGGAGCCACGGGCGGAAATCAGGATGGTGAGGTAAGCCATGTACAGCAGAATCGCCGGCAACAGCTTGAGGAAGCGGCCCTGGCGTGGGTTGACGCGCGACAGCGGCACCGCCATCAAGGTCACGATGAACACCAGCAACGGCAGGGAAATCCGCCATTGCAGCTCGGCAATCGAGCGCAGTTCCTTGCTACCGAACAGCTCGGTGGTCGGGATGGCGTCGCGGTCGGTGACTTCGTCGCTGATATCCGGACGGGCCAGCATCACGCCATAGGTGTCGTACTTGATCGCACGGTAATCGGCCATGCCCGGGCTGCCATCGTAGCGATAGCCATTTTCCAGGATCAGGTAGCGGCTGCCGTCAGGACGCACTTCCTGGCGACCGGAATCGGCCACCAGCACGGAAATGCCACGGTCTTTCTTGTCCTGGCCCAGACGCTTCTCGGAGATGAACACGCCGCCCAAGTTGGCACGGTCGTCGGTCAGGGTTTCGGTGTAGGTCACCCGCGAACCGTCATTGAGCGCCTGGAAGCGGCCGGGTTCGAGGGTGTCGAACTCGGTCATCGCGTCCTGTTTATTCAGTACCAGTTGGAACTGCATGGCACCTTGTGGGGCCAGGCTCAGGCTCAGCCAGGCCACGATCAGCGCAACGCCGGCGGCCGGGATCATGGTCATGCCCAACAGGCGCTGTTGGCTCATGCCGGTGGCCGAGAGCACGGTCATTTCGCTTTCGAGGTAAAGGCGGCCGTAGGCCAGCAGGATCCCGAGAAACAGGCCGAGCGGCAGGATCAGCTGCAGGAAGCCCGGCAGACGAAAGCCCATGATCAGGAACAGCGAGCCCGGATCCAGGGCGCCGGAGGCAGCCTGGGCCAGGTATTTGACGAAACGACCACTCATGATGATGACCAGCAATACCGCACTCACGGCACTCAGGGTCAACAGGACTTCGCGGGACAGATAACGGAAGACGATCAAACCAGACACTCCAGGGTTGTCAGGCTAAGGCGGCCAAACAAGCAAGCATACCGAGTCAGCCCGTTTGCACGGACCGGCTAAAAAGATGGCGCATTATCCTGTGATTGACCGCGCCTGTCACTGCGCAACCTCATGCACATGCACAAAGCGGGTGACAAGGGTTGTCAGCCTCCGCCGGCGAGGTTCAAACTGCGGCCTTTGTCGCCGGCGGTTTACACAGCTGCCTGGTATTAAAGCCGGAGTACAGACTCCTGGCTAACCGACCTTTATAAGGGACCCGAAAATGGAATTGGTTGTAAAAAGCGTTAGCCCCGAAACGTTGAAAACCGCCACCCTCGTGGTCGCCATTGGCGAAGGCCGCAAGCTCGGCGTTGCCGCCAAGCAACTCGACGAACTCAGCGGCGGCGCCATCAGCGCAGTGCTCAAGCGCGGCGACCTGGCCGGCAAAGTCGGCCAGAGCCTGCTGTTGCAGAGCCTGCCCAACCTGAAAGCCGACCGCGTATTGCTGGTGGGCGTGGGCAAGGACGTTGAACTGGGCGACCGTCCGTTCCGCAAAATCATCAGCGGCATCCTCACCACCCTCAAGGGCCTGGGCGGCACTGACGCCACGCTGGCACTCGATGAAGTCGTGGTCAAAGGCCGCGACAGCTACGGCAAGACCCGCCTGCTGGCCGAGAGCCTGGTGGACGGCGGCTACATTTTCGACCAGTTCAAGAGCACCAAGGCCGAACCGCGCGCCCTGAAGAAAATCACCCTGCTGACCATCAAGGCCGCCCAGGCTGAAGTCGAGCGCGCCGTGACCCACGCGACCGCCATCGCCAACGGCATGTCGTTTACCCGCGATCTGGGCAACCTGCCGCCGAACATCTGCCACCCGACTTTCCTGGGCGAACAAGCCAAGGCGCTGGGCAAAGAGTTCAAGGGCCTGAAAGTCGAAGTGCTGGACGAGAAGAAGATCAAGGAACTGGGCATGGGCTCGTTCTATGCCGTGGGCCAGGGCAGCGACCAGCCGCCACGCCTGATCGTGATGCAATACAACGGCGGCAAGAAGTCCGAGAAGCCTTACGCCCTGGTCGGCAAAGGCATCACCTTTGACACCGGCGGCATCAGCCTCAAGCCGGGCCTGGGCATGGACGAGATGAAGTACGACATGGGCGGCGCCGCCAGCGTGTTCGGCACCCTGCGTGCCGTGCTGGAACTCAAGCTGCCGATCAACCTGGTGTGCATCCTGGCCTGCGCCGAGAACATGCCGAGCGGCGGCGCGACCCGTCCGGGCGACATCGTCACCACCCTGAGTGGCCAGACTGTCGAAATCCTCAACACCGACGCCGAAGGCCGCCTGGTGCTGTGCGATGCCCTGACCTACGCCGAACGCTTCAAGCCACAGGCCGTGATCGACATCGCCACCCTGACCGGTGCCTGCATCGTCGCCCTGGGTTCGCACACCTCGGGCCTGCTGGGCAACAGCGATGAGCTGATCGAGCAACTGCTCAGCGCCGGCAAAGCCGCAGACGACCGCGCCTGGCAACTGCCGCTGTTCGATGAGTACCAGGAACAACTGGACAGCCCCTTCGCCGACATCGCCAACATCGGCGGTCCGAAAGCCGGCACCATCACCGCGGCTTGCTTCCTGTCGCGCTTTGCCAAGAACTTCAACTGGGCGCACCTGGACATCGCCGGCACGGCCTGGACCAGCGGCGGCAAGGACAAGGGCGCAACCGGCCGTCCGGTTCCCCTGCTGACCCAGTACCTGCTGGATCGCGCCAAGGCCTAACGCAATCCTCCCTCTGTAGGAGCCGGCTTGCCGGCGATGGCTTCCTGATTCAAGGGACTCATCGCCGGCAAGCCGGTTCCTACAAGGGATATGCGCACGCCCAGGAAATGCAATGACCCAAGTCGACTTCTATATATTGCCCAGCGCCGACCCGCTCGCGCGCCTGGACTTTGCCTGCAAACTCACTGAAAAAGCCTGGCGCATGGGCCACCGCATCTACCTGCATTGCAGCGATGCCGCCCAACGCGATGAGCTGGATGCTCGCCTGTGGCGCTTCAAGGGCGAAAGCTTTGTGCCTCACGGCCCTGCCGAGTCCGAACCCGAAGGCCTGGTTGTCCTGGGTTTAGGGGACAGTTGCGGCGATCACCAGGACCTGCTGGTCAACCTGGACCTGAAAGTACCGCCTTTCGCCAAGGCATTCGCCCGTGTGGCGGAAGTGGTGGTGGAGGATCCGGCTATTCGTCAGGCCGCGCGGGAGAGTTTCCGTTTCTACCGCGAACAGGGCTATCCTCTGCAAGATCACCGGCTACAACGACTTTGAGCACATGATGGACAATCCCAACCCTATAAAAAAAGACGATCACCTGCTGGACGACCTGGAGTCGATCCGTCAGTTGCTCGGTGATGATGACTTGCAACCGCCGCTGTTGACCGATTCGGTCGAGGGCGAGGTACAGATTCCGCTGTTGTTTGACATGGTCGGCGGCAAGCCCGTCGCACCGGTACCGGTGGTCGAGACCGCCGCGCCTGCCGCTGTCGAAAAAAGTCCCGACGCCCTGCTGCTGCACCTGGACAACGAACTGCGCGCCGCTGCGCAGTTGATCATGCAAGACGTGATCGATGACTTTGCGCCGCACATCGAGACCGAGATCAAGCGCCGGCTGGATGCACGGATGGAGCGGTTGCTGAGCCAGTACCAGAATTGAAGCCAACGCAGATCCCCTGTGGGAGCGGGCTTGCTCGCGAAAACGGTGTGACCGTCAGCACATGCATTGGCTGATCCACCGCTTTCGCGAGCAAGCCCGCTCCCACATTTGCCGCCCATACATTTCAAGCCCGTCTTCGCCTCGCCCTGCGCCCTATCCCCCGTTATACTTGCCGGCTTTCCTGAATAAATGCCAACTAGGGTCCCGCCGCGCATGGATAAGACCTACCAGCCGCACGCCATCGAAACTTCCTGGTACAACACCTGGGAATCCGAGAACTATTTCGCCCCGCAAGGCGCGGGCGATTCCTACACCATCATGATTCCGCCACCGAACGTCACTGGCAGCCTGCACATGGGCCATGGCTTCAACAATGCGATCATGGATGCGTTGATCCGTTTCCGCCGCATGCAGGGCCGCAACACCCTGTGGCAACCGGGCACCGACCACGCCGGTATCGCCACGCAAATGCTGGTGGAACGCCAACTCGAAGCCACCGGCCAGAACCGTCACGACCTGGGTCGCGAGAAATTCCTGGAAAAGATCTGGGAATGGAAAGACCAGTCCGGCGGCAATATCAGCCGTCAGATCCGTCGCCTCGGTTCGTCCGTCGACTGGAGCCGCGAGCGCTTCACCATGGACGACGGCCTGTCGGAAGCCGTGAAAGAAGCCTTCGTGCGCCTGCATGAAGACGGCCTGATCTACCGCGGCAAGCGCTTGGTCAACTGGGACACCAAGTTGCACACGGCGATTTCCGATCTCGAAGTGGAAAACCACGACGAGAAAGGCTTCCTGTGGAACCTCAAATACCCGCTGGCCGACGGCGCCAAGACTGCTGAAGGCAACGACTACCTGATCGTCGCCACCACTCGTCCGGAAACCATGCTCGGCGACGCCGCCGTCGCGGTTAACCCGAACGACGAACGCTACCAGGCGCTGATCGGCAAGTTCGTTGAACTGCCATTGGTTGGCCGTCGCATCCCGATCATCGCGGACGACTACTGCGACCCTGAATTCGGCACCGGCTGCGTGAAGATCACCCCGGCCCACGATTTCAACGACTACGAAGTCGGCAAGCGCCACAACCTGCCACTGCTGAACATCTTTGACAAAAACGCCGCCGTACTGCCGGCCTGCCAGGTGTTCAACCTGGACGGCACGCTGAACGAGAGCATCGACGGCAAGATCCCGACTGAATACGCCGGTCTCGACCGCTTCGAAGCACGCAAGCAGATCGTCGCCGCCTTCGATGCTGCCGGTTTGCTGGTGAGCGTTGACGACCACGGCCTGAAAGTGCCGAAGGGCGACCGTTCCGGCACCGTGATCGAGCCGTGGCTGACCGACCAGTGGTACGTGTCCACCAAGCCTTTGGCAGAACCTGCCATCGCCGCCGTGGAAGATGGCCGCATCCAGTTCGTGCCGAAACAGTACGAAAACATGTACTTCTCGTGGATGCGCGACATCCAGGATTGGTGCATCAGCCGTCAGCTGTGGTGGGGTCACCGCATTCCGGCCTGGTACGACGAGGCGGGCAAGGTCTATGTAGGCCGCGACGAAGCCGAAGTGCGTGCCAAGCACAACCTCGGTGCCGACATTGCGCTGCAACAGGATAACGACGTACTGGACACCTGGTTCAGCTCGGGCCTGTGGACCTTCTCCACCCTGGGCTGGCCGCAGCAGACCGAATTCCTCAAGAAATTCCACTCCACCGACGTGCTGGTCACTGGTTTCGACATCATTTTCTTCTGGGTTGCCCGGATGATCATGCTGACCATGCACCTGGTGAAGAACGAGGACGGCACGCCGCAGGTACCGTTCAAGACCGTGTACGTGCACGGCCTGGTGCGTGATGGCCAGGGCCAGAAGATGTCCAAGTCCAAGGGCAACGTCCTGGACCCGCTGGATATCATCGACGGCATCGACCTGGAAACCCTGGTACAGAAACGCACCTCCGGCCTGATGCAGCCGAAACTGGCGAAGAAGATCGAGAAGCAGACCCGCGACGAGTTCGCCGATGGTATTGCCAGCTATGGCACCGACGCCCTGCGCTTCACCTTCTGCTCGCTGGCCTCCACTGGTCGCGACATCAAGTTCGACATGGGCCGCGTCGAAGGCTATCGCAACTTCTGCAACAAGATCTGGAACGCTGCGCGCTACGTGCTGGATAAAGGCGAAGACTGCGGCCAGAACGGTGAAGCCTATGAGCTGAGCCTGGCCGACCGCTGGATCATTTCGCAGCTTCAGCGCACCGAAGCCGAAGTGACCCGCCAGCTCGACCAGTTCCGTTTCGACCTGGCCGCACAGGCCTTGTACGAGTTCATCTGGAACCAGTATTGCGACTGGTACCTGGAACTGTCCAAGCCGGTGCTGTGGGACGAAAACGCGCCGGTCGAACGCCAGCGCGGCACCCGTCGCACCCTGGTTCGCGTACTGGAAGTGGCGTTGCGTCTGGCGCACCCGTTCATGCCGTTCATCACCGAAGAAATCTGGCAGCGCCTGGCGCCGCTGGCCGGTATCGAAGGCAAGACCATCATGCTGCAACCTTGGCCGGTGGCCAACGAAGCGCGCATCGATGAGGCAGCCGAAAGCGATATCGAATGGCTCAAGACCCTGATGATGGGCACGCGTAACATCCGTGCCGAGATGAACATCGGGCCGGGCAAGCCATTGGCGGTGTTTGTGAAGAACGCCAGTGCCGAAGACCAGCGTCGTCTCACCGAGAACGATGCACTGCTCAAGAAGCTGGCGAAGCTGGAGTCGATCACCGTATTGGCAGCCGGCGAAGAAGCACCACTGTCCGCGACCGCACTGGTCGGCGAGATGGAAGTGCTGGTGCCGATGGCAGGACTGATCGACAAGGGTGCCGAACTGGCTCGTCTCGACAAGGAAATCAGTCGCCTGCAAGGCGAAGTACAACGCGTGGGCGGCAAGCTGTCCAACGCGGCCTTCGTCGACAAGGCACCGGCTGAAGTGATCGAGAAAGAACGCGCCAAGCTGGCCGAGGCTGAACAGGCCCTGGGCAAGCTGGCGGAGCAACATGCGCGGATCTCCAGCCTGTAAGGTGGACCGCGTGTCAGAAAGAGGCCTTCGGGCCTCTTTTTTTTGGGTGTGAAAACCCAATCGATGTGGGAGCGGGCTTGCTCGCGAATGCGGTCTATCAGACACACACCCAATGACTGATCCACCGTATTCGCGAGCAAGCCCGCTCCCACATTTAACCGAGGTCAACTTCGGAATGTGTGACAATACCCACCACTTTTGAAGCAACCCCAGAATCGACGTAGCCCATGACCGCCCCCAGCACGCCAAAACCTCCGCGCAAGAAGCCTAAAACCGCCGCCACGGCCAAGCCCGTCGCGCCGCGCAAAGAGGCGACGTTGCACCCACGCAACCGCCACACAGGTCGTTACGACTTCCCGGCGCTGATCAAGACCACGCCGGAACTGGCGAAATTCGTGATCATCAACCCGTACGGCAAGGAAAGTATCGACTTTGCCAGCCCGGATGCGGTGCGGGTGTTCAACCGAGCGCTGCTGAAAGCCTTCTATGGCATCCAGCACTGGGACATTCCGGCCGACTACCTGTGCCCACCGGTGCCGGGGCGTGCGGACTACGTGCACTTCCTGGCCGACCTGCTGGCCAGCACCAACGACGGCAAGATCCCGCGCGGCTCTATCGTCAAGGTGCTGGACATCGGCATGGGCGCCAACTGCGTCTACCCGCTGATTGGCTACATGGAATACCGCTGGAACTTCCTGGGCTCGGAAGTCGACCCTATCGCCGTGGCCGCAGCCAAGGCCATTGTGCAGTCCAATGACCTGAGCAAAGTCATCCAGCTGCGCCAGCAGAGCAATCCCAAGCAGATCCTGCTGGGCCTGCTGGAGCCGGGCGAGCGTTTTGACCTGACCATGTGCAACCCGCCGTTCCATGCGTCCATGGATGAAGCCACCAAGGGCAGCGAACGCAAGTGGCGCGCCCTCGGCAAGGCGGACCCAAAGCGCAAGTTGCCGGTGCTGAACTTCGGCGGCCAATCGGCCGAGTTGTGGTGTGAAGGGGGTGAAGCGCGTTTTGTGACGCAACTGATTGCCGAAAGTGCGCACTTTGCCCATAAGGTGCTGTGGTTCAGCACGCTGGTGTCGAAAGCGTCGAATTTGCCCGCAATTGAGACGGCCCTGAAAAAGGCCGGCGTGCTGGAGAGCCAAGTCGTGGAAATGTCCCAGGGCCAGAAGCAGAGCCGGTTTGTGGCGTGGACTTTCCAGACCAAGAACGAGCAACAGATCTGGCGCCAGCGCTGGGTTCGCGACTGACAAATAGCAGGCAACAAAAAACCGTGCCCGGATCGCTCCGGAGCACGGTTTTTTTTGCTGCGTCTTACTTGTTAACAGCGTCGGTCAGGCCTTTGGCCACAACCAGCTTGATAACTTTCTTGGCAGCGATTTCGATGGCAGCGCCAGTCGAAGGGTTACGGCCAGTACGGGCAGGACGCTCGGTCACTTTCAGTTTGCCAACGCCTGGCAGAGTGATTTCGCCGCCGTTTTCCAGCTGGTCAGCAACAACTTGGCTCAGTTGGTCCAGCAGAGCGCGCACGGTGGTTTTCGGTGCGTCTACTGCTTCAGCCAGGTCAGCGATCAGTTGGTCTTTAGTAATAGCCATTGTGGTGTTCCTTCCCTATCAAATTCATATGGATTGCAGAGTGCAGTGTCAGCCGTCGAGCCCGACCGTCATGGCCTGGCACCCCCGGCTATAACCACGGAGATCGGGGTTATAGATGCTTGAAACGGGGATTGGTTCGACCTGACAGATGCTGAATGCACGCTTATCGCCGAGACTTGGCGTAAGACGGGGCAAAACTAGCACAGAGACGGGGAAATATCCGCTTCTACCTACCCATTTGGTCAGCTTTATCGCTCTAAACCGTGAAAAAAAGGCATATAGCCCGTCGGAGGGCGGCCAAAACACCCTTCGAAGCCCGTCTCGGCCAATGGTGCGGTACACTTGGCGACTTTTCGGGGAGGCCCACCGCTCCCCGCTCAACCAGCCGAGAAGCCTATGCCGATCCGTCATTGCATCGTCCACTTGATCGACAAAAAACCCGACGGCACACCTGCAGTTCTTCACGCCCGCGACTCCGAGCTTGCCGAATCGGCCGCCATCGAGAACATGCTTGCCGACCTCAACGAGAGCTATAACGCCAAGCAAGGCAAGGCCTGGGGTTTCTTCCATGCCGAGTCCGGCGCGCACCCGTTCAGCGGCTGGTTGAAGGAGTATTTCGACGGTGGGCAGGACTTCACCACCTTCAGCCGCACGGCGGTCGAGCACCTGCAGAAGCTGATGGAGGAGTCCAACCTCTCCACCGGCGGCCATGTACTGTTCGCCCACTACCAGCAAGGCATGACCGACTACCTGGCCATCGCCCTGCTGCACCACAGCGAAGGCGTGGCGGTGACCGACGAGCTGGACGTGACCCCCTCGCGCCACCTGGACCTCGGCCAATTGCACTTGGCGGCACGTATAAACGTGTCCGAGTGGCAGAACAACAAGCAGTCCAAGCAGTACATTTCCTTTATCAAGGGCAAGAACGGCAAGAAGGTCTCGGAGTATTTCCGCGACTTCATCGGCTGCCAGGAAGGCGTCGACGGCCCGGGCGAGACCCGCACCCTGCTCAAGGCGTTCAGTGACTTCGTCGAAAGCGAAGACCTGCCGGACGAGTCCGCCCGCGAGAAAACCAAGACCCTGGTGGACTACGCCAGCAGCCAGGCCAAGCTCGGTGAACCGATGGGGCTGGAAGAATTGTCAGGATTGATCGATGAAGATCGGCCTAAGGCGTTCTATGACCATATCCGCAACAAGGACTATGGCCTGTCGCCGGAAATCCCGGCGGATAAACGCACGCTCAACCAGTTTCGCCGTTTCACCGGTCGCGCCGAGGGTTTGTCCATCAGCTTTGAGGCGCACCTGCTGGGCGACAAGATCGAATACGACGAAGCCGCTGGCACCTTGATCATCAAGGGCCTGCCGACCCAACTGACTGACCAGCTCAAGCGCCGCAACTGATGCTCGGCGGGGTCTTTAAAAAAGTCCTGCTGGTGTTGCTGGTCGTGGTGGTGATCCAGAACTGGGGCAAGATCGAACGGGTGTTCAACCCTTCACAAGTGGCGCCGGAGCACGTACGTGCTTCAGCGCGTGTGGTGCTCTACTCGACCGAGTGGTGTGGTTACTGCAAGCAGATCCGCCGGTTCCTGGACCAGAAAGGCATACCCTACCAGGCGTTCGACATCGACAAAGACGCCCAGGCGCGCAAGGCGTATGAGGCGCTGGGGGGCGCAGGGATTCCGTTTGTGGACGTGAACGGCACGCTGATTCGCGATTACAACCCAGAAAAAATCATGGCGGCGCTGAAGTAAATCAGCGCACCACGATCATCCGCCCTAATAATGTGTGCTGCTCAAAGCCGAGCACGGCCTGCAACGCATTCAACACCGCTTGCGGGTCCTTGCTCGGGAAGCTCCCGCTGACGCGCTTGGCGCCCATCTCTTCGTTGAGCAACAGGATGCGGCCGGGGTAGTAGCGACCCAGGTCCTTGACCACGTCCGCCAACGGCGCCTTGTAGTAGTTGAGCCAACCGTCGCGCCAGGCCAGGCGCGATTCACTGTCTACCGCGTGCAGAGGGTCCGCAACACCCTCGGCGTAGGCCACTTGCTGACCCGCTGTAAGAATTTGCTGCTGACCCTGTTTGGACGGCGTCACGCCCACCCGCCCGGACAACACCGTCACCTGAGCGCCTGCCGGTTGCAGGCGCACTTCGAATTGCGTCCCCAGCACCCGCGCCTCACCGCTGCCCGCCTCCACCACAAAGGACTGCCCGGTGTGGGTCACGCTAAAAAAACCGGCACCTCGACGCAACTGGATGTGGCGCTCGCCACGGCTGAAGTCCACGGCAATGGCGCTGTCAGCATCGAGGGTCACCTGGGATTGATCGGCCAGCGTGACGGTTTTGACTTCACCCGGCGCCGTCACGTAGTCGGCACCGAGATCATCGATCCAGCGTGACGGCTGCCAGCCGGCCCCCATGGATACCATCAGCAATAGGCACGCAGCCATCGCCAAGGCGCCGGACCAACGCACCACCCGTGAACGCTTCGAGGTGGTCATCGCATTGAGGTAGCCCTGCAACGCCAACGCCTCTTCATCCGCCAGCTGGCGTGCCGGCACTTCGCTCAATTCCCAGAGCACCTGGGCCTGGGAATAGGCCTCAACGTGCGCCGGATCAGCCCGCAACCACTGACTGAAAGTGGCTTGGTCGCCACTGCTGGGCTGATCATGCAATAGGCTCAGCCAGGCCAGTGCGGCTTGTTCCTGGGCGGGCGTGGGGGTGGCGTTCACGTTGCTTTCCCTGGCGTGCGTGGGGGCGATGGTTCGCGAAGGCTGGCTTTGCAGGCTTCAAGGGCACGCATCATATGTTTTTCCACGGCACTTTGGGACAGGCCCATGACCTTGGCGATTTCCGCGTACTTGCGACCGTGAATGCGGTTGAGCAGGAAAATCTGGCGCGTGCGCTCGGGCAGGCTGCGCAAGGCGGCTTCGACGTGGCGCAGGTCATTGCCGGCTTCCAATGCTGCCTGGGGTTCGGAACCTTGGTTGTCTTGCTGTTCGGGCAGCCAGCCTTCACTGCTGCGTACCCGTGCACCTTCGCTGCGCAGGTGGTCGATGGCGATATTGCCGGCGCAGCGCAGCAGGTAGGTGCTGAGCTCCTCGACCTGCACCAACGGCCGGCGCCAGAAACGCAGGAATAGGTCCTGCACCAGGTCGGCCGCCGTGGCGCGACACCCCACGCGGCGACTCACCAAGGCTTCCATCTGCGAACGCTGGGATAAAAACACCTGCAGGAAATGCGCACGCCCACCTGCCGCGTCAGCGTGCTGGCTGTCCTGGGATTCGGGTGGCGTGCTGATCATCATGGGCGGGCTCAGAGGGTGGCGAAGGCTGCAACAGGACTGGCGAGCAGACCAATGCCCGCCAGGATCAAGGCCAGCCTTGGCCGGTACGGCAACAACAGCACCAGCAGCAATGCGCTGAGCATCAACACGGCGCACCACTCCACCAGGCCCTGGCCCCAACCGGCGACATCCACCGCCGGCCAGATCGACACCACCAGCAGCAACCAACCGATTACCCGCAAACCCAAGCGCCGACGAGGCGAGGGTTTGCTGTGCAGCAACTCGCCGTGGTGACGGTCAGTGGACAGGCAGAGTGCGGTGAACCCGGCGTAGCACATCAGCAGTGCGAGCAGCATTCAGTTCGCCTCCTGCTTCAGCGCCAGCGGGCGTGCGCGCTGAGCTTTAGGCGCCGGCGCGGTGCGACGCTGCATCTTCCAGGCGGCCCAGCCAAGGAATACGCCACTGGCCAGACAGGTCAGATCAAAGCCAGCCATGGCCCAATCGCCGGTTGCCAACGAAACACCGAGGTGGTGCGATGTGGTCAACGCGTTGAGCAGTGGAATGGCGATAAACAGCAGCGCGCCGAAGCTCAGTTGCTCGACCCAACCCTGGCGGCCACGACGCAGGATCGCGTGCAACAGACTCAGGCCCCAGGCAATAAAGAAGGTTTGCACTTCCCAATCGGAACGGTCGGCAAAGCTCACCGGCAATAAACGGTTGGCCCAGAAATATGCGGCGATGGCGATCATCAACCCGGACATGCTGGCGATGTTCAGCACTTCCACCAAGCGCAACTCAAACGGCATTACCGCAGCCTTGGCATGTTTGAGCTGACGCTTGCCGAGCCAGATCACCAGCCCGGTGCCGATCATTGCCGTGCCCGCCAAGCCACAGATGAAGTACAACCAGCGCAGGACCGGACCGGCGAAATGGCCCATGTGCAGGCCGTAGAAACTGCCGCCGATGGCTGCCGGCAGCGACTGCCCGCCATTCACCCGCACCAGCTCGCCGGTGGTGCCATTGAAGGAAACGGTGCTGCCGAAATCGTGCACCACGCTATCGGAACCCGCGCGAAACACATTGACCGAGGCGTTCATATCGGCGGGATTATTGACCGCCACGCGCCCCACATGGCCACCTTCCCACTGCGCCCGCGCTTGCTCGTACATCGGCACCAGCGGTAACAGTTTTCCAGGCTGGCCCAGCGCCGGCGCGTTGTTGGTGTTCGGGAATACCTCGCTGAAAAAGGCGCGGGTGTCGCCGCCATAGGAAGCAAGAATCGGCGCCGGCATCACCATGCTCATGAAGATCACCAGGCTGCTGTAGGTGATCATCAAATGGAACGGCAGCACCAGAACTCCCACCGCGTTATGCCCGTCGAGCCAGGAACGCTGGCCTTTGCGGGGCCGGAAGGTGAAGAAGTCCTTGAAGATTTTCTTGTGGGTGATGATGCCGGTGATCAAGGCGACGAACATCACCATCGCGGCAATCGTCGACAGCCAGCGGCCCCACGGGTGAGGCATTTGTAGCTGGAAGTGAAAGCGGTAGAAGAAATCGCCGCCCATGCTTTCACGGGCTTCCACAGCCTGGCCGGTAACAGGGTCGAGGGTTTTCTGGATGAAATTGCCGCGTCGGCCGGGGTCGACTTTGTCTTGCCACATCACCGACAAACCAGGATCGCGGCTGTCTGGCAGAGTGATAAACCAACGCGCAGCGGTCGGCGCGACTTGCTGCAGATAGGTCTGGGCGACCGTCAGGCTGCGCGCATCGTCCAGCGGATGGGCCTGCACTTCAGGCTGCATCCAGTGGCTGATCTCATCCTTGAAATACGCCAAGGTGCCCGTCAGGAAAATCGCAAACAGCAGCCAGCCAAAGATCAGCCCTGCCCAGGTGTGCAACCAGGCCATGGCCTGGCGGAAACCCTCTTTCATGTGCGTGCCATCCAGAAGCCCACACCCGCCAGGGTGGCAAATACCGCGCTTGGCAACATCACGCCAAACCAGGCGCGGGGTGCGCTGCGGCAGGCGAAACACCAGAGCACGGCGAGCAGGTAGAACACGAATGAACTCATCATCCCGGTGATCACCGCATCGGCGCGCGACGTGGGCATCCATAGCGCCAGGCAGATACTGGCCAGGGAAGCCATCAGATAACCACCCACCACGGCAGCCAGCACGCGCGAGGTGACGGAGAGGCGATAGGAGACAGGCAGCGAGGTTTTGCTTTTCATGCGGGAGGCGCCAGGTTCATCAGGCCGCAATATTAATGATAAATATTCTCATAAGCAAAACAGAACGGATGAAAGACCTGCCCTGACGGATTGCCGAAGCCCGTCGCGAGCCCTACAATGCGAACAATTCTTGTTCTCTAAAGCATGCCGATGCTTGTGGAGTGTTCGCATTGAGCCCGTCCAATACCGTCGAAGTGTTGTACAACGACCATCACCACTGGCTCACCGGCTGGTTGCGACGCAAGCTCGGCTGCCCGGAAAGCGCCGCCGACCTGGCCCAGGACACCTTCATCCGCGTGCTCACCGCGCGAGAAACACCCACGCTGATCGAGCCCCGCGCGTTCCTCACCACAGTCGCCAAGCGCGCGCTGTTCAACTTCTACCGCCGCCAGGACCTGGAGCGCGCCTATCTCGACGCCTTGGCGCAGATGCCCGAGCACGTGGCACCGTCGGAAGAAGAACGCGCAATCATCCTGCAAACCCTGGTGGAGTTGGACCAACTGCTCGACGGCCTGCCCGTCCAGGTGAAGCGGGCCTTTCTGCTGGCCCAACTCGATGGCCTGACCTACGCACAAATCGGCGCTGAACTGGGCATTTCCATCGCCACCGTCAAACGCCACCTGAGCAAAGCGGCCATGCGCTGCTATTTCGCCCTATGAACTTCTCCACCCAAGTCGCCGAACAAGCCGTGCACTGGCTGATGGAAATGCAGCAAGGCGCACTCAACCCACGCCAGCAAGCCGCCTGGCAGCAGTGGTTGAACGCCCACAGCGAACACCAGCGCGCCTGGGACCACATGCAGCGCGTCAATCAGCGCCTGCGCGGCATGCCCTCGCCCCTGGCCCATGCGGCGTTGAATGCGCCAACTTCCACCAGCCGTCGCCAGGCGTTGAAATTGCTGTTGATCCTCGGCGCAGGTTCCGCTGCCGCCTGGAGCCTGCGCCAGCAACATATCCTGCCGCCGTTGATCGCCGATTACCGCAGCCCCGTTGGCCAGCGACGCAAGGTGCAATTGGCCGACGGCAGCCAGTTGCAGCTCAACACCGGCAGCGCGGTGGATGTGCATTTTGATGGCCAGCAGCGGCTGATCCGCCTGCTTGAAGGCGAGATCCTGCTGACCGGTATTGCGGGCAGTACACCGCTGCAAGTGCTGACCGGCCAAGGCCTGCTCACTAGCCAGGCGGCGCGTTTTAATGTGCGGCAGTTCAACGATCACACCCAAATGGCGGTACTCGACGGTCACGTCGAGGTCATGCCCAACACCTACACCAGCCTGCCGCTGAGCGTCCAGGCCGCGCACCAGGTCAACTTCACACGAAAAGGTTGGGACACCCCGCGTGCCACCGACGCCAACAGCGGCGCCTGGGCCGACGGCATGCTGGTCGCTGCCCACATGCGCCTGGAAGATTTCCTCGGCGAACTCGGACGTTATCGCCGTGGCCAAGTCAATTGCGACCCACAGGTGGCCAACCTGCTGATCTCCGGCAGCTACCCGCTGGACGACAGCGAACGCATTCTCGACCTGCTGGAAGTGAGCCTGCCGGTGAAGGTGCGACGCTTCACCCGCTACTGGGTGACCGTGCAGGCACGCGCCTGATGAGATCCTCTGTAGGAGCGAGCTTGCTCGCGAAGACCGGGAGAACGCCGCAGGGTGTCAGGCTTCCCGCGTTATCGTTGACATTCTTCGCGAGCAAGCTCGCTCCTACACAAAGCATACCCTTGAACTTTTTTTTGCAACGGTGAGCCGTTTTCCACCCCTCGCGTGACAGAGAAGGAAAGCCACCTTGATCCTTCCTTCTCAGGACCGCTCTTCATGCCCCAGCAACCGACGCTTCTTGCCCGCACCTTGCGCCAACTCCTACTCGGCGCCAGCCTCAGTCTGACCGTGCTGCCCCCGGTGATGGCGGCCGACGCCAAGCCCTATCACATCGCCCCGACGTCGCTGGAAGCTGCACTGAACCAGTTTGGCCGCGAAGCCGGCGTGTTGATCTCCTTCGGTTCCGAAGTGACGGCGGGTATGCAGAGCAGTGGTTTGTCCGGCAACTACAGCGCCGCGGACGGCCTGCAGAAACTGATGGAGGGCACCGGCCTGCAAGCCCGTGCAGAAGGCGACAATGCCTACAGCCTGCAACCGGCCACTGCACCGGCCAGCATTGAGTTGGGCACCTCCAGCGTGGTCGGCGACTGGCTGGGCGACGCGGCGCAAACCAATGTGTTCGAACACCCCGGCGCCCGTGATGTGATCCGCCGTGAAGAGTTCGAACGCCAGGGCGCCACCCAGGCCAAGGACGTGCTCAACCGCATTCCCGGCGTCAACGCCCCGGACAACAACGGCACCGGCAGCCACGACATGGCACTGAACTTCGGCATTCGTGGCCTCAACCCACGCCTGGCGTCGCGCTCCACGGTGCTGATGGACGGCATTCCGGTGCCGTTCGCGCCCTACGGCCAGCCGCAGCTTTCCTTTGCGCCGATCAGCATGGGCAATATGGACGCGGTCGACGTGGTGCGCGGCGGCGGTGCGGTGCGCTACGGCCCTCAGAACGTCGGCGGCGTGGTCAACTTCGTGACCCGCGCGATCCCGGATGCGCCCACGGTCAAAGGCGGCTTGCAGACCGAAACCAGCCCATCCTCCAGCCACGACGGCTTCAAGACCACCGGCAACCTGCTGGCCGGCGGCACCGCCGACAACGGCCTGGGCGGCGCGATTCTGTACTCCGGCACCCGTGGTGGTGACTGGCGCGAGAACAGCAACACGCGCATCGACGACCTGATCCTCAAGGGCAAATACCAACTGGATGACGCCAACAGCTTCAACGCCATGGCGCAGTACTACGAAGGCCAGGCCGATATGCCGGGTGGCTTGAACGTCGCGGACTACAAGGCGGATCCCTACCAGTCCACCCGCCCCTACGACAAATTCTGGGGCCGCCGTACGATGTTCAACGTCGGCTATCGTTATGAGCAGGACCGCCGCGAATTCACTGTGAACAGTTTCTTCACCAAGACCTTGCGCAGCGGTTACTTGGACCAGGGCACATTCCTCTCGTTGTCCCCGCGTGAATACTGGGTGCGTGGCATCGAGACCCGCTTCGCCCAAGGCTTTGACTTGGGCCCGACCAGCCACGAAGTGGGCGTCGGCTACCGATACATCAACGAGGCCGGCCACGAGCTGCGTTACCGCACGCCGATTGCCGCCAACCAGCAGATTCCCACTACCAACAGCCGCAACGACCGCGACACCCGTGGCGGCACCGAAGCCAATGCGTTCTTCATCGATGACCGGATCGATATCGGCAAGTGGACCATCACCCCGGGCATTCGCTACGAGATTATCGAGTCGCAGCAGACGAACAACCTGACCAACGTCAAATACAAGGGCGACTACAACACCGCGCTGCCGGCGCTGAATGTGCTCTACCACCTCACCGACAGCTGGAACCTCTACGCCAACACCGAAGGTTCGTTCGGCAGCGTGCAGTACAGCCAGATGCCGAACCGCGTGACCAGCGGCGAAGTGAAACCGGAAAAAGCCCGTACCTGGGAATTGGGTACCCGCTACGACGACGGCACCTTGCGTGCGGAAATCGGCGCGTTCCTGATCAACTTCGACAACCAATACGAAAGCAACCAGACCAATGACTCGGTAATTGCCCGTGGCGAAACCCGTCACCAGGGTATCGAGACCAGCATCAATTACGCGCTCGATGGTTTGAGCCCGGCGCTGGCAGGGTTCGATGTGTATGCCACCTACGCCTACGTCGACGCCACCATTCGCGAAGACGGCCCGAACAAAGGCAACCGCGTGCCCTTCTCCTCCAAGCACAAAGGCACCCTCGGCGTGGGCTACACCGAAGGCCGCTGGAAGCTCAACCTGGACAGCAGCTACCAGAGCAGCCAGTTCGCCGACAACGCCAACACCGAGAGAGAAACCGCCGACGGCGCCAACGGACGCATCCCTGGCTACATGCTGTTCAGCAGCCGTGCGGCCTATGACTTCGGCCCGCAGCTGTCGGACTTGAATGTGGCAGTGGGTGTGAAAAACATCTTCAACACCCAATACTTCACGCGCTCGTTCGACGATAACAACAAGGGCAAATACGTGGGCGAGCCGCGCACGGTGTATGTGCAGACGTCCATCGCGTTCTGATCAACTGCCCGCCAGGCAGGACGGGGTGCCGGCCACCAACGCGTCGATTGCACAACGCGTCTTGGCCGGCATGTGCGTGGCCGTCGGCCAGATGACATGGATCGGGGCGGGTTGCTCACGATAGTCAGGCAGCACCGCCTGCAATTGCCCACGCAGCACGTAGTGGGCAATCAACCAACTCGGCAACCAGGCCAGGCCCACACCCGCGATGGCGGCATCGGCCACGGCCTGCAGGTCATCCATCATCAGCGGTGAAGCCACTCGATTGCGGTGCGGGGTGTTGCTGCGGTAGGCGATGCCGCGATGGCCGGCAAGGTCTTCGATGCATGCAATCGGCCCGACGCGCTGCAAGTACGTCGGTGAAGCCGCCAGCCCCACCGACTGCTCGCCCAGGCGCCGTGCGCTGAGGCGGTCAGTATCGGGTAACGGACCGATCCGCACGGCGATATCGAAGCCCTCCTGGGCCAGGTCCACCAACCGGTCGGCGAAGCTGATCTCGATCTCCAACTGCGGATAACGCGCCATCAAGCCCCACAGCGCGGGCGCCGCATAGTGGTGCCCGAAAGCCAGCGGCAGGCTTGCCCGCAAACGCCCGCGAGGCAGTTGTCGGCCGCTTTCCAGTACCGACTCGGCGGCCTCCAGCTCAGCCAGCGCGCGCAAACAATGTTCGTAGTAAGCCTGGCCGTCCTCGGTCAACCGCTGGCGCCGGGTAGAACGTTGCAACAGGCAGGTGCCCAAGCGCGCCTCGAGTCGCGCAAGGCCCTTGCCCACGGCGGAGCGCGTCAGGTTCAGCCGTTCGGCGGCTTCGGTCAGGTTGCCGCTCTCGACGATCTGCAGAAAGAGTTCGACACCGTCAAAACGTGGCGTGGTCATGGTGCGGTTTGTCGCCCTTGATTCCCTTATGAGTGGAAAACTTATCACGAATCAGGAACTCGATTCCCCTGAAAATAGCCCGATACCCTATCGACAGGAGAGTCCCATGCCACCCGCCGTCACGTTATCGGTCGCCAATACCCGGCGCACGGCCAGAAACGGTCTTGCGCTGACCGCCGTGTGCCTTGTCGCCCTGATGTTCGGCCTGGAAATTTCCAGCGTGCCGGTCATCCTGCCGACCCTGGAAAACCAATTGGGCACTGGATTCCAAGACGCCCAATGGATCATGAACGCCTACACCCTGGCTTGCACCAGCGTACTGATGGCTGCCGGCACACTGGCCGATCGCTTTGGCCGCCGACGCATGCTGGTGCTGTGTCTGTGGGTGTTCGGGTTGGCCTCCCTGGCCTGTGGGCTGGCGAACAATGCCACCACACTGATCGCGGCGCGTTTCGTCCAAGGCATCGGCGCCGGGGCGATGATGATCTGCCAGTTCGCGATTCTGTCGCACCTGTTCCGCGAACCGGCGGCACGGGCGCGGGCGTTCGCGATATGGGGCGTGATTGCTGGAGTGGGCCTGGGCTTTGGGCCCATCGTGGGGGCGTTGATCCTGGCGGTCGCAGACTGGCGCTGGGTGTTCCTCGTACATGTACCGCTGACCCTGTTCACACTGGTGCTGCTGCGGATCAGTGTGCAGGAATCGCGGGATCCCGCTGCACATCGCCTCGATATCGCAGGCATGCTAACCCTGACGCTGTCGGTGTTTGCGCTGGTCTATTTCATCACCCAGGGTACTGAAAACGGCTTTGGCACACCGCCCATGCTCGGCTGGGCGGGCTTGGCGGTAGCCGGGCTGCTGCTGTTCATTGTTGTCGAGCGGCGTAGCCCTCACCCAATGTTCGATTTCTCGGTGTTCCGCATCCAGCGTTTCAACGGCGCACTGATGGGTTCGATCGGCATGAACTTCAGTTTTTGGCCGTTCATGATCTACTTGCCCTTGTACTTCCAGGCTGGGCTTGGTTACGACACCGTGACCACGGGCGGCGCCTTGCTCGCCTACACCTTGCCCACTTTGCTAATACCTCCCGTGGCCGAGCGCCTGGCCCTGCGTTACGGTGCCGAGCGCGTCATCCCGTGTGGACTGGGCTTGATGGGCGCAGGCTTCCTGAGCATGGCCGCCGCCAATGCGGTGGCGCAACCGAGCATCGTGCTGGTGCTGATCAGTTGCATCATTGCAGGGGTGGGATTGGCGCTGACCAACTCCCCCACCACCAATACCACCACCGGTGCAGTCTCGGCCGACCGTGCGGGCATGGCGTCAGGCATCGACCTCAGCGCACGATTGATTACCCTCGCACTCAACATCGCGTTGATGGGGTTGGTGCTGCTGTTGGGGATCAGCCATCAGTTGGCAGCTGTACTGCCCGACAGCTCTGTGCTGGAGTGGCCGGCCATCAGCCAGAACATCGCGGCGGGCAAGCTGGGAGCATCAGTGGGTCCGGCATTCACCGATGCCCAGGCAGCCCTGCGACATGGCATCGGTTGGGCCATGCTTTACGCGGGCCTGGGTGCAGGTGGGTTGGCGTGGTTGAGCAGGTATTTCTTCCGACGCAGCCAGTAAACGAAAACGGGCCTGCAAATGCAGGCCCGTTTTTAGTGGAGCGTGAGAAAACTATCAGCCGTTGAACACGGCGCGTTCTTTTTCCAGAAACTCCTGCTCAAGCTCATCTTCGTTGACTTTGGTGGTCGGCTGACTCTTCCCGGCAGCGCGTGGCTTGCCTTGCAGTCTGCCGAACAGATGTTCCAACGCATGGTCCAGCTTGGTCGCCGCACCGTCGATCGCCTGTTCCAGGGTATCGGCCTTGTGCAGTACCGACACTGGCTGATGGCCTTTTGGCCGCGCTTCCAGGCGGCAACTTAAATCGTGGGGACCGGGCTTGTCGCCGTTCTCATCCCGCAGGTAGACCTCCACTCGGGTCAGGTCTTCCTCGTAACGTTCGAGCGTGCTCTCAATGGTAGTACGTACCCACTCCTCCAGTCGGATGCTGCTTTCAATATGGTTATCGCTATTGACTTGGATTTGCATAGTTCTTCCCTTATTTCAGCTAGCTCGCGAGAGGTCACAACTGCAACACCGGGTCGGTGAAACCATGACCTCTTGACTACACAATTGAGCAGTCAGCAGAACAATTCAACCCCTTTGCAAAGATAAATCCCACATTACAAATTAAGTCTGACTACGAGCAAAAACGCTGTTAGGGTGGGGAGTTAGTTACATGTTCTTACGCCCAGCCAACCTCACAATTGCCCCTCTCCCAACGGGTGCAATCCGCGGAAAATCCCCGCCTCTTCAACCAGCCAATCATGCACCGCGCGCACGCCCGGATGGCTCAGTGCGCCTGGCGCATACAGCAACACGTAACGTTTGTGGTTAGGCACCGCCAGGCCGAAGGGCACGATCAAGGTGCCACGCTCCAGCTCATCGTTGAGCAAGGTGCGCCGCGCAATGGCCACGCCCATGCCGGCGATCGCGGCTTCGATAGTCAGGTGATTGCGGTTAAAGGTATGGCCACGGCGCACGTCGGCATGGTGATAGCCGATAGCATTCAGGTAAAACTCCCACTCGGCGTACTCATAACTCCCACGCCAGGCAGTGATGTCATGCAGCAGTGGGAAATGCACCAAGTCGGCGGGGCCATGCAGTGGTGGCCGGCCGCGCAGCAGGCTCGGAGCGCAGACCGGAAAGATTTGTTCGTCCAACAGGGCTGTGGATAACAAGCCAGGGTAGCTGCCGTCGTTCAAGTCGATGGCCAGGTCGAAGTCGCCCTCATGCAAGGCGATGCTGCTGTCCTCGGCGACCATACGCAATTGGATATCCGGAAAGCGCTGCTGCAAACGCGGTAACCGAGGGGTCAGCCACTTGCCGAGAAACGAGGGGATCGAGCGCAGGCGCAGGGTGCCGCTGATCATTCCCGCGTCCAGGCGCTGCAACTCCGCGGCGATGCTGCCATAGGCCTCGCCCACCGTTGTCGCCAATCGCTGTCCCTCTGCACTCAGCTCCACCCCCCGCGCGCGCCGATGAAACAAGCGGAATCCCAAGCGCTCCTCCAACTGGCGGATCTGCTGGCTTACCGCGCCCGGCGTGATGTGCAGTTCCTCGGCGCAGCGGGTGAACGACAAATGCCGCGCAGCACAGGAAAAAACGTGCAGCCAGACATACGTCTGGCCATGAATGGGCCGGGTCATAGTGTTTAGTCCTGCTAAAGGGTGTCTTAGGATAATTCGTTGGTCAGTGCCGATCCAGAGGCTCAGTATCGCGCCAATTCCGCTCGCTCTACAAAACATGGCAGCGATTTCTACTCCATTGCTTGTAAGGCTTTAGCATGGCTATCAGTGTTTTCGATCTATTCAAAGTGGGCATCGGCCCTTCCAGCTCCCACACCGTCGGTCCGATGCGGGCGGCGGCGACCTTTGCCCAGGTCCTGATCGACCAACACCTGCTGAGCGACACTCGCCGTGTAGAAGTGCGCCTGTACGGTTCGCTGTCCGCCACCGGCGTCGGCCATGCCACCGACCGCGCCTGCGTGATGGGCCTGATGGGCGAATGGCCGGACCGGGTCGACCCCACCTCGATCAACGCACGCATCCAGCAACTGCGCGAATCCGGCCGACTGCTTCTCGCAGGTCAGCAGGACATTGCCTTCAACTGGAAGCACGATCTCCTACTGCTGGACGAAAGCCTGCCCTACCACCCGAACGCCATGTCCCTGCACGCCTACGGCGAAAACGGCCTGCTGAGCGAGCAAACCTATTACTCCATAGGCGGCGGTTTCATCATCGAAGCGGCGGAAGCGGCCTCGGGCATTGCGCCGACCAGCGATGTGGAATTGCCCTACGACTTTTCCAGCGCCGTAGAACTACTGGCCTTGTGCAACAAGCACGGCCTGCGGGTTTCCGAGCTGATGATGGCCAACGAACGCGCGTGGCGCAGCGACGCCGACATCCGCAGTGGCCTGTTGCACATCTGGTCGGTGATGCGCGAATGCGTGGAGCAGGGCCTGCGCGATGAAGGCATCTTGCCAGGCGGCCTGGACGTGCCCCGTCGCGCGGCGAAATTGCACCGCAGCCTGCTGGAAATCGGCAAGCCGAATGTCATCACGTCGACCCTGTCGGCCATGGAGTGGGTCAACCTGTTCGCCCTCGCCGTCAACGAAGAAAACGCGGCCGGTGGGCGCATGGTCACCGCACCGACCAACGGCGCGGCAGGAATCATCCCGGCGGTGCTGCATTACTACATGAAGTTCAACGCCGACGCGTCTGACGACGATGTGGTCAATTTCTTCCTGGCCGCCGCCGCCGTCGGCATCCTCTGCAAGAAAAACGCCTCGATCTCCGGCGCCGAAGTCGGCTGCCAGGGCGAGGTCGGTTCGGCGTGCGCCATGGCCGCTGCGGGCCTGGCCGATATCCTTGGCGCCACCCCCGAGCAACTGGAAAACGCCGCCGAAATCGGCCTGGAACACAACCTCGGCCTCACCTGCGACCCGGTCGGCGGCCTGGTGCAAGTGCCGTGCATCGAGCGCAATGCCATCGCAGCGGTCAAGGCGATCAACGCGACGCAAATGGCCCTGCGCGGTGACGGCAAACATTTCATTTCTCTCGACCGGGTGATCCGCACCATGCGTGATACCGGCGCCGATATGCATGACAAATACAAAGAAACTTCACGGGGCGGCCTGGCGGTCAGCTGGGTGGAGTGCTGATCGGAGCACTTCTACCCGCCCCCTACGTGAGCCCGCGCAAAAATAATAACGAGGCAATACCGATGACCGATGTACCTACACCTGCTGCTGAAAATCCTGCTGCTACAGCAACAACCGTGACCACCGGCTGGACCAAACACGACACCACCTGGATGCTGGGCCTCTACGGCACCGCCATCGGCGCCGGCACGTTGTTCCTGCCGATCAATGCCGGCGTCGGCGGCTTCTGGCCGTTGATCGTACTGGCCCTGCTGGCCTTCCCGATGACCTTCTTCGCCCACCGTGGGCTAACGCGCTTTGTGCTGTCAGGCAGATCCGGCGACATCACCGAAGTGGTCGAAGAGCACTTTGGCGTCGGTGCGGGCAAGCTGATCACCCTGCTGTATTTCTTCGCCATCTTCCCGATCCTGCTGGTGTACAGCGTGGCGCTGACCAACACCCTGGGCAGTTTCATGGAACACCAACTGCACATGACCCCACCGCCTCGGGCGATTCTGTCGCTGGTGCTGATTCTTGGCCTGATGGCCATCGTGCGCTGCGGCCAGGGCGTGATCGTCAAGGCCATGAGCGTGCTGGTGTATCCATTCGTCGCGGCACTGCTGTTGCTGGCCGTCAGCCTGATCCCCAACTGGAACGGCGCGTTCTTCGCCTCCGCCGGTGATGGCATGCCCATGCCGCTGTTCCTCAAAACCCTATGGCTGGCGATTCCGGTGATGGTGTTTTCCTTCAACCACTCGCCGATCATCTCCGCCTTCGCCGTCGACCAGAAACGCGTGTACGGCGCACAGGCCGAGCGCAAAAGCAGCGGCATCCTGGCCACCGCCCACGGCATGATGGTGCTGACCGTGATGTTCTTCTGCTTCAGCTGCGTACTGGCACTGTCGCCAGCTGACCTGGCAGCGGCCAAGGCGCAGAACATCTCGATCCTGTCCTACCTGGCCAACCACTTCCAGACCCCAGTGATCGCCTACGCCGCGCCGTTGATTGCGCTGGTGGCCATCACCAAATCCTTCCTCGGCCACTACATCGGTGCCAGCGAAGGTTTCCAGGGCCTGATCGTCAAATCACTGCGCGGGCGCAACCGTTCGATGTCGGCCAAATGGCTGGAACGCTGCACGGCGCTGTTCATGGTGCTGACCTGCTGGGCCGTGGCCACCTTCAATCCAAGCATCCTGGGCATGATTGAGACCATGGGCGGGCCGATCATCGCGTGCCTGCTGTTCCTGATGCCGATGTATGCCATTCGTCGCGTGCCATCCTTGCGCCAGTATTCAGGCCAGGTGTCGAATGTATTCGTCGTAGTGATTGGGTTGATTGCGCTGTCTGCGATCGTTTTCTCGGTACTGCCCTGAAATAGATCACCCAACAAAAAGGCGAACCTCGGTTCGCCTTTTTCATGTCCCGCAATAACGGCTCGGCGCCTTATGCGGCACGGCCTTTGCTGTACAGCTGTGGAGGGAAACGGACCTTGTGAAAACCTCAGCGACGGAGTGGCCGATGGTCAGGAGACGCGAACTAATCCCGACACCGGTCGTCAATGACTGCATGTTCTTATCAGGCGGTACGCACCATGGACAATCCTTTTCAGATCATCACCGACACGTTCACCCCTGAATACCGCGTCAACTTGAGCATACAACGGCTGGACGGCAGCATCATGCTGACCCTCTCCAACGAACAAGGCGTAGTGGCCAAGCGCATGATCAGCGCCGAACAGCGCAATGATCCAGAGCGCCTCAAACGCCTGGTGCAAAGTATCCAGTTCGGTATTGCCATCGAGCAGGGCCACAGCGCCATGGAGATCCTGGCGGTGATGACGGATGGCGATCACAAGGTCCTGCAGCGACCGCCCACCCGCGCCCTGCCGTTCAGCGTTGGGCTTTAAAGTTCGCCCTTCTCGGTTTCCAGGCTCGCCTCGCCCTTGCGACGCGGGCCTTCGACCTTAACCGAAGGGAACGCCGAGGAGGCATAACGCACCACCAGAATCGCGAACGCCAACAGCAGAATCCCACCGCACAGGTAGATGATTCCCACGTCCGGCGGGTTGTGGTGCGACACGTTGGAGATCAATAGGCGCGTCAGCGCGGTGATCGCCACGTAGATCAGGAACCGCACCGGCATGTGGTTGGTCTTGAAGTAAATGCCGACCATCGCACCCAGCTCCAAGTAGATGAACAACAGCAAGATGTCATCGATCTTGATGTGCCCGTTCTCCAACATCCCCAGAAACTCCATCACCGCCGCCCAGGCCGTCACCGCACCAATGGCGAACAATGCCAGGTAGTGGAACGACTCGACGAACAGATTCCCCAGGGACTCGGCCAGCCCGTGCACTTGCTGGCGTAGCCTTTCGGCCCAATTGATCTTCACGATGATGCTTCCTTAGGTCGACTCGACCGGATAATGCGGGTTGGACGTGACGGTTGTTCTGCATGCAGAAAAAAGGCCAGGGGCAGGTATGAGATGGTGGCGGGGTGACATGAGGCACTCCAAACCTGTATTTACGGGCTACATTAAAAAACTGCTATCCAAACTCGATGGTTTGGCTTAACCTTTTTACTGTATATAAATACAGCTATCCAGAAGCACCCGAACACAAGGGCTACTCCCCTTCACTACTGCACCCTGATGACGAGGCCAAAAAATGGCTGTTGAAACCCTGTATCGCAGTACCCGCGACTTGGAGACTACATTCGTGGATCGCAAACTTGCCGACGCACACGACCAGATGCTTGAACTGGCAGAGTCTCTGATGGATGTCCTGTTGAAAAACGTGGAAGGCTTGACTGAAAAGCAGGCAGAAGACGCCGGTATTTTCATGGCCAAGAACCGCGCCGCCTTTGCAGCAGCGTTCAAGAACAACGCCAGCGCCCTGGCCGAGATCGGGCAGCCAGAGGCAGAGTAAGGAGGCCGGCCCGCCTCCGTTGATTCAGGGTGAACCAACAGGTTCAGGCAGACCGGCAACTCATCGTTTTACCGAAAGCTATTTACACCTTACGCCTGCCACAGGGTTTTGCCGAAGAAGGTCAACGTGCGGTCCCACGCCAGTTGCGACCATGCGGCGTCGTATTGCGTGTCGGGGATACGGCCGTTGCCGGTCGCTGTTTCGTTGGCAAAGGCATGGCGCGCCAGGTAACGGTAGAAGGTAGCGTCCACACCTGCCGCGTGCAGCGTTGACTCCAGCTCCGCGACAGTGTCGATATTGAAAAAAGCATCCTGTGTGCCCCAATGGCCAATCAGCGGTGCTTTGATTTTTGCCGCATCCAGATATTCAAGCGGTGGGAAGCCATACCAGACCACACCCGCAGCCAGCTCCGGAATTGCATTGAGCGCCAACAGCGTCAACGCCCCGCCCATGCAGTAGCCGGTCACGCCCACTTTTTGCGAGTCGGCCTGCAGGTAGCGCACCGCGCCCTTGATGTCCTGGGATACCGCATCGCCAAAATCCAGGCTGTCCATCAGGTGATGGGCTTCTTCCTCTTCCACGGTCGAGGCGCCGCGATAAAGGTCCGGCACCAGCACCCGGTAACCGCACTCGGCCAGGCGGATGGCCACGCCCTTGATCTGCTCGTTCAGCCCCCACCACTCTTGAATCAATACGATGGCCGGCGCCCCTTCCAGCACAGCCGGGCTGGCCAGGTAGCCATTGACCTCGGCGCCGTCCGGACGCTTGAACGTTACGGAATGCGCTGTTGCTTGATTGGACATGAATATTCTCCGCAGCAAGTATGAAAACGATAGCTGAGCAAGCACCTCAAAGCGCCAGCCCACAGAACCCTATCAGGATTTTTGCAGTTACAAACCCTCCTCTCCCATCGTTATGTACCACTGTGTATTAGCGCACCCGCGCGACATATTCGGGATACAAAACACCGGTCTACTGGGCCTGCCTGAACCTTCCCTGATCAATACGCCGTGACCGAAGGTTCAATCACATAGGACCCGGAGAATAAAAATGCACCACTCAGCACCGGTTGATCGCCTGATCGTCAACACCTACACCAATGGCCTCATCGGCCCCAGCCAGAAGATGCTCGGCCCGCTCGCCGATGGCGGCACGCTTATCACCGGTACTCCGCCGGGGTGTTGGGGCCCAATGATCACGCCCGCATTTGAGGGTGGCCATGAGGTGACTCAACCCGTATTCATCGCCGGCGCAGAGGTCGGTGACGCCGTGGCCCTGAAGATTAAACGCATGCGCGTGACGTCTCTGGCCACTTCGTCCGGTGTCATGCGTTTTGTTGAGGGGCGTTATCATGGCGATCCCTTTGTCGCCAAGTTCTGTTCCAACTGTGGGCAGGAGCATCCCGCCAGCCATGTCGACGGCATCGGCGCCGACGCCATTCGTTGCAACGCCTGCGGGGCGGAGGTCAGCGCATTTCGTTTCAGCCATGGCTACGTCATCGTGTTCGATGCCGAGCACCAGCTGAGCCTGACCGTGAACCAGTTGGTAGCCGACCGCCTCGCCGGCCAGGCACCGGATATGGCGGCGTTGCCGGAGATGTCCGCCCAGCATTCGATTCTATCCCTGGCCCGCGCCGATATCCCCGGCCTTGCCGCGCACATGCGGCCGTTCCTGGGCAATATTGGCACCACGCCTTCACGGGATCTGCCGGACTCCCACAACTGTGCCGACTTCGGTCAGTACCTAGTCGGCGCGCCCCATCGCTACGGCATGACCCATGACCAACTGCATGCCGCGAAAACCGACGGGCATATGGACACTAACTCGGTACGTGAAGGTTGCGTGCTGATTTGCCCGGTGAGAGTCCCCGGCGCCGGGGTTTACATGGGCGATATGCACGCCCAGCAAGGCAACGGCGAAATTGCCGGGCATGCCACCGATGTATCGGGTGAAACCGAACTGACCGCCCATGTGATCAAGGGGTTGTCACTCGACGGCCCGATCCTGCTGCAAAACCTTGATGACCTGCCGCCCATGGCTCGTCCGATGACTGCCGAGCAACGGTTGCATGTCAAGGCATTGGGCGAGCGCTGGGGGCAGTTCGAGATAGAAGACAACGGACCCATTACTTTTATCGGCAGTGGCGCCGACCTCAACTTAGCGACGGAAAACGGCCTGGAGCGCGCAGCGGCCGTCACGGGCCTGTCGATGGATGAGGTGCGCAACCGCGCAACGCTTAACGGCTCGATTGAAATCAGTCGGCTGCCGGGGACCGTCCGCGTCACGCTCCTGTGTCCGATGCACATTCTGGACCGCATGGGGGTCGGCTCACTGGTGCGTGAGAAGTATCAACTCTGATCGGTGTATCAGCGGTACAGCAAACGCTCGGCCAGCTCATCCGCCACCCGTGCGGGTGAGCGTTTTTCCGCCTGGGCGTGAGCGAAGATCTCGGTGAGGCGCGTGCCAATGTTGGACAGGTGCGCGGTAATCGTTGGCAGTTCCGCTCCGCCGTGCTTCAGCGCGACGTAGATCAGGCCACCGGAGTTGATCACGTAGTCGGGGGCGTAGAGGATGCCGCGTGCCTCCAATTGATCCGCGTTGTCCAGATGAGTCAATTGCGCACTGGCAGAACCGGCCACAGCGGCGCAACGCAATTGGCCGACGCTCTGGCGGTTGAACACGGCGCCGAGGCCACAAGGCGCAAGGATGTCGCACGGCGTGCTCAGTAACGCGTCGTTGGCGATGGGGTGCGCCCCCAACTGCTCCATGGCCAGTTGCACCTTGCCGTGGTCGATGTCGCTTACCAGCAGTTCGGCTCCGGCGGCATGCAGTTGTTCGGCCAAGGCGTAGCCCACATTTCCCAGCCCTTGGATGGCCACGCGCAGGCCTTCGAGGTTGTCGCTGCCCAGGCGCGCCATGGCGGTGGTACGGATGCCGGCGAACACGCCCATGGCGGCATGGGGCGATGGGTCGCCTGCGGCGGTGGTGCTGGTGACATAGCGGGTATGCTGGGCGATGCAATCCATGTCCGCCACTGAAGTACCACTGTCGACGGCGGTGATGTAACGGCCGTCGAGTTGCTCAACGCATCGACCAAAGGCTTCAAATAATGCGGCACGGCTTTCTACGTGGCCGGGACGCAGGATCACGGCGGTGCCCCCGCCCACCGGCAAACCGGCCAAGGCCGCCTTGTAGCTCATGCCTTGGGCCAGGCGCGCGGCATCGGCCACGGCACTTTCGTCGTCGGGGTAGGAAAGATAGCGACAGCCACCGAGGGCAGGCCCCAGGCGGCTGTTATGGATGGCGATGACCGCCTTCAGCCCGGTGGCCGGGTCGACGCTCAAGTGCAGCGATTCAAGGCGGGTGCTGTGCATGAGAGCAAACATCGTCAAGCTCCCGAATCACTTCTGGTAGTGGGCCAAGTATAGGCTTGCGGCAGAAAAGTGCCGGACCAGGCTGGAATAAGCCGTCCGATTTCACAGGTCTTGCGACATAAGCACGCAGGATATTTCCCAAGCCACTGGACGAAAATTCCCAGCAAGGCTAAAACGGGGGCATCTGCCGGAGAATGCAATGAATCCCCGCAAAGCTTTTTTCGCCTGCCTGGAACGCTCCCCACCCGCGCTGTTTGAAGCGGCGTTGTGGATTGCTGCCGAGCATGATCCGGCCGTGAAGCCCTTGCAGATCCTGCAGGAACTGACCTTGCTGCAACAACAGGTGAGCCTGGGCATGCCGCTGTTGCCGGCGGATGAACTGGGCCAGCCGCTATTGCGGCGCTTGAATGACCTGGGATTTGCCCAGGATGAATTCACGCCCTTGCGCCCCGCCGCAGCCCTGCTGGACAAGGTCTTGCAGCGCAAACGCGGGCAACCCCTGGCCATGGGGCTGATCGCCCTTGAGCTGGCGCGCCGCCTGGAGATCCCCATGGTCGGCGTGAATTTCCCCGGCCATTTCCTTTTAAGAGTCCCCGGCGCCGATCACCTGCTGGATCCCTGCGGCGGCCGGCGCCTCTACCCGAACGATTGCCGCGACCTGTTGCAGCGCCAATACGGCCCCAACCTCAAGTTACAAGCCGATCACCTCCACACAGCCGACCCGCGTTCGATCCTGCAACGGTTGTCACGCAACTTGAGGCAATTGCACCTTTCCAACGACGCCCCACTCCAAGCCCTGATTGACGCCGAACGCGTGCTGGAACTGGGCAACGCCAGCGCCGCCGATTACCTGGCACGTGCCAGCCTGTATCAGCGCCTGGACTGCCCCAACGCCGAACGCTTCGACCTGGAACACGCGCTGATGCTCAGCGAAGATCCGATCCAACGCCTGCGCCTGACCGAACGCCTGGGCCACCTGCCGCCCAACTCAGTGGTGCATTAAGCCTGCGGCGCTTTGAGAATATCCCCAGACAGCGGGCTCTTCGGTCCTTCAGCACCCGGCGAACGCACCTGAATGATCAACAACGCTGCGATCACCGCCGGTATCGCACAGAAAAAGAAAATCTGCTGCACCGGAATATGCATCGCCAGCAACATACTGCCAAACAGCGGCCCCAGGATTGAACCAAAACGCCCCACGCCCAGCGCCCAGCCCGTTCCGGTGGCGCGCACGTGTGCCGGGTAGAAGTTACTGGCGAAGGCATTGAGGGTCAGTTGACCACCGATGATGCAAAACCCGGCCGCGAACACGCAGGCCACCAGGTAACGCGGGTTGTCATGGTTCAGGCCGAGCAGCAGGGTGCACACCGCAGCCGCGGCCAGCACGCCGGACAACAGCCGCACTTTGCTTTTCAAGCGGTCGGCGAACCAGGCCATGCCGATGGCGCCCAAGGTGCCGGCGAACAGGAACATCGAAGTCACCAGATTGGCTTCTTTCAACGCCAAGCCACTTTCCAACAGCAGCGACGGCAACCAACTGATCATGAAATACAGCAGGATCAAGCTGACAAAAAAGGTCGCCCAGATCAGCAGCGTCGGGCGCGCGTAGCCGTTGCGAAACAGCTCCACCACCGTCAGTTTGCTGCCCTGCTCCTGCGGTTTTTTGGCCTCGGTCGCTGCCGGTGGTTGCCAGCCCGGCAGCATGCGTGACGTAACGCTCTGCAGCCGAGCATAGGGCGGCGCATCACGCAGCAAACGCGGCAAGGATTCCGGCAACAGCCACACCAGAAACGGGAACAACAGCAACGGCGTCACGCCACCCGCCAGGAACACCGCCTGCCACCCGAAGCCTTCAATGAAACCCGCCGCCACAAACCCGCCGGCCGCGCCGCCGAACGAGAAGCCACACGCCGCCAACGTCACCATCAACGTGCGCAGGCGCGGCGGCGAGTATTCCGACATCAAAGCCATCGCGCTGGGCATCGCGCCGCCCATGCCGATGCCGCAGATAAACCGCGCGGCCATCAGCGTGTTCAGCGAATTGGCAAATACCATCAGCACCGTAAGCGTGGCGTAGATCAGTACGCAGCCAAGCAGGATGCGCCGCACGCCGAACCGATCCGCCAGCGGCGTGACCAGCAACGACCCCAAGGTCAGCCCCAGCAGGTTGGCGCTGAACACCGGGCCGAATGCAGCCTTCTCCAACCCCCAATCCTGGGCCAGCGCCGGCACCACGTAACCCAGCACCTGGGCATCGTAGCCGTCGGTCACCAGCAGCAGCGCCAGCAACAAGAGAATCAACCACTGATAACGCGACACCGGACGGGCGTCGAGTGCCGCGCGAAAGCTGGCAATCTGATTGTGCATCGCAAGGTACCTTTGATTTTATTTTTATGGTCTAGCGCAACTGTGTAGGCGCCGGCTTGCCGGCGATGGCGGTGAATCAGGCAATGATTGATCGACTGAAATAACGCTATCGCCGGCAAGCCGGCTCCTACAGGGGTCAGGGGGTGTCAGGTTGATTGGCGGGGTGGGCCTTGATAAAGGCAGGATGCTGCGCCGCCAACGCCGCCACCCGCCCAATGCGTGGATACGCCGCCAGCGGCACCTTGAAGCGCTCGGCCGCATACAGTTGCGGAATCAGGAAGGTGTCGGCCAACCCCGGCTGCTCGCCGAAGCAAAACCCTTGGTCGCCGATCAACTGCTCCACCGCGCCCAAGCCCTGGCTGATCCAGTGACCGATCCACTCCAGCAGTTGAGTCTCGTCATGCCCCCATTGGCGCAGCAAGTTCTGGGTGCTGGAGTTATGCAGCGGATGGATATCGCAGCCAATGATCGAGGCTACCGCGCGCTCATGGGCGCGGGTCGCCAGGTCTTTGGAGAGCAGCGGCACCTGTGGATAACGTTCATCCAGGTATTCGATGATCGCCGGCGACTGAATCAACAGTTCGCCCTCCTCGGTACGCAAGGCCGGGACGCGACCTTGCGGGTTGATCGCCAGGTACTCAGGCTGGCGGTGGGCGCCGCCCGCCGGGACCAGCAGGTTGACCGGCACCGCGGTGAAATCCAGGCCCTTGAGGGCCAAGGCAATACGCACCCGGTACGACGAAGTGGAACGGTAATAGGTGTAGAGTTCCATCGCCCTGCCCTCCTAGCGCGCCGCGATCACGGTGCCGCGGCATTCGCCGAAACCGATGGAGGCAAAGCCTTCACGGTTGCAACGCGCACGCAGGATGATTTCGTCGCCGTCTTCAAGGAACTTACGCACTTCGCCGGACGGCAATTCAACGGCTTTTTTGCCGCCTTCAGTCATTTCCAGCAGGCTGCCGAATTGACCGGTTTGCGGACCGGACAACGTCCCCGAACCAAACAGATCGCCTGCCTGCAATTGGCAACCGTTGACACTGTGGTGCGCCACCAATTGCGCAACCGTCCAGTACATATGCAGGCTGTTGCTCAAGGCCAGGCGATGGGCCGGCAGGTTCTGCTCGCGCATAGTGGCGGTGGTGAGCAGCACTTCCAGCTCGATGTCCAGGGCACCTGCGGCCTGGTCACGTTTATCCAACAGATACGACAGCGGTTGCGGGTCGCCCTCAGGGCGCGCCGGTTGCGCTTTGCGGAACGGTTCCAGGGCTTCGGCCGTCACCACCCAAGGCGAGATGGTGGTGATGAAGCTTTTCGACAGGAACGGCCCCAACGGCTGGTATTCCCAGGCCTGGATATCCCGTGCCGACCAGTCATTGAGCAGGCAGAAACCGGCGATGTGATCGGCCGCGTCACCAATGGCAATCGAATCGCCCATCTCGTTGCCCTGGCCGATCCAGATGCCCAGCTCCAGTTCATAGTCCAAGCGTGCGCACGGACCGAAAGTAGGTTCGGTCTGCCCGGCCGGCAGGGTCTGGCCTTTGGGGCGGCGCACGTCGGTGCCTGAGGTACGAATGGTCGAAGCACGGCCATGGTAGCCAATCGGCACGTACTTGTAGTTGGGCAGCAGTGGATTGTCGGGACGAAACAGTTTGCCGACGTTTTGCGCGTGCTCGATGCCGACGTAGAAGTCGGTGTAGTCATTGATCCGCGCCGGTACGTGCATCTGGCAATCGGCGGCGCGGTGCAGCACCTGCGCTTCACGGGTGTGCAGCTTGCTGCCTTCGGCCAGCAGTTCCAACAGGCGCTCGCGCAAGGCCACGCGCGGGCCGCGGCCCAGTTCAAAAAAGGCGTTCAGTTGGCCTCCGGCGGTCGCTTCGACGGCGCGACGGGCTTCACCGTCGAATTCATCGATGGCGGCGTGCAGATCCAGGATCGAGTCGCCAATCGCCACGCCAGCGCGTGGTGCCGAGCCGTTGATGCTGAACACGCCCAACGGCAGGTTTTGCAGAGGAAAATCGGTGTGACCATTGGCGGAGGCCACCCAGCTGCGGGTAAGTGTGGGCTGAGTCATGGGTTATCTCCGGTTCGGGTTGAAGGTGGCGGGCAGCGAGGCCCAGCACGCGTCATAAGTGGTTTGCAGTTGCGGGCAGTCCAGGGCGAACTGGGTGGGACGCAGCACTTGGCTGGTCTCGAACATGAAGGCCATGGTGTTGTCGATCTTGTGCGGCGCCAGCTCTACGTTGATGGCCTTGGTACAGGTCTCGCCGTCCGGGCCGTGGGCACTCATGCAGCTGTGCAGCGACGCGCCGCCGGGCAGGAAGCCTTCGGCCTTGGCGTCGTAGGCGCCCTGGATCAGGCCCATGTATTCGTTCATCAGGTTGCGGTGGAACCACGGCGGACGGAAGGTGTTCTCGGCCACCATCCAACGCGGTGGGAAGATCACGAAGTCGAGGTTGGCCAGGCCGTGGGTGCTGGTGGGCGAGGTCAGGACAGTGAAGATCGACGGGTCCGGATGATCGAAGCTCACGGTGCCAAGGGTGTTGAAGCGGCGCAGGTCGTATTTGTACGGCACGTTGTTGCCGTGCCAGGCGACCACGTTCAGGGGTGAATGGTCCAACTCGCAGGCCCAGAGTTCGCCGAGGAATTTCTGTACCAGCGTTGTCGGTTTCTTCTGATCTTCGTAGTGGGCGACTGGCGTCAGGAAGTCGCGCGGATTGGCCAGGCCATTGCTGCCAATAGGGCCCAGGTCTGGCAGGCGCAACGGGGCGCCGTGGTTCTCGGCGACATAACCACGCGCCTGAGCATCCAGCAGCTCGACGCGGAATTTAAGGCCGCGCGGCAGCACGACGATCTCCAGCGGCTCCACCTCCAGCACGCCCAATTCGGTGGCGATGCGCAGGCGACCTTGTTCGGGGACGATCAACAGTTCGCCATCGGCGTTGAAGAACACACGCTCCATGGAACGGTTGGCGCGATAGGAGTAGATGCTGATGCCTGAGGGCTTTTGCGCCGCCGAATTGGCGACCATGCCTACAAGCCCATCAATGAAATCCGTCGGTTCGCTCGGCAAATCCAACGGATTCCAGCGCAAGCGATTGGGCGTCACCGCCCCCAATGGCCCACCGGCCAATTGCCGCTCCAATTTGATGAAAGCAGGGTGATTGGCCGACGGCTGAATGCGGTACAGCCAGGTGCGCCGGGCTTCACTGCGCACCATGGTAAACGCGGTGCCGGAGAACAGTTCGGTGTACAGCCCGTAGGGCGCTTTTTGCGGGGAGTTCTGGCCGACCGGCAGTGCGCCGGGCAAGGCTTCGCTGGCGAATTCGTTGCCGAAGCCCGACAGGTATTCGAGGTTCATGGATCGTCCTCTGTAGGTCAGTTATTTTTATCGTAATCCAGTTACGCATAACGTAATTTGATCACTATCGACCGTCAAGCTATAAAGACGCCCATTCATCTCTTGGATTCTCGCCCTTCCATGGAAAAGCCCCGCGACACCGGTAAACAGAAAGTCCGCTCGGCCGAAGTGGGCACCGATATCCTCAAGGCGCTGGCCGAGCTGTCCCCGGCCACTTCGCTGTCACGCCTGGCCGAACACGTGCAGATGCCGGCGAGCAAGGTGCACCGCTACCTGCAGGCGCTGATCGCATCGGGTTTCGCTGAACAGAACACCGCCACCAACCATTACGGGCTGGGCCGCGAAGCCTTGCGCGTGGGCTTGGCGGCGCTGGGCAGCATGGATGTTTTGAAAGTGGGCGCGATGCCCCTGGCGGAGCTGCGCGATGAGTTGAATGAAACCTGCTTCCTCGCGGTATGGGGCAACCAGGGCGCGACCGTGGTGCAGATCGAACCCGCCGTGCGCGCCGTCACGGTGGTGACGCAATTGGGTTCGGTGCTGCCGCTGCTCAGTTCGTCCACCGGGTTGGTGTTCAGCGCCTTTCTACCGTCGCGGGAAACCGTGGAGCTGCGTGAACGCGAAATCCAGGCTGGCATCGCCCATGCCCTGGCAGATGACCAGGCCTACGCCACCGCGTGCGAACAAATCCGCAACCGTGGCCTGCATTTTGTGCATGGCTTGTTGATGCCCGGCGTCGATGCGTTATCCGCGCCGGTCTTCAACGCCATCGGCCAAGTGGCGGCGGTGATGACCGTGGTCGGTCCCACCTCGTTGTTCCATGCCGACGAAGACGGCCCGGCGGCGCAGCACTTGCTGGCGGCGACCCGGGCCGTGAGCTGGCGCATGGGCTATCAGCCCTGAACTAGTCGTGCCACTGCACCAGGGCCAGCGCCACGCGGTTTTCCAGGGCGCGGATCGGTGCGGTGGTGCTCAGGTAATTGTTGCTGATCATTGAAAACACCAGGCGCCGGCCCTGGGCGTCGGTGATGTAGCCGCTCAACGACGACACACCGGCCATGGAGCCGGTCTTGGCGTGCAGGTTGTTTTCCGCCGCCGTCCCGCGCAGACGATAACGCAGGCTGCCGCCGCTCATGCGATCGGTGTTTCCAGCGATTGGCAAAGCGTTGTACCAAGCGTCGAACCAAGGCTGTTTGGCCGTCGCCAGCAGCAGGTCGGTGAGGTTCTGCGAGGACACCAGATTGCGCCGCGACAAGCCCGAACCATCGACCTGGCTCAACGTCATCGGGTCCAAACCTTGACGGCGCATGAAATCCGCCACTGCCGCGACACCCGCCTGCGCCGTCCCAGCATTGGACAGCTTGCGCCCCATGGTCTTTAGCAACGCTTCGGACATATTGTTATTCGACAGCTTGAGCAGCGGCGTGATCAGTGCCTGCAAAGGCGCCGATTGGTGCTCGGCCAACACCCTGGCTGTTACCGGGGTTACGCCGCCGATCACACGCCGCCCCAGCACCTGAATGCCCTGCTGCGCCAGCGCCTGTTCAAACAGATTGGCCACCAGTTGCGTCGGTTCCCACACACTCACCCACTGTCGACTTTGCTTGCCGGGCGCCAACGCGCCGGTGAGTTGCAGCAGGTTGGTGCCGTGCTGGCGAGTGATGCCGTAATTGTTGCCGGGGCCGCTGACAGCGCGGTTGTTCAGTTGCACGTAGTCGGTGGACGGGCTCACCACCACACTGACCGGTTGGCCAACCATGGCGGGCGCCTTTGCCGTGACCAGTAGCGTGCCCGCATCAAAATCCGTGTTAGGCGATACGGTCAGCGCGGAAATCTGCGCGCCATAGTAGGTACTTTCGTCGTCCTGGGCCCAGTCCACACCCAGGCGTTCGGCGTCGAAAAAGGTATCGTCAAATACCAAGTCGCCCTGGATCTGGCGCACGCCCTGGCCCGCGAGCTGTGCCGCCAATGTCTGGTAATCAGCGAATTGCGTGGTCGGATCGCCCAGGCCCTTGAGGTACAGATTGCCGGCGAGGCGCTCACCTTGTTGCGTGCCGTTGCTCAGCAGTTGCGTGGAGAAGCGGTATTGCGGCCCCAGTACATCCATCGCCGCTGCGGTGGTGAGCAACTTGAGATTGGAGGCGGGAATCAGGCGGGTTCGCGGGTTGTGTTGATAGAGCGTGCTACCGCTACGGGCATCACGCACCATCAGGGAAACAGTGGCGCCGTTGAGGGCCGGGTCAGCCAGGAGTTGCTCCAGGCTTGCCGGGGTGGAAGTGGGTGAAACACTCGCGCAACCACCCAGCAAAACGCTCAAGCACAGCAGATGTAGCCATCGTCCAAAATGCATCAGTATCGTTTCCACCAAGACATCAGTGGCGGCAACGCTACCATAAACTCCTTAGAACTCCAGGGTGCTGGACACCGACACCTGCCGCGCATCGCCCATGGACACAAACAAGCGGCTGGCCGCCGAGGTGTAGTAGACGCGGTCGAACATGTTCTTCACGTTGAGCTGGAACTTGACCTTTTGCCCATCGATCTTGGTGTCGTAGGTCGCGAAGGCATCCGCCACGGTGTAACCCGGCAAGGTGAAATCGTTGGCCGCATCGCCTGCACGTGCACCGACGTAACGCGCACCGGTGCCCACGCGCAACTGGTCGCCACCAAAGATGTTGCCGAAGTCATAGGCCACCGCCAGCGAACCGGTGTGCTTGGCAACGTTTTGCAGGCGATTGCCTTGCAGGGTCGGATCCTTGTCTTTGACGTCCAGCGCATCGGTGTAGGCGTAGCTGCCGATCAGGCTCACCTTGTCGGTCAACTGGCCGGTGGCGTCCAGTTCCAGGCCACGGGACCGCACCTGGCCGGCGATGCTGTAGACGGTGTTGGCGCCGGAGCCGACGGAGACCAGCACATTGCGCTTGTCGATGTTGAACAGCGCCGCGCTGGCGGTGATGCGTCCCGGAATGTCGAGCTTGGCCCCCAGTTCCCAGGACTTGGATTCCTCGGGCGTCAGGTCGCCGGTCAAGGTGCTGCCATCGGCCAAGGCGGCGATGGTGGAGTTGGGTTTGAACGATTCGGTGTAGCTGCCGTAGAACGACAGTTCATCGGTGTAGCGATACACCAGGCCCGCACGCGGCACCCAGGCCTGGCCGTTGCCGTTGGTGTTGGCCTTGAACGGCACGCCTTTGCCGGCGTATTGGTCATACATCTGATAGCGCGCGCCGGCGACGAAAATCCACTGTTCGTTCAGGTGGATGGCGTCCTGGAAGAACAGCGAATCACTGCGCAGCAGGTCGGTCTGGGCGCTGTCAGCAGGGCTGACGGTAGTGCCCGCGACTTCATTGCCGTACACCGGATTGTTGTAGTTGAAGCTGGTGGCGCGTGAACTCTGACGAATCAGGTCGGCGCGGTAGATTTTGCGGTACTCATCATCCAGGCCGAACACCACATCGTTCTGCAGGCCGAACACATTGACCTTACCTTCCAGGCTCGCGGTGGCGAAACGGTCCGTGGTGATTGCCCCTTGGGTGCCGTCCATCTTGCGGGTCAGGGTGCCATTGGTGTTCACCGCACTGACGCGCACTTGGCTGGCGTCGTAGGTCTCGCGGTTCCAGCTATAGCCGAAGTGAGCTTTCCAATCATCGTTCAAGTCGTGATCGGCTTCAAAACGGTACAGATCGGAACGGCCTTCCATGTTGTTGAAGGGTTCATCCAGACGCCGTGTGGCCGGGATGTCCAGCGGGTGATTGGTCTTGGGGTCGATGGCGGTGCCACGGTCAAACGGTGTGAGAAATTCGCGGTGTTCGTAGGCAAACAGCAATTGGGTGCTGTCGCCATACCAGGCCAGGGACGGTGCGATCAGGCTCTCACGGTGAGTGCCGAAGTTACGCCAATAGTCTTCGTCTTCATGGTCGACGATCAGACGATAGGCCAGGCCGCTGTCGCCAATCGGGCCAGTGGTGTCGAGGCTGCCGCCGCTGCCGTTCTTGCCGTCGCCGAAGGTGGAGCCGCGTACGGTCAGGGCGGTGGACTGCACCAGTTCAGGCTTTTTACTGACGATGTTCACCACGCCACCCGGATCCTGGATGCCGTAGAGCAACGACGACGGGCCCTTCAGCACTTCGACGCGCTCCGCCGTGGCATTCAATGCACGCCCCTGCACGATGGGCATGCCGTCGCGCATGATCGAACCGTTACGGTTGTCGCCAAAGCCGCGCAGCATCACCGCGTCCTGGGTACTGGCCAAGGTGTTCGCCTGGGTGATACCGCTGACGTTGGCAAGGGCATCATCCAGATTGCGCGGGGTCTGGTCGCGCAGTACCTGGGCGGGCACCACGTTGACGGTCTGCGGGGTTTCCAGCAGCAGCGCGTGGGAGCGCATCACCGAACTGGTGGGCGGCGGCTGGTAGCTGGTGCTGTCCTGGGCCTGGCCGGCACCGCTGATGGTCGTGGCGCCGAGGTTGACCGCGCCTTCCGTCGGCAGCGGTTCAAGGGCCAGGGTGCGGGCATCGATCTGGCGGAAAGTGAAGCCACTGTTGCCCAGCAGGCGTTGCAGGGCCTGGTTTGCACTCATCTGCCCGCTGACTGCCGGGGCGCTGAGGCCGTAGGGCGCTTCGTCGGTGTAGATCACGCTGATGCCGGTGACCCGGCTGAAGTCGCTCAAGGCCTGGGGCAACGGTTTGGCCGCCAGCGCAAAGTTAAACTGGGCGCTCTGCTGCTCCTGCGCCTGCGCCTGCGCCATACTCAGCGGCAGCAACGCCAACCCCGATACCGCCAATACCGAGGCTCCCAGCCACTGTTTAACCCAACCGCCCGCCGTCGACTTCATGCTGTGAGAACCCGTGTAGAAAACGCTGTTAATGCGAATAGATCGCAGTTTCAAGCACTACACGGATGGGCGGTGGATTTACCTCACCTTAATTTGCAAATATTTTTGTTTATTGCGCCTGGATGCGAAAACCCATGCGTGGGAAATGCACATGCACGGTGCCGGCACGTTCGTCGCTGCGGCGCAGGATCAGCTCTTCGCGGCCGGCAAACAGCAGTTCGCCCGCCACCGGGTCGGTGCCGTAGTCGGTGGCGCAAATGGTCACCTGCTGGCCAGCCTTGAAGCCGTTCAAGTCCTCAAAGACTTCTTCAGGCAGAACAGCCGGTGCCGCATTGCGCGATACGTCCAGGGCCTGATCGGCGCTCATCTGGGTGGATGTACCGTGGCCGAAACCCAGCACGCGATCCAGCCAAGCGGCGACGGCAGGATAGGCATCCACCAACGGCGACGTCACGGAAGAGCCTTTGAGGAACCACAGTGGGTGGGCCAGGGCAAAGTCGGCAATCGACGGCTCGCCGAACAGGAAATCCCCGGCCGGGTGCTGCAATTGCTGATTGATGCGATGGATGATCGTCGGCCATTGGTGCTTGGCCTGCTCCAATTGCACGCGGGTTGCGGTGCCGCCGCTGAACAACTTGCTGCGGTCAGCCACCAGCACCTGGATCATTTCCGGCGGCACCTTGGCAAATTTGACCGCCAGGGATTCCGGCTGGAACACCAGCGCCACGGCATGGGAAAACACCACCGAGTCGGCCCAGGCGGCGAAGGCTTGGGTGACCAACTCCTGGCCTTGAGGAAACAGCGCCGGAGCGGACTTTTCCTGCTCCAGGCGTCGGGCAATCAAGGCGGTGTCACAGTAGATATCCGCGCCGACTTGCAACACCGGCGTTTTGCGATAGCCGCCGGTCAGGGCGGTGAGGTCCGGCTTGGGCATCACCGGCGAGATATGCACCGAGCGCCAGGACAAACCCTTGAAACCCAGCATCAGGCGGGCTTTTTCAGCGAAGGGGGACTGCGGGTAGTGGTGGAGGATCAACTCAGACATGCCAGGCTCCGCTCTAGAAGTGAGCCGCTAGATTAGCCTGCAACACGCCGTTTGGGGACGATGGGAACCCATCAGTCAAATCAATGAACCGCTGGCCGCCAGGCACTCCTTGGCACTCTTTTTCAACTTTTTGATCAACCGCTCCTGACGCAACGCCTCACCCTTGCTCGCGCATTGCTCGGTGTACACCAGCGCCACGGCCGGGCTGGACAGGAAAAACCGCGCGCCCTTGCCGCTCTGGTGAGAAGCAAAGCGGCGCACCGGGTCATTGCTGATACCGCAGTACAGCGAGCCATTGGCAGCGCGTACAAGGTAGACGAACCAGGGTTTGGGTTCAGAAGGATCAGTCACAGGTCGATTCGGCTAATACAGAAGAGCGCCAAGCTTATCAACGACTGGCCTGAAATGCCTTCAAACCACGCAACGCCTGGGCACGCACGGCGTTTTTCACCAGCGGCGTCCAACCCAACAGCAAGCCCTTGGTGCCCAGCGCCTGCCGCGACCAACGCCACAGATCGAAGCTGTCGTGGTGCTCGCAGATCTTGCCGTCGCGAAACACAAAGCGCGCCTGGATATCGTTGACCACCGTGTTGCCGGTAGCACTGAACAAGTACGTCGCCACCCAATGGGCACTGCCACTGCGCTCATCGCTGCGCACGTTGTCGAAGGTCAGGGAAAAGTCTTTGGCCCGCGTGGTCAGCATGCGCCACATGTCCCCGGCATCACGGCCGTGCAGTTCGCCAAACGCAGGGTCACTGAACACCACATCGTCGGTGTAGCAGGCGGCCATGGCCTCGGCGTCCAGGCGCTGGAAGGCGCTGTAGAACTCAGTGATCAGGGCGTTATGGGCATCACTCATGGGCAGGCTCCGCGGGTGTCGAAAAGAGTAGGCGCACGATAAGCTGCCCGCGCCGCCAAGGCTACCGACATTCGCCACGCAAATAAGCGAGCTTACGGCACCATGCCACTACTGCGTGCGTAGGCGAACAAATCCACATCGGTGGAAATGCACAGCCGGCTCATCGCGGTGCTTTTCTGCTTGCTGATGGTCGAGATGCTGCGGTTGACCCGCGCCGCGATCTGGCTGACGGTCATGCCGCTGGCGAGCATACGCACCACTTCGCTCTCCTTGCCGGACAGCTGCGGGACCGCTTGCTGGTCCAGGGTGCCGGCTTCTTCCATTTGCTGGCGCAGGCATTCGCTGACAAACGTCTGGCCGCCACACACCGCCTTGATCGCTTGCGGCAACTCGCGGGCCGACGCACTTTTAGCGACGATAGCCCTGGCGCCGTGGGCAAACGATGCGCGCAGGGTGGCGACATTGGCAAACATGGTCACCAGTATCACCGGCATTTGCGGGTATTGCCGGTGCAGCAGGCCCAGCAAGCCATAACCATCGGCCTGTTGATTGCCCGGCATGGCGAAGTCAGTCACCAGCACGTCGCATGGCTGATGAGCCACCAATTCCAATAGTTGATCGGGACCATCGGCCTCGCCCACTACCTTGCATTTGCCATTGGCCTCGATCACTACTTTCTGCCCAACACGCACAATAGGATGATCGTCAGCAATAATTACACGGAGCATGGGAACCACCTGGATTGCCAGTTGAGTTGGTGCACGGTACCCCTAGTGGCTTTCAGCCACAACCGTTGACGGCCGGCGCTTTCCGGCGCCGCCCCGCGATTAATGAGCCATAGATCAAGCCCTACAAAATAAACAGAATTCACCTACGCGTAGAGGCTACAAAACAACCAGAAACGTCCTGCAAAACTACAGTGAGGACAGATATTTCAGGTACAAGCGAAGGTCCTTCAGCAGCACGCCGAGAGGCTGCGCATGCCTCTGCACGCCTTCCCTCGCCACGGCTTCGATCATCTGTATGCCGCGGGTTTCCAGGGCGCCTGCACCCAGAAACGCTACGCTGCCGATCAATCGGTGCAGGTGGTTTGCAGCGGCGCAGGCATCCCGTGTGCGCTTGGCCTCGGCCAGCGCCGCGAGGTCGATTTGCGCCTCTCGCACCAAGGTTTGCAACAGGTGCTTCACTGTCGCCGCGCTGCCGAAGGTGTCGACCAGGCTCATGCGGGTCGGCCAGTCCGGTTGTGCAGGTGGCCTGCGCTGCTCGCGCAGTTCCCCGGTAGCGGGAAGCCATACGGTGAGGATGTCGCGCAGTTGCTCGAAGGTCACCGGTTTGAGCAGCCAGGCGTCCATGCCGGCCGCCAAGCAACGTTGTATCTGCTCGGTTCCCAGGGTGACGGTGAAGGCAATGATCGGCATGCGCCCGGTACCGGCAATGCGCTCTCTGCGCCGTATTGTGCGGGTCATCACGTAGCCGTCCATGACGGGCATCTGGCAGTCCGTCAGCACCAGGTCCACGGGCTGTCGGTGCATCGCTTCAAGCGCGGCCCGGCCGTCTGCGACCATCACAAAGCCGAGCCCCAGTTTTTGCAGAATCCAGCCCAGCAAAATGCGATAGGCCGGGTGATCCTCGACCACCAATACCGTCAAGCCTTGCCACTTTACAGGCAACCCGCTTGACGACGAAAAGGCGCTCCCCGCGCCCTCGTCGGGTGGAGTACCCGGCTGCATGGTCACCTCGATTACACCGCCAGCCAACCAGGTTCGGGCGGCACAACGAACGGAGAAACAGGCTCGCCCATAACACTGGACGCTCCCTGAGCGTGCGCACAACTCCGAGCATTTACGTGAAGGGCTTACTGCGGGGGAGCACGTACAGTAGTCAATTGCGTGCCTTTAAACGATACAACAACTACGAAAAATCCATTAATCCTACACAAGTCAACTCTGCTTCTGACGACCCTCTCAGCCCTGGACGATTGTCGTATTTATTGTATTTGCGAGACCGCCTCCCAACGATAGATTTCCCGGCGTCCCCAGAGAGGGATGCGACTGACCACTCCAGGCGGTCGCAACGTAGCTGCAGACGGCCACTGGCACCGTCATTATTCAGCCTTGGCACCGGAAGCTCTTAAAACATGAAAAAGTCCCTAGCCGCCCTCACCGCCGTCTTCTCCCTTGCCGGTAGTGGCATGACGTTCGCCGCAAGCACCACAGAGCTGACCGTCACAGGCATGATCACTCCAAGCGCCTGCACCCCAAGCCTGTCCGGGAACGTGAATTACGGCAAGATTTCGATAAAAGACCTCGACCCCAACACCCCGACACACCTGGACCCCATCACGATACGACTCAACGTTCTCTGCGATGCTGCCACGTTAATTGCGTTAAGAGGCACCGACAATCGCTCCGGGTCGTCAACCATACTCGACGGCTATGGCTTGGGCCTGACAAGCAACAACGTCAAAATCGGCAACTTCACTCTTTCCCTTGAAAACGCCGTGGCCGATAACGTCGACGTTACGCCCCTCCAATCATCTGATAACGGTCAAAACTGGCAGGTCATTGGGAACGCTATCTGGCAGGGAACGACGCTGGCGGCGTTTGGCATTCCTGGGAATCCACAGCCGACCATGATCCAGAATCTGAATACGGACATTGTGGTGATCGGCCAGATCGACAGAGCCATGGGTTTTCCCTCGGAAGAAACGCCAATCGACGGTTTAGCCACGATTGAGGTCGTGTACCTGTAACTCTTCTTCCACACAGGGCATTCCCCCTAGAGGTTATTCGATCCATGGATAAATCGACCCCTGCAGTATTGGCGGCACTGCTGATCATCTACCTGCCTCAAGCCTCTGCCGCCAGCAGCACCGACCTCAACGTCTCCGGCATGATTACGCCGAGCAGTTGCACGCCCACGTTGTCCGACGGGGGGGCGATTGACCACGGCAAGATCACCGTCAAAGACCTTAATCAAGACAGGCACACACTGCTGCCCCCTGACACCTTGCAGTTGAATGTGCGGTGCGAAGGCTCGACGTTGTTTGCCTTGACCACGCTCGACAACCGTGGCGGGACGGCGGTGATTCCCAACCACCACGGCCTGGGCACAACCCCCAACGATGAAAACCTGGGCAGCGTTGCGCTGGTATTGAGTAACCCTGTAGCGGACACACTGGCGGTGCGCACCATCGTATCCCTGGATGGCGGCACCCAATGGGCCGCAGGTTCGCATTTAAGCCACCTCAGTCTGCTCGCCATCGCTTCGATGGATGACCCTCCCCGGCCGATTGCGGTGACGACCTTCGATGCGGACATTGTGTTCTACACCCGGATTGCCCGCGCCGACAGCCTGACCCTTAACGATGAAGTGCCCGTCGATGGGCATGTGACCGTGACCATGCGTTATCTGTAATACCCGTACATCCCTGTACGCCCCGTATCCCGACCCCGTCAAAGGAGCTTTAACCGACATGAAAAAACTACTCTGCACCAGCGTCGCTGGCCTGCTGATCGGCAGCGCTTTGCCAGCGTTTGCCGCGTCCACCACCGACCTGACCGTCAAGGGGATGATTGTACCCTCGGCCTGCACGCCGAGCCTGACGCCAGGCGGCACCATCAATGTCGGCCGGTTTTCGGTTAAAGACCTTAACCAGGATGCCCGAACGCTGCTGACCCCAGTCAGCTTGCAACTGAGTATCAACTGCGAGGCATCGACGCTGTTTGCAATGACAATCACCGACAACCGCGCCGACTCCGCAGACCCCGCAGTCGGCGTAGTCGAACTGGGCATCGGAAGAACTGCCGCCGGCGAGCCTATCGGCGGCTATTTAGTGTCCCTCGACAAGGCCATCGCCGATCAGGTCCCCGTCCAGCCGATTGGGACAATGAACAACGGCAACACCTGGTTCCGCATGTTTTCAGACGAGGGATGGCAAACCAACATGCTGGTCTCAATTAAACAACCCGGTGCAGCATCGGTGCCTATTCCGGCCAAGGACACGCAGATGGAATTCTTGGTAAACCCGTTTATCTATCCGGCCAAGAACCTGACCATCTCCCAAGACACAGGCATTGATGGCTCGGCCACGATCAGCGTCGTGTACCTGTAACACAAGCGCTTGGCTCTACGCCCGTACCATCCGCGAGCGCCTCGGTTCGGTCAGCCTGTCGGTGCGCGGGTCGGTTGGCGACGCGCAGCCGCTGCAAACCCTGATCTCGCCCGACAAGGGCGAGAACTGGACGCCGGATCCGTACATGTATCCGGGCCAGTACCTGGGGTTTGCCCGAGCGGGCGAGACACTACCGGCGCCCATCCGGCAACTAGTGGCCTCCCTGCGGGTAGACACCTCGATCAGCCCGGCCAACACCTTGACGCTCAACGAGCGGGTGCCCCTCGATGGCTCGATCACGCTGGACCTGCGGTACCTCTAACTAACACCGCGCCGCCGATGCCCGGTTGATTCACCGGGTGCAGGGCGGCCTCTCTGAAGAGACCTGTCATGAAACTGTTTTTTTCCGTTTTTCGCTGGGGCCCCGGGCTCTGCTGTGCTGTGCTGGCAGCACTTGGCGCAACCGCCGCGCGTGCCGATGGCATGGTCCCGGACACATCGGTGGTGATCGTCAACGAGGCTGACGGCGAAGCCAGTGTGTCGGTGACCAACACCGATAACAAACTGGCCCTGTTGCACGTGACTCTCGAAGACATTCCCGAGGACAAAAACACGCTGTTGTTCGTGACACCACCGCTCACACGGGTCGAAGCGTCCAAAAGCCAGCTGGTGCGGTTCATTCTGCAAACGGGCGAACCGTTGAAAACCCAGCGCCTCAAACGTGTGATTTTCGAAGGCATGCCTGCCCAACGCGACCCCGCCAAGGCCGGACGCGCCCAAGTGGGCGTGACCGTACGCCAGAATCTGCCGGTAATCATTCATCCCAAGGGGCTCGCGCCTAATCGCACGCCCTGGCTGGGCCTGACCTGGACCTTGAAGGCCGACCAGCTCAGCGTCCACAACCCCACGTCGTATGTGGTGCGCATGGCTCAGGAACTTCAATTGATGCCGGGCAACGGCGCGGCAATGCTACCGCGCACCTATGTGCTTCCCGGCGAAACACTGACCGTGACCGCCAGCAGTTCCGGCGCCACCCGCGTGCGCTTGCAACCTGCCACGGTGTATGGCTTTGCCGTCACCGCCCACGACGCGCCCATCACCCTGTGAAACAGCGGCGCCAGGGAAGCAAAGGCGCCAATAATAACGAAGTGGTCACCTACTGAAGGCCACCGGGAAAGCCCCCTGCCGAGATAGGAAATCCGAGTCGGGCCCTCCCCCCCCAAGAAGAGTGCACTTGTGTGAACACAGTCATGAGTTACCGTGACGGCAAAGCCGTGCCCGGCGTTTCTCCACGCCTGGCACTAATGGCACTGGCCCTCTGTCCGGGCCTGCTGACACACCAGGCTTGGGCAGAGCCTCCCTCGACGGCCGCTGCCTTTGACCAGCAAACATTGCGCCAGCGCGGGATCGACCCTGAACTCGCGGGCCTGCTGATGCAGGCACCACGTTTCACCGAAGGGCGCCATGCGCTCAGCCTGACAGTCAACGGCCAACGGCGTGGGCGCGTCGATGTCAGCTTCGATCAGCAAGGCACGCTGTGCTTCGACCCGCTGTTGCTGGACGCAGGGCAACTGGTGACGCCGTCATCGGGCCCCGTAGAAGAAAGCAGCTGTTATGACTTTCTCCAGGACTACCCGCAAACCGTGATCGAGCCGGACCCAGCCAGCCTGAGCCTGGCGCTGGTGGTGCCCACACAGGCCCTGCGCCCGGTCACCCAGGACATTTCGGGGTATCACACCGGTGGGTTCGCCGCGTTGCTCAACTATGACGTGACCGGCCTGTACAACCGCTACGGCGGCGACTCCAACCGCTTCGGCTCGGCCAATACCGAGGTCGGTTTTAACGCGGGAGACTGGATTGTGCGCAGTCGCCAGGTGCAAACCTGGCAGGACAGTGTCTCCAGCACCACACACCTTGACGCCTACGCTCAACGCACGTTCGCCAGCCATCAGGCGGTGTTGCAGGCTGGGCAGATCAACCTCTACAACCCGGTACTCGCAGGCGCGCAAATCAACGGCATGCAAGTGCTCACCGAACAGGCGCTGCAAGACCAGAACCAGGGCGCGACCATCGATGGCATCGCCAATGGCCCGGCCCAGGTGGAGGTGCGCCAGAACGGGACCTTGATTCACTCCACAGTGGTGCCCGCAGGCCCGTTCACCCTGAGCAATGTGCCGCGCCTCAACGGGCGCTCCGACGTTGAAGTCACCGTCAAGGAAGCTACCGGCGAAGAACGCCGCTTCACCGTGCCCGCCGCAATGCTCGGACTGGGGCTACCGGCGCCGGGCTTCTCGGTTGCCGCCGGGCGGGTGCGCAATATCGGTGATGGCGAGGGGGTCGAGCCGTGGGTGGTGAGTGCCGGCTACAGTGCCGCGCCACACCCGCAGGTCAGCCTGGGCAGCGGCGTGTTGGCGGCCGAGGATTACCGATCGGCGGGCGTGAGCCTGGGGCTGTTGCCCTGGCAAGACAGCCAGGTGCAATTCAGCGTGGTCGCCTCCGAGGCCACTCGACGTACCCGCGAGCGCGGTGTGCAGACCGACTTGGCGTGGTCGCAGAAACTGAGCGACCGCTGGTCAGTCACGGCGGCCAACTCCTGGCGCACCCCGGGCTACCGCGACCTCACCGAGTCGACCTACACCACCGACACCCGCGAGCAGCAACGCTCGCGCTACCGCGACCAGCAGAGCGCAACCACCTCGTGGTCGCACCCATGGCTGGGGGCATTCAGCGCGGGGGTTTCGCGCTCGTCCTCGTTCCAGGGCGACAGCAGCAGCCGTGCCTTGGCGTCGTGGGGTACCCAGGTCGCTGGGATGTCGGTGTCCGCCACCGCCGAATGGCACATGAGCGGTCGCCGTTACAACGACGACAGGGTGTACCTGACGCTCAGCGTGCCGCTTGGGGAAAATCGCCGTGGCCGCGCGTGGATACGCAATGCCGGCGGCGAACACCACACAGGGCTGGGCCTGAATGAACAGATCAACGATCAGTTGGCCTATCGGGTCGGCGTGGAACGTGACTCGCGCGACCGCGAAGTCGAATCATCCGTAGGCGTGTCCGCGCTGCCGTACTACAGCCAAATGGACTTCAACTACACCCGCTCCGATGCCGAACGCTCCAGCTACCAGGGCGGCGCACGGGGCGCCGTGGTGTTGCACAGTGACGGCGTGACGTTCTCACCCTACCCGGTGCGCGACACCTTCGCTGTACTGTCGATAGGCGACATGGCCGGCATCAAGGTCAACACCCCCAGCGGCCCGGTGTGGACCGACTGGCAAGGCCAGGCCGTAGCCTCCCAGCTCAGCGCCTACGGACGCAGCCCACTCGAAGTGCAAACCCGCTCACTGCCGCGCAATGCCGATATCAACAACGGCCTGGCTGTGGTGACGGCCGGGCGCGGCGCGGTGGACCGCGTCGAGTTCGGTGTAGCCCTGACCCGTCGAGCACTGCTGACCCTGGACAGACCCGTGCCAAGAGGCTCGACGGTGACCACCGAAGACGGCGAATTCATCACCCTGGTCCAGGAAAACAACCAGGTGTTCCTGCCCGATGTCCTCGACACGCGCACGCTGTGGATCAAAGCCCCCGACCAACGCCGCTGCCATTTGCGCTTCGAGTTGCCGGCCAAGGCCGACCCACACGTGTACTACGAAACGGCCCCGGCCCGCTGCCAGACCCCTTGAGGAAAAGCCTATGAAGCTTCACCACTGCCTCACAGCCTTGCTGCTCTGCGCCAGCGCGGTACAAGCCCAGGACGAATGCCGCTTGGACCTCAGCGAATCGCGCCTGGACTTCGGCCTGATGAACCGCGCCGTTCCACCGACCCCGGCAGCAGAACGACTGCTGGGCGAACGGCAATTGTCGCTGACCTTGAACTGCCCGCAACCGCAGGACATGAGCCTGTTCTACCGTGCTATGGCCGCCGGCATCGAGCGCCTGCGTTTCACCGACGGTGGCAGTTACCAACTGCACGTGCGTGACGGCGTGCTGGATGGGCGCACCGTTGAACTTGGCTTGCTCGCAGGCCAGGGCCAGGCGCCGAGCCTGGTCGGCGCAAATCTGAGCTGGCGTGCCGACCATGGCGTCGTGCCGATGATCGATGGCCAACCCGCCATGGGCCGCAGCTTTTCGGTACAACTGCAGGTCAGCGCCTGGGCCCGCGAGGAGGCCGTGCGGGTGCGCGACGCTGTGACCTGGGAAACCTCCGGCCTGGTCGATGCTCCCGCCTCGGGGCGCTCGCGGGAACTGAGCCTGCAAGCGCGCTTCGCGCCGGTGGCGTGCACGCCCAGCCTGTCCAACAATGGCGCCGTGAACTTCGGCAAATTGTCAGTCGGCGACCTGAACCACGACAAAGACACCGCCCTGCCGGAGCGACCGCTGACCCTCACGGTGACCTGCGACGGTCCTGCGCCCTTTGCACTGGTGATGCACGACAACCGCGAAGGTTCCGCCACCGGAGGCCTCGATGAAACGGCCTATGGTCTGGGCCTGGACACTCGCGGGCAAAAAATCGGGCGGTATTACCTGCTTGCCGACCCGACCCAGGCAACCGCCGACCATCTGCCCCAGCTGTATCGGACGGGCTCCACCACCGGCGGCACAGCCTGGAGCAGCGCCAGCGCCAGCCCACTACCTCTGGGCGCGCGCAGCTTGCTCGGCTTCACCGGTACAGCCGGCGGCACCGACGGCCCCCACGCCCTGCAAACCCTCAGCGCGCTACTGAACCTGAAGGCCGTTATTGCGCCACTCAACACCCTGGACCTGAGCAATGAGGTGCGACTCGACGGTTCGGCCACCCTTGAAATCATCTATTTCTAAGCAACATCGGAGCCCACATGTTTTATCGATACCTGATTCTCACAACCATTTTTCTAAGCGTTCTGGCGCACGCGGGCTCCACCACGGAGCTGAGCGTCACCGGCCGGATCACGCCCAGTGCCTGCGAGCCGACCCTGAGCGCTGCTGGGCAGTACGACCTGGGCAAGATTTCGGCCAGGGATCTGAACGTCGACCAGCCAACCCGACTAACTGCGCATGAGCTGCAACTGAAAGTCACTTGCGAAGCCATGACCCTGCTCGCCCTGGAGACCAGAGATAACCGATCCGGCTCCAGTTACAGCGATAGGCTCTATACATTTGGCCTGGGGCTGATCAACGACGCAATCAAGCTCGGCTACATGACATTAGAGCTCAACTCCATCACGGCGCAGGGAACCCCGATGTACGCCCTCGGTTCGACGTGGGCGGGCTGGGGCCCGACGTCGATTTTGTCGCCCGAATTCCTCACAGCATTCACTCCCAACAAATCAATGGCCGTCCCAGCGCCGGTCCAGCTGTTGAACGCAAACGTGCAGATCGCCCCAACCATAGCCCCTGCAAACACACTGCCGTTGACCGAAGAAGTACCCATCGACGGGTTCGTAACCCTGACTGTGAAATACCTATAGGAGCTACCCCATGAAAACGTCACTGATCTTTCTGACCGCCGCTGTAGGGCTGGTCAACGTTTTACCGGCCCATGCGGCCTCCACCACCGACCTGAGCGTAAAAGGCCTGATTACACCGGCCTCCTGCACACCGATCCTGTCGGGCAACGGCAGGGTCGAGTTCGGCAAAATCTCCCAGCAAGACCTCAACCTCACCACCGGCAAGCGCCTGCCACGCAAATCGCTGAATCTGACGCTCACCTGCAACGGCCCAGTACAGTATGCGTTGCGCATGCGCGACAATCGCGACGGTACGGCCCACGTCAACAGCGAGATTTTCTATGGACTGGGCCTCGATAACAGCGGCAACAAGATCGGTTTGTATTCGTTGACCTTCGACCCCAAGCAGACCGCGGCCGATAGCTGGGCGCCGGTCTATGGCACTGAGTCCACCGTCGGCGGCCTCGCCTGGCGCGTGGCCAACCTGAAACCCATCGATATCGGCGCTCGAAGCCTGCTCGGCTTTACCGACATCGAGGGCAGTACCGCCGGGCCGGCAGCAATCCAGAACCTCACCAGCACCCTGACCCTGGAGGTGGTGATCAACGCCAAGCAGAACCTGGACCTGAGCACCGACATCATGATGGACGGCTCAGCGACCCTGGAGGTGTTGTATCTCTAGATTTTCTCGCTGCTGACACCGACGTATTTCGCCCGCCCGGCACCGAGGCCCGCCACGATCGCGCCCAGGCCAATCAGGGCGAACACCCAACCGGTGGCGGCCCAACCGCCGGTCCAATCGTGGATCAGGCCCACCGCCAACGGCCCGAGGGACGCCAGGGTATAACCGATGCCCTGGGCCATGCTCGACAGGTTGGCCGCCACGTGAGCGTCCCGCGAGCGCAGCACGATCAAGGTCAGCGCCAGGCTGAAGGTACCGCCCTGCCCCAGGCCCAGCAGGATTGCCCAGCCCCATAAACCGTCGATCGGAGCATACAGGCACCCGAACAGACCGCCGAGGGTCAGCACCATCACCACCACGATGGCCAGGCGCTGGTCCTTGCCGCGCGTGGCCAACCATGGCGCGGTGAGGGCGCTGAGCAATTGCACGATGATCGAACCGGACAGCGCCAACCCGGCTTCGGTGGGGCTCAGGCCACGACTGATCAGGATCGACGGCACCCAACCAAACACGATGTAGGCCAGGGACGACTGCAGGCCCATGTACAGCGTCACCTGCCAGGCCAACGGGTCACGCAGAAGGCCCTTCACGCGGTAAGCGACGCGATGCGCACCGTGTTTCTGACCGACTTGCGGCAACCAGAACAACGCCGCCAGCAGTGCTGGCGCAATCCAGAAGCCCAGACCGATGTTCCAACTGTCACCAAAATAATGGCTGAGCGGCACCGTGGCCCCCGCCGCCAACGCCGCCCCCAGGCACAGCGCCATGGTGTAGACGCCCGTCATAGTGCCGGCCTGCTTGGCGAAGTCACGCTTGACGATACCCGGCAGCAGCACGCCAATGATGCCGATGCTTGCACCCGCGATCAGGCTGCCGGCAAACAGCCCGACTTCACCGAATGAGCTGCGCAGGAGGATGCCGGCAGCCAGTGTCAACAGAATCCCCAGGACGACGCGCTCGGCGCCAAAACGCCGGGCAAGTATCGGTGCCAGGGGCGCGAACAACCCCAGGCACAGCACCGGCAAGGTGGTCAGCAGGCCGGCTTTGGCGGCGGACAGGCCCAGGCTGGTCGACACGTCGTTGAGCAACGGCGACAAGCTCGACAGCGCTGGGCGCAGGTTCAGTGCCACCAGCACCAGCCCGAACAGCAACAGCCAGAGACGGCTGACCACCGGAGGGGCGTGTTGCACCACCTCGTCGTCGGCTTCGGCGTCGATCAACAGTTCATCAAGCTTGGTTTCAGGGTTCATTGATCAACTGCCGGCAGAGGGATTTGGCACGTTCCGGGTCTTGATGCTCCACGGCATCGAGCAACGCGATATGCAGGTCGAACACCGCCTGGCGACGAGGCGAGATGGTGAGGGTCTGGCGCAACTGGGCGCCGACAATGGCTGAGAAATACTGATACAGCTCACTCAGCGCCGGATTGTGCGCCGCATCCACCAAGTGTTTGTGGAACACCAGGTCGGCGCTGATATAGGCCTCCAGGTCGCCGTGGTAAAGCGCGGCACTGGCATCGAGGGCTTCACGCAGCTTTTTCAGGTCTTCGTCGGTGCGGCGCAAGGCTGCCAGGCTGATCGCCTCCACTTCCAGGATCTGCCGCGTTTCCTGCGCCTGCTCCAGGGTGCAGTGGGACAACGCCCGCATCGTGCCCAGCGGGTCGGTCATCGAACGCAAATAGCTGCCGTCGCCCTGGCGGATCTCGATCAAGCCGGAAAACGCCAACACACGCATGGCTTCGCGCACGGTATTGCGGCTGATACCGAGTTCGGCGGACAGCTCCGGCTCGGTGGGCAGGCGTTCGCCGATGGCCCACACGCCCTGGCTGATGCGCAAGCGCAGTTGCTCCAAGGCCTGATCCACCAGGGAGCGTTTGATCAGGGGGGCGATGTCTGTCATGGGATTTGCACTTTCGTCCAATCATAGGATGAATTTTCCTACAGCCTATTCGGAGTTGCCTACAAAGGCAACGCACTAGGGTTTTTAGGCAGGAAAAGGAGCAGTATTTTCGATTGGTAAAATTACCCTCTGAGGGTAATTATTGGACTCAGGTGTCTTATGGAAAAGTACACACCTCATTACGATTTGGCGGTGATAAAGGCGGATGTGAGGCGGCTTGGCAGGAGAGCGTTTACCCAGACAGCACAACGGTGCGGCCGGGAACTCCACTTCAGTATCAAGGAGATACAGCATGCCATCTAAGAGTTACAAAACTGGATGTTGTACAAATCGATGACCACTCATAGGGACCATCGAATTTGGCAGGACGGTGATCCTCCGGTGATCTCCTTCAAGGAGAAGAACCTATGAAGGTAAAAAATTGCTACATCTGTGGTGCCCCCGACGCATTGCATTATTTCGAGGGCCGCAGTGAAACCATAAGGGTCAAAGGTATGGAGCGCCGGGTAGACAATCTGTCCGGCTGGGAATGTCACGAATGCGGCGACGGCTTCTGGGACCCCGACACCGATAGTGCGGATCGTTATGGAGAAGCAGGCGATGAACTCGTCATAGCGGCCCAAAAGATGATTGGCGCTGAGATGAAACGTATCCGCCGCAAATTGCACCTTACCCAAAAAGAGGCGGTGAAATTGCTGTCCGGTGGCGGCCACAACGCTTTCTCTCGCTACGAACGTGGCGAGCTTCTTCCCCCCAAGCCGCTGGTATTATTGATGCGGTTATTGGATCGTCACCCGCATTTGCTGGCGGATGCAGAAGACTTAGCCGAAGGCGCTGACATGCGTGGCGCCTTCACCTACACCGTGAACAACGACGCTGAAGCACTCAAAGCGTCCTAGCCCCAAAAAAATAAACCCGGCACCAGGCCGGGTTTATTTATTCAACCTTCGATCAATGCAAAATCTGGCTCAAGAACAACTTGGTCCGATCATTCTGCGGGTTGTCGAAGAAGTCATTCGGCGCTGCCTGTTCCACGATCTCGCCCTTGTCCATGAAGATCACGCGGTTGGCCACGGTGCGCGCAAAGCCCATTTCGTGGGTTACGCACAACATGGTCATGCCGTCTTCGGCCAGGCCGATCATGGTGTCCAGCACCTCTTTCACCATTTCCGGATCGAGTGCCGAGGTCGGCTCGTCGAACAGCATGATCTTCGGCTTCATGCACAGCGCACGGGCAATCGCCACGCGCTGTTGCTGGCCGCCGGACAGTTGCCCCGGAAACTTGTGAGCCTGCTCCGGGATACGCACGCGCTCCAGGTAGTGCATGGCAATTTCCTCGGCCTTGCGCTTGGGCATCTTGCGCACCCACATCGGCGCCAGCGTGCAGTTCTGCAGGATGGTCAGGTGCGGGAACAGGTTGAAGTGCTGGAACACCATGCCGACTTCGCGGCGGATCGCTTCGATCTGCTTGAGGTCGTTGGTCAGTTCCACGCCATCGACTACGATGCGGCCTTGCTGGTGTTCTTCCAGGCGGTTGAGGCAGCGGATGGTGGTGGACTTGCCCGACCCCGACGGGCCACACAGCACGATACGCTCGCCCTGCTTGACGTTGAGGTTGATGTCTTTCAACACGTGGAACTGGCCGTACCACTTGTTGACGCCCTGCATCTGGATAATGCCTTCAGGGCTCACAGGCTGTTTGATCGCTTCGCTCATAACAACAACTCCTAACGCTTGTGGCCTGTGTCGAGCTTGTGTTCCAAATGAATGGAATAGCGCGACATACCAAAACAGAAAATCCAGAACACCAGGGCCGCGAACACGTACCCTTCGGTGGCCATGCCCAACCATTTTGGGTCGGCGGCGGCTTGCTTGACGCTGTTGAGCAGGTCGAACAGGCCGATGATGATCACCAGGCTGGTGTCCTTGAACAGCGCAATGAACGTGTTGACGATGCCAGGGATCACCAGCTTCAGGGCTTGCGGCAGAATCACCAGGCCCATGCTGCGCCAGTAACCGAGGCCCATCGCCGCAGCGGCTTCGTACTGACCTTTTGGAATCGCCTGCAGGCCACCGCGCACCACCTCGGCCACGTAGGCCGACTGGAAGAGGATCACGCCAATCAATGCACGCAGCAATTTGTCGATACCCATGCCCTCAGGCAGGAACAACGGCAGCATCACCGAGGACATGAACAGCACGGTGATCAACGGCACGCCACGCCAGAATTCGATGAAGGTCACGCAGACCACTCGAATCGCCGGCATATTCGAACGCCGTCCCAACGCCAGCATGATGCCCAGTGGCAACGCGCCGGCGATGCCGACAGTGGCGATCACCAAGGTCAGCATCAGGCCGCCCCATTGGCTGGTCGCCACGCTGGTCAGGCCGAAGATCCCGCCGTGCAGCAGGAAGTAGGCAATGATCGGGTATAGCACCAGAAAGCTCAGGCCGTAGACCGCCTTGCGCTGGAAGCGCGAGATGAACAACGGCGCCACGCCAACAATGGCCAGCCACACGGTAAGGTCTACGCGCCAGCGCAGGTCGCCGGGGTAGTAGCCGTACATGAACTGCCCGAAGCGCTGTTGGATAAACACCCAGCAGGCGCCTTCCTTAGTGCAATCGGCGCGCGTGGTGCCGACCCAGTTGGCATCCAGGATTGCCCAATGCAGGATCGGCGGCACCACCAGGTAGATCAGGTAAAACGCCAACAGGGTCAGCAGGGTGTTGAGCCAGCTGGAAAACAGGTTGGCGCGCATCCAGGCCATAGGCCCGAACACTTTGTTCGGCGGCGGCATATCCGGTTTGAAAGTATGTGAACTCATGGGCGTTTCCTCACCGCTCGATCAGCGCAATGCGCTTGTTGTACCAGTTCATCAGCAAGGAAATGCTGATGCTGATCGCCAGGTACACGCTCATGGTGATGGCAATGACTTCGATGGCCTGGCCGGTCTGGTTGAGCACCGTGCCGGCAAACAGCGAAACCATTTCCGGGTAACCGATACCGGCGGCCAGCGACGAGTTTTTCGCCAGGTTCAGGTATTGGCTGGTCAGCGGCGGGATGATCACTCGCAGTGCCTGCGGAATGATGACCTTGCGCAGCGTCGGCCCAGGGCGCAGGCCCAGGGAGCGCGCGGCTTCGGTCTGGCCATGGCTGACGGACTTGATGCCCGAACGCACGATCTCGGCAATAAACGCTGCCGTGTAGACGGTAAGCGCCAGGGTCAGTGCCAGCAGTTCAGGGATGAGTACCCAGCCGCCGACAAAGTTGAAACCCTGCAGCTTGGGCATTTCCCAGTGCAGCGGTGCACCGAAGATCAAGGCGCACAAGGCCGGGATCACGATGAACAGCGCCAGGCCCGCCCAAAACTTATGGAAGGGGACGCCGGTGGCTTCAAAGCGCTTGTTGGCCCAGCGTGCCATCAGCACGATTGCCACGATGGCAACGACGATGCTGACCACGAACGGCCAGAAACCGTCAGCGGCAATCGCTGCCGGCATGTTCAGGCCACGGCTGCTGACAAAGAAGGTATCGCCGAAGTTATGGCTGTTGCGCGGCCCCGGCATGGTCAGGAACACCGCGAAGTACCAGAACAGGATTTGCAGCAGTGGCGGAATGTTGCGGAACACCTCCACATACACGGTCGCCAGCTTGTTAATCATCCAGTTCGGCGACAGCCGCGCCACGCCGATGACGAACCCGAGCAGCGTCGCCAGGATCACGCCGATAAACGTCACCAGCAAGGTGTTGAGCAAACCGATCACAAACACCCGGGCATAACTGTCCGATTCGGTGTAATCGATCAAATGCTGCGCGATGCCGAAGCCGGCACTGCGCTCAAGAAAGTCGAAACCCGAGGTAATGCCTCGGTGCTGAAGGTTGGTCTGGGTATTGTTGAAGAGGTACCAGCCCAGCGAGACCACCGCCACAATCGTGATGATCTGGAAGAGCCACGCACGCACTTTGGGGTCGCTGAAGCTGAGCTTCTGCTTGGGTGCGCCGATTTGTTTTTGCATGAAATGCCCCGAAAATAATGGAACAGAACATCACCCGGCGGTTGGCCCACCGGGTGACAGAACCATCAGCGATCAGCGCACAGGGGGTGCGTATTGAATGCCGCCGTTGTTCCACAGCGCGTTCAGGCCACGGTCGATTTCCAGCGGGGTGCTCTTGCCCAGGTTGCGCTCGAACACTTCACCGTAGTTACCGACTTGCTTGACGATCTGCACGACCCAGTCTTTCTTCACTTTCAGGTCTTTGCCGTATTCGCCGTCAGCACCGAGCAGACGGGCAACGTCGGGGTTCTTGGTGGACTTGGCTTCAGCTTCAACGTTTTTGGAGGTGATACCGGCTTCTTCAGCGTTGAGCATGGCGTAGCCCACCCAGCGCACGATGGCCAGCCACTCGTCGTCGCCGTTACGCACGACTGGGCCCAACGGTTCTTTGGAAATGGTTTCCGGCAGAACGACGTAGTCTTTCGGCGCGGCCAGCTTGCTGCGCTGGGCGAACAGTTGGGACTTGTCGGAGGTCAGCACGTCGCAACGACCGGATTCCAGCGACTTGGCGCTTTCGTCGGAGGTGTCGAAGGTGATTGGGGTGTATTTCAGGTTGTTGCCGCGGAAGTAATCGGAAACGTTCAGCTCAGTGGTGGTACCGGCCTGGATGCAGATGGTTGCACCGTCCAGTTCCTTGGCACTTTTCACGCCAAGCTTGTTGTTTACCAGGAAGCCGATGCCGTCGTAGTAAGTGATGAAGCCTGGGAATTTCAGGCCCATGCCGGCGTCGCGGGAGCTGGTCATGGTGGTGTTACGGGACAGAATGTCGACTTCGCCCGACTGAAGCGCGGTGAAACGCTCCTTGGCGTTCAACTGGCTGAATTTGACCTTGGTAGCGTCGCCGAAAACGGCAGCGGCCACAGCGCGGCACACGTCAGCGTCAATCCCGAGGATCTTGCCGCTGGCATCCGGCACCGAGAAACCCGGCAGGCCGTCACTCACGCCACATTGCACAAAACCTTTCTTCTGCACGGCATCCAGAGTGGCGCCGGCTTGGGCGAAACCGCTGGCACCCAGTACGGCCGCCGCAGAAACGATGGCCAGGGTGGATTTCAATACCTTCATTCAAACCTCCAGTTGCTCTTGTTGTGTCGGAGCTAGAACCTCAGCGCACCCTTATGAGGCGATATTGACCCGTGTTGGCTTTTTTTGGGGTCAAGCGGCATGAAGTTGTCGCAGTAATTCCAGGTTCTTTCCCACAAGCGGCAGGCACTGATAGTGTTACCGTCCCAGGAAAGTTCTGACATCGACCTACACATAGCAAGGCGCGTACCAGAGTGCTGGCTGAGCCGTTTCGGCCCATGAGCAAGTGCAAAAGATTCAGCCTTGCGACATTCTCTTAACAGATCGACAAGCCACGCACCGTTCCGTCGCACTTAATCGGAGCGCACGCACATTAATGGAGCAGACATGACCGAGCCCTTGATTCTTCAGCCCACCAAGCCCGCAGACGCCTGCGTAATCTGGTTGCATGGCCTGGGTGCCGATCGCTATGACTTCCTGCCGGTGGCCGAAGCGCTGCAGGAAAGCTTGCTGAGCACCCGCTTCGTTTTGCCCCAGGCACCGACCCGTCCGGTGACGATCAACGGTGGCTACGAGATGCCCAGTTGGTACGACATCAAGGCCATGAGCCCGGCCCGTTCGATCAGCCTGGAAGAGCTGGAAGCCTCGGCCAAAATGGTCACGGATTTGATCGAAGTGCAGAAGAGAACCGGAATAGACGCGTCGCGGATTTTCCTCGCCGGTTTTTCCCAGGGCGGCGCCGTGGTTTTCCACACCGCGTTTATGAATTGGGAAGGCCCGTTGGGTGGCGTGATCGCCCTCTCCACCTATGCCCCGACTTTCAGCGAAGAGCTGGAATTGTCCGCCAGCCAACAGCGTATTCCCGCCTTGTGCCTGCACGGCCAGTACGACGATGTGGTGCAGAATGCCATGGGCCGCAGCGCCTACGAGCATTTGAAGAGCCGTGGTGTCACCGTGACATGGCAGGAATACCCAATGGGCCACGAAGTGTTACCCGAGGAGATCCGCGATATCGGCACGTGGTTGACCGCACGCCTGGGCTGAAAACCGGCATTAATGTAGCCGTATGACAGACGCACTACGCCGCGCCCGTTTCTTGCATTACACTGGCCGGCGTACATTCCTTAACCAATTAATGAGATCACCGTGCTCGAAGCACTCAAGAAGATGTTCGGCAAAAGCGAGGCCGAGCCGCTCGCGCCTGTTCCCAGTGCTACTGCCCCGACTGCCGGCAGCCGCAATGACGGTCAACAGCTCGGCCGGACCGAGCCTGTCGCCCAGCCCAAGACGCCTACGGTGACACCGCCTGAACCGGCACAAGAAGCCGCACCGGCCCCAAAACCGCGCCGTGAGCGCGCGCCAAAACCGCCGGTGATCCCATGGAAACTCGAAGACTTCGTCGTCGAGCCCCAGGAAGGCAAGACCCGCTTCCACGATTTCAAACTAGCGCCTGAACTGATGCACGCCATCCAGGACTTGGGTTTCCCGTACTGCACGCCGATCCAGGCGCAGGTACTGGGCTTCACCCTGGCCGGCAAAGACGCCATCGGCCGCGCCCAGACCGGCACCGGCAAGACCGCCGCGTTCCTGATCTCGATCATCACCCAACTGCTGCAGACACCACCGCCGAAAGAGCGCTACATGGGTGAGCCGCGCGCACTGATCATCGCCCCGACCCGGGAGCTGGTGGTACAGATCGCCAAGGACGCCGCCGACCTGACCAAGTACACCGGCCTCAACGTCATGACGTTCGTCGGCGGCATGGACTTCGACAAACAGCTCAAGCACCTCGAAGCTCGTCACTGCGACATCCTGGTAGCCACGCCGGGCCGACTGCTGGACTTCAACCAGCGCGGCGACGTGCACCTGGACATGGTCGAAGTGATGGTGCTGGACGAAGCCGACCGCATGCTCGACATGGGCTTTATCCCACAAGTGCGTCAGATCATTCGCCAGACCCCGCCGAAATCCGAGCGTCAGACCCTGCTGTTCTCCGCGACCTTCACCGAAGACGTGATGAACCTCGCCAAACAGTGGACCACCGACCCGTCCATCGTCGAGATCGAAGCGCTGAACGTCGCCAGCGAAAACGTCGAGCAACACATCTATGCGGTGGCCGGTGCCGACAAGTACAAGTTGCTCTACAACCTGGTCAACGACAACGGTTGGGAACGCGTGATGGTATTCGCCAACCGCAAGGATGAAGTACGCCGCATCGAAGAACGCCTGGTACGTGATGGTGTGAACGCTGCGCAACTGTCCGGCGATGTGCCGCAGCACAAGCGCATCAAGACGCTGGAAGGTTTCCGCGAAGGCAAGATCCGCGTGTTGGTGGCTACCGATGTGGCCGGGCGCGGGATTCACATTGATGGCATCAGCCACGTGATCAACTTCACCCTGCCGGAAGTGCCGGATGACTATGTGCACCGCATTGGCCGTACCGGTCGTGCCGGGGCTGCGGGGGTGTCGATCAGCTTTGCTGGGGAAGATGACTCGTATCAGCTGCCGTCGATCGAGGCGCTGTTGGGGCGCAAGATCAGCTGCGAGACGCCGCCGACGCATCTGTTGCGCCCGGTAGAACGCAAACGCCCAAGCTGAATACGCAAACCCTGTAAGAGCCGGCTTGCCGGCGATGTGGCCTCAAGCCTTGCACTGTTCTCACGGTCGTCATCGCCGGCAAGCCGGCTCCTACAGAGGTATGTTTATTTCCAGCGATCTGCAGCTGCCTGATCGCTGTGCCGCCCCTCCACCCAACGCGCGCCCTCACTGGTATTTTCCTTCTTCCAAAACGGCGCCCGCGTCTTCAGGTAATCCATCACAAACGCGCAGGCATCAAACGCCGCCTGGCGATGGGCACTGGCTGCCCCAACAAACACAATCGGCTCGCCCGGTTCCAGCGCGCCAATGCGGTGCAGCACTTCCAGCTTGAGCAACGGCCAGCGCTGCTCGGCTTCCACTGCGATCTTGGCCAGGGCCTTTTCGGTCATGCCGGGGTAGTGCTCCAGGAACATTCCCGCAACATCCAGACCGTCATTGAAATCGCGCACATAGCCAACAAAACTCACCACCGCGCCCACGCCGACATTGGCCGCATGCATGGCGTTGACTTCAGCACCGGGATCAAATGCCTGGGCCTGCACACGAATGGCCATGATCAGCCTCCGGTCACGGGTGGGAAGAATGCTACTTCGTCACCTGCCTGCACCGGCTCATCAAGGCTGCACAGCTCTTCGTTGCGCGCGCACATCAGGCTGGTTTCGTTGAGCACTGCAAACTCCGGGTCACTGGCCAGCGCCAGACGCACCGCCTCGACAGTGGCGAAGTCGCCCTCCATCTCCAACGAATCAAAACCCACCGCTTCTGCGTAACGTGCAAAAAACAATACGTTGATGCTCATGCGTGGTCCGCCTTGAAGTGCCCGCTCTTGCCGCCCAGCTTTTCCAGAAGGCGAATGCTTTCGATGGTCATACCGCGATCCACGGCCTTGCACATGTCGTAGATCGTCAATGCCGCAACGCTGGCGGCGGTTAGGGCTTCCATCTCCACGCCGGTCTGGCCGGAGAGTTTGCAGCGCGCCAGGATGTGCACCGAGTCTGCGCCATCGGCGCTCAGTTCGACCTTGACGCTCGTCAACATCAACGGGTGGCACAGGGGGATCAAGTCACTGGTTTTCTTCGCAGCCTGGATCCCGGCAATGCGGGCCACGGCAAACACGTCGCCCTTGGGATGGGCGCCGTCGACAATCATTTTCAGCGTTTCGGGCAACATGCGCACGCGCGCTTCGGCTACCGCCTCGCGGAACGTCACGGACTTGTCAGTGACGTCGACCATGTGGGCGCGACCTTGGGAATCGAGATGAGTCAGCACAGGGATACTCCTGATCAGGAGCATCGATTGTAAACCCGTGGGTCAATTTTGCGCACGGCTGATTGTGCGTAGGAGCCGGCTTGCCGGCGATGGCGTCCTCGAGGGCCCCATCGCCGGCAAGCCGGCTCCTGCAGTGTGTAGTGTTTACAAGTGAGACTCTGCGTATTCAGCCAGAATCGAACGTGGAACCCCTTGCAGCGCAATGTGCACGCCGTTCGGGAAGTCTTTGAAGCGTTCCGTCAGGTAAGTCAGCCCGGAGCTGGTCGCGGACAGGTAAGGGGTGTCGATCTGTGCCAGGTTTCCCAGGCACACCACTTTGGAACCGGCGCCGGCACGGGTGATGATGGTTTTCATCTGGTGCGGGGTGAGGTTCTGGCATTCATCGATCAAAATCAGGCTCTGCTGGAAGCTGCGACCTCGGATGTAGTTGAGGGATTTGAACTGCAACGGCACTTTGCTGAGGATGTAGTCGACGCTGCCATGGGTGTTTTCGTCATCCATGTGCAAGGCTTCGAGGTTGTCGGTGATCGCCCCCAGCCACGGCTCCATTTTTTCCGCTTCGGTGCCGGGCAGGAAGCCGATTTCCTGGTCCAGGCCCTGCACGCTGCGGGTGGCGATGATGCGGCGATAGCGCTTGGTCACCATGGTCTGCTCGATGGCGGCAGCCAGGGCGAGAATGGTTTTACCGGAACCGGCAGCACCGGTCAGGTTGACCAGGTGGATGTCCGGGTCGAGCAGCGCGTACAGCGCCAGGCTCTGGTAGATATCACGCGGTTTCAGGCCCCAGGCTTCCTGGTGCAACAGGGGTTCCTGATGCAGGTCGAGGATCAGCAGCTTGTCGACCTGGATCTCTTTGATCCAGCCCACGAAGCCTTGTTCGTCGACGATAAATTCATTGATATGCACGGCTGGCAGGTTGTCGATCAGCTGTACCTGGTGCCAGGTGCGGCCATGGTCCTGACGGGTTTCGACCTTGCTGACGCGGTCCCAGAACGAGCCGGTCATCATGTGATAACCACGGGACAGCATCGACACGTCGTCGACCAGTTGGTCGGTACTGTAGTCCTCGGCCGCGATCCCACACGCTCGGGCCTTGAGGCGCATATTGATGTCTTTGGTCACCAGCACTACGCGCAGGTCCTTGTCGCGGGCGTGCAGGTCGATCAATTGGTTGATGATTTTGTTGTCGTTCAGATTCTCCGGCAGGAGGCTGTTGGGCTCGCTGCGCTTGCTCATCAGAATCGACAGCAAGCCCTTGGGCCCGCCTTTGCCGCGCTGGATCGGTACGCCGACTTCGACGTCCTCCGGCGACGCTTCGCCCAATGTCTTGTCGATCAGGCGGATCGCCTGGCGGCATTCGGCGGCAACGCTGTGGTGCCCGCTTTTGAGTTTGTCGAGCTCCTCAAGCACGATCATCGGGATGGCGACGTGGTGTTCTTCGAAGTTGAGCAATGCGTTTGGATCGTGGATCAATACGTTGGTATCAAGCACATAAAGGATTGGCTGGTCGGAAGAAGGGTTACGTCCATGATCATCCATACTCGGTCACCTTTGTGGGAGCCAGTCGACGCAATACCTGAGCGGTGCTGCGCCTCGATTCGACCACCGACTGCACCTGAGTGACGTCAAGCGCAGTGCCCACCTGAGGAGTCTTGGAAGACGCCACCTGTGCTGCAGGGTTCGGCGATCTGACTTCGTAATACCGCAAAACGTGTGACAGAAAAAAGCACTTTGACGCTTTTTTGAAGTTTATTTTTCAGGATGACGAATAGCACTAGCCGAGCCCCCCGTACCCCGCTAAAGTCGGAAGTCCGCCTGCATCGAAATGTCGCACAAAATCACCCCGAAAACGCCTAATCCCCAACAGGGCCGGGCACTTCAGCGAAACGCCTCCCGGCAGTCCTGCCAACCCAGACCACTCTGCGCCGTCGCCTGCAACAGCATGGGTAAAGCCACCCGCGCCTTGTCCTGGGTGTCGTGAAACACAATCACGCCTTTGCGCCACAGCAGCATCAAGGTCAGCACCCGTTGCGCTGACTCATCGGCCTTGAGCTTGCCCGGTTCGTCTTGGGAGTCGATGTCCCACAACGCTACCTGCAAGCCCTGGGCTTGAAAGAAACCCTGGCTGTCCGCGCGACGTTGACCATAGGGCGGACGAAACAGCGGCACGTAGTTTTCCGGCATCAGGTTCTGCGCCAACGACGCGCTGCGGGTGATCGAGCTCTGCCACTCCACCCAATGGCTGTGGGAGCGATACTGCCAGCCCTGGGTGCCGACGCACTGGCCCTGGTACAGCGCCTGCACATCGGCAACCGAACTGCGCTCGACACGGGTTTGCAGGCTGCTGCCGAGGGCGAAGAAGGTGGCGTTCATTTTTTGCTTGCGCAGGTAGTCGGTGAGCCAATCGGTATTGCCGCTGACCGGCGCAGGGCCACCGTCGAAGGTGAGCAGGAACAGGCGGTCGTTGAATTCATCACCCTTGCGCTCATGGTCGCCGAAGCGCGCGACTTCGCTGCTGATCTGCGGGAACAGCGCGGCCTTGCGCAGCAGCTCGTCCAAATAACGTTCATGGAACACATGGCTGGGGTTGGCCCAGCCTATATAGAAGGAGTCTTCGCTCACCTCGAACTTGCCAGCCTGCTCGCGCAGATCGTCCATGTTCTCTACCAGATAGCAGAACGAGGCGTCGACCTCGCAACTCTGCTGGGCGAACGTATAGTTCTCCAGCAAGCGCTGCCAGAGCTGGCGACGCAGGTCGTCGATGGCGGACAGGTTGATGATCTTCAGGCCCAGGCGCTGCTTGAGCGCGGCTTCGTCCTGGCTCTCACTGGCCAGCAGGCTGTGGGTGAACATGAGGATTTCGGCGCGTGAGGCCACGTCGAACAGCGCCGGGCTACCGAGCTTTTCGGGCCAGGTACCACGGTCCAGGCTCGCCACATCGACGGGCGCTGCCTGGGCATTCAGGCATAGCAGGCATGCCGATAACAAAAGCGCTATTCGCACACGGGGTCTCCCTCTCCAGAGTCACCGGCCATCATAGCGGATCACGCCTATCGCCATCATAGGTGGAGTCAAAACGCCCCAGCCCCTAGAATCCCTTCCACGATTACAGGAGACGACTTCATGCTGATGGTGATTTCACCCGCCAAAACCCTCGATTTCGAGACCGCGCCTGTGACCCAGCGCTTTACCCAGCCGCAGTACCTGGACCACTCCCAGGAGTTGATCGAACAATTGCGCGAACTGAGCCCGGCACAAATCAGCGAATTGATGCACGTATCCGACAAGATCGGCGGCCTCAACGCCGCGCGTTTCGGCAGCTGGACCCCGGCGTTCACCCCGGCCAACGCCAAGCAGGCCCTGCTGGCTTTCAAGGGCGACGTGTACACCGGCCTGAATGCCGAGACCTTCAGCGACGCCGACTTCACCTACGCCCAGGACCACCTGCGCATGCTCTCGGGCCTCTACGGCCTGCTGCGCCCGCTGGACCTGATGATGCCTTATCGCCTGGAAATGGGCACCAAACTCCCCAACGCCCGTGGCAAGGACCTGTACGCGTTCTGGGGCACGCGCATCAGCGAGTGGCTGAACGAAGCGTTGGCTGAACAAGGCGATGACGTCCTGCTGAACCTGGCCTCCAACGAATACTTCTCGGCGGTCAAGCGCACGGCGCTGAACGCGCGGATCATCAACACCGAGTTCAAGGACCTGAAGAACGGCCAGTACAAGATCATCAGTTTCTATGCCAAAAAAGCGCGGGGCATGATGAGCCGCTTTGTGATCGAAGAGCGCATCAACGACCCGGCCAAACTGAAGGAATTCGATGTGCAGGGCTATCGCTTCAATGCGGAGCAGTCGAAGCCGGATAACCTGGTGTTCTTGCGCGATCACGCACCGGAATAAAGCTCCCGAGAACACTGATGAACAAATGTGGGAGGGGGCTTGCCCCCGATGGCGGTGGAACAGCCAGCTTATCTTTAGCTGACACACCGTCTTCGGGGGCAAGCCCCCTCCCACATTTTTAACCGCATTTTAATTCGCTAATCGCCATTATTTTGACGTCAAAAAACATCCTGACGCATCTCTAACAATTCTTTCACTCGACATCCGTCGTTTTTTTTCGTAGTGGCACCACTTTTTTTAAACACTAGTGGCACAAAACTATCTCTCCCTCCCAACTCCCCACAACTACTGGTCCAAATAGCAAGTGCTATCAATATAGTACCAGTGCCATCTTTCCTAATATTTCAAGAAATTTCCGGAAACAGGATGAGCGGCCTGGAACTTCGTCTAAACGCACGGCTCATACCACCGGTAACGAAATTCTCTGTTCCTGTAAGAGATGACTTACATAACGACCCAAGGAAGTAGCGAAGTTGCCCCATCAACTTTGACTCATGGGTCATATCATCAACTGATATGAGTTGAGGGCGGCGATAAGGATGAATTGCTATCCCCTACAGGCCAAGGCAGCGCTTACCCAAATGTGTCAGTGATGACACCCAAGGTGTTGATAAATAAAGGCTTAGAGCCTCTATCTGCACCCTGCGGCACTGGCGTCGGCACCTTCCCCCAGGAAGGCCGGCTGCATTTGAGGGCAAGCCCCAATAACAAGGCCAAGTTTCGCACAACTTGAGTGCAATAGTTAGTCACTCACTAATTAACATGCCTGTACGCGGTAAGTCGGCGTCTATTCGCCTAACTTCCGTGGCATCAGTAACGCTTGCAAACATGAACTCGCCATCTATTTGGCATGATTAATACCGTCTTCAATGACAACGTCTTCAATGACAAAGAGGTAAATGCGATGCGCATCAGCATATTTGGTTTGGGTTACGTTGGCGCAGTATGTGCCGGTTGCCTGTCTGCCCGTGGCCACGAAGTGGTTGGCGTAGACATCTCCAAGGACAAGATTGACCTGATCAATGCGGGCAAATCGCCAATCGTTGAACCAGGTCTGGGCGAGTTGTTGAGCCAGGGTATCCAGACCGGCCGTCTGCGCGGTACCACCAACTTCGCCGAAGCCATCCGTGACACCGACCTGTCGATGATCTGCGTTGGTACGCCGAGCAAGAAAAACGGCGACCTGGAACTCGATTACATCGAGGCTGTGTGCCGCGAAATCGGTTTTGTCCTGCGCGATAAAGCCACCCGCCACACCGTAGTGGTACGCAGCACTGTGCTGCCAGGCACCGTGGCCAACGTGGTGATCCCGATCCTCGAAGATTGTTCCGGCAAAAAAGCCGGCGTCGACTTCGGTGTCGCGGTCAACCCGGAATTCCTGCGTGAATCCACCGCCATCGCCGACTACGACCTGCCACCGATGACTGTTATCGGCGAATTCGACAAAGCCTCCGGCGATGTCCTGCAATCGCTGTACGAAGAACTCGACGCACCGATCATCCGCAAGGACATCGCCGTTGCCGAGATGATCAAGTACACCTGCAACGTGTGGCACGCCACCAAAGTGACTTTCGCCAACGAGATCGGCAACATCGCCAAGGCTGTCGGCGTCGACGGTCGCGAAGTGATGGAAGTGGTCTGCCAGGACAAGACCCTCAACCTGTCCCAGTACTACATGCGCCCAGGCTTCGCCTTTGGCGGTTCGTGCCTGCCCAAAGACGTGCGCGCCCTCACCTACCGCGCAAGTTCGCTGGACGTGGAAGCGCCGCTGCTCAACTCGCTGATGCGCAGCAACGAGTCCCAGGTACAGAACGCCTTTGACATCGTCTCCAGCCACGACAAACGCAAAGTCGCCTTGCTGGGCCTGAGCTTCAAGGCCGGCACCGATGACCTGCGCGAAAGCCCGCTGGTCGAACTGGCCGAGATGCTGATCGGCAAAGGTTTCGACCTGAGCATCTACGACAGCAACGTGGAGTACGCCCGTGTCCACGGCGCGAACAAAGACTACATCGAAGGCAAGATCCCGCACGTGTCGTCCCTGCTCAACTCGGACTTCGACGACGTGATCAACAACTCCGACGTGATCATCCTGGGCAACCGCGATGAGAAGTTCCGCGCCCTGGCGCAGAACGCACCACACGGCAAGCAAGTGATCGACCTGGTGGGCTTCATGTCCAAGGCCACCAGCACGAGCGGTCGTACCGAAGGCATTTGCTGGTAACAGCAACGGCCAGTTCCGGGCTGCAAGCGTAACCATCCCCAGCGCTTGCAGCCGGGAGCCTTCATCACCTTCGGATGACGCTTATGTCCAAGTTAAAACATGTACTGATGCAATCCGCCGGCTGGCTGTTCTTTCTCAGCCTGCTGATGGGACTCGCGCTGCTGCTGCCGGCGAGTACGTTCGACTCGGAGTCGAAGAATTTTATTTTCCTGATTGGCGCCGTCGGTATCTGGCGCTACTCGATGGGTGCTACGCATTTCTTTCGCGGCATGCTGTTCCTGTATGTCGTCTACCCGCACCTGCGCCGCAAAGTGCGCAAGCTGGGCAAGGCGGCCGACCCGTCCCATGTGTTCCTGATGGTCACCAGTTTCCGTATCGACGCGCTGACCACCGCGCAGGTCTACAGCTCGGTGATCCGTGAAGCCATCGAATGCGGCTTCCCGACCACCGTGGTCTGCTCGCTGGTGGAAATGTCCGATGAGCTGCTGGTGAAAAGCCTGTGGGAACGCATGAACCCGCCGGAACACGTGAAGCTCGACTTCGTGCGTATCGCCGGTACCGGCAAACGTGATGGCCTGGCCTTCGGTTTCCGCGCCATCTCCCGCCACCTGCCGGATGACCGAGCGGTAGTTGCGGTGATCGATGGCGACACCGTGCTCGCCGAGGGCGTAGTCCGCAAGACCGTGCCGTGGTTCCAGCTGTTCGGCAATGTCGGCGGCCTGACCACCAACGAATTCTGCGAAGTGCGCGGCGGCTACATCATGAGCGAGTGGCACAAACTGCGCTTCGCCCAACGCCACATCAACATGTGCTCCATGGCCCTGTCCAAGCGCGTACTGACCATGACCGGTCGTATGTCGGTGTTCCGCGCCAGCGTGGTCACCGACCCCGGCTTTATCGCCGACGTGGAAAGCGACTCGCTGCAACACTGGCGCCTGGGCCGCTTCAAGTTCCTCACCGGCGATGACAAGTCCAGCTGGTTCAGCCTGATGCGCCTGGGCTACGACACCTTCTACGTGCCGGACGCCGCGATCAATACCGTGGAACACCCGCCGGAAAAGAGCTTCATCAAGGCCAGCCGCAAACTGATGTTCCGCTGGTACGGCAACAACCTGCGCCAGAACTCTCGCGCTCTGGGCCTGGGTGTGCGGCGCCTCGGCCTGTTCACCAGCATCGTGCTGTTCGACCAGCGTGTGTCGATGTGGACCTCCCTGCTCGGCCTGACCGTGGCGATCATCGCCACCTTCAAGTACGGCGGCGCGTTCATCCTCGCTTACCTGCTGTGGATCGGCATCACCCGCCTGATTCTCACCCTGTTGCTGTCGTGCTCCGGCCACAAGATCGGCCCGGCCTACCCGGTGATTCTCTATTACAACCAGATCATGGGCGCGCTGGTGAAGATCTACGTGTTCTTCCGCCTTGATCAACAGTCCTGGACCCGCCAGGACACCAAACTGACCCGCGATTTGGCCAGCTTTCAACGTTGGTTCAACACCTGGTCGTCTCGGACCATGACCTTCTCCGCCGGCAGCATTTTCGTCGCCGTGTTGCTGATGATGGTCTGACAGCCAAGCCTGAATTAACTAGGAGCTACACCTATGAGTCAGAACACCATGAATAGCCAAGCAAACGTCAACGTTGTCCACGAATCCGAAGCCCAGCGCCAACATGCCCGCGTGAAAATCCCGGCCAAGCTGCGCTTTTTCAACACTGACCGTACGCCGACCGAAGCCCGGGTGATCGACCTGTCCGCCGGTGGCCTGGCCTTCACCTCGACCCAGCCGTTGACCGTCGGCGAAGTGCACAAGGGCCGCCTGCAATTTGTGATCGATAACCTGGGCCTGGCGATGGACGTGGAGCTGCAAATCCGCTCCTTCGACCGCCAGACCGGCCGCACCGGTTGCCAGTTCCAGAACCTTGAACCCCAGGATATTTCCACCCTGCGCCACCTGATCACCTCGCACTTGTCCGGCGATATCGTGACCATGGGCGACGTGCTGGCGACCCTGCAACGCGACAACTTCACCAAGGCGCGCAAGGTCAAGGACGGCGGTAGCAACATGAGCGCCGCCGGCCGTCTACGCGCCGTGGTGTTCAGCGCAGGCATCTTCATCGTCGGCCTGGCTGCCTTCGGTTTCATCTTCAAATCGGTGTACGGCATGTATTTCGTCAGCCATGCCCAGGCCGGCTTGGTCAGCGTACCTGGCATGAACGTGACCATGCCGCGCGACGGCACCGTGCAAAGCCTGCTCAAAGGTGATGCGATCGCCGCCAAAGGCGCGCCGCTCGCCACCTTCAGCACCAGCATGCTCGATGTGCTCAAGGGCCACCTGGACGAAGACCAACTGCAACCGGCCAAGGTCGAAGAGCTGTTCGGCAAGCAAATGACTGGCACCCTGACCTCGCCGTGCGATTGCGTGGTGGCCCAGCAAATGGTCGCCGACGGTCAGTACGCCAACAAAGGCGACGTGATCTTCCAACTGGTGCCACGCGGCAGCCTGGCCAATGTTGAAGCACGCTTCACCTATCGCCAGTTCGCCGACGTTCGCCCAGGTACACCGGTGAGCTTCCAGGTGGCCGACGAAGAACAGATTCGCACCGGCACCATCGTCAGCAGCACCAGCCTGAACAGCGCCGACCTGTCCTCCGACATCCGCGTGCAGATCAAGCCTGACGCACCGCTGGACAGCACCTACGCCGGCCGCCCGGTGGAAGTGACCAGCGACCGTGGTCCCTCGCTGAACTGGCTGATCGATAAAGCCATGGCTGCGGGTCTTTAATCATGAGCGCCCTTCGAAACCTGCCGGTGCCCCTGGCGCTGGCCATCGCCCTCGCCGGTTGCGCCGGCCTGCCCGACCAACGCCTGGCTAACGAAGCTTTGAAACGTGGCGACACCGTCACCGCGCAGCAGAATTACCAGCAACTGGCAGACCTGGGTTATAGCGAGGCCCAGGTGGGCCTGGCCGATATCCAGGTAGGCACCCGCGATCCGGCGCAAATCAAACAGGCTGAAGCCACCTACCGTGCGGCGGCGGACACTTCGCCCCGCGCCCAGGCCCGTCTCGGTCGCCTGCTGGTGGCCAAGCCTGGCAGCACCGAAGCCGAACACCATGAAGCCGAAGGCCTGCTGAAAAAAGCCTTTGCCAATGGCGAAGGCAACACCCTGATCCCGCTGGCGATGCTGTACCTGCAATACCCGCACAGCTTCCCGAACGTGAATGCCCAGCAGCAGATCAGCAAGTGGCAGGCCGCCGGTTACCCGGAAGCCGGCCTGGCCCAAGTGCTGCTGTATCGCACCCAGGACACCTACGACCAGCATCTGGATGATGTGGAGCGCATCTGTAAAGCCGCGCTGAACACCACCGATATCTGCTACGTCGAGCTGGCCACGGTCTACCAGAAAAAAGCCGAACCTGAGAAACAGGCCGAGCTGCTCAAGCAGATGGAAGCCGGCTACAGCCGTGGCACCGTTACCGCACAACGTGTTGATAGCGTGGCACGCGTGCTGGGCGACGCTTCGCTGGGCAAGACGGATGAAAAAACCGCCCAGGCCCTGCTGGAAAAAATCGCTCCTGGCTACCCGGCTTCGTGGGTCAGCCTGGCGCAATTGCTCTACGACTTCCCGGAACTGGGCGACGTCGACCAGATGATGAAGTATCTGGACAACGGCCGTGCCGCCGACCAACCGCGCGCCGAGCTGTTGCTAGGCAAGCTCTACTACGAAGGCAAATGGGTGCCGGCCGACGCCAAGGCCGCTGAAGCCCACTTCGAAAAAGCCGTGGGCAAGGAAGTCGCCGCCGATTACTACCTCGGCCAGATCTACCGCCGTGGCTACCTGGGCAAGGTCTATCCGCAAAAAGCCCTGGACCACTTGCTGACCGCTGCGCGCAATGGCCAGAACAGCGCTGATTTCGCCATCGCCCAGTTGTTTTCCCAAGGCAAGGGCACCAAGCCCGACCCATTGAATGCCTATGTCTTCAGCCAATTGGCCAAAGCCCAGGACACGCCAGAAGCCAATGACTTGGCCACGCAGCTCGAAGCCCCGCTGACGCCAGAGCAACGCGCTCAAGGCCAACGCCTGGTGCAACAGGAGCTGGCCGCGCGCGGCACCCTGGCCCAGAGCACGCTGCAACTGCACGCCCTGGAAGAAGAAGACGGCGAGGAATCCCTATGAAGCTCAATCCATTCGTCAAGGCCGGCATCGGCCTGACCTTCGCCCTGCTGTGGTCGTGCCCGACCCTGGCCGCGCTGACCGAAGCCAAGAACTTCGGCCTGGAAGTCAAAGCCACCGCGCAGTCCGAAGACGACCGCGACCTCGGCACGCAGAAAGGCGGCGACGTCAACGGTGTCGGCCTCGACCTGCGCCCTTGGATCTACGGTGAAAGCGGTGCGTGGAGCGCCTACGCCATGGGCCAGGCCGTGGTCTCCAGCGACATCATCGAGACCGACCCGCTGCAACAGTCGGCCGATGACGAAAACCAGCAGACCACCAACAACGACCGCAAGACCAAGAAAAACTACTTGGCCATGCGCGAGTTCTGGGTCGGCTACAGCGGCTTCACGCCCTACCCTGGCGAGATCCTCAAGCTGGGTCGCCAACGCCTGCGCAACGACGACGGCCAATGGCGCGACACCAACATCGAAGCGCTGAACTGGACTTTCGACACCACCCTGCTCAAGGCCAACGTCGGCGTTGCCGAACGCTTCAGCGAATACCGCACTGACCTCAAGGAGCTGTCGCCCAAAGACAAGGACCGTCAGCACCTGTACGCCGACGCCACCTACCAGTGGACGCCCGGCCAGTGGATCGGCCTGCGCGGTCACCACACCCATGACAACGGCAAGCTCGACTACCCGGAGCCCGGTGTACCGACCGACTCGTTGGACAAGCGTGAAAATGGCGACCTGAGCTGGCTCGGCATCGAAGCCAACAGTGACGCCTACAACTGGCGCAACACCAACACGGTCAACTACTGGGCCAGCGTCACCGGCATGCGCGGTGACCGTGATTCGGTCAACGCGTTGAACGCCGACGGCACCCGCCCGACCAACGCCAAGCGCAGCGACGATGTCAGCGGCTGGGCCACCGACCTCGGCGTGCGTCTGCGCCTTGATCCCCAGTGGCAAGTCGGTGCGGCCTACTCCCGCGCCAGCGCCGAGTACGAACAGAACGGCCTGCAAAGCAACCGTTCGAACTGGACCGGTACCCAGTCCCGCGTGCATCGCTTCGGTGAAGCCTTCCGTGGCGAGATGAACAACATGCAGTCCATGAGCCTGTTCGGTTCCTGGCAGCTGCGTGAGGACTACGACGCCAGCCTGGTGTACCACAAGTTCTGGCGTGTCGACGGCAACAAGCCAGTCGGCAGCAACGGCATCGACGCGGTGCAGAACAATACCGACGATGTGACCGGCGCGATCCTGTCCAGCACTTCCCTGCCGCTTGAAGACGGCAAGAAAGACCTGGGCCAGGAAATGGACCTGGTCGTCACCAAATACTTCAAGACCGGCCTGCTTCCGGCCGCCCTCAGCCAGTCCATTGACGAACCGTCGGCCCTGGTGCGCTTTCGTGCTGGCGTATTCAAGCCGGGCGACGCCTATGGCAGCAACGTCGACTCGTACATGCACCGCGCATTCGTCGACGTGATCTGGAAATTCTGATGGGAGCCTGCGCTATGAAACCTCATAAGTTGCTGGTCGCGGCGATGCTGATGGCTAACGCCACCGCCTTCGCCGACACCGCGCAGCCGGTCAAGGCGCCAACCATCGCCAAAGAGCTGCAACAGGCCAAGACCTACACCATCTCCAGCCCGCCGACCGCGCCGCTGGAAATGGCCAAGCCGGCCCTGCCGGATCTGTCGGGCTACACCGATGCGGCAATGGAAAAAAAGATCGTCAGAAGCAAGCCGGGCAAGATCAGCATCCGCCGCATGATGCAGGAAGACGCCCTCAAGGACTTCATCGGCGGTGACAACAAGATGGCCGAGTGGGTAGTGCGCCAGCACGGCATTCCCCAGGCGATCTTTGTCGACGACGGCTACATGAACCTCAAAGACCTGCTGGGCAAGGTGCCCAAGCAGTACCTGAGCGAGACTTCGCCGGGCGTGTTCGTGGCCAAACTGCCGATCGTGGTGGGCCGCAAGGGCATCCTGGAAATCGACAAGAAGACCCAGGAGCTGCGCCTGTCCCAGGAAGCCGGTTCGTTCCTGATCAACGATGGCCAGCTGTTTGTGCGTGACACCAAAGTCACCGGCTGGAGCGAAAAGGCCAACGGCCCGGCACTGTTCAAGTCGCCCAAGGAGTTTCGCCCGTTCCTGCTGGCCTGGGGCGGTACCGAGACGTACATCTCCAACACCAAGATGGCCAGTTTCGGCTACGCCAACAGTAAGTCGTACGGGGTGAGTATTTCCCAGTACACGCCGAACATGGCCAAGGTGCTCAAGCGTGCGGAGCCGACCGGCTGGATCATCGACTCCGAGTTCTCGGACATGTGGTACGGCTTCTACTGCTACGAGACCACAGGCTTCGTGATCAAGGGCAATACCTACAAAGACAACATCGTCTACGGCATTGACCCCCATGACCGTTCCCACGGCCTGATCATCGCGGACAACACCGTCTACGGCACCAAGAAGAAGCACGGCATCATCATTTCCCGGGAAGTGAACGACAGCTTCATCTTCAACAACCGCAGCTACGACAACAAGCTCTCGGGCCTGGTACTCGACCGTAACAGCGTCAACAACATCGTGGCCGACAATGAGTTTTACCGTAACCACACCGATGGCATCACCCTCTATGAGAGCGGTGACAACCTGCTGTGGGGCAACAAGGTGATCGCCAACCGTCGCCACGGCATCCGGGTGCGTAACAGCGTGAATATCAAGCTGTACGAAAACACCTCGATGGCCAACGGCCTCACCGGGCTGTACGGCCACATCAAGGACTTGACCGACACCGACCGTGACATCGCCCTCGACCCGTTCGACGCCAAGGTCTCGCTGATCGTGGTCGGCGGTGAATTGGCGGGTAACGGCAGCGGGCCGCTGTCCATCGACTCGCCATTGAGCGTTGAGCTGTACCGCGTGTCGATGCTGGCGCCGACCAAGTCCAGCGGTATCAGCTTCAACGGCGTGCTGGGCGATCGCCAGGAAGAGATTCTCGACCTGCTGGTGCGCCAGCAGAAAGCCGTGCTGATCGACCCTGTCGAACGCCAGACCGAATTGCAGGACTGAGGATAACCCTTATGCACCCACACATGATCAAACTGCTGAGCCTCTCGGGTCTGACCCTCGGCCTGCTCGCGGCCAGCCAGGGCGTACGCGCCGACGAAATCAAGGCGCCGACCTTTACCGCCGAGCCGTGCTGCAGCCTGTGCCCGGCCGCTCACGATGCGAAGAACTACACCACGCGCTACCAGCAGAACTTCACCACCCTGGTGCAAGCCCAGGGCGACTGGCTGTTCCGTACCCAAGAAGACTTACGCACCGAATTCGACACCACACCGTCCGGCTACAAACGCATGCAACAGCTGCACGATGCGTTCAAGGCCAAGGGCGTGGAACTGGTGGTGGTCTACCAGCCGACTCGCGGCCTGGTGAACCGCAACAAGCTCAATCCTGAAGAAAAAGCCAAGTTCGATTTCGACAAGGCACTGGGCAACTACAAGACCATGCTCGGCCGTTTCGCCAAGATGGGCTACGTGGTGCCGGACCTGTCGCCGTTGACCAATGAGCAACTGCCGGATGAGCTGCCGGCCCACGATTTCTACTTCCGCGGCGACCAGCACTGGACGCCATATGGCGCCCAGCGCACCGCGAAAATCGTCGGCGCCAAAGTGCGTGCAATGCCTGAATTTGCCGGCATCCCACAGCGTGAATTCGAGACTAAACGCTCCGGGCGCATGGGCAAGACCGGCACCCTGCACAACATGGCCGGGCAACTGTGCGGCACCAGCTACGCGATCCAGTACATGGACCAGTTCACCACCGAGCCCAAAGGCGAGGCTGGCGACGGCGACCTGTTCGGCGATTCGGGCAACCCGCAGATCACCCTGGTCGGTACCAGCCACAGCGGCAAGAACTACAACTTCGCCGGGTTCCTGGAACAGGAAATCGGTGCTGACATCCTCAACGTCGCCTTCCCCGGCGGTGGCCTGGAAGGCTCGATGATCCAGTACTTGGGCAGCGACGAATTCCAGAAGACCCCGCCGAAAATCCTCATCTGGGAATTCTCGCCGCTGTATCGCCTGGATCAGGAGACCATCTACCGCCAGATGATGTCGCTGCTGGACAACGGCTGCGAAGGCAAACCCGCGCAGATGACAGCCAGCACCACCTTGAAACCCGGCAAGAACGAATTGATGGTGAACAGTTCGAACAAAGACCTGCGTAATGCCAATCACCAGGTTGATATCCGCTTCGCCGACCCATCGGTGAAAACCCTGCAAGCCACCCTCTGGTACATGAACGGTCGCCACGAGGACATCAAGATCGAGAAACCCGAAACATCCGATACAGACGGGCGTTTCGCCTTTGAACTGCGCACTGATGAAGACTGGGCCTCGCAGAACTTGCTGGCCGTGGAAGTGCAGGGTCCGGAAGCGGGCGCTGCCGCGCAGAAAGTCGAAGCGAAAATTTGCACACGCAACGTATTCCCTAGCGGCGGTCAGAAGACTGCTTCGCTGCCGTGAAGTAAGTGCGCAATGAGGTTACCTATGCAGAAGTTATTGATTCCAACGCTGCTGGGCCTGGCGATCTTCGCCGGTTCAGTCAACGCCGCCGCGCCACTGCGTCCACCCCAGGGCTATTTCGCCCCGGTGGAAGCGTTCAAGACCGGCGACTTCAAGAATGACTGCGACGCCATGCCGGCGCCGTACACCGGCTCGCTGCAGTTTCGCAGCAAGTACGAAGGTTCGGACAAGGCCCGTTCCACGCTGAATGTGCAATCCGAAAAAGCCTTCCGCGACAGCACCGCTGACATCACCAAGCTGGAAAAAGACACCAGCAAGCGCGTGATGCAGTTCATGCGCGACGGTCGCCCGGAGCAGCTGGAATGCACGCTCAACTGGCTGGCTACTTGGGCTCGGGCAGACGCACTGATGTCCAAGGACTTCAACCATACCGGCAAATCCATGCGCAAATGGGCGCTGGGTAGCATGGCTTCGGCCTATGTGCGCCTGAAGTTCTCCGACTCGCACCCGCTGGCCAACCACCAGCAGGAAGCGCAGCTGATCGAAGCCTGGTTCAACAAACTGGCCGATCAGGTGGTGAGCGACTGGGACAATCTGCCGCTGGAAAAAACCAACAACCACTCCTATTGGGCCGCCTGGTCGGTGATGGCAACGTCCGTCGCCGTCAACCGTCGCGACCTGTTTGATTGGGCGGTGAAGGAATACAAGGTCGGCGCGAACCAGGTCGATGACCAGGGCTTCCTGCCGAACGAATTGAAGCGTCAGCAACGCGCATTGTCCTACCACAACTACGCGCTGCCGCCGCTGTCGATGATCGCCAGTTTCGCGCTGGTCAACGGTGTGGACCTGCGCCAGGAAAACAACGGCGCGCTCAAACGCCTGGGTGACAAGGTGCTGGCCGGGGTGAAAGACCCGGAGATCTTCGAACAGAAGAATGGCAAAGAGCAGGACATGAAGGACTTGAAACAGGACATGAAATTCGCCTGGCTCGAACCTTTCTGCACCCTCTACACCTGCGCGCCGGATGTGCTCGAGCGCAAGCACGGGATGCAGCCGTTCAAGACGTTCCGCCTCGGGGGTGACCTGACCAAGGTCTACGACCCGACGCATGAAAAGGGCAACAAAGGTTCCTAAGGCTGAATGGATTACCTGTAGTGAGCGGGCTTGCCCCGCGCTGGGCTGCGAAGCGGCCCTAATCGATTCGTCGCCGTGTGCCAGGTATACCGCGACGTGGGGTTTTGGGGCTGCTACGCAGCCCAGCGCGGGGCAAGCCCGCTCACCACAAAAAGCTGCATCGCCGTCCATGGAAACCATGGGGGGTTTGGGGGGGCTCTGGCCCTTGACTGTTGGTTAAACATGGAGAGATCGGGATGGTTTTCTCGTCCAATGTGTTCCTGTTTCTGTTCTTGCCGATCTTTCTCGGCTTGTACTATTTGAGCGGGCAACGCTATCGCAACTTGCTGCTGCTGTTGGCCAGCTACGTGTTCTACGCCTGGTGGCGAGTGGACTTCCTGGCACTGTTCGCCGCCGTGACGCTGTGGAATTACTGGATCGGCCTCAAGGTCGGTGCAGCTGGCGTGCGCACCAAGCCGGCCCAGCGCTGGCTGCTGCTCGGCGTGGTGGTTGACCTGTGCATCCTCGGCTACTTCAAGTACGCCAACTTTGGCGTCGACAGCATCAACGTCATGATGAAGTCGGCCGGCCTGGAGCCATTCATCCTCACCCACGTGCTGCTGCCGATCGGTATCTCGTTCTACATCTTCGAGTCCATCAGCTACATCATCGACGTGTACCGTGGTGATACCCCGGCGACCCGCAACCTGATCGACTTTGCGGCGTTCGTGGCGATTTTCCCGCACTTGATTGCTGGCCCGGTGTTGCGCTTTCGCGACCTGGCTGACCAGTTCAACAACCGCACCCACACCCTCGACAAGTTCTCCGAGGGCTGCACGCGGTTCATGCAGGGTTTCATCAAGAAGGTCTTCATTGCCGACACCCTCGCCGTGGTGGCCGACCATTGCTTTGCCCTGCAAAACCCGACCACGGGCGACGCGTGGCTCGGCGCCCTGGCCTACACCGCGCAGCTGTACTTCGACTTCTCCGGCTACAGCGACATGGCCATCGGCCTGGGCTTGATGATGGGCTTCCGCTTCATGGAGAACTTCAAGCAGCCGTACATCAGCCAGTCGATCACCGAGTTCTGGCGGCGCTGGCACATCAGCCTGTCCACCTGGCTGCGTGACTACCTGTACATCACTCTGGGCGGCAACCGTAAAGGCACGCTGACCACCTACCGCAACCTGTTCCTGACCATGCTGCTCGGTGGCCTGTGGCACGGTGCGAACATCACCTACATCGTCTGGGGTGCGTGGCACGGCATGTGGCTGGCGATTGAAAAAGCCATCGGCCTCAACACTTCGCCGCGCAGCTTCAACCCGGTGCGTTGGGCCTTCACCTTCCTGCTGGTGGTGATGGGCTGGGTAATCTTCCGCGCCGAGAACCTGCACGTCGCCGGCCGTATGTACGGTGCGATGTTCAGCTTTGGCGAGTGGTCGCTGTCGGAACTCAACCGCGCCAACCTGACCGGCCTGCAAGTGGCAACCCTGGTGGTGGCGTACGCAACCCTGGCGTTCTTTGGCCTGCGCGACTTCTACACCAACCGTCCTGCCGAGAAGACCGAGAAAACCAAGCCGGCCGATCCGAGCCTGATCAAGGCCGTACCGGGCGACAACCCAGGCAGCATCCACGAGCCCGGTTTCACCGTGGGCAAAGATGCCGCCGTACAACCGGCCTACTGGACCGCTGACTGGCCACGCTACGCCATGCGCGCTGCGGTGCTGCTGCTGTTCGTGGCGTCGATTCTCAAACTGTCGGCGCAGAGTTTCTCGCCGTTCCTTTACTTCCAATTCTGAGGGAGCCGACCATGACCCGTTCATTACGCGTCCTCTATATCGGCCTGTTCCTGGTGCTGCTGCTGGCCCTGGGTGCCTGGTCGCTGCGCAGTTTCTTCGGCTTCAGCACCAACGCCGACGCCACTGTGCTCAACGGTCGCTGGACCAAAGCCGTCGAGACCCACTACGACGACGAATTCCCGATCAAGCGCATCGGCACCAACCTATGGGCGGCGCTGGACTACAAGCTGTTCAATGAAGGCCGCCCTGGCGTGGTGCTGGGCCGCGATCACTGGTTGTACAGCGATGAGGAGTTCAACCCCGCCGTCAACGAAGACCAGAACCTGCAAGGCAACTACGCGCTGGTCGAAGGCGTGCGCCAGAAGCTCAAAGCCCAAGGCATTCAGCTGGTGATGGCGATCGTGCCAGCCAAGGTGCGCCTCTACCCGGAACACCTGGGTGAAGTGAAACCGGCGAGCATCCACGCCAACCTGTACGACGACTTCCACGCTCGCGTCGCCGCCGACAAGATCATCGCCCCGGACCTGCTCGGCCCGCTGCAACAGGCCAAGCTCGGCGGCAAGCAAGTGTTCCTGCGTACCGACACCCACTGGACTCCGGACGGCGCTGAAATCGCCGCCAAACAGTTGGCCAAGACCATCGCCGACAAGACCCCACTGAGCGGCGAGCCACAGCGATTTGTCACCGAGGCGGAAAAAACCGAGCCGCATAAAGGCGACCTGCGTCTGTTCCTGCCGCTGGACCCGCTGTTCGAAAACCTGATGCCGCCTAAAGAGCCGCTGGAAAAACGCGTCACGCACCTGGCCGAAACCAAAGGCGACGACGCCCTGTTCAGCGACAGCGAAACCCCAGTGGCCCTGGTAGGCACCAGCTACAGCGCCAACCCCAACTGGAACTTCGTCGGCGCCCTCAAGCAAGCCTTGGGCAGCGACGTGGTCAGCTATGCCGAAGACGGCCACGGCCCGATCCTGCCGATGCTCAGTTACCTGAAAAGCGATGACTTCAAGAACAGCCCGCCCCAGGTGCTGATCTGGGAGTTTCCTGAACGTTATCTGCCCGTGAACAACGAAATCGGTGATGCCGACCCCGCGTGGGTTGCGCAGCTTAAACAAGCCGGTTCGCGCCAACAGAACATGGCAATCAACACCACAAAATCCGAGACGCCCGACCGGGCGCAAAACTGAAAGAGAGGTAACTCACATGACTTTCACTACAACTCCTCGTCGTCTCGCTAAAACCCTGGCCATTGCAGCCGGTTTGAGCTTCGTATCGATGTCCGCGTTCGCCGGCGGCGACGCCGCCCTCTACGGCCCGACCGCGCCAAAAGGCTCGAGCTTCGTGCGGATCTACAACGCCAGCAACCAGGAAGTCAGCGCCACTGTTGGCGCCACCAACCTGAGCGATGTTGCACCACTGGCCAGCAGCGACTTCAGCTTCATGCCTGGCGGTGACTACAGCGCCAAAGTCGGCAGCCAGACCGTGCCGGTCAAACTCGCCGCCGACCACTACTACACCCTGGTCAACAGCGGCAGCGGCCAGCCCCAGCTGATCGAAGAACCGCCGTTCAAGAACAAGCAGAAATCCCTGGTCCGCGTGCAGAACCTCAGCGACAAGGCCCTGACCTTGAAGACGGCTGACGGCAAGACTGATGTGGTCAAGTCGGTGGCGGCCAAAGGTCGTGGCGAACGTGAAATCAACCCGGTGAAGGTGAGCCTGGCGTTGTATGACGGTGACAAGAAAGTCGGCGATGTGAAGCCGGTGGCCCTGGAGCGCGGCGAGGCAGCGGTGCTGTACGTCACCGGTTCCGGTTCGAGCCTGTCGCCAGTGTGGGTGAAACGCCCTGTATCGACCCGCTAATTAGATTTTCGACCTGGCTCCGCTCCCCTGTGGGAGCTGGCTTGCCTGCGATGGCATCACCTCGGTGTACCTGACAAACCGAGTCGTCTGCATCGCGGGCAAGCCCGGCTCCCACAGGGACCGAGGAGTCCGGTCGGACCGAGACAAAAACAAGAGTGAAACGACAAACCTTCGTAGCTCTGACCCAAATCGATTCAAGGAGAAACACCCATGATTCCAGTCATCCTTTCCGGTGGTAGCGGCTCACGTCTTTGGCCGCTTTCCCGTAAACAGTTCCCTAAACAATTCCTGGCTCTGACCGGTGAACACACACTGTTCCAGCAAACCCTGGAACGCCTGGTGTTTGAAGGTATGGACGCTCCAATCGTGGTCTGCAACAAGGACCACCGCTTTATCGTCAACGAGCAACTGGCCGCCCGCAAGCTGGAAAGCCAGCGCATCCTGATGGAGCCGTTCGGCCGCAACACCGCGCCGGCCGTGGCCCTCACCGCGATGATGCTGGTCAATGAGGGGCGCGACGAACTGATGCTGGTGCTGCCCGCCGACCACGTAATCGACGACCAGAAAGCCCTGCAACGTGCGCTGGCCCTGGCCACCGTGGCCGCCGAGCGTGGCGAGATGGTGCTGTTCGGCGTACCGGCGACCCGTCCGGAAACCGGTTATGGCTACATCAAGTCTACTAACGATTCGCTGCTGCCCGAGGGCGTGAGCCGCGTCGAGCAGTTCGTGGAAAAACCCAATGAAAAACGCGCCGTCGAGTTCGTCAAAAGCGGCGGGTATTTCTGGAACAGCGGCATGTTCCTGTTCCGCGCCAGCCGCTTCCTCGAAGAGCTGAAAAAGCACGATCCGGACATCTACGACACCTGCCTGCTGACGCTTGAGCGCAGCGAACAGACCGCCGACACCGTGACCTTCGACGAAGCCACCTTCGCCTGCTGCCCGGACAATTCCATTGACTACGCCGTGATGGAAAAAACCCAGCGCGCCTGCGTGGTGCCGCTGAGTGCCGGTTGGAGCGACGTGGGTTGCTGGGCATCGCTGTGGGCCGTCAACGACAAAGACGTGCACGGCAACGTGAGCAAAGGCGACGTGGTGATCCAGGACAGCCGCAACTGCATGATCCATGGCAACGGCAAACTGGTGTCGGTGATCGGCCTGGATAACATCGTGGTGGTGGAAACCAAGGACGCGATGATGATTGCCCACAAGGACAAGGTCCAGGGCGTCAAGCAGATGGTCAACACCCTGAACGACCAGGGCCGCAGCGAAACCCAGAACCACTGCGAAGTCTATCGTCCGTGGGGCTCCTACGACTCGGTGGACATGGGCGGGCGTTTCCAGGTCAAGCACATCTCGGTCAAGCCGGGCGCGTGCCTGTCGCTGCAGATGCACCACCACCGTGCCGAACACTGGATCGTGGTCAGCGGTACTGCCGAAGTGACTTGTGACGAGAACGTGTTCCTGCTCACTGAGAACCAGTCCACCTACATCCCGATCGCCTCGGTGCACCGCCTGCGCAACCCGGGCAAGATCCCGTTGGAGATCATCGAAGTGCAATCGGGCAGCTACCTGGGTGAAGACGACATCGAGCGCTTTGAAGATATCTACGGTCGCTCGACGCCGGTTGAACGTGGTGTTTCGGTGAAAACTATCGCGCAGTAAAACAGTCGTACAAGAAGCCCCCGTCCAGCCGACTGCGTCCCCTATCCGCAGCCGGTTGGGCGGGGGCTTTTTCTTTGGGGCCGTGGTGATCAATCCCACCTACGCTTAAGTTAGGATGCTCATTCCCTACTTGAGGTGGTCTCCATGTTTTTCGGCGTTCTACTGATCATCACCTGGCTGATCCTGTTGCTGCGCTACCCCGCCAAGGCACTGCCCGTATCCCTTGCGGCCGCCGTGGGCTTGGGTTTCGTCGCGATCTGGGTGGTGTGGCTGGACAGCCGGGAAGCCTCGCAACTGGCCCGCCTGGAGCTGCGCATCACCTATGCTGCCGACGAATGCCCCACCGACCGACCGCTCAAACTGACGCTGAACAATGGCAACGATGTGCCGCTCACCGAACTGCGTTGGCGCGTCGCCGCCTACGCACCGGGCGATACGGTGAACCTCGCGGACAACGTCTATGCCGCACCACGCTATCGCGGGCCCGGTGAGTTGCAAGCCGGCGCCACGTGGGACGACTGCCTGCCCACTCCGCCTCTGCGCCCCGGCTACCGCCCGCAAACCCTGGAATTTCGCGCCGAGCACCTGCAAGGCAGTTTTTCGGACTGACAAAGGATTGATCCATGCCCAACGTACTGATCACCGGTTGTTCCAGCGGCATCGGCCGTGCCCTGGCGGACGCATTCAAAGCCGCCGGCTACACGGTGTGGGCCAGCGCCCGCCGCCCGGAAGACGTCGCCGCCCTCGCCGCTGCCGGCTTTAATGCCGTCGAACTGGACGTCAACGACAGCGCCGCTTTGCAACAGCTGGCCGAACAACTGGGCGAATTGGATGTACTGGTCAACAACGCCGGTTATGGCGCCATGGGGCCGTTGCTCGACGGCGGCACCGAGGCGATGCAACGCCAATTCGAGACCAATGTGTTTTCCATCGTCGGTGTGACCCAGGCGCTGTTCCCGGCCCTGCGGCGCAGCAAGGGATTGGTGGTGAATATCGGCAGTGTTTCCGGTGTGCTGGTAACGCCGTTTGCGGGGGCCTATTGCGCGTCAAAAGCCGCCGTTCATGCCTTGAGCGACGCGCTGCGCATGGAACTGGCGCCGTTTGGCGTGCAGGTCATGGAAGTGCAACCCGGCGCCATCAACACCCGTTTTGCGAAAAACGCCGGCGCCCAGGCCGAACTGTTGATCAATGAACAATCGCCATGGTGGCCGTTGCGCGACGGCATCCGTGCGCGCAGCCAGGCTTCCCAGGACAAGCCGACGCCAGCCAATGTGTTTGCGGCGGATGTATTGAAAGCTGTGCAACAACCACAACCGCCCCGCCTGCTGCGCTCGGGCAATGGGAGCCGCGCGTTACCGTTGATGGCGGCGTTGTTGCCCAAAGGGTTGCTGGAGAAGGTGTTGAAGAAACGCTTCGGGCTGGCCGGTTCGCTCTAACCCTTCATAAAGTCAATGAACGCCCGCACCTTCAGGGGCAAATGTCGGGTGTCCGGATACATCGCGTAGATCCCTTGCGGGGCAAAGCGATGGTCCGGCAACAGGCGCACTAATCGTCCGGCGTCCAGGTCATCCTGCACCAGCCATTGCGGCAACACCGCCACACCGTGCCCACGCACGGCGAAGGCTTGGAGAACGGCTGCGCTGTCGGCGACTAGCGACGCATGGCCGGGGCGATAAGAATGTTCGCCGGCTTGTGGATCGGTCACGCTCAACTCCGTCAATCGGCTATGTCCCAGCTTGGGCAACTGTTCCAAGTCATCCAGCGTATCAACCCCTCCAAACTGTGGTGCCGCCACGGCGAACACCTCGAACGTCGACAACTGCACCGCGCGGTGATTGGAGTCCAGCAAGCGTCCCAACCGAATCGCCACGTCGAAACGCTCGGAGATCAGGTCCGCGTGAGTGGAGGATGTGGATAAGTGTATGTCCAGGTCCGGGTGCAGGCGGCGGAAGGCTTCGACCGCCGGGGCAACCACGGCCAATGCGTATTCCACGGTGGTAGTGATGCGCAACGTGCCTTTGAGTTGGGCATGCTCCGAGCGCGCCTCCTCCACCGCCAATCGCGCCTCTTCGAGCATGCGTGTGCAGCGCAGGTAGAAGCGCTCGCCGGCATCGGTCAGCGCCAGTTGACGGGTGTTGCGGGTCAGCAGAGTGACGCCCAGTTCTGCTTCCAGACGCTTGAGGTTGAAGCTGACCACGGCGCGAGTCTGGCCCAGCAGGTCAGCGGCAGCGGTGAGAGAGCCGGCCTCGACCACGGCCTTGAAGGTGTCGAATCGGTCCAGGCTGACCATCGGCGGCGCCCTCCTTTGTCAAAATATTTTTGACAAAGTAACAGGCAAACCAACGTATCCCAAACAGCACGACCCACCTACCCTGCCCGCTTCACTCGCTGGATCGCACTCATGACCTACCGCTCGAAAGTCGCCTGGATCTTTTTATTGGGTTTTGCCCTGGACCTGGTGAACATGTTTGTCGCCACGGTCGCCTACCCGGATATCGGCCACGAACTGCATGCCTCGGTCACGCAACTGGCATGGATCAGCAACGCCTACCTGCTCGGCCTGACCGTGATCATTCCGCTCAGTGTCTGGTTGGCTGCGGTGATGGGGGAGCGAACTCTGATCGCGGCAAGCCTGTTGCTGTTCGCCGGGGCATCGGTGATGGTGGGCCAGGCGAGTTCGATTGAAACACTGATCGGCTGGCGTGCCCTGCAAGGGCTGGGCGGTGGCTTGCTGATTCCCGTCGGGCAGGCCATGGCTTACCGGCATTTCCCGGCGGCTGAACGCAGCCAACTGACAGCGCGAGTGATGTCGGTGGCATTGCTGGTACCGGCGCTGTCGCCGGCGCTGGGTGGTTTGATTGTCGACAACGTGTCGTGGCGCTGGATCTTCTACGCCAATCTGCCCCTGGCGTTGATGACCCTGCTGCTGACCGTGCTGTGGATAAAACCTGACAGGCCGTCGAGCCGTCGTGTGCCACTGGACGTGGGCAGTATTTTCCAACAGATACGCAGCCCAATGCTGCGCACCGCGATGCTGATCTACCTGTGCATCCCCGGCGTGTTCATCGGTACCAGCCTCATCGCCATACTCTATCTTCGCGGCCTCGGGTACGACGCCACACAGACCGGCGCCTTGATGCTGCCGTGGGCACTGGCGTCGGCACTGGCGATTTTGCTCAGCAAAAAACTGTTCAACCGCTGTGGTCCGAAGCCATTGTTGTTGGCGGGCATGCTGCTGCAATGCCTGGGCATCCTGTTGCTGAATGGCCCTGCACTGATCATTCCAGCCTATTTGTTGATGGGGTTGGGAGGCAGCCTGTGCAGCAGTACCGCGCAGACCCTGGCCTTTCTCGATATTCCCGCCGAACGCATGGGCCACGCCAGCGCCCTGTGGAACATCAACCGACAACTGAGCTTCTGCCTGGGCGCAGCGGCGCTAAGTGCATTACTGTCGGCCTTGGATTCCTTCGCCATAACCTTCACGATGGCGGCAGCCCTGACCCTGCTGCCTCTTTTTGCGGTGCTGCGTCTGGATACGTCCCGAATACGCGCACTGCTTCACCCTGCCAGCGAGCCTCGCCCATGATCGACTACAGCGATTTTTTTGAAGAAGTGATCCAGACCCACGTCGAGATCGAACAATGGTTTGCCGGCGTTGCGCCCGAAGGCACCTTGCAGAACCTGCTCGCGCGCTTCTCCCCGGAACTCAGCATGGTTGCCCCGGCGACCGGTGCACGGGTGAATGCGGCCGGGGTCAATGCCCTGTTCACGCGCTTGGGCGGCATGCGCCCGGGATTGAAAATCACCTTGAGCGAGATGGCCGGCATCGAACGCCATGCACGTGGCGCCACGGTGACCTATCGCGAGCATCAGATCGATGACAGCGGTACACAGACGGACCGCCGTGCCACGGTGGTGTTCGAGAAGCAGGCCAGTGGCGCGCTGCTGTGGCGCCATTTGCATGAAACCTTCATCAAGGCATAACGCCAGTTCCTGCAGGATTATGGGTTGACGATGACGGTGCAGGTAATCCCCGCCGCCAACAACACCCCTTCCGGTACCTCATCGATATGAATCCGTACCGGCACCCGCTGGGCCAGGCGCACCCAGTTGAAGGTCGGGTTCACATCGGCAATCAGTTCGCGGCTTTCGGGGTTGTCGCGGTCGTAGATGCCTCGCGAGATGCTTTCCACATGCCCCTTCAAGGTCTCGCCACTCATCAATTGCATATCGGCTTTATCACCGACCTTGACGTGGGGCAGCTTGGTTTCTTCGAAGAAGCCATAAACCCAGAACGAGTTCATATCCACCACGGCCATCTTGGCTTCGCCGATGCGGGCGTAGTCACCGCGATGCACGTTCAGATTGGTGACATAACCATCCACCGCCGCCACCACCTGCGTGCGTTTCAAATTGAGTTCGGCCGCCTCCAGTTGCGCCAGCGCGTGTTGGTAGTCGGCCAGCGCCGAGTCGGCGATGTTGCTGGCGTCGTCGCGGTTTTCCCTGGAGATCACCAGGGCATCAAGGTCGGCACGGCGATGGGCGTTGACCTTGCGCATTTCCCAGGTGGCTTTGCGCGACGCCACCAGCGATTGCGCCTGTTTGACCGCAATGCGGTAGTGCTCGGGGTCGATCTGCATCAACAGGTCGCCCTTTTTGACCAACTGGTTGTCACGCACCGGCACGTCGACCACTTCGCCGGTGACGTCGGCGGCGACGTTGATGATATCGGCACGCACACGCCCGTCGCGGGTCCACGGGGTTTCCATGTAGTGCACCCACAACGTGCGGCCAATCCAGATGGCCAAGGCCAGTACCAGCAAGGTCGCGAGCAGGCTGAAAAACTTTTTCATCGGGGCATTCTCAACGGTAGACGGTCAGCGCCAGGGCGCCGAACAGGCAAACAAACAGGCTCAGGCGCAGCAACGCCGGGTGCCAGAAAAAACGGTACAGGTCGAACCCGGCCAGGAAGCGATCAAGCGCCCAGGCCAACACGGCCGCGATCAGGAACATCAGGGTCATGGTTGGCATGTACACGCCATGGAAGGCGATTTCACGGGGCATGCGGGGATCCTTTAAGGGCGGCCAGCGGCGATTGCGGGTCCAGCAACGAGGTGCGGATAAAGTGCAGGTAGCTTTTCACCCGGCGCAGGGCCGAGGTGTCGAAGTGCGGGGCGAAGGGTTCATCGGTGGCCTGCACGCGGCTGATCGCATGGTCGACGGCGATCAGGCCGCGCTCCAGGTTGCTCGCGCTGGGTTGCAGGAACAGCCGCACCAGCGAGCGGCCCATCACGCGGATGGCCTGGCGCCACGGCTGGGACTCGGCATAGGCCGGATGCACCGGCAGAATCGCCTGCTCCTTGCGCAACTCGATGATCGCGTGGCCGACTTCCAGCACCACGAACATCCAGCGCAACAGGTCGCGCTGTACTTGCGGCTGGCCGACCGCGAGGCCGTAGGCCTGGTGCAGCAGGTCGCGGGTACGGCTTTCGAAACTCGACGCCAGGCCCTTGAGCTTGCCGCTGATCGCGTATACCACTTGCTCGCGCAGGTCCTGCTCCAACCGGCGCCACAGCCAGCGGCTGTTGGGCGGCAGGATGATCGCCCCCGCCGCCGCGCACACCAGCATGCCGATGACCATGGCGATGTAGTCGTTGATGAAGGTGTAGGGGTTGTAGATCGTCAGGTTGTCCGGCACCGAGCCGGTGCTGAAGAAGATCAGCAGCCCCACGCCGACACCCGCGTATTGCGGGCGCGAAGCGAGGAATGCGCCAAAGATGATCACCGGCGCAAGCATCACGCACAGCAGCGGGAAACCGTCGATCCAGGGGAACACGAAGAACATTTCGACAAAGCCCACTAAGGCCCCGATCAAGGTGCCGCACGCCATCTGGAACGCCATGCGTTTTGGGTTCGGCGTGGCGGCGGACAAGCCCACGGTAGCAGCGGCGATCAGGGTCATGGTCGCGCCGCTGGGCCAGGCGGTAGCCACCCAATAGCTGCCTAATACGATCAGGATGAATGACGCGCGAATTCCCGAGGCGGCGCAGGCCAGCCAGTTGGTCTTGGGGATGAAGGTTTCGTCCCACTGCTCGCGCGCATGGCTGTGATCCGCCAGGGAAGCGTGGGTTTGCGCGTAGTTATGCAGGTCGTCGACAAAACGGTAAAGAAGCTCGTAGGCGGTGTGGAAATCCAGTTGTTCGGCTTCACTGGGGTTCTCTTCCTGGAAAGCCGCCCGCAAGCTGCGGACCTTGGCGGGCAGGCCGTCCTTGTAAGCGCTGAGCTGGCTGACCAAGCGTGCCGCGTCCGGGCTGGTGAGCGCACGGCCGGAGAAGCCGTCGAGCACTTCAGCAAGGTCTTGCAGCCCAGGCTTGATAGCCGCGACCACATGGTCCGCTTCATCGGTGCGCAAGCGCTCCAGCAACTGGTGCAAGGCATTGAAGCGTGTGGTGATGCTCATGAATTCGCTGTTGAGGCGACTGAGCCGGCCGTTGCGCCGACGCATGTGTGGGTCTTCAAACACCGTCACACTGCGCAGCCCTTCCAGGCCCACCGCTTCGGCGATAAAACGCACATTGCTGGCCTCGAAACCTTCGCGCTGGCTGCGCCCACGCAGGCCATCGGTGACGAACAGCGCAAACACGCCAAAGCGCTGGTACAACGCGTTGCGCATGGCGGCGCTGGAGGTTTGCGGCAGGATCGCGGCGCTGACCAGGGTGGAACACAGAATCCCCAGGGAAATTTCCAGCACCCGCCACACCGCCGCCATGAAAGCGCCGTCCGGATGCGCCAGGGCCGGCAAACCGACCATCGCCGCCGTGTAGCCGGCAAGTACAAACCCGTACGCGCGGAAGTTGCGATTGCGCGTCGCGCCAGCGGTGCAGATGCCCACCCAGATCGCCAGTGCGCCAAGGAACAACTCGGTGTTCTGCGCAAACAGGGCAATCAACACCACCATCACCGCCGACCCCGCCAGGGTGCCGAGGAAGCGATAGAAACTCTTGGCGAACACCTGACCGCTTTGCGGCTGCATCACGATAAATACCGTAATCATCGCCGTGCGCGGTTGCGGCAGTTCCAGGTGCATGGCCAGCCACAGCGTGAGGAACGCGGCGATCAGCACCTTGAAGATATACACCCAGGTCACGCCGTCGCTGCGTGCCCAGTCGAAAAAGCCACGGCGCCACTCAAGGGAATGCAGCCAGCGCAGCGGTGCAGGCAAGGGAGTCATCAGATCCTACTCAGTGATCAAACACGGCCAGCGCCGCCGGGGTCTTGCTCGGGAGGGTCTTGGCGTCTTGCGGCACATCGTCGCCGGCGCCGAGGCCGCCGCCCAGGGCCGTCACCAGTTCGGCGTGGGCGCTCAGGCGAGCCGCTTGTACCTGTTGCTCGATCTGTTGCTGATGAAACAGCAAGGTCTGCGCATTCAGGACATTCAGGTAATCGGTGAGGCCACGTTGATAGGCGATCATCGCGATGTCGTAGGTCTTCTGCGCCGAGGCCACCGACTGCGCGGCGAAGGCGGCTTGCTTGTCCATCGATTCGCGGCGGATCAGTTGGTCGCTGATGCCCTTGAGCGCATTGACCAGGGTCTGGTTGTACTGGGCGACGGCGATGTCATAACCGGCGCTGGCTTCGCCCAGTTCCGCACGCAGGCGGCCGCCGTCGAAGATCGGCAAGGTGATCGCAGGTCCCACGGTGTAGTTGAATTTCTTGCCCGCCAGGAATTCCAGCATGCCGCCACCGGTGGCCATGTAGCCGAGGCTGCCGACCAGATCGACGTTGGGGTAGAAACCGGCGTGGGCCACATCGATGCCACGGGCCTGGGCCGCGACTTGCCAGCGGCTGGCGACCACGTCCGGGCGTTGACCGAGCAACTGCGCGGGCAGGCTCGACGGCAACTTCAACGGCGCGCCCAGGGACAGGCTCGGGCGTTGCAACCGCGCGCCTTCCCCCGGGCCTTTGCCCGCCAGGGCCGCCAACTGGTTACGGCTCAGGGCGATCTCTTCGTCGAGGGCGTCCAGTTGCCGATGGGTTTCCGGCAATGGGGTTTCGGCCTGGCTGACATCGAAGTGGGTGCCGATCCCAGCGTTCAAGCGCTTGTTGGCCAGGTCGAGGATCTGCTGCTGTTGCGCCAGGGTTGCCGCGACGATATCGCGGTTGGCGTAATGCAACGACAACTGGATATAGGCGCGCACCACGTTGTTCTGCAATTCGAGTTGAGCCTGGCGCGCTTCGGCGGCGCTCATGTGCGCCAGGTCGACGGCACGTTCGGTGGCATTGCTTTCGCGGCCCCACAAGTCGAGGGCGTAGCTCAGGCCCAGGGAGGCATTGTTGTCCCAGGTGTTGGCTCCGCTCAGCTCGCCAGGACCATAGAACTGATCCTTCGGCCAGTTGTGGCGCTTGAGGGTGGTGTCGCTGTTGATCTGCAGCGACTCGGCCGACTCGGCAATCCCGACCATGGCCCGCGCCTCACGCACTCGCGCGGCGGCCATGGCCAGGCTCGGGCTATGCTGCGTGGCCAAGTCGACCCAGCGGTTCAGTTGCGGGTCGCCGTAGGCTTGCCACCATTGCTCGGTGGGCCAGCGGGCGTCCTGGGCGGCGCTCTGGATGGCTTCGTCGGTAGCCAGGTGGTTGGCGTCGAGAGACTGGCCTTGTGGGGCGATTCCTCCGGTTCCGATGCAGCCGCTGATTGCTAACGATAAAGCCCAAACACTGAGAGTCTTAAGCTCTCTGCTGATGCGACGCGGCACGGCAAGCGTATTCCTGAGAGGGTGGAGCGGGAAAGGTGGCGCAATTCTAGGCGGCGGCATGAACGACGATAAGCTGGTATTCCTGTGAATCTTTGTTACCGTTCAGGCGATAATCCGTTGGTAGGGATCACTGGACGGCGTAACTTTCTGTCACAATTTGTTATCTCCCCTGAGAACACTCCATGGACACTTTGCAAAACATGCGCGCCTTCAGTTGCGTGGCCGAAGCCGGCAGCTTCACCGCCGCCGCCGTGCAACTGGATACCACCACGGCCAATGTGTCGCGCGCGGTCTCCAACCTTGAGGCCCATCTGCAAACCCGCTTGCTCAACCGCACCACCCGACGCATCGCGCTGACCGAGGCCGGTAAACGCTATCTGCTGCGCTGCGAACAGATCCTGGCCTATGTCGAGGAAGCCGAGGCCGAAGCCAGCGACGCCCACGCGCGCCCCGCGGGGCAGTTGAAAGTGCACACCATGACCGGTATCGGCCAGCACTTCGTCATCGATGCGATTGCGCGCTACCGCCGTACCCACCCGGACGTGACCTTCGACCTGACCCTGGCCAACCGCGTGCCGGACCTGCTCGATGAGGGCTACGACGTGTCCATCGTGCTGGCCAGCGAGCTACCGGACTCAGGCTTCGTGTCCCAGCGCCTGGGCATCACCTACAGCATCGCCTGCGCCTCGCCGGATTACGTCAAGGCCAAAGGTTGCGCGCAGCGCCCACAGGACTTGCTCAACCACGCCTGCCTGCGCCTGGTCAGCCCGGTGATCCAGTTGGATAAATGGACCTTCAACGGCCCAGAAGGCCAGGAAAGCGTGGCGATCAACACCTCGCCGTTCCTGGTGAACTCGGCCGATGCGATGAAAACCGCGATCACCAGCGGCATGGGCGTCGGCCTGTTGCCTGTGTACGCGGCCATCGAAGGCCTGCGCAACGGCACCCTGGTGCGAGTGATGCCCAACTACCGTTCCCAGGAACTGAACCTGTACGCCATCTACCCGTCGCGCCAATACCTGGATGCGAAGATCAAAACCTGGGTGGAATACCTGCGCGGCTCGCTGCCGGAGATTCTGGCAGCGCACCAGGCGGAACTGGTGGCGTATGAGTTGAGTGGCAGCCTCAGCGGCGCGCGGATGGCCAACTGACAAGCGGCAGCAGGAATGTTAGCGTGCTTGGCATTCTTCCGTAGTCGATGAGCCCGCCTGCAATGAAAAAGACTGTCCTCGCCTTCAGCCGCGTCACCCCGGAAATGATCGAACGCCTGCAACAGGACTTCGAGGTGATCGCGCCCAACCCCAAGCTGGGCGACATCAACGCTCAATTCAATGAAGCCCTGCCCCACGCCCACGGCCTGATCGGCGTGGGCCGTAAGCTGGGGCGCGAGCAGTTGCAGGGCGCGAGCAAGCTGGAAGTGGTGTCCAGCGTGTCAGTGGGCTATGACAACTACGATGTGGCGTACTTCAACGAACGCGGGATCATGCTCACCAACACCCCCGACGTGCTCACCGAAAGCACCGCCGACCTGGCCTTTGCTTTGCTCATGAGCAGCGCCCGTCGGGTGGCCGAGCTGGACGCCTGGACAAAGGCCGGCCAATGGAAAGCCAGCGTCGGCGCGCCGTTGTTTGGTTGCGATGTACATGGCAAAACACTCGGCATCGTCGGCATGGGCAACATCGGCGCGGCCGTGGCCCGGCGAGGGCGCCTGGGTTTCAACATGCCGATCCTGTACAGCGGCAACAGCCGCAAGCCGGCACTGGAGCAGGAGCTGGGCGCGCAATTTCGCAGCCTGGATGAGCTGCTGGCCGAGGCAGATTTCGTGTGCCTGGTGGTGCCGTTGAGCGACAAGACCCGTCATCTGATCAGCACCCGCGAACTAGGGTTGATGAAGTCCAGTGCGATCCTGATCAACATCTCCCGTGGCCCGGTGGTCGACGAACCGGCGCTGATCGAAGCCCTGCAAAACCAGCGCATCCGTGGCGCCGGGCTGGATGTATATGAGCAGGAACCACTGGCCGAGTCGCCGCTGTTCCAACTGAACAATGCCGTGACCTTGCCGCACATCGGTTCGGCCACGAACGAAACTCGCGAAGCCATGGCCAACCGCGCCCTGGACAACCTGCGCAGCGCCCTGCTGGGCCAACGTCCGCAGGACCTGGTGAACCCCCAGGTGTGGAAGGGCTGACACCCGCTTATCCTCTGTAGGAGCCCGGCTTGCCGGCGATGGCGATCGTGCGGGCTTCATCGCCGGCGCTCCTACAGTTTTGGGTGCACAGGTCGATAACCTTCCATAGAAGATCGTCATCCCTGATCCACAGAAGGTTTTTATGTCCACCACCAAAGCCCGCGCAGACTCACTCTCGCTTCTGCTCTTTACCTTGCGCAGCGGCAAGCTGATGGCGATCAACCTGCTGAAAGTCAGCGAAATCATTCCCTGCCCGCCGCTAACCAAGCTGCCGGAGTCTCACCCCCACGTCAAAGGCATCGCCACTCTGCGCGGCAACTCGCTGGCGGTGATCGACCTGAGCCGCGCCCTCGGCGAAATGCCCCTGGCGGACCCTGATGGCGGCTGCCTGATCGTCACCGACGTGAGCCGCTCCAAGCAGGGCCTGCATGTGCAAGCCGTGAGCAAGATCGTGCATTGCCTGACCACCGACATTCGCCCACCGCCCTACGGCTCCGGGGGCAACCGCGCGTTCATCACCGGGGTCACCCAGGTGGAAGGCGGCCTGGTGCAGGTGCTGGACATCGAGAAAGTCATCCACGGCATCGCCCCGGCACCGATCGAAGCGGCGCCGACCGACCTGACCATGGAAGAGGCCGAAGTGCTCGGCAATGCACGCATCCTGGTGGTGGACGACAGTCAGGTCGCCCTGCAGCAATCCGTGCACACTCTGCGTAACCTTGGCCTCACCTGCCACACCGCGCGTAGTGCCAAGGAAGCCATCGACGTGCTGCTGGAGCTGCAAGGCACGGTTGAGCAGATCAATGTGGTGGTGTCGGACATCGAAATGTCGGAAATGGACGGCTACGCCCTGACCCGCACCCTGCGCGAAACCCCGGATTTCCAGCACCTCTATGTACTGCTGCACACCTCCCTGGACAGCGCGATGAACAGCGAAAAAGCCCGGCTGGCCGGCGCCGACGCAGTGCTCACCAAATTCTCTTCGCCGGAGCTGACCAAGTGCCTGGTGGTGGCCGCGCAAACGGTGGCGCAAAAAGGCCTGTGAGCGATTATTTCCAACTGCTGCGCCGCGACCTTATCGGCAGCCTGCCCGCCCCGCAGTGGCCGGTGGGCACGCAGTTGGATCATTACCGTGACGACTTGGCCCCGGCGATTCACGCCGTATTGCGCCTGACCCAGGATCAGGGTGGCGGTCGCGTTCCCAACCTGGAAACCTGGCAGCAGCAGTTCACCACCGATGCCGAGTTCGATCCCACGCTGTGCCTGGTGGTCAGCAACGGCGACGGCATTCTCGGCGTGGCCCAGTGCTGGACCAGCGCCTTTATCAAGAACCTTTCCATTCATCCTTGCGCCCAAGGCCAAGGGCTGGGGCGTGCCTTGTTGCTGCACAGCTTCCAGGCGTTCAAGCAACGCGGCGAACCCTATGTGGACCTCAAGGTGCTGGAGAGCAATGGGCGAGCTCGCCAGCTGTATGAAAGTGCGGGGATGAAATTTGTCCTACGCGACGTAGTCGCTCAGGACTGATACGCACTGGCGTGTTACTTGCTTCCAGAGAGCGAATCGGTGAACAGAGGTAAAAACCCGTCACCGTTCTTGCGTGCCCTCTGACCTAGCCTGGTGACAGATCCGCCATGAATACTCAATTTTCCTGCGTCGGTTGCGGCAAATGCTGCTCCGACCACCACGTGCCCCTGACCCTCGAAGAAGCCCGGATGTGGGCGGCGGACGGCGGTAACGTCATCGTTCTGGCGGAAGGTTTCCTGGTCAACGGCCTGGGGCTGCCCCAGCAGCAACGCGAACATGCCGAGCGCCGTTCGGTAGTGGTGCCCAGCGGCAGTACCGAGGCGTTTGTGGCAATCACCTTTGCCGCCTACAACGCCGGGCGCTGCCGGAATCTTGACGAAGACAACCGGTGCCGCATCTATGAACGTCGCCCGTTGGTGTGCCGCATCTATCCGATGGAGATCAACCCGCATATCCCGCTGAACCCCGCCGCCAAGGATTGCCCGCCGGAATCCTGGGAACAGGGCCCGACGCTGATCGTCGGCGGTGAGCTGATGGACCAGGACCTGGCTGAACTGATCCGCCGCTCGCGCCAGGCCGACCGCGACGATGTGCAGACCAAGGAAGCGGTGTGTGCCTTGCTGGGCATTCGCACCACGGCGCTCAAGGGTGATGGCTTTACCGCTTACTTGCCGGACATGGGCGCATTCGCCCAGGCGATTGAGTTGGCGGTGAGTCAGCCGTCCGTGGCCAATGAATGGGTGTTCCATGTGTCGGGGCTGGACATCGCCGAGCAGGTGCTGGATGCCGGGGCGCAGATTGCCACCGAAGTGCCGGCCAACTATGCGTTTATCCCGTTACGCGCGGCTTAGACCAGAATTCTCTCGCCAATTGACGCAGATCCTCCGCCAACGCCGCCACATCGTTTGAGCTGAGCTGGCTTTGCTGCCCGGCGCTGACGGTGGCCTCCCCGGCGTCCCGAATGCCGACGATATTGCGGTTGATGTCTTCACTCACCACGCTCTGTTCTTCCACAGCCGTTGCGATCTGCTGGCTCATGGCGGTGATTTGCGTGACGCGCTGGCTGATGCCATCCAGCGCGGCGGCGGCACGTAGTGCTTGTTCGACGCTGGCTTCGACGTGCTCGCTACTCTGGGCCATGGCCTGCACCGCATCACGGGCGCCGCCTTGCAGGGTGCTGATCATGCGCTGGATTTCATCGGTCGATTGCTGCGTGCGCTGCGCCAGTCCGCGCACTTCATCCGCCACCACGGCAAACCCGCGCCCCTGCTCACCCGCACGCGCCGCTTCGATAGCAGCATTCAGCGCCAGCAAGTTGGTCTGCTCGGCAATCGTGCGGATCACCTCCAGCACGCCGCTGATCTCGCCGCTGTGGCTTTCCAACTGGTGGATCACCTCAGTGGCACGCGCCAATTCCTGGGACAGGCGCAACACCGCATCACGGCTTTGATCCACACGCTGATGGCCTTCGCGGGTTTCGCTGCCAGCCTGGTCGGCAGCCTTGGACGCCTGCTGCGCGTGGTTGGCCATTTCGGCCACGCTGGCGGCCATCTGGTGGATCGCCGCCGCCACTTGGTCGGTCTGGGTTTGCTGACCCAGGCTACTGGCGTGGCTGCTGTCGAGGTGCCGCACCAATTGCGCGGCATGGCCGGACAAGCGCTGAGAGGCATCGCCGATACGGCCCACCACGGCGCCCACCTGGGCTTCGAGCATGTGCAGGGCAAACTCGATCTGCCCGCACTCGTCACGACGTCCGGTATAGATCGCCTGGCTCAGGGGATTGTCGGCGATGCGGCGCGCCCGTTCTTGCAACTGGGCCAGGGGCCGCAAGATCGCCCGCACACCCATAGCCCCAACCGCAGATCCCGCCAGAAGCGCGAGTAATTGCCAGGCCAACACGTATTCCGCCAGGCCAAGACCCGATGCCAAGGTCGCACCACAGGTGACGGCGACCCAAACCACCAGTTTCGTGCCTATGCCGATGGCCGGCCCCGTCGCACGCTTGCCGGCTCGCAAGCGCGCGTAGGCCTGCTCTGCCAGGGTAATCCTGCGGGCATCCGGCTTGGTACGCACCGATTGATACTCCACCGTCGCTCCGTCGCGGGTCACCGGCGTGGCATAGGCGCTGACCCAATAGTGATCGCCGTTCTTGCAACGGTTTTTCACCATGCCCATCCACGAACGCCCGCCCTTTAGGGTTTGCCAATATGGGCAAACGCCTCGGACGGCATATCCGGATGGCGCAGGACGTTATGCGGCATGCCCAGCAGCTCGTCATGGCTGTAACCGCTGATGTGGATAAAGTCCTGGTTGGCGTAGGTAATCGCGCTGGTCAGGTCGGTGGTCGAAAGGATATTGGCGTCGGGAGCAAAGTCCACATTCCGACCGGTGACCGGCAGATTGATCTTCATGGAGAAGCGCGCTCGTGATTGTTGGAGGAGTCGGCAGGGCGTCGACTCTAAGCGCACCGGAGGGGCAAATACTGATCCAGCTCATGTTCCGCGCAATTAATTGGCCATCATTGTGGGTCCAATCGATAAGGCGCAAGGATCCGTTGGTACTCACCATTGTGCTTGAGCTGTTCGAGGGCGCGGTTGAGTTCAGTACGCAACGCAGTGTCCGTGTTACGCAATGCGATCGCGATGCCGTCGCCCAGTAGCTCAGCGGAAACAGCAGGGCCCAGGAAGTCGAAATCTGCGCCGGCAGCGGTGTCGAGCAGTACGTTGCGGATTTCCACGGAGCCCTGCAGTGTCGCATCGATATGGCCTGCCACTAGGCTACGGACCAGTTCGTCGTTGAGCCAAAAACTCCTGATGATCACACCTTCGCGAGCCCACTGAGACAAGGCAAAGGCTTCGCGATTACTCCCTAGCAAAACGCCGACACGCTTGCCTTTGAGTGACGTTGTAGTCGGCATGAGGCCCGAGGACCGGTGCGCAACGAGGCGCGTGGTGAACGGGTAGAGGTTATCGGTGAAACTCACCCGGCGGCGCCGCTGAGGTGTGGAGGCAATGCCCATAATTGCATCGAATTTCCGGGCGTCAAGGTCGTTGAAGTTTTCGACCAGCACCTGATCGATCCAGGTACAGCGCACATTCAATTGCTGGCACAGGGCATTACCGAGCTCGATGTGCATGCCGACCAGTTGCCCTTGCGGATCGCGACTCTGGAAGGGAGGGAACAATGCGGCAACCGCAAAACGGATTTCGCGCCGTGGTTGATCAATGCCTGCGACGGCATCCACTGCGAGCAATAGGACAAGCGCTACACAAAGGTGTATCAGGGCCACAGGAAACGTCCTTTTCCGGAAAGAGCACCCTCCGCTCAGGCCCGATACGAAACCAGGGCAGAGCGGAAGCTGTGCAAGCTTTCAAGAAACGGTCGCATGCCTACAAGCAGAAACATCGACGGGAGCTGTAGGCAACATCCGCCAAATATTACAACCGATTAATCTTAACGTTTACCCATTGAGCGACGGGTGCCCGGCGGGGCCATGCCCGGGGACTTGGTGTGGCCGTTTTTGGCTCCATTCTTGTACCAGGGCTGGGCGGCGTTCTTGGCCCCAGCCAGTTCACCCGGCTTGAAGGGAAACTTGAACGCCGGGATCTCGGCTTTTTCAACGCCTTCGGCGCTGGCCGGAGCGACAAGGTCGGCCGCTTCAACAGGGGGTTGTGTCGGGGAAGTCATAAGGGCTCCGGCGCGGGTATTGGTGTAAAAGCGCGAGTATAGCGGGGCCGGAGGGCCAAGCGGTAAGCTTCAAGCGGCAAGTTTAAAGCACTAGCTGTCATGGCTGTCAGTTTGACGTCACGATCCTGACCGGGTCGCCGCGCTATAAAGCTTTTATCCAAACCTCAACTTGCAGCTTGCAGCTTGAAACGTGCAACTGCGCCTCTGGTGTCCGTCGATGCACATTCAACGAAAAACCGCCCTGATCGTGGGGGTCCTCGTGGTGTTGGCCGTTGCAACCTGGGCACTGACCCGACCGGCCAAGTCCAAACTGGCGGCACCCACCGCGATTCCGGTGCGGGTGGTGAGCGTGGCGCAGCAGGACATTCCGCGCTTTGTCAGCGGGATCGGCTCAGTGTTGTCGCTACACAGTGTGGTGATTCGCCCGCAAGTGGACGGCATCCTGACTAAATTACTGGTCAAGGAAGGCCAGCTGGTCAAGGCCGGTGACCTGCTGGCGACCATCGATGACCGCTCGATCCGTGCCAGCCTGGACCAGGCCAAGGCCCAACTGGGCGAAAGCCAGGCGCAATTGCAGGTGGCGCTGGTCAACCTCAAGCGCTACAAGGAGTTGAGCGTCGACGACGGCGTGTCCAAGCAGACTTATGACCAGCAACAAGCCCTGGTCAACCAGCTCAAGGCCACTGCCCAAGGCAACCAGGCCGCAATCGATTCAGCTCAGGTACAACTTTCCTACACGCAGATTCGCTCGCCGGTCAGCGGACGCGTCGGTATTCGCACCGTGGATGAAGGCAACTTCTTGCGCTCCGCCGATACCCAGGGCCTGTTTTCCGTGACCCAGATCGATCCGATTGCCGTCGAGTTCTCCCTGCCGCAACAAATGCTGCCCACCTTGCAGGGCCTGATCGCGGCGCCCACAAAAGCCAGCGTCGATGCCTACTTGGGCGCCGACACCGATGGCCAGACCGGCGACTTGCTCGGCGAAGGTCACCTGAGCCTGATCGACAATCAGATCAGCTCCACCACGGGCACCCTGCGCGCCAAGGCCGAATTCAACAATGCCTCGCAGCGCCTGTGGCCTGGGCAACTGGTGACCATCAAGATCCAGACCGCCCTCGACAAAAACGCCTTGGTGGTGCCACCGACCGTCGTGCAACGCGGCCTGGACTCGCATTTTGTGTACCGGGTCAACGGTGACAAGGTCGACGTGGTGCCGGTGCAGGTCACCTACCAGGACAGCGACGTGAACATCATCAAGGGCGTACAGGCCGGCGATGTGCTGGTCAGCGATGGCCAGTCACGGCTCAAGGCGGGTGCGCAGGTGGAAATACTCAAGGAGCCGCCGCAAGTCATTCAGACCGTCGATGCCAAGGTGCAGCCATGAGCCGTTCGCCGTCAGCCTGGTGCGTCGACCACCCGGTCGCCACCCTGCTGCTGACCTTTGCCCTGGTACTGCTCGGGCTGATAGCCTTCCCGCGCCTGGCGATCGCCCCACTGCCGGAAGCGGAATTTCCGACGATCCAGGTCACTGCCACCTTGCCCGGCGCCAGCCCGGACACCATGGCCTCGTCCGTGGCCACGCCGTTGGAGGTGCAATTCAGCGCCATCCCCGGCATGACCCAGATGACCTCCAGCAGTGCACTGGGCTCAAGCTTGCTGACCCTGCAATTCACCTTGAACAAAAGCATCGATACTGCCGCGCAGGAAGTACAGGCGGCGATCAACACCGCGTCCGGCAAGCTGCCCAGCGACATGCCGAGCCTGCCGACCTGGAAGAAGGTCAACCCGGCGGACAGCCCAGTACTGATCCTCAGCGTCAGTTCCAACAGCATGCCCAGCACCGAGTTGAGCGACTATGTGGAAACCCTGCTGGCCCGGCAGATCAGCCAGATCGACGGGGTCGGCCAAATCAACATCACCGGCCAGCAGCGCCCGGCAATCCGCGTCCAAGCATCGCCGGACAAACTCGCCGCCATTGGCCTGACCCTGGCCGATATCCGTTTGGCCATCCAGCAATCGAGCCTCAACCTGGCCAAGGGCGCGATCTACGGCGAGAACAGCGTGTCGACCCTGTCGACCAACGACCAGTTGTTCCACCCGGAGGACTACGCGCAGCTGATCGTGTCCTACAAGGACGGCGCACCGGTTCAACTGCGGGATATCGCCAAGGTCATCAACGGTTCGGAAAACGCCTACGTACAGGCCTGGTCCGGCGACACACCCGGGGTCAACCTGGTGATTTCGCGTCAGCCGGGCGCGAACATCGTCGAGACCGTGGACCGCATTCAAGCCGAGCTGCCGCGCCTGCAAGCGATGCTGCCAGCGTCGGTGCAGGTCAGCGTGTTGACCGACCGCACCAAGACCATCCGCGCCTCCCTGCATGAAGTGGAAGTGACGTTGCTGATCGCCATCCTGCTGGTGGTGGCGGTGATGGCGCTGTTCCTGCGCCAATTGTCGGCAACGATGATTGTGTCCAGTGTGCTCGGGGTTTCGCTGGTCGCCAGCTTTGCGCTGATGTACCTGATGGGCTTCAGCTTGAACAACCTCACGCTGGTGGCGATCGTCATCGCAGTGGGCTTTGTGGTGGACGATGCCATCGTGGTGGTGGAAAACATTCACCGCCACTTGGAAGCCGGGCTCGACAAGCGCGAAGCGGCGATCAAAGGCGCTGGTGAAATCGGCTTTACCGTGGTGTCCATCAGCTTCTCGCTGGTGGCAGCGTTTATTCCCCTGTTGTTCATGGGCGGCGTGGTCGGGCGGTTGTTCAAGGAGTTCGCCCTGACGGCCACCTCGACCATCCTGATTTCGGTGGTGGTCTCGCTGACGTTGGCACCGACACTCGCCGCGCTGTTCATGCGCGCGCCCACTCATCATGCCCACGACAAACCCGGTTTCAGCGAGCGACTGCTGGCCGGCTATGCACGCAACCTGCGTCGTGCCCTGGCCCATCAACGCAGCATGGCGGCAATTTTCGTGGTGACCCTGGCCTTGGCCGTGGTCGGCTATGTGTTTATCCCCAAGGGCTTCTTCCCCGTGCAAGACACCGGTTTTGTGCTGGGCACCAGCGAAGCGGCGGCCGACGTGTCCTACCCGGACATGGTCGCCAAGCACAAAGCCCTGGCCGAGATCGTCAAGGCCGACCCGGCGGTGGAAGCGTTTTCCCATTCAGTGGGTGTGACCGGCAGCAACCAGACCATCGCCAATGGCCGTTTCTGGATCGCCTTGAAAGACCGCGGCGACCGCGATGTGTCCGCCAGCCAGTTCATCGACCGTATCCGCCCGAAACTGGCAAAGGTGCCGGGCATCGTCCTGTACCTGCGCGCCGGCCAGGACATCAACTTGAGCTCCGGCCCCAGCCGCGCCCAGTACCAGTATGTACTCAAGAGCAATGACGGCCCGACGCTGAATACCTGGACCCAGCGCCTCACCGAAAAACTGCGCGCCAACCCGGCGTTTCGCGACCTGTCCAACGACCTGCAACTGGGCGGCAGCATCACCCACATCAGCATCGACCGCCAGGCCGCCGCGCGCTTTGGCCTCACCGCCACCGATGTGGATCAGGCGCTGTACGACGCGTTCGGCCAGCGCCAGATCAACGAATTCCAGACCGAGATCAACCAGTACCAAGTGGTGCTGGAACTGGATACCCAGCAACGCGGCAAAGCCGAGAGCCTCAACTACTTTTACCTGCGCTCGCCGCTGACAAACGAGATGGTGCCGCTGTCGGCCCTGGCCAAAGTCGATCCGCCCACCGTGGGGCCACTTTCGATCAGCCATGACGGCATGTTTCCGGCCGCCAACCTGTCGTTCAACCTGGCACCGGGCGTGGCCTTGGGCGATGCAGTGATCATGCTCAACCAGGCCAAGAATGAAATCGGCATGCCGACCACCATCATCGGCAACTTCCAGGGTGCAGCCCAGGCATTCCAGAGTTCGCTGGCCAGCCAACCGTGGCTGATCCTGGCGGCGCTAGTGGCGGTGTATATCATCCTCGGCGTGCTGTACGAGAGCTTCGTGCACCCGCTGACGATCATTTCGACCTTGCCCTCGGCAGGGTTGGGCGCGCTGATCATGCTGTCACTGATGGGGCAGGACTTTTCGATCATGGCGCTGATCGGCCTGGTGCTGTTGATCGGCATCGTGAAGAAGAACGGCATCCTGATGATCGACTTTGCCCTGGAGGCTCAGCGTGTCAGGGGCCTGTCGCCGGAAGATGCGATCTATGAAGCCTGCGTCACGCGGTTCCGGCCGATCATCATGACCACCCTCGCCGCCCTGCTTGGCGCGGTGCCGCTGATGCTCGGCGCCGGCCCCGGTGCGGAAATGCGCCAGCCGCTGGGTATCGCGGTGGTCGGCGGCCTGCTGGTGAGCCAGGCACTGACGCTGTTCACCACACCGGTCATATACTTGTACCTTGAGAAGTTTTTCCACCGGCCCAAACCAACGCCTGCGTTGGCGACCACTGATTGAGGCCCGGCTCTGGAGCAAAAAGGCTCATGCGCATTCTGATTATTGAAGATGAAGAAAAAACCGCGGACTACCTGCACCGCGGCCTGACGGAACAAGGCTATACGGTCGATGTGGCCCGCGAAGGCGTCGAGGGTCTGCACCTGGCACTCGAAAACGACTACGCAGTGATCGTACTCGACGTGATGCTGCCCGGCCTCGATGGCTTTGGCGTGCTGCGCGCCTTGCGCGCGCGCAAACAGACGCCGGTGATCATGCTGACCGCTCGCGAACGCGTGGAAGATCGTATCCGTGGCCTGCGCGAAGGCGCCGACGATTACCTGGGCAAGCCGTTTTCTTTCCTGGAACTGGTCGCCCGCCTGCAAGCCCTGACCCGTCGCAGCGGTGGGCATGAGCCGGTGCAGGTGACCGTCGCCGACCTGTGGATCGACCTGATCAGCCGCAAGGCCAGCCGCAACGGCCTGCGCCTGGACCTGACTGCCAAGGAGTTCTCGCTGCTCAGCGTATTGGCGCGGCGCCAGGGCGAAATCCTGTCCAAGACCGCGATTGCGGAAATGGTCTGGGACATCAATTTCGACAGCGACGCCAACGTGGTGGAAGTGGCAATCAAGCGCCTGCGCGCCAAGCTTGACGGGCCGTTCGACACCAAGCTGCTGCACACCATCCGGGGCATGGGGTATGTGCTGGAGAGTCGAAGTGCCAGTTAACTCCATTGCCCTGCGCCTGAGCAGCCTGTTCACCCTGGTGGCGGCGCTGATCTTCCTGTTGATCGGCGGCGCGCTGTATCAACAGGTGGACCGCAGCCTGGGCTTATTGCCGGGTGCCGAGCTGGATGCGCGCTACAGCGTGTTGGAGTCTTCGGTAAATCGCTTTGGCACGCCGGACCATTGGGTGAAGATGCAGGCCAAGCTCAAGCTGTTGGGCGAGGAGGACAAACGCATCCGCTTCTGGGTAGTGAGCAGCGATCCGAACTACGAATACGGCAACCCTGACGCACAGATCCGCGCCTTTGCCGAGGGGCCGACGGGCAAGCGCGACCTGCGCCTGCCGGGGCGCGAATATCCGCTCAAAGTGCTGGTGAGCCAGTTCCCGGCCAAGGATCAGCGCCCGCCGCTGCGTTTCATGATCGCCATCGACACGGAAAATTTCCGGGCGACCCAGCACCACCTGCTGGTCGCGTTGGTCAGCCTGGCGCTGGTGGGTGTGGTGCTGGCCTCATTGCTGGGATTCTGGGTGGCGCGCATCGGGCTCAAACCCTTGGGCAAGCTCTCGGATGAGGCGCAGAAGCTCGCACCACCAAAACTGTCTGGCCGCCTGCAGCTGTCGCCGCTGCCGCCGGAGCTGAGCCAGTTCGTCAATTCGTTCAACTCCACCCTCGACCGCGTCGAGCAGGCCTATTCACGCCTGGAATCGTTCAACGCCGACGTCGCCCACGAACTGCGCTCGCCGCTGACCAACCTGATCGGCCAGACCCAAGTGGCGCTGACCCGAGGGCGTTCGGCCGAGCATTATTTCGAGGTGCTGCAATCGAACCTTGAAGAGCTGGAGCGCCTACGTTCGATCATCAATGACATGCTGTTCCTGGCCAGCGCCGACCAGGGCAGCAAGGCCACCAAGTTGATCGAAAGCTCCCTGGCCGACGAAGTAGCCACCACCCTCGACTACCTGGACTTCATTCTTGAAGACGCCCAGGTCAAGGTACAGGTAAAGGGCGATGCCACGGTGCAGATCGAAAAAGCCCACCTGCGCCGAGCGCTGATCAACCTGCTGAGCAACGCGGTGCAGCACACCGCGCCTGGGCAGGTGATCGTGGTGAATATCGAGGTGCAAGAACATCACGTGGCGATCGGCGTCACCAACCCCGGCGACGTCATTGCCAGCGAACACTTGCCACGTCTGTTCGAACGGTTTTATCGGGTGGATGCGTCACGCAGCAACAGCGGCGCCAACCATGGCCTGGGGCTGGCCATCGTCAAGGCGATTGCCTTGATGCACGGTGGTGATGTGTTCGTGCGCAGTGAGGGCGGCGGCAATACCTTTGGCATCACTTTGCCTGTCTGACACTGCCGGCGATGGCGGTGTTCGGGTCGACGTGTGCATGACTGACCCACCGCTATCGCCGGCAAGCCGGCTCCTACAAGGACCGCGGTGTGTTTGTTGCGATTTGGGCAACAGTCATTATCTTGTTACACTCTGTATCGTACCGCTCGCCTGCGTTAATTTGACGCATCGATGAGCGCGACGGCAAAGGCAGCCTCCCGCTTACCCGAATTTCCCTCGACTTATTTCCAGGGCTCTACACTGGGAATCTGTCTTAAAGCCGCTGACTTCAGCGGCTTTTTTTTGCCGTAAAAAAAGGCCAGGCACCCCCACGACATTGGCCGTTTTCGATTGACCAAAGGAGCTCCACCGGTGAAGAACTCGCTGACGTTCACCCCGTTATTCCTCGCGATTGCAGCAACGATTGCCCCTCTTGCCCATGCGGCAGACACCACCCCCACCGACGGTTTCGTCGAAGGTGCCCACCTCAATATCAACACCCGCAACTACTACATGAACCGCGACCGTCGCGACATCCACACCGATGACAGCAAGGAATGGGGCCAGGGTTTCATCGGTACCTTCGAATCCGGCTACACCCAGGGCACCGTCGGCTTCGGCCTGGACGCCCATGCCATGCTCGGTCTGAAGCTGGACGGCGGTGGCGGTACGGATGGTTCCAGCATCCTTCCGTACGGCAGTGGCAACGGTAAGGCGCCCGGCTCGTTCTCGACGGCGGGTGGCGCGTTGAAAATGCACGCGTTCGATACCGAGTTGAGGGCCGGCGACCTGTTCCTCAATAACCCAGTGATCGCCGGCGGCGCAACCCGCATGCTGCCGCAGACCTTCCGTGGCGTGAGCCTGACCAACCACAGCCTCGACGGCTGGATGTTCGAAGGTGGCCAGGCCAGCTTCACCAAGCTCTACAACCAGAGCGGCCACCGCCGCATCGGCACCAGCTATGGTGCGCTGCCCAGCAATACCGATAGCCAGCACATGAACTGGGCCGGCGTGTCGTTCAGCGGCATCGACGGGCTGACCAGCAACCTCTACGCCTCCGAGCTCAAGGACGTGTGGAACCAGTACTACTACGACCTGGACTACACCTATGTGGTGAACGAGATGATCAGTCTCAACCCCGGTCTGCACTACTACCATACCCAGGACACCGGACAGTCGCTGCTGGGGGATATCGACAACAACACCTACAGCCTGCACTTCACCGTGGACGTCGGCCATCACAGCGTCACGGCCGCATACCAGCGGGTCAACGGCAACACACCGTTCGACTACATCGCCCAGGGCGACAGCGTGTACCTGGACAACTCCCAGCAGTACTCCGACTTCAACGGTCCCAATGAGCACTCGTGGAAACTCAAGTACGCCTATAACTTTGGCGGCCTGGGCCTGCCCGGCCTGACCTCGGCCGTGTCCTATATCAGCGGCAAGACCGACCTGACCAAGGTCGACCCGCAGAGCCGTGGCTATAGCGCGTGGTACAGCGCCGACGGTAAAGACGCCAAGCATTGGGAACGGGACATCGACCTGAAATACGTAGTGCAAGACGGCAAGGCCAAGGACCTGGCGGTGCGCCTGCAATGGGCGGTCAACCGTGGCAGCAATGGTTACTCGGCGGTGGATCGGGATGTGGATGAATACCGGGTGATCGTCGACTACCCGATCAACGTGTTCTGAAAGACGTCTTTTTCTTTTTAACCACGTATTTAATTTTCATCGGGTAGAACTAAACTGCCAGCATCCTCACCGCTGAAGTCTGCCCGATGAGTCCACGCCCTGTTCGTACCTCACCCGCACATCCTGAGTTGTTACTGATGCTGGGCAGCGGGCTCAGCGTTGCCCTGATTGTAATCATTGTCGCGGTGCTGTTGATTCGCGAACACGCCAGCACGCTGGAGGCGGCCAAGCGATCTACCACCAACATCGCCCAATTGATCAACGCCGACGTGCTGCGTAACGTCGAGCTGTATGACCTGGCGCTCAACGGGCTGATTACGGCCACGCAACGTGAAGACCTGTCCCAGGTTGCCGCCAATATCCAGCACTTGGTGCAGTTTGATTTATCCACGGCGGCGCCTTTCAAAGGTGAGGTCTTGCTGCTGGATGCCGACGGCAAGGTTATCGCCGACTCCTCCACACTGCGGCCCACGCCACGTAATTTTGCCAACCGCGATTATTTCCAGGTGCATGCCAAGGACGCCAACGCCGGCCTGTTTATCAGTCGCCCCTTCAAGATCCATTGCGACTGCGACCAGGTCTGGCGCATGGCATTCAGTCGACGTGTGTCGGGCCCCAAGGGGGAGTTTGTCGGCGTAGCGGTCGCGACCATGCGCCTGGCGTATTTCGACCAGCTCTTCAACACCCTGACCATCGGCAACGGCAGCAGCGTCAACCTGCTGAACAACAACGGCATTCTCCTGGCGCAGCAGCCGCTGCTCGAACGCGACATGATCGACAAGGACCTGAGTGACCGGCCTAACTTCAAGCGAATACTGCGCGACGGAAGCGGCAGCTTTCAGGCGATCTCTGCCATCAGTGGTAAAGAGCGCCTGTATACCTTTACCAATGTCGGTGCCCTGCCGCTGATCGTGGTGGTAGCGTTGTCCAGCGAGGACGTATTCGCGCCCTGGAGACGCGCGGCACTGCTGACCAGTGGTGCCACCGGGGTGCTCTGCGCCGGCTTGTTGTGGCTGACCTGGTTGCTACGCCGGGAACTGCGACGGCGGCGTCGCGCTGAACGAGTACTGTCAGAACTGGCAGCCACCGATGCGTTGACCGGCCTGGCCAACCGGCGCGTTCTGGATGAGCGCCTGCGCCTTGAGTGGGACCGCGCTCAGCGCTCCACCGAGCCGCTAACGGTGCTGATGATTGACGTGGACCACTTCAAGGCCTTCAACGACCGCCACGGCCATCACGGCGGCGACGACGCGTTGCGCAGCGTGGCCCAAGTGATCGGCAGCAACATCCGCCGACCGGCCGACCTGGCCGCACGTTATGGCGGCGAAGAGTTCGCGGTGGTGTTGCCGGTGACCGACGCCAAGGGCGCTTGGGTGATCGCCGAGCACATCCGCAGCGCCATCGAGTACTTGCCCAAGGTGTCAGGCGATGACCAGCCGATTACGGTGAGCATTGGCATGAGTACTTGGGACAAGCGTAGCCGTCAGTCGCTGGAGGCGTTGTTGCTAAGTGCGGATCAGGCGCTCTATGAAGCCAAGCACACCGGGCGCAACCGTATCGTGGATGCTTCGGTCCTTTAATGAACACGGCGTTTCTGCGGTGAGCGGGCTTACTGTTGTGAACAGGCTTGGTGTGGTGAGCGGGCCTGTTGTGGTGAGCGGGCTTGCCCCGCGCTGGGGCGCGAAGCGGCCCTAAAAACAGACGCCGCGCTTCTTCAGGCTGAACCGCGCTGGCAGTACTGGGGCAGCTCCGCAGCCCAGCGCGGGGCAAGCCCGCTCACCACAGCAAGCCCGCTCACCACAATAGGCCCGATCGCCACTAAGCCCCCTAAAATTCAGGCATAAAAAAAGGCCACCCGAAGGCGGCCTTTCAAAACTAAAGAAAGAGAGTTGTTACTTACACCGCCGCAACGGGACGCATGTAAGAGATCGGTGCGGTGCTGGCATCTTCGAAGGTCACGACTTCCCAAGCGTCTGTCTGCTCAATCAACTTGCGCAGCAGCTGGTTGTTAAGGGCGTGGCCCGACTTGAAGCCTTTGAACTCGCCTATCAGGCTATTGCCCAGCAGGTAGAGGTCACCGATTGCATCGAGGATCTTGTGCTTCACGAATTCGTCTTCGTAGCGAAGGCCGTCTTCGTTCAGTACACCATCCGCGTCGACCACAATGGCGTTTTCAACGCTGCCGCCGAGTGCGAGGTTGTGCTTGCGCAGGTACTCGATGTCACTCATGAAACCAAAGGTACGGGCGCGGCTGACTTCTTTTACGAACGAAGTGCTGGAAAAATCCACGCTTGCACTTTGGGTGCGGTCACGGAATACCGGGTGATCGAAATCGATCTCAAAGCTCACTTTAAAACCTTCGAACGGGACGAAGGTGGCGCGCTTGTCGCCGTCTTCTACTGTCACTTCCCGCAGAATGCGAATGAACTTCTTGGCTGCGTCCTGTTCTTCCAGGCCGGCAGATTGAATCAAGAATACGAAGGGTCCAGCGCTGCCATCCATGATCGGGACTTCGGACGCGGAGAGCTCGACGTAGGCGTTATCGATGCCCAGGCCAGCCATGGCCGAGAGCAAGTGCTCCACCGTATCCACTTTGACGTCACCGTTGACCAATGTGGTCGACATCGTGGTTTCGCCAACGTTTTCCGCGCGAGCAGGAATCTGCACCACAGGGTCCAGGTCGGCACGAACAAACACGATGCCGGTGTCGACAGGTGCAGGTTTGAGGGTCAGGTATACCTTCTCCCCGGAGTGCAGACCTACACCTGTGGCACGGATAATATTCTTCAGGGTGCGTTGTTTAATCATGGCTTGGACCGCTTGAGCGCAAATTGCGAACTGGTATCAACAAAGGCTGGCGATAATAGCAGACCAGACCTTTGCTGAACACCAATCACCTTCATAGCCCTGATACATTCCATTAATCGGCCTGACGACGCAAGAATGCCGGGATGTCCAGGTAGTCCAGGTCATCTTGCGGATTCGGGCTACGGGACGCCGCAGCACCGGCCTGAGCCTGGTTGCGCATCACGGTCGGACGGTCCAGATCACGGTAGTTCACCGACGGCAGTTCCTGGCGCGAAGGCGCTGGAGCGGCAGCCGCTTGGCTGGCGTGGCTGGCTTGGCTGTTATGCAGGGTGTTGTCGATGACCTTCACAGGCTTCTCGATTTTTGCACCCAGGCCGGTCGCAACCACGGTTACATGCAGCTCGTCGCGCATGTCCGGATCGATCACGGTACCGACTTTGACCATCGCGTGCTCGGAAGCGAAGGCTTCGATGATGCTACCCACGTCGGAGTACTCACCCAGGGACAGGTCAGGACCGGCGGTGATGTTCACCAGGATGCCGCGTGCACCTTGCAGGTTCACGTCTTCCAGCAACGGGTTGCGGATGGCCGCTTCGGTGGCTTCACGCGCACGGTTCGGACCGCTGGCGCAGCCAGTGCCCATCATCGCCATGCCCATTTCGCTCATCACGGTGCGTACGTCGGCAAAGTCGACGTTGATCATGCCTGGGCGCTTGATGATGTCGGAGATACCGCGAACGGCACCGGCCAGTACATCGTCAGCCTTGGCGAACGCGGACAGCAGGCTTGCGTCCTTGCCCAGGATAGTCAGCAGTTTCTCGTTGGGGATGGTGATCAACGAGTCGACGCTTTCAGACAGCAGACGGATACCTTCGTCGGCGATCTGCATGCGCTTGCGGCCTTCGAACGGGAACGGACGGGTCACGACAGCGACCGTCAGAATCCCCATTTCCTTGGCCACTTCGGCAATGATCGGCGCAGCACCGGTACCGGTACCGCCGCCCATGCCGGTGGTGATGAACACCATGTTGGTGCCTTGCAGCACTTCAGCAATACGCTCGCGGTCTTCCAGCGCGGCTTGACGGCCGACTTCCGGGTTGGCGCCAGCGCCGAGGCCCTTGGTCACCGCTGTGCCCAATTGCAGGATGGTCCGCGCGCCGATGCTTTTCAGCGCCTGGGCATCAGTGTTGGCGCAGATGAATTCAACGCCTTCAATGTTGCTCTTGACCATGTGGTTGACAGCGTTGCCGCCGCCACCGCCGACACCGATTACTTTGATAACCGGGCTTGCGGGGATGTTGTCTACGAGTTCGAACATGTTCCCTCTCCTTTCGTTTTCTCTAGTTTTTTCGCCTACTGCTTACAACGGTGTCGCGGTAAATCTTAAAAATTGCCTTTGACCCATGCCTGCAAACGCTCGAACAACGGCGCTTTCGCCTCGTCGTCGCTGCGGTAGCTGTCACGGTTACTCGGGCCCGACAGGGAAATGCCGTCGGTCTGCTTTTGCAGCCCGTACAACAGCAAGCCCACACCGGTGGAATAAATCGGGTTGCGTACTACGTCGCCCAAGCCTTTGACGCCATGGGGCACGCCCAGGCGGACTGGCATGTGGAAGATTTCCTCGGCCAGTTCGACCGCGCCTTCCATCTTCGAGGTGCCACCGGTCAGCACGATGCCGGCCGGGATCAAATCTTCGTAGCCGCTGCGACGCAGTTCCGCCTGGATCAGGGTGAACAGTTCGTCGTAGCGTGGCTCGACCACTTCGGCCAGAGCCTGGCGCGACAGTTCGCGCGGTGGACGATCGCCCACGCTCGGCACCTTGATGGTCTCGCCGGCACCGGCCAGTTTGGCCAGGGCGCAGGCGTAGCGAATCTTGATTTCTTCGGCGTACTGAGTCGGTGTACGCAGCGCCATGGCGATGTCGTTGGTCACTTGGTCGCCGGCAATCGGGATCACGGCGGTGTGACGGATCGCACCCTCGGTGAAGATCGCGATGTCGGTGGTGCCGCCGCCGATGTCGACCAGGCACACGCCCAGCTCTTTCTCGTCGTCGGTGAGTACCGAATAGGCCGAGGCCAACTGCTCAAGAATGATGTCGTCGATTTCCAGGCCGCAGCGGCGCACGCATTTTTCAATGTTCTGTGCGGCGTTGACGGCGCAGGTCACCACGTGGACCTTGGCTTCCAGACGTACGCCGGACATGCCCAGCGGCTCACGAACGCCTTCCTGGTTGTCGATCACGTAGTCCTGGGGCAGCGTGTGCAACACGCGCTGGTCAGCCGGGATCGCCACGGCCTGGGCAGCGTCAAGTACGCGCTCAAGGTCGGCGGAGCTGACTTCGCGGTCGCGGATTGCCACGATGCCGTGGGAGTTCAGGCTGCGGATATGGTTGCCCGCCACGCCAACGAATGCCGAGTGGATCCGGCAACCGGCCATCAGCTGCGCTTCTTCGATGGCGCGCTGGATCGATTGCACGGTGGACTCGATGTTCACCACCACGCCCTTCTTCAGGCCCCGGGACGGATGCGTGCCAATACCGACGATTTCGATGACGCCGTCTTCCCCGACCTCGCCCACCAGCGCCACCACTTTGGAGGTGCCGATGTCGAGACCGACGATCATTTTGCCGCTTTGCACGTTTGCCATGGGTCCTGCCTCTTCTTAATTCTTCGCGACAGCGGGTTGCGCTGCCGTGGGCGCAGCCGGTTCACGCCAGCCGACGGCAAGGCCGTTGGCGTAACGCAGGTCGACGCTCGCAATGTTCGTAATCTGTTCTTTCAAGGTCTTGTCATAGATGGCAATGAAGCGGCGCATCTTTTCCACCAAGCGGTCGCGTCCCAGCAACAACTGGATGCCCGGGCCGGAACTGCCTGCCCCGGTCGTCAAAAACCAGCTACCCCGTTCACGCAGTTCCAGGCGTGCAATGGAGAAGCCCATTGGCCGCAGCATCTGGCTCAAGGCCTGGTACTGCTGCATCACTTGTTGCTGCGCCCGCTGCGGCCCGAACAGCTGCGGCAGGTGCTCGTAGTTCGCCAGCTCACGCGGGGTGAACGCCTGGCCCTGGTTGTTCAACAGCGCTTCGTCGCCCCAACGGGCCACGGGCAGTTGTTCTTCCAGACGGATCGTCACTTGGTCCGGCCATACGCGGCGGACTTCGGCGTGGGCGATCCACGGCATCTGTTCCAGCTCCGCGCGCATACCGGCCAGGTCGATGGTAAAGAAGCTCGCCGCCAGGTACGGGCCAATGCGCTGCTGTACCGCTTGCTGGCTGATGTAGCTCAAGTCGCCCTGCACGCTGATCTTGGTGATCGGCCGGTCGGCATACGGCAACAGACGCTGCGCGCCTTCGTAGGTTCCGAAGCCCAGCACCACCAGCAACACCGGCCAGAACAGCGCCTTGAGGAAACCAAAGTTGGCTTTCGGCAGGCGCGCCGACATCGGCTCTTTAGCCACCATTCGGCTGGCACCCCGTGGCACCGGCTTGCGGCTCGGTGCTTGTGGGGGCTGATGACGAAGCGATGCGCCTTTCATGTCCTTAGCCTCTTGGCTCAATGCTGTCGGCCAGGATCGCCAGCACTAACTGCTGGAAGTCCAAACCGGCCGCACGGGCTGCCATAGGTACCAGGCTGTGGTCGGTCATGCCCGGTGCGGTGTTGACTTCCAGGAACCAGAAATTCCCTTGGTCATCCTGCATCACGTCTGCGCGCGCCCAGCCGGCGATACCCAGCGCCTCACAGGCTTTCGCCGTGAGGTCCATCAATTCCTGTTCTTTGCTTGCGTCAAGGCCGCACGGGATCCGGTACTGGGTATCGGAAGCCAGGTACTTGGCGTCGTAGTCGTAAAAGGTGTGGGGCGTGCCCAATGCGATAGGCGGCAAAACCTGACCACGCAGGGTGGCGATGGTGTACTCGGGACCGGAAATCCACTGTTCCACCAACACTTGCGAATCGTAGGTACTTGCCGCTTTCCATGCGTCGATCAATTCGGCGGCCGAGTTCACTTTAGCCATGCCGATACTGGAGCCTTCATGGGCAGGTTTGACGATCAAAGGCAGGCCCAGTTCCTTGGCTGCAGAAATACAATCGTCTTCGCTGCACAGAACGCTGTGACGCGGGGTTGGAATGCCCAGGCTGTGCCACACCTGCTTGGTGCGCAACTTGTCCATCGCCAGCGCGGAGGCAAGGATGCCGCTGCCGGTGTAAGGGATGCCGGCGCACTCCAACAGGCCTTGCATGCTGCCGTCTTCACCGCCACGGCCGTGGAGGATGATGAAGGCGTGATCGATCTTCTCGGCCAGAAGGCGAGCGAGGAAGTCATCGCCCACGTCGATGCCGAAGGCGTTCACGCCGGCGCTTTGCAGGGCTTCGAGCACAGCGTTGCCGGACTTGAGCGACACTTCACGTTCAGCGCTTTTGCCGCCGAACAACACCGCCACGCGACCGAAGTCAGCGGGTGCGATTGTGGAAAACAGGGAGCCGTAGTCGTTGATCATTTCGACTTCCCCTTCGCGGCGGCAAACAGCGGGCTCGCCAGTAATTTAGGGGCAAGGCCACCAATGTCACCGGCACCCTGGCACAGCAAAATGTCACCGGCCCGCAGCAGCGGCTTGACGATCGGCGCCAGGTCTACACCACGCTCGATGTAGATCGGGTCCAACTGGCCACGCTGACGGATGCTGTTGCACAGCTTGCGGCTGTCGGCGCCAGGGATCGGTTCTTCACCGGCCGGGTACACCTCCATCAGCAACAGCACGTTGGCATCGGCCAATACATTGACGAAATCGTCGTACAGGTCGCGGGTACGGCTATAGCGGTGTGGCTGGTACACCATCACCAGACGGCGCTCCGGCCAGCCACCGCGCACGGCCTTGATCACGGCGGCAACTTCGGTCGGGTGATGACCGTAGTCGTCCACCAGCATCACGTCACCGCCTTCTACCGGCAACTGGCCGTAGACCTGGAAGCGACGGCCCACGCCGGCAAAGCGCGACAGGCCTTCGACGATGGCCTCATCACTGACGCCTTCGTCGGTGGCGATGCAAATAGTCGCCAAGGAATTGAGGACGTTGTGGTTGCCTGGCATGTTCACCGAGACATCCAGCGGCTCGCGCTCCGGACGCAGCACGGTGAAGAAGGTTTGCATGCCTTCCTGTCGCACATTGATGGCGCGCACGTCGGCGTCTTCGCTGAAGCCGTAGGTCACGGTCGGACGTTTGACCAATGGCAGGATTTCACGCACCACCGGATCGTCCAGGCACACCACGGCCAGGCCGTAGAACGGCAGGTTATGCAGGAAATCGACGAAGGTTTTCTTCAACTTGTTGAAGTCACCGTCGTAGGTCGCCATGTGATCTTCGTCGATGTTGGTGACGACAGCGACCAGCGGTTGCAGGTGCAGGAAGCTCGCGTCACTTTCATCGGCTTCGGCGATCAGGTAACGGCTGGTGCCCAATTGTGCATTGGTGCCGGCTGCATTCAGGCGGCCACCGATGACGAACGTCGGGTCCAGGCCACCGGCCGCGAACACCGAGGCGATCAGGCTGGTGGTGGTGGTTTTGCCGTGAGTACCGGCGACGGCGATGCCGTGGCGATAACGCATCAGCTCAGCCAGCATCTCGGCGCGTGGCACCACGGGAATGCGGCGCTCAAGGGCAGTGGCCACTTCCGGGTTGGAGGTGTTGACGGCGCTGGACACCACCAGCACGTCAGCCTCGGAGGCGTTCTCAGCGCGGTGGCCGATGAAGATCTGCGCGCCGAAGGTTTTCAGGCGATCGGTGACCGGCGACTCTTTCAAGTCGGAGCCGGACACCTGGTAGCCCAGGTTCAGCAACACTTCGGCAATACCGCACATGCCCACGCCGCCGATACCGACGAAGTGGATACGACGGATGCGGCGCATTTCCGGTTGCGGCATGGCTTTCTGATTCTCAACCATGGGCCACCTCCAGGCAGATATCGACCACGGTGCGGGTTGCATCAGGTTTGGCCAGGCGGCTTGCGGTGCTCGCCATGCTATTGAGTCGTTCCGGTTGCATCAAAACCTCAGTCAGGCGTGCGGCCAAATCGGCGGCGCCAGTCGTTCTTTGCGGCAGCAGGAAGGCAGCGCCCTCCCCGGCCAAATATTCGGCATTGCGGGTCTGGTGATCGTCGATCGCGTGGGGCAAAGGCACCAGCAAGGACGGCAGACCGGCGGCAGCCAGTTCACTGACGGTCAGCGCACCGGAGCGGCAGACCACCAGGTCGGCCCAGCCATAGGCGTGGGCCATGTCTTTGATGAAAGGCTGTACGTTCGCCTCAACACCGGCTTCGCGATAACGCGTGGCGGTGACTTCACCGTGATCTTTGCCGGCCTGATGGAAGACCTCCGGACGCAATTCCACGGGGAGTTGCGCCAGGGCTTCCGGCAGCAGTTTGTTCAACGGCTCGGAGCCCAGGCTGCCGCCCATGACCAGCAGGTGCGGCTTGCGCCCTTGCAGTGCTTCACGGGCGATGTCCATGAACAGTTCAGTGCGCACCGGATTGCCGGTGGTACGTAGCTTGTCCGAGGCGCCAAAAGTTTTCGGGAACGCTTCACACACCCGAGCGGCCAATGGCACCAGCAGGCGGTTGGCGGTGCCGGCGACGGCGTTCTGCTCATGCACGATCACCGGCACACCAGCGAGCTTGGCGGCGACGCCACCAGGACCGGTCACATACCCACCAAAACCGAGCACACACACTGGTTTCAAATCACGAATAACCTTGCTCGCCTGCCATACCGCCTTGAGCAACACGAACGGCGCCTTGAGCAGGGACAATTTGCTCTTGCCACGCAGGCCCGTGACGTTGATCAGGTGCAGCGGCAAACCGGCATTCGGTACCAGTTCGTTTTCGATGCCACGCGGCGTGCCCAACCAGTGCACGGTGTAGCCACGGTTCTGGAATTCGCGTGCGCAAGCCAGGGCCGGGAACACATGGCCCCCGGTGCCGCCTGCCATGATCAGCACGTTAGCGCCCATGGGTTGGCTCCTCGGCAAAATCGCTTTCGCTGAATTCCATCTCTTCGCTGCCCAGGTGGGTTCGACTCTCCCACTCGATGCGCAGCAACAAGCCCAGGCACGCGCAGCAGATCACCAACGAACTGCCGCCGTAACTGAGGAACGGCAAGGTCAGGCCCTTGGTCGGCAGCAGGCCGACGTTCACACCGATGTTGATCAGGAACTGGCCGATCCAAAGGAACGACAAGCCGTACGCCACATAAGCAGCGAAATACTGTTTGGCCTTCTCGGCCCACAGGCCGATGTACATGCCGCGCACACACACGAACACGAACAATGCGACGGTGCACAGCGAACCGACCACGCCGAGCTCTTCGGCGAGCACCGAGAACACGAAGTCGGTGTGCGCTTCCGGCAGGTAGAACTGCTTCTGCACGCTGTTGCCCAGGCCCACGCCGAGCCACTCGCCGCGACCGAAGGCGATCAGCGCCTGGGTCAACTGGTAGCCGGAACCGAACTGGTCGGACCACGGGTCGGTAAAGGTAATCAGACGCGCCATCCGGTAGGGTTGCGCCTGCACCAGAATGGTCACGGCCGCCACGGCCAGCACCACCATCAAGGTGAAGCGGAACAGCCCCACGCCGCCAAGGAACAGCATCGCCGCTGCCGCCCCCATCATCACGACGGTGGCACCGAAGTCGGGCTCCATCAGCAACAGGCCGGCCATCGGCAACAGTACGATGAACGGCTTGAAGAAGCCCATCCAGCTTTCGCGCACTTCTTTCTGGCGACGCACCAGATAACCGGCCAGGTAGATCACCACGAACACCTTGGCGATTTCCGACGGCTGCACGTTGAACGCGCCGAAGCCGATCCAGCGCATCGAACCGTTCACCTCCCGGCCGATGCCGGGCAGGATCACCATGATCAGCAAGCCGAACGCACCGATCAGCATCAGCCAACCCAGGCGTTGCCAGGTGGCGATCGGGATCATCATGGTGACGATGCACGCGCCAAGGCCGATCACCAGGTACACCAGGTGACGGATCATCATGTACAGAGTGTTGCCCGACTGCACGGCCGCCACTTCGGACGACGCCGACGTGATCATCACCAAGCCCAGGCCGAGCAACGCCAGGCAACCGGCGAGCATCGGGAAATCGAGGTCGACACCGCGCCCAGTGATGATCGGCGACGGGTACGGCTTGATGATGTTCCGAAAGTTGATACTCATGCCAAGGCCTCCACGGCGCGGGCGAACAGCTGGCCGCGCTCTTCGTAGTTCTTGAACATGTCGAAACTGGCGCACGCCGGCGACAGCAGCACCGCATCGCCCGGCTGGGCCAGGGCTTTGCATTGCGCGATGGCATCGTCCAGGGAGGTAGCGCGCACTTGCGGCACGGCATCGCCAAGGGCGGCGGCGATCAAATCGGAGTCGCGGCCCATCAGCACCACGGCGCGGCAATGCTCGGCGACCGGGCCTTTAAGGTCCTTGAAGTCTGCGCCCTTGCCGTCGCCACCGGCGATCAGCACCAGCTTGCCTTCGATATCGGCGCCAAGGCCTTCAATAGCCGCCAGGGCAGCACCGACGTTGGTGGCCTTGGAATCGTTGTAATAGCTGACGCCGTCGAGATCGCGCACCCACTGGCAGCGATGCTCCAGGCCGCCGAAAGTACGCAGGGCCGACAGCATGGCGTCGAACGGCAGCCCGACAGCATGGCCCAGCGCCAGAGCTGCCAGGGCGTTGGATTGGTTATGGGCGCCACGGATTTTCAGCTCGCGCACCGGCATCAGGTTCTGGAATTCGAAGGCCAGGTATTTCTCGCCGTTCTCTTCGCGAATGCCGAAGGCTTTGAAATCAGGTTTGCTCAGGCCGAAGGTCCAGCATGGCAGGCCTTCGCCCATCAGCGGACGGCTCAACGCGTCCTGACGGTTGACCACCACTTGCTTGGCGCCACGGAAGATCCGGTGCTTGGCCAAGTGATAGGCCGGCAGGCCGCTGTAGCGGTCCATGTGGTCTTCACTCACGTTCAATACAGTCGCCACTTCGGCACCGAGATCGTGGGTGGTTTCCAGCTGGAAGCTCGACAGCTCCATCACATACAGCTCGACATCGTCGCTGAGCAGGTCCAGCGCCGGGGTGCCGAGGTTGCCGCCCACGGCGACGCGCTTGCCAGCCGCAGCCGCCATCTCGCCGACCAGGGTGGTCACGGTGCTTTTCGCGTTGGAACCGCTGATAGCCACGATCGGCGCCTGCGCGTTACGCGCGAACAGGTCGATGTCGCCGGACAGCTTCACGCCACGGGCGGCGGCGGCTTGCAGGGCCGGGGTCGCGATGGCCAAGCCGGGGCTCACGTAGAGCTCGTCGGCGCGGCACAGAAACTCGACATCCAACTCGCCACAACGCACTTCCACGTGCGGGTAGTCACGGCGCAGCGTGACCAGCTCCGGTGGATTTTCCCGCGTGTCGGCCACGGCAAACGGCTTGCCCCGGTTCGCCAGGAAGCGAACCAGGGACATGCCGCTCTTGCCGAGGCCGACAACGATGCGGAAGTGGTCTGAAGCGATCAGGGACACTCGTTTCTACCTCAGTTTCAGGGTGGCAAGGCCGATCAGCACCAGAATCACGGTGATGATCCAGAAGCGGACGATCACGCGTGGCTCGGGCCAGCCCTTGAGTTCAAAGTGGTGGTGAATCGGCGCCATACGGAACACGCGGCGCCCGGTCAACTTGAAGGACGCCACCTGGATGACCACCGACAGGGTTTCCATCACGAACACACCGCCCATGATGAACAGCACGATTTCCTGGCGAACGATCACGGCAATAGTGCCAAGGGCTGCGCCCAGCGCCAGTGCGCCGACGTCACCCATGAAGACTTGTGCGGGATACGTGTTGAACCACAGGAAGCCCAGGCCTGCACCGATCAGCGCGCCGCAGAACACGATCAATTCACCCGCGCCCGGTACATAAGGGATCAGCAGGTATTCAGCGAATTTCACGTTACCCGACAGGTAGCAGAAGATGCCGAGTGCACCGCCCACCATCACCGTCGGCATGATTGCCAGACCGTCGAGGCCATCGGTCAGATTGACCGCGTTGCTGGAGCCGACGATCACGAAGTAGGTCAGCACCACGAAGCCGACGCCCAGGGGAATGCTGGCGTCCTTGAGCATCGGGATGATCAAGGTGGTTTCGACCGCGCTTGGCGCAGTGGTGTAGAGGAATATCGCAGCGCCGAGGCCAAACACCGACTGCCAGAAATACTTCCAGCGACTTGGCAGGCCTTTCGAGTTCTTCTCGATCACCTTGCGGTAGTCATCTACCCAGCCGATAGCACCGAACAGCAAGGTCACCAATAACACCGTCCACACATAGCGGTTATGCAGATCGGCCCACAACAGGGTGCTGATTCCGATGGACGACAGGATCAGCGCGCCGCCCATGGTCGGGGTGCCGGATTTGGACAGGTGCGACTGCGGGCCGTCATTACGAACCGATTGACCAATTTGCAGGTTCTGCAGGGTGCGGATCATCCACGGCCCCAGGAACAGCGACAAACACAGCGCGGTCAGCACACCCAGGATCCCGCGCAGGGTCAGGTACTGAAAGACCGCGAAGCCTTTGTGGAACTGTTGCAGATACTCAGCCAGCAGCAGCAGCATTAATGTTTCTCCGTACTTGAGCCACACAAGGCCGCGACGACGTTTTCCATCACCGCGCTGCGCGATCCCTTGATCAAAATGGTTGTGTGTTTGTCGTGTTCAGCCGCCGTCAGCGCCTGGATCAGCTCGGCCTGGGTTGCAAAATGACGGGCGCCAGGGCCGAATACGCTGACGGCGTGCGCCATGTGCGGGCCGACGGCGTACAGCGCGTCGACTTTGCCAGCGGCGTAGGCGCCGACGTCGCGGTGGGACTGTTCGGCCCACTCGCCCAGTTCGGCGATATCACCCAGCACCAAAACCTTGCGGCCGTCGAAGCTTTTGAGCAGGTCGATGGCGGCGCAGATGGAGGACTGGTTGGCGTTATAGGTGTCGTCGATCACGCGCATGCCGTTGCTGGCCAACTGCGCCACGGTGCGCCCTTTGACCGGCTGCACCGCGCCCAAACCCGTGGCGATACCGAACAGCGACACGCCCAGGGCGTAAGCGGCTGCGGCGGCGGCCAAGGCATTGGCGACGTTGTGGTTGCCCAGCAAATTCAGTTGCACGTGTTGGTTGCCTTGCGGGGTATGCAAGGTAAAGGACGGGCAGCCACGCGCATCAACGGTAATGTTCGAGGCATGGAAATCAGCCGCGGCATTGAGCACGGCAAACGTCAGGACCTTGCGACCGGCGGCACGCACACGCCAGGTTTCGAAGGCCTTGTCGTCGAGATTCAAGACAGCAGTGCCCGATGCATCAAGGCCTTCAAGGATTTCGCCCTTGGCTTCGACGATTTTCTCCGGGCCACCGAACTCGCCAACGTGGGCGGTACCGGCGTTATTGATGATCGCCACGTGGGGCTTGGTCAGCGCCACGGTGTAGGCGATTTCGCCGACGCGCGACGCGCCCAGTTCGATCACGGCCGCCGTATGTTCCGGGGCCAGTTCAAGCAGGGTCAGCGGAGCGCCGAAATCATTGTTCAGGTTGCCACGGGTCGCGAGGACCGGGCCGCGCGTACGCAACACGCCGGCGAGCAGTTCCTTGACCGTGGTCTTGCCGCTGGAGCCGGTGACGGCTGCAACGGGCTTGTCAAAGGCCGCACGGTTCAGCGCACCCAGTTGGCCCAGCGCCAGACGTGTGTCGGCGACCAGCAACTGCGGCAACGTCGAATCAGGCACTTCGCGCTGCACCAACGCACCGACGGCACCTTTGGCAGCGACGTCATTCAGGTAGTCGTGACCATCGAAACGCGGGCCAGCCAGGGCAACAAACAATTGCCCAGGCTTGATGACGCGGCTGTCGATACTGACGCCGTCGAAACTGCAATCGCTCGACAACACTCGGGCCGACAGGGCCTGGGTCAGTTCGCTGAATGTCATCGCTTTAAGCATGGGCGACCTCCCAGGCGGTCAAGGCGTGATCGGCCTCGACCAGATCGGAGAAGGCGTGGCGCTCGCCGTTGATTTCCTGATAGTCCTCGTGACCTTTACCGGCCAACACCACCACGTCGTCAGCACCGGCGCTGGCGATCAATTGGGCGATGGCGGCGCCGCGGCCGGCGACAAACGAGGCCTTGGACACGTCTTTGAAGCCGACACGGATGTCGTCGAAAATCTGGCTCGGGTCTTCGCTGCGCGGATTGTCGTCGGTGACGAGCACGCCATCGGCCAGGCGCTCGACGATCTCGGCCATCAGCGGACGTTTGCCGCGATCACGATCACCGCCGCAACCGAACAGGCACAGCAGCTTGCCCTTGGCATGTGGGCGTAGGGCAACCAGGACTTTTTCCAGGGCATCCGGCGTGTGGGCGTAATCGACTACTACCAACGGCTGCTTGCCGCCACCCAGGCGCTGCATGCGACCGACCGGGCCTTCCAGCTTCGGCAGTACACGCAGGATTTCGTCGAGGGCGTAATCCAGGCCGAGCAATGCACCAACTGCCGCCAAGGTGTTGCTCAGGTTGAAGCGACCGAGCAGGCTGCTGCGCAAATGATGCTCGCCCTGCGGCGTCACCAGTGTGGCGCGCACACCTTCGTCGTTGAAGTGGGCTTCGCGGCAATACAGGTACGCGCTGGCGTCTTCCAGGCTGTAGCTGATCAGGCGCGATTCACGCTCTTCGGCAGCCAGTTGACGGCCAAACTCGTCATCCAGGTTTACCACCCGGCACTTGAGGTCGTTCCAGGCAAACAGCTTGGCCTTCTCGGCAGCGTAGGCTTCCATGGTGCCGTGGTAATCAAGGTGATCACGGGACAGGTTGGTCATCACCGCCACATCAAACGCCAGCGCAGCAACGCGGCCTTGATGCAAACCGTGGGACGACACTTCCATGGCAACCGCCTTGGCGCCGGCCTTTTTCAGGTCGGCCAGGGTCGCTTGCACGGCGATTGGGTTCGGCGTGGTGTGCAGGCCGCTTTGCAGCGCGCCGTAGAAACCGGTGCCCAGTGTGCCGACGATGCCGCAATGCTGACCCAGCAGGTCAAGTGCCTGGGCGATCAGTTGGGTCACGCTGGTCTTGCCGTTAGTCCCGGTGACGCCGACCAGATTGACGTGTCGACTCGGCTCACCATAAAAACGCCCGGCGATGTCCGAGAGCTGCTTGGCCAGACCTTTGACTGGAATCAACGGAACATCAGTAATCGGCAGCACAGTGGCGCCTTCCACTTCATAGGCCACGGCAGCCGCTCCGCGTTGCAACGCGTCGGCGATGTGCGCACGGCCATCGAATTTACCGCCAGGCACGGCCAGGAACAGGTCACCGGCACGCACATTGCGGCTATCCAGACTCAATTCGCGAATCAGCAGATCGCGACCGGCGTGGGCAAAAATCTTGTTCAGGCTAAGAGACATCAGCCGCGCCCTCCATTGGCTTTTACGGCAGCAGCCGGTGGTCCGGCGTTCGCTTGTTGCGTCGGCGGCAGGTTATCCGGCGTGATGTTCATCAGACGCAGGGTGCCGGACATCACTTTGCTGAACACCGGCGCCGATACCAGGCCACCGAAGTAACCGGCTTTGCTCGGCTCATCGATCACAACGACGATGGCGTAGCGTGGATCGCTCATCGGGCCGAAACCTGCGAACAGCGAACGGTAGGAGTTTTCGGCGTAGCCCTTGGTGCCCACCGAGGTTTTACGCGCGGTACCTGACTTGCCGGCCACGTGGTACGCCGGCACCTGGGCACGGAATACGCCACGCGGTGCTTCGATCACTTGTTGCAGCATGCCTTGCATGGTCTTGGCGACGTTTTCCGGGATCACCTGGGTGGCTTTCGGCGCTTCGTCGACATGGATAAGGCTCAGGGGAACCATCCGGCCATTATTCGCCAATACAGAGAAAGCGTGGGCCAGCTGGATCGCCGTTACCGACAAGCCGTAGCCGTAGGAAAGCGTGGCGGTCTCGGCCTTTTTCCAGTCGCGATAGTTCGGCAGGTTGCCCACGCGCTCGCCTGGGAAATCGAGGCCAGTGGGCTGGCCCAGACCGATCTTCTGCGCCAGGTGGTAGATGGTTTCGCCACCGATATCGAAGGCGACCTTACTCATGCCCACGTTACTGGAGTTGATCAGGATACCTGTCAAATCCAGCACCGGACCTTCGGTGCGCGACACGTCACGAATGGTGTATTTGCCCAACTGCAAAGTGCCTGGATACACCTCGACCTTGTCGCTGGGCTTCCAGCGTCCGGTTTCGAGGGCGGCACTCATGGAGATGGCTTTCATGGTCGAACCCGGTTCGAACACGTCGATCATCGCGCGGTTGCGCATCATCGCCGGTTGCAGGTTGCGACGGTTGTTGGGGTTGTAGGTCGGCTGGTTGACCATGGCGAGGATCTCGCCGGTCTTCACGTCCATGATCACCAGGCTGCCGGCCTTGGCGCCGTTCTCGATGATCGCGTTACGCAGCTCGCGGTTGGCCAGGTATTGCAGGCGCAGGTCAATCGACAACGCCAAGGGCTTACCGGCCTTGGCGTTTTTGGTGACTTGGACATCCTTGATCAGTCTGCCGCGCCGATCCTTGATGACTTGTCGTTTGCCGGGAACCCCGGCGAGCCATTCATCGTAGGCGAGTTCCACGCCTTCGCGACCATGATCATCGATGTCGGTGAAGCCGACCATATGCGCAGTGGTTTCACCGGCCGGGTAGAAACGACGGAATTCCTCGATGCCGTAGACACCGGGGACTTTAAGGTCGAGCACTTGCTGGCCTTGTTCAGGGGTCAGCCCGCGAACCAGGTAGATAAACTCTTTATTGGCCTGGGCTTCCAGGCGCTCAGCCAAGGCTTTCGGGTCTTGTCCCAGCGCAGAGGCAAGGGCCGGCCAACGATCCTTGGCGACCTGCAATTCCTTTGCGTTCGCCCACAGGGTGGTCACCGGGGTACTAACGGCCAAGGGCTCGCCGTTGCGGTCGGTGATCAGGCCGCGGTGTGCAGGAATCGGAATATGACGCAAGCTACGGGCGTTGCCCTCGCCGATCAGGAAGTCACGGTCGACTACTTGCAGATCGATGATCCGCCAGGCAATCGCACCGACCATCAATGCCAGCAAGCCGAGCATCAGGCGGAAACGCCAGGGGTAGAGTGCACCCTCGAGTTTCATCATGGCGCCACCATGCGGACTTCAGCCGCGCCAGGAATGTGCATTTTCAGCTGCTCGGTGGCCAGCACTTCAATGCGGCTATGGGCCGTCCAGGTGCTTTGCTCGAGGATCAACCGCCCCCACTCCGCCTGCGCTTTGTCACGCACACTCAATTCCCCATACAGGGTATTGAGCAATTGACGGTTGTAGTGGGCGCTGTAGGACACCGCAATCGCGGAAACCAACACACCGACAAACAGCAGCATCATAAAGAAGCTGCCGCCCGGGAGGGGCTTGGCGAAAAGCTTGCTCACCGCAACTTCTCGGCAACGCGCATGACGGCGCTGCGGGAACGTGGATTGGCTTTGAGTTCGGCTTCGGAAGCGAACTGCGCTTTGCCATGGATTTTGATTTTCGGCACAAAGGCTTCGAAACGTACCGGCAGGTTGCGCGGCAGGTTGTCGGACTCACCCTTGACCAGGCGACGCATGAACAGTTTGACGATACGGTCTTCCAGGGAGTGGAAGCTGATCACCACCAGGCGACCGCCCACTTCCAGCGCTTCGAGGGCAGCCTCAAGGCCGGCCTCCAAGTCACCCAATTCGTTGTTGACGTGAATGCGCAGGCCCTGGAACGCACGGGTCGCAGGGTTCTTGCCTTTTTCCCATGCCGGGTTGGCGACTTTCAGCACTTCGGCCAGATCAGCGGTGCGCTCGAACGGCTGGATTTCACGACGTTCGACCACGGCACGGGCCATGCGACCGGCGAAGCGTTCTTCACCGTATTCCTTGAACACGCGGGCGATTTCTTCATGGGGTGCGGTCGCAATGAACTCCGCTGCGCTGATACCCCGAGTCGGGTCCATGCGCATATCGAGCGGGCCGTCATTCATGAAACTGAATCCACGTTCCGGGTCGTCGAGTTGCGGCGAAGACACGCCCAAGTCGAGCAAAACCCCGGCCACCTTGCCCGCCATGCCACGCTCGGCGACTTCGGCACCCAGCTCGGCAAAGCTACGCTGCACAACGACAAAGCGGCCGTCTTCGGCCGCTAGCGCTTGCCCGGTGGCAATCGCTTGAGGGTCTTTGTCGAACCCGAGGAGTTTACCGTCGGACCCGAGCTGGCTGAGTATCAACCGGCTATGCCCGCCCCTGCCGAACGTACCGTCCAGATAGCAGCCATCCGCGCGTACGGCGAGAGCCTCAACGGCTTCGTCAAGCAGTACGGTGATGTGGTTAAAGCCGCTATCAATAGTCACAGGATCAAATCACGCAGTTCATCAGGCATAGCGCCCGGTTGTTGAATAGCAGCCAGGTCAGCTGCAGAAACAGCATCCCAGGCATCTTCGTCCCACAATTGGAACTTGTTCAGTTGGCCGACCAGCATTGCGCGCTTGTCCAGCTTGGCGTACTCGCGCAGACGCGGAGGCACCAGGAAACGACCGCTGCCATCCAACTCGAGGTCGACGGCATTACCGATCAGCAAACGCTGCAGGCGGCGGTTTTCTTCACGCAATGAAGGCAAGGCGCGCAATTTGGTTTCAATCAACTCCCACTCATCGAGGGGGTAAACACATAAACAAGGGTCAACGGCATCGATCGTGATGATCAACTGTCCGGAACTTCGCGAAATGAGCTCGTCACGATACCGGCTCGGCATGGCGAGACGGCCTTTTGCATCGAGACTGATAGCGTTAGCTCCGCGAAACACAGATGCGTTTCTCCAAATTTTAGCGTTTTACGTTCAAAAAACCCACTTTGTGCCACTTTCCGCCACTTGCGCACACTATAGGAATGCGCCCACCACACCGTCAAGGCGCGGATTCAAGGAAAAGCCTTACAGAACGGAGATTTAGGAGCGTAAAGGGAGGAGAAACCAGAGTTCGGCGATGTTTTTGGTCCAACAAGCGCAGATAGCTCAAAGAGCTATAGCTCGAAGTTAAAGTAATTTATTAAGAGTAAGATTTTTTTGGTATTACGAAGACGCATCTGCCAATGATTCGGCAGGGAGGGATTCTTGCGTTACTACCGGTTTTCTGCCCGAGATTCGGACAGAAGGAAAAAGGTGGAGAGTCGATCTGTAAGCCGGGTTCTGTCTTGAACAGTCATTCGTCTACGATGGCCATCACTGGACATCTTTAGCAACCTACCCGGTCCCAGCGCGGGCCACGCCTTGGGACCCTATTTGGTCTTGCTCCAAGTGGGGTTTACCTAGCCACGAACTGTTGCCAGACGTGCGGTGCGCTCTTACCGCACCTTTTCACCCTTACCGGCGCCGAAGCGCTTAGGCGGTTATTTTCTGTGGCACTTTCCGTAGGCTCACGCCTCCCAGGCATTACCTGGCACTTCGCCCTATGGAGCCCGGACTTTCCTCCCCCCCCTAATTTTCATAGAGGGCAGCGACTGTCCAATCGACTCTCCGCCGCGCAGGTTAACGGCACGGCGGACTTAGGACAAGTAATAAAAGTTCAGAATTGCCATCACGTTCAGACGGAATACCGGTTTAACGCTGGAACTAATCGGCTTTCTGCTTATCCAGCGCCGCTTGATACAAGAGGTTCTTGCGCACGCCAGTAATTTCCGCCGCAAGGGCCGCTGCACGCTTGAGTGGCATTTCCTTGAGCAGCAGATCCAGAATGCGCATGGCCTCGCTGCCCACGGCATCTTCATCCTCAGGCGCGGTCCAGCCCGCCACCAGCACCACGCACTCTCCGCGTTGTTGGTTGCTGTCGCCCTCGACGAACGCACGCAGCTCTTCCAACGGCAGGCCCTTGAGGGTTTCAAAGGTCTTGGTCAGCTCACGGGCCAGCAACGCAAGGCGTTCGCCGCCAAACACAAGCTCCATGTCCTGCAGGCATTCAAGGATGCGATGCGGGGCCTCATAGAAGATCAGGGTGCGCGGCTCTTCCTTCAGCGCTTGAAGGCGCGCACGACGCCCTACTGCTTTAGCCGGCAGAAAACCCTCAAAGATGAAACGGTCGGACGGCAGGCCTGCCGCCGACAACGCAGCGATCAGCGCGCACGCACCCGGAACAGGCACTACATTGATACCAGCAGCCCGCGCCTGTCGCACCAGGTGGTAGCCAGGGTCGGAGATCAGCGGCGTGCCCGCGTCAGAGATCAACGCCACATCGTCGCCGGCCAGCAGGCGCACAATAAAGCGACTGCCTTCCTCGCGCTCGTTGTGCTCATGGCAAGCCGCTAATGGCGTGCTGATACCAAAATGCTGCATCAACCGCTGGGAGTGACGGGTGTCTTCAGCCGCGATCAATTTAACCTCGCGCAACACTTTCAATGCCCGGGCACTGATGTCGTCCAGGTTGCCAATGGGCGTCGCCACGACAAAAAGCGAGCCTGCAGTGGAATTCAAAGGACCTGGAGCAGTCAAAACGCACACCTCGATGGTTGGCAAAAGCGACATTGTAGCGCGTAGGCGCCTGGAAAATATGCCATCACGGGCGATGCCTTTTCAGCCGTTTAACGCCCGTTGCAACATTTGCACGACCTAAATCGACGGTTTCACGCCAGTAACATCGCGCCTGGGCCAGTGCTTGGGTACAATTCCACGCTAATTTGATCGGTATCAGGAACACTTACATGATCGCTTGCCTGCGGCTGCTCTCCGCCCTCTGCCTCGCTGCCTTGCTGGCCGCGTGTGCCAGCTCGCCCTCGTCCAGCCTTGGCGACCTTCCACGGACCCCGGACGCCAGTATCGAGCAACTGCTCGAACAGGCCACCACCGCCAAGACGCCAGAAAAGGCCGCGCTGCTGCGCCTGAGTGCGGCAGACATGGCCTACAAACAGAACAACCCTGGCCGCTCGTCGCAGATTCTTGCGCAGGTGCCCCTGGATGCCCTCAAGCCAGCCGCGCAAGTGTTTGCCAGCACCCTGGCCGCCGAACTGGCCATGGCGCGCAACCAGCCCAAGGCCGCGTTGACTGCCCTGAACCACCCGAGCCTGCAAAGCCTGAAGGAGCTGCCGCCTGAACAGCAGATCCGCACGGGCAGCGTGCACGCCCGTGCGTATGAAGCCGATGGCCAGACCTTGGCCGCCGCCCGCGAACGCGTGGCCATGGCCCCACTGCTCACAGGCGATGCCGCCAAAAGCAACCATGAAGCCATCTGGGTACTGATTGCCGCCCTGCCGGCCGAACAGCTGCAAGCCAGCGGCAACTCCACGCTCGACGGCTGGATCACCCTGGCCCAGGCGGTAAAAGGCGCGGGCACGCTGGAGCAACAACAAGCGGCCATCGACACTTGGCGCGCACAGAACCCAGGCCACCCAGCCGCTGTGCAATTGCCGATGCCACTGACCAAGCTCAAGGAGCTGGCGAGCCAGCCCCTGACCAAGATCGCCCTGCTGCTGCCACAGGATGGCCAGTTGGCCTCCGTCGGCAAGGCACTGCGTGAAGGTTTCATGGCTGCGCACTACCAGGCTGAACAAGCCGGGCAGAAGCCGCCGGTGATTGAGTTCTATGACAGCTCGCGCCTCAACTCTCTCGACGACTTCTACGCCAAGGCCCAGGCTGACGGTGTGCAACTGGTGGTCGGCCCACTGGAGAAACCGCTGGTCAAACAGCTGAGCGCTCGCCCGCAACTGCCGATCACCACGCTGGCGTTGAACTACAGCGAGACCGATCAAGGCCCCGCGCAACTGTTCCAATTCGGCCTGGCCGCAGAAGACGAAGCCCGCGAAGTCTCGCGTCGCGCCCGTGCCGACGGCCTGCACCGTGCGGCCGCAATGGTGCCGCGTGGCGAATGGGGCGAGCGTGTCTACAAGGCCTTCCGCCAGGACTGGGAAGCCAATGGCGGCCAGGTCATGGGGGTTGAGTACGTCGATCAACCAGTCGCCCTGGCCCAGCAGATTGCCGACTTGTTCCAATTGCGCAAAAGCGAAGGCCGCGCCAAAAGCCTGCAAAGCACCGTTGGCACCGACGTGGCCGCGCAGCCTTCGCGTCGCCAGGACATCGAGTTCATCTTCCTGGCCGTGACCCCGCAACTGGCCCAACAGATCAAGCCAACGCTGAACTTCCAATATGCCGGTGATGTGCCGGTCTACGCCACGTCTCACGTATTCAGCGCCAGCGGCGACAAGAATCAGTACCTGGACATGACCAACGTGATGTTCTGCGAAACCCCTTGGCTGCTCAACACCACCGACCCACTGCGCAATCAGGTTGCCGCGCAATGGCCGCAAGCCAATGGCAGCCTCGGCCGCCTGTACGCGATGGGCGTCGATGCCTACCGCCTGGCGCCGCGCCTGGGACAACTCAAGGCCCTGCCGGACACCCGTGTTGACGGTCTTTCGGGCAACCTGGGCATCAGCACGAACCAGCGCGTTGATCGCCAGATGCCGTGGGCCAAGTTTGTCGGCGGCGAGATCCAGCGCCTGCCGGACACCCCACGCTGATGCCTGAGCGGTCCAGCGCACAAAGCGGCAAGGATGCCGAACTACAAGCTCTGAAACACTTGCAACAACAGGGTCTGCGCCTGCTGGCGCAGAACTGGTTGTGTAAACGCGGCGAGCTTGATCTGGTCATGCTTGACGGCGATACAGTAGTATTCGTCGAAGTCCGCTACAGAAAACACGCACAATGGGGTGGCGCGCTCGCCAGTATTGATGGGCGCAAGCGTCAAAAGCTGATACTCGCCGCGCAGTTTTTCCTGCAAGAAGAGCATCGCTGGGCCGACGCCCCCTGCCGTTTCGATGTGGTTGCCATAGAAAGCACACCGTCTGGTCAGGCTGATCTGAACTGGCTCAAAGATGCCTTCGACAGCTGATTCGCCGGACATCTTCACCACACACTTTTGCTCTTTGCTTTGCGGGCTGCACATTCCTGTGCCAAACAGCCGCGCTACTTAAGGTCACACAGATGGACATGCAATCCCGAATTCGCCAGCTTTTCCAGGCCAGCATCGACACCAAGCAACAGGCGATGGACGTACTTGCACCGCACATCGAGCAAGCCAGTCAGGTCATGGTCAATGCCTTGCTCAACGAGGGCAAAATGCTTTCGTGCGGCAACGGCGGTTCGGCCGGCGATGCCCAACATTTCTCGTCCGAGCTGCTCAACCGCTTCGAGCGTGAGCGCCCGAGCCTGCCGGCCATCGCCTTGACCACCGATTCGTCGACGATTACTTCGATCGCCAACGACTACAGCTACAACGAAATCTTCTCCAAGCAGATCCGCGCCCTAGGCCAACCCGGCGATGTGCTGCTGGCGATTTCTACCAGCGGCAACTCGGCGAATATTATTCAGGCGATCCAGGCCGCACATGATCGCGAAATGATTGTCGTAGCATTGACCGGACGCGATGGCGGTGGAATGGCCTCGCTGCTGTTGCCTGAAGACGTTGAGATCCGTGTCCCGGCCAATGTCACCGCACGTATCCAGGAAGTCCACCTGCTGGCGATCCACTGCCTGTGCGATCTGATCGACAGCCAACTGTTTGGGAGTGAAGAATGACCGTTAACCGCCTCAGCCTTTTGGCCATCACCCTGTGCCTCGCTATCAGCGGCTGCAGCACGGCCATCACTGCAACACGCGACACCCCTATTCAGGATGACAAGGGCACCCGCACCTTCGGCAGCAAGATCGATGACTCGCTGATCGAGACCAAGGTTGAAGTCAACGTCGCCAAGGCCGCGCCCGATCTGGGCAACGGTGCTTCGCGTATCGTAGTGACCAGCTTCAACGGCGTTGTGCTGCTCGCTGGCCAGACGCCACGCGCCGACCTCAAGGCCCAGGCCGAACAAGCCGCCGCTGCCGTACAACGCGTGAAAAAGGTCCACAACGAATTGCAGGTGATGGACCCGATCACTCTGCTGGCCATCAGCAACGACGCACTGCTGACTACCAAGATCAAGGCACAGATGCTCACCGATAATGCGATCCCCGGTTCGCGCATCAAGGTCGTGACCGACAACGGCATCGTCTACCTGATGGGCCTGCTCACCCAGGCTGAAGCCACTCGTGCAGCCAACCTGGTGCAGGGTGTGTCCGGTGTGCAGAAAATCGTGAAGGTGTTCGAATACATCGATTGATGTAATGACACAACCACAAAAAAGGGCGCCTTACGGCGCCCTTTTTTATTAACGAATATTTACTGGTACTGCGAGTACGGATTGCCCTGGAACTGGTTGTTCTGTTGTGGCGCCTGTTGCTGGGCTCCTGGCTGGCCGTACTGTTGGCCTGGGATCGGGCCGAGGTTGACTTCAACACGACGGTTCTGGGCACGGCCGTTGACGTCGGCGTTGCTGGCAATCGGGTTATCCGGGCCGGCACCGCGGGCGCTCAGGTTGGCGCCGTTGACGCCCTGGGAAGTCAGGTAGTTAGCCACGCTCTGGGCGCGACGCTGAGACAGGTCCATGTTCAACTGACGGCTACCGGTGCTGTCGGTGTAGCCAACGATCTGGATAGTGTTCTGGTTGAACTGCTTGAGCGAGTTGGCCAGGTTGTTCAGCGGCTGGTAGAAGCTGCTGGAGATCGCGTCCGAGTTGGTCGCGAAGGTGATGTTGCCCGGCATGATCAGCTTGATCTGGTCGCCCTGGCGCTGAACCTCAACACCGGTGTTGGCCATGCTTTCACGCAGTTTCTTTTCCTGTTGGTCGGCGTAGTAGCCGTACCCTGCGGCACCGGCACCCGCAACGACGGCACCGATCAGCGCGCCCTTGCCACGGTTGTTGTGGTCGATGGCCGCACCGGCCAATGCACCGGCCAGGGCACCCAGGCCGCCGTACTTGGCGGTCTTGCTCATCCCGCCGGATTCATTACTCGCCTGTCCCTGGCTGCTGCCGTCATAAGGATTAGGTGATGCGCAGCCGGACAACAGGGCTACAACGGTAGCGACAACAAGCAGACGACGCGAAGTGAACATGAAGGGAGCTCCTACGTTTGCATTCTATGGTGCAAAGGACATTGGCAATGGACCTGTGCCGAGTTTGGAACGCGACAAACGGTAAAAATTCCGTGGCTACAGAAACCGTAGCAGACGCATCCTGAACACGACCTGAGTTTTTGCTACAAGGTTTACCTGAAATAGAACGCGTTCTGCCCGGCAATTATTCCTTCACGCCCGCACGAAAGGATTCTCGCGCATTTCATCGCCCAGCCGGGTATCCGGCCCGTGACCGGTCACCACCGTCGCGCCCTCGTCCAGGGTGTACAGGCGCTGCTTGATCGAGCGCACGATGGTCGCCTGGTCGCCGCCCCACAAATCGGTGCGCCCGATACCGCGACGGAACAGTGTGTCGCCGGCAATCAGCAGCTTGGCATCAGCAAACCAGAAGCTCATCGACCCCGGAGTGTGACCGGGTGTGTGCAACGCCACGCCACAGCCGCAGGCCAACTCTTCATCATGTTCCAGCCAACGGTCCGGCGAAGGCACAGGGATATAGGGCACGCGAAACATCTGGCATTGCATTTCCAGATTGTCCCAAAGGAATTGATCTTCTTTGTGCAGGTGCAAGGTGGCACCGGTCTTCTCCTTCAACTGGCCGGACGCCAGGAAGTGATCCAGATGGGCATGGGTGTGGATGATGCTCACCACTTTCAATCCCAGGGCATCGAGCCGCGCCAGGATCAGCTCATGGTTGCCGCCTGGGTCGACCACGATGGCCTTTTTGCTGATGGGGTCGCCGATGATGGTGCAGTTGCACTGCAAGGGGCCGACGGGGAAGGTTTCACGGATAAGGGTCGGCTTGGCGGTTTCCATTCGGGGTCCTGTCGTGCAAATGAAATGTCGATTCCGGGCGAATATCACCAGAATAATTGCGCCATTAAAACAGACTGGGGCGTCCCTAGCCGATCAACCTCAGTTCCTGCGCCCGCGCCACCGCCTGGGTACGACGCTCCACACCCAGCTTGCTGTTGATATGGCTCGCGTGAGTCTTGACCGTGTGCAGTGAGATAAACAACCGGTTGCTGATCTCCTGATTGGAGCAACCCTGAGCGATCAATTGCAGCACCGCCAGCTCTCGGGCGCTCAATGCCTCATGAGTCGAAGCTGCCTCCACCGCTGCAACCGCCGGTAACAGCGCCAGCAGGCTCTGGCTCAGCAGCCCATGGGGATCTTTGGCAAGCTGCTCGCGCATCCAGTCCGGGTGGGTTTCCAGCAATCGTTCGAAGGGTTGCAACGCGCCACCTGCCCCGGCCTCAAGGGCTTGGGCAAACACTGGACGCGCCTTTGCCTCCTGCCCCTCCCCCAGCAACAGTTGCACCCGCTGGGTCAGGGCCATCAGCGCGATCATCTGACGCCCACTGTTATGAGCCTGTATTGCCAACTCTTCGAGACGTTGCAACGCCGCCGCCGGTTGGTGGCGAGTCGCGTCCAACGCAGCCTGTTGAAGCCCGATGTGCTGCGGCAGGTGTGGGTGGAACTCCGGCGCGGCGGCGGCGTGTTCGCCATTGTAGGTTTGCCCCAGACGCGTCAACCAGGCGTCAGCCAAGTCGGTTCGGCCCTGGGCCAGCCACAGCTCGCACTTGATCAGGGTGATCATTGCCAGGTAGTAGATCGGCGGCACATCCCAGATATGCATCAGCCGCTCAGCCTCGGAGAGTTCGGCGAAGGCTGCACCAAAGTCACCGCGGCGCCCTTCGAAATTGGCGATCACGCAATGGCCGATCAACACACTGATGTCGCGGCAAGCCCTCGCTTCAGCAAGACCGGCGCGCAAACGGGCGAGCCCGGCTTCGGGCTGGAGCCGCACCAGCAACAAAAAACCCTCGTAGAGCGATAAACGCGCACGCACCGCATACAAGCGCTGCGGCGCCAAGCCGTGCAGGCGTTGCAGGCCTTGGCGCACTTCGTCCAGGGAACGCAGGATTTCACCGCGCGCCTGCAATACTCGCGCACGGTCGTAATGGGCCAGGGCTTCGAACAAGGGATTGCCGACGCGCTGCGCCAGCTCCAGGGATTCGCGGTTCAGGCCTCGCGCACGCCAGAGGTCGGCATCGACAATGGCCAGGTTGGACAGGGTCGACAAGCACATCAACCGCTGGCCGTAACGCCGTTGCGGCAAGCTTTCCAACGCTTCGCTGCAATAGCGCTGGGTCAGCTCGCGATCGCCCCGACCACGGGCGATAATCCCGCTCAGAGCCAGCCACTGGGCCAACATCGATTTCTGCGCGGTGGCCGACGGTGCCGGCAGGAAGCGGCTGAGGTAGCTGGACAGCTCTTCTGCCGCATCCAACTGGCAGGCCAGGCCCAAAGCCCAGCTGTAGAGCACGATCAAGCGCGGCGTGCTGATCAGCAGGCTGTCAGGCAAGTCCATTTTCCAGCGCAGCAACATGCCTACGTTCTGCTCGGCCAGCAGCTGTTCTTCGGAAAGGTTTTGTACCAGATTCGCAGCCACATCCAGATGACCGGCGCGCAACGCCTGCTCCACCGCTTCATCGATCAAGCCTTGGGCATTGAACCAGCGGCACGCGCGCAGGTGCAGGCTGGCAGCCGGCAGCACATTGCTGCTGGCACGACGCGTGCGCAGCAAGTCCGAAAAAAGATGGTGATAACGGTACCAATGCCCCTGCTCGTCCAGCGGCACCAAGAACACTTGGTGCGCCTGCAGGTAACGCAAGATTTCGGCACTGTCGTGGGCTTCACGCACCGCGTCGCAGAGTTCGCTGCAAAATCGGTCCTGAGGAGCGGTGTCGTACAAAAACGCCTGCACTTCGGTCGGCAGGCAGTCGATGACTTCTTCCAGCAGGTAATCGCGAATCAGCCCTTCGCCGCCGTGCAGGCTTTGCGGCAAGGCGCCGTCGCTGCCGGCCTCGGAGGCGGCCAACAGCCAGAAGCGCAGGCCGGCAACCCAGCCTTCGCTGCGACGGATCAGGTTATCCAGCGCTTCGCCACGCAATGAGTTGCTGTGGCGATCCAGCACTGCCAGTGATTCGTCGTGCGTCAGGCGCAAGTCCTGTTCGTGCAGCTCCAGCAGATGACGCGACAATCGCAGTCGCGCCAGATGCCAGTCCGGGCGCTGGCGGCTGGTGACCAATACCACCAGGCCATCAGGCAAATGATTGAGGAAAAACTGCAGGCAACGGTCGAGCACCGGCCCCTGGGCCAGATGGTAATCATCCAGCACCAGCAACAGCGGCGCACGGGCGGACAGGTGCACAGCCAGCTCGTCGAGCAGGCCATCGAGCCATTCTTCAAAGGCAAAGGGCTGGTGACGCTGGCGCATTTTCAGCAGGCCCAGGGATTGGGCGCCAAGTTGCGGGAAAAATTGCTGCAAGCCGTCGAGCAGGCGTTCGAGGAAACGCCCGGGGTCGTTATCCCGTGGGCTGAGGCCCAGCCATAGGCTTTGCCAATGGGCCGGCAGGCTCTGGCAGAACTCCACCGCCAACGAACTCTTGCCAAACCCAGCCGGTGCGCTGACCAGCAGCAACCGCCCTTCCAGCCCGGCGCTCAGGCGTTCGCACAGGCGCGGGCGCAGCACATAGCCGTCAGGCAGCGGTGGCCTGTAGAAGCGACCTTCCAGGGTCGGGATTACCGCACTGGCAGGCCCTTGGATTCGGGACAGATCAGTCATCGCCGGGCTCTTGTAGAAGGCTGTTGTCGGCATTGCAGATGTCCGCAGACTAGCGGTAAAAGCGGCGGGTTTGTAGATCTTTGCAACATTTGCCTGAAAAGAACTGCGACAAAAAATCTCACCACAAAAAAGTAGGAGCCGACTTGCTGGCGATGCAGGCACCTCGGTGTGTCTGTTACACCAAGGGGATGCTATCGCTGGCAAGCCAGCTCCTACAGGGGGGCGGCTCCCAGATTGGGGGGCTTGGGGTTAGCGAACACCATCCTGGCGCAACGCCGCCGGGGTGAAGTCGCTGGTGGTGGCGGTGAAGCCAAAGTCATACGCCTGCTTCTCTTCGTTCTTCATGCCCAGCGCCAGGTAGCGGCCGGACTGCAGGTCGTAGAGGGTTTCCAGGGCGTACCACGGCACTTGCTTGTCGTAGTAGTTCTCGGCATGGGCTTCCGCCACGCGCCACAGTTGGCCACGACCGTCGTAGTGATCGATGACCGCTGCTTGCCAGGTGTCTTCGTCAATGAAGAAGTCACGCTTGGCATAGATGTGGCGCTGGCCTTCCTTCAAGGTGGCGACCACATGCCAGACGCGGCGCAGCTCGTAGCGGGTCAGGTCCTGGTTGATGTGGCCAGCCTTGATGATGTCGGCGTATTTGAGCTTCGGATCATCGATCTTGTAGCTGTTGGAGGCGATGTAGATTTCTTTCTTGCCCTCCAGCTTCCAGTCGTAGCGATCCGGAGCACCGTTGTACATATCGAGGTTGTCGGAGGTACGCAGGCCATCGGCTGCGGTGCCTGGTCCGTCATAGGACACTTGTGGCGCGCGGCGCACACGACGCTGGCCGGCGTTGTAGACCCACGCCGAACGCGGTTCCTTCACCTGGTCCAGGGTTTCGTGCACCAGCAGCACACCACCGGCCAGACGTGCCGGCGCAGTCACTTGCTGCTTGAAGTAGAACAGCACGTTGCCCGGATTTTTCGGGTCGAAGTCTTTCATCTTGTCGCGAAATACGAACTGGTCGCGGAAGTACACCAGGCTGTAAGAGCCATTGGTTTGCGGTGTGGCCTGGGTCACCAGGCGGGTCACGCTGCCACCGCGATAACGAGTGATGTGGTTCCAGATCACTTCCACGCCGCTTTTTGGAATCGGGAACGGTACGGCGGTTTCGAAGTTTTCCAGGCCGTTGCCACCAGACACCAGGTTGGTGGTGGTGGCGTTCTTCTTGATGGCCGCAAACACATCCGCTGGCACCGTGGCGCCGCGATGGGTAGGGTAGACCGGCATTTTGAAGGTCTCCGGGTAACGCTTGAACATCGCGTACTGCCCCGGCGCCAGCTTGTCCTTGTACTGCTCGACGTTCGCCGCGGTGATGGTGAATTGCGGTTGTTCAGTGGCGTATGGGTTGGCCAGGAATCCACGGGCGTCAACAGCGCCAGCGTTGGTGGGCAGCGGCGACCATTTTGGAATAGTACCCGCCGCGTTGCCGGCCATTTCGGCGCCCATCGGCGTCAGGGTCGTGCCCAGCTTGGCGGCTTCATCCGCCGACACTGCCGCCATGACATTGCTCGCCAGGATCGACAGCCCAAGCACACCCACGTGCAACAGACTTTTGGTTATTTTCATGTTCTGGTCTTCCTGAAATGCAGTGTGCTTAGAAGTTGGCGCCGAAGCTCAAAGCGACGAAGTCGCGGTCATCCACCGTACTGAACTTGCCACCAAAGAAGTTGGTGTAGGCCAGGCTGGCGGTGTAGGTGTTCTGGTACTCGGCATCCAGGCCCAGGCTGACCGCCTTGCGACCTTCTTCGAAGTTACCGCCAGGGCCTGGCGAGTAACCTTTGACGTCGTGGGACCACGCCACGTTTGGCTTGAGGTTGACGCCTGCGAACACGTCCGGGTATTCCCAGATGGCGCGAGCGCGGTAGCCCCAGGAGGTGGCGGTGGTGTAACCGTCGTTGTTGCAGTTGGTATTCAGGCTGGCGGCATTAGGCAAACCACCGCCTTGTGCTGTGGAGTTGTTGAGCGCGTTGCAGAACCCCCCAGGTAACGAACCCGGACCAAAGACTGGGTCACGGCCATAACGTGCCTCGGATTTACTTTCCAGCCCACCGACGTGGGTAACGCCGATTTCACCAACAGTGGTCAAGCGGCTGGCGCCCATGACTTGATCGAAGAAGTGCGTGAAGGTGGTTTGGAACTGGGTGACTTCCTTGCGGTTGTAGCCATGCAGGTCCTGGCCGGGTTTGCCTTTGAGCACCGACGCGTTGCCGTAACCAGGAATCGGCGTGACACCCGCGAAAAGAATGTCGGTCGTGCTCAGTTGCACAGGCGCATTCGGCCGATAGCTCAACTCGCCACTCCAGGCAGTGCCAGTAGGCAGCGTGGTGGAGAAGCTCAATCCGTAGAGGCGGATATCTTCCGGATACTCGACGAAGTAGTTGGAGTTGCCTGCGACAATCAGCGGGTTATTCGTTGCATAAACAGGGGGTCGCGCGCCTTGTGCACTAAAGATCGGCGCCCGGCTGTGGTAGTTCATGAAATAAGCACCGAACTCTGTGTCCAGCGGCTCATAGTTGTAATGAAATGCAGCGCCGAACTGGCCGCTGTCACGAGCGTCACGGTCCGGACCACGACGAACCAGGACGCCCTCATTGTTAACGTCCACACCAAACGCTCTCAGACCCGCCTGTTGGGCTGGAGTCAAGGTGCGACGGCTGTTCAGCACGCGCAGATTATCAGTGCAACCGTCAGAAATCACATCGGGCTGGGAGAAGAACGTGCCGCAGTTATCGGTAACCGTCTGGTCCCACTCAAGCTGATAGAACGCTTCGGCCGAGAGATTATCGGTCAAGGTCTGCGACACATAGAACATGTTGACCGGGATCAAGCCTTCCTTGATCTCGGCGCCGGGACGACGGAACGCAGACACGTCGATCGGGTTGATGGAGTTGATACCGCCGCCGATGAAGGTACTTTCACCCCAGCTTACTACCTGCTTGCCGAACCGCACCGATCCTGGCAAATCGGCAATGTTGTAGTTGTGGTAGATGAACGCATCGAGAATCTGCCCGCCAGAGGACTTGGCGCCTTCTTTACGGTTGTTGTCACTGATGTCCTTGAAGGGACGGCTTTCGTCTTTGAGCTCAAAGTCATACCAGTACTTGCCCCGCACAAACACACCGGTATCGCCATACTTCAGTTCCAGGTCATGAATGCCCTTGAAAATCTTCGAGAAGGTCTCCCCACGCTTGAAGTTCAAGTGACCGTCATCGGAGGTCTGGGACAGGCCCTTGCCACCGTTGTTGACGCCGATCAGATCGCTGTTGGGCTTGGCTGTTGACCAGCTCGCCCCCACGGAAAGCGACGAGTCAAAGCTCCCTTCGATTTCACCGATATTGAAACTGACGCCGAATGCGGGCCCGGCGAGCGTAGAAGCGAGACTGACGGCCAGGGGCAGTCTTGCCCGGCGCCAGAACTGGTTTACTGAGGTCATCGACGCTACTCCATGTGCATTTTATTGTTATGGCAGTGAGTTCTTTCTGTGATGCGTGTAACGGCCGGAATACAACGATTCCAATGCCGCTCGGCAGCCGAGCCTCCATGGCCCGAAGCGGAACATCCGTGAAAAACTCTGGAAGGGACTATAGCCAGCAGGGGGTAGTGCTTGATCCCTCTAAAGTGTGATTTGCATCACCGACCCGTCTGCCACGACCCTTTCGCCACGTCGGCGAAGGCCGACGCGGCAAGGATGGCTGAAAATCGGCAAATCACAAGTAAAGGCGCCAGATAGAGCATTGCCGTGCCCGAAAGGGCACGGCGGGGGGCGTCACAGGGTGGACAGGAAGGTGCTGTTGTTGGCCTGCCATTCGATGATGTCGATACGGATACGTTTTTTGTCGAGTTTTCCTACACTCGTCTTGGGAATTTCAGTAACAACGGCAATCTGGCTCGGAATCGCCCACTTACTCAAGTGGCCCAACTCCACGAACGGCTTGAGGTGTTCCTTGAGCTCACGGGCCCCTATCACATGGCCATCACGCACCACCAGCAAGGCAAACGGGCGCTCGCCCCACTGCGGATCGGCAATGCCCACCACCGCTACTTCGCGTACCGCCGGGTGGCGGCTGACCAGGTCTTCGAGGGCCAGGGACGAGATCCACTCGCCGCCGGTCTTGATCACATCCTTGATGCGGTCGCGGATGTCGATCACGCCGAATGCATCCAGCGTGGCGACGTCGCCGGTGTGCATCCAGCCGCCTTCCCACAGCTCGGCGCCCTTTTGCGGCTCGTTGAAATAGCCTTCGCTGAGCCATGGCGCGCGCAGCACCAGCTCACCCTGGGACTCACCGTCGGCCGGTAGGAAGTTGCCGTCGCCATCAATGATCGCGGCGTCCACCAACGGCCCGGGCACGCCCGCCTTGATGCGGTAAGTCGTGCGTTCATCCTCGCTGCCAGCCATCAACTCTTCGTTGAGGTGGGCGCAGGACACCAGCGGCCCGGTCTCGGACATGCCATACGCGGCGGTCAACTGAATGCCACGCGCCTTGGAGGCTTCATACAGCGAACGATTGAGCGCACTGCCGCCGATGACGATTTTCCAGCCACCGAAATCCACGTCCTGGGCAGCCTTGGCATTGAGCACCATTTGCAGGATGGTCGGTACGCAGTGGGAAAAAGTGACCTTTTCCTTGCGCCACAGCTCCACCAGGTATTCCGGGTCGTAGCGGCCAGGGTAGACCTGCTTCAGGCCGAGCATGGTCGCCACATACGGCAAGCCCCAGGCGTGCACGTGGAACATCGGCGTGATCGGCATGTACACGTCATTGGTGCCAAGTAACCGCACGCTGTCGACGCTGCCCATAATGGTCGCCACACCGATGGTGTGCAGCACCAACTGGCGGTGAGTGAAATACACGCCCTTGGGGTTACCGGTGGTGCCAGTGGTGTAGAAGGTGGTGGCAACGGAGTGTTCGTCGAAGTCCTGGAAGTCATACTTCGGGCTGGCGGCGGCGAGCAGTGTTTCGTACTCGCCCACCAGGTTTGGCAGCTCGGCGGTCTTGGACTCGCCATCGGTGAGCAGCAGGGTCTTGTCGACCGTGGTCAGGTGCCCGGCAATTGCCTGGTAAAGCCCCACGAACTCACTGTTGACCAGCACAAAGCGGTCTTCGGCGTGGTTCATGGTGTAGAGGATCTGTTCCGGCGACAGGCGCACGTTGATGGTATGGATCACCGCGCCAATCATCGGGATGGCAAACATGCATTCCAGGTAACGGTGGCTGTCCCAGTCCATCACCGCCACGGTATCACCGGCCTTCACGCCCGCTTCAGTCAGCACATTGGCCAGACGCGCAACGCGCTCGATCAGGGTGGGGTAGGTGTAGCGCAGTTTGTCGCGGTAGACGATTTCCCGGGTCTTTTCATAGCGGGTGCCGGACATCAACAGGCGTTTGATCAACAGCGGGTATTGGTACGCACCTTCGGCGGGCGGGATAACACGGGTCTGCAACATACGAATCCCTTTTATGACTGCATGGTCTTGGCTGAAAGAACTGCACTGTAGAGCGCATATGTTTCAGCCAAATCAGCCAAAGGAATGATTTGCAGACCCCAATGAATGCTAGCTTTGCGCCAGCATCCAGCCTATTTCATGCTGGTGAATGCCAGTTTCACGCCGATGGCAATCAACACCGCGCCCATGGTCCGATCAAACCAGTGGCCCATCCGCGCAAACCCGGCACGCACGCGCTGCTGGCTGAACAGCATCGCCACCAGGCAGAACCACAGCGCCGTCGCCACTGCCAGGTACACACCGTAACCGGCCTGGATCGCTAGCGGTGTGTGGGGGTTGATCACCACGGTGAACAACGACAGGAAGAACAGCGTGGCCTTGGGGTTCAAGCCATTGGTCACGAAACCGGCGGTAAACGCACCACGCGGCGTGCGCTCGCCCGCTTCGCGATGCAACTCGCCCTCAGCTACAGACTTGGCCGGCTGCGCGCGCAGGGCCTTGAAGCCGATGTACAGCAGGTAGGCGGCGGCTGCCCATTTCAGGGCGTTGAACAGCACGATGGACTGGGACACGATCAAGCCGATACCGAGCAACGAATAACCCACGTGCAGGAAAATCGCCGAGCCGACGCCCAGCGCAGTCCAGGTTCCGGCGCGACGGCCGTGGGTCACGCTTTCACGCACCACTACCGCGAAATCCGGGCCGGGGCTGGCCACCGCCAACAAGTGAATCAGGGCTACGGTCAAAAATTCGGCGGCGTACATGCTCACTCCAATTAAGTAACTGATTATTTCATCTGATAGGCTCGGGAGATTACGCCTTCGAACCCTGTCGCAAAAGGTACAGTTGATGACGAACAATCGCCGCGCCGTCTTCCTTGATCACCCGTCCCTGGACTTGGGGGACCTCGACCTCAGCGAGCTGCGAGACACCTTCAGCGAGTTGCAGCTGTTTACCGGCACCACGCCGCAGAATGTGATCGAACGCGTGCAAGGTGCCCACGTGGTCATCAGCAACAAGATCGCCCTCAACACCGCAACCCTGGCGGCCTGCCCGGACCTCAAGCTGATCCTGGTGTCGGCCACCGGCACCAACAACGTCGACCTCGACGCCGCCCGCGCCCATGGCATCACCGTGAGCAACTGCCAGGGCTATGGCACGCCGTCGGTGGCGCAGCACACGATCATGCTGTTGCTCAACCTGGCGACGCGCTTGAAGGATTACCAAAGAGACGTGAGCGCCGGTAAGTGGCAGGAGGCCAAGCAGTTCTGCCTGCTGGACCATCCGATCGTGGAACTGGAAGGCAAGACCCTCGGCCTGCTAGGCCATGGCGAATTGGGCGGCGCCGTCGCGCGACTGGCTGAAGCGTTCGGCATGCGTGTCCTGCTCGGCGCGATTCCAGGCCGCCCGGCCCGCGCTGACCGCGTGCCACTGGATGAGTTGCTGGCGCAGGTGGACGCACTCACCCTGCACTGCCCGCTCAACGAACACACCCGCGACTTTATCGGCGCCCGCGAGCTGGCGCTGCTCAAGCCTGGCGCGTTTGTGGTCAACACCGCGCGCGGTGGTTTGATCAATGAGCAGGCCCTGGCGGACGCCTTGCGCAGCGGCCATCTGGGCGGCGCGGCCACCGATGTACTGAGCGTGGAACCGCCGGTGGACGGCAATCCGCTGTTGGCCGGTGACATCCCTCGGCTGATCGTGACCCCGCACAACGCCTGGGGCAGTCGCGAAGCGCGCCAGCGCATCGTCGGCCAACTGGCGGAAAACGCCCGGGGCTTTTTCAACGGGGCCCCGCTGCGCGTCGTCAGTTGATAAACTGCGCCCCTTTTCAAGGAGCAGACCATGGATCCGCGCAGTGAAGTACTGCTTCGTCAGGCCGAACTTTTTCAAGGCAACCTGCTGTTGGTGGGGTTGCCTGCCGACGACCTGCTGGGTCGTCTGCCCAATGCTCACGGCTGGTGTTGGCATGCCGGCGATCAGGCGGCGCTCGATGCACGCTTCCCTGAACGCAGCCAGTTCGGCGTAAACGTGCCGGAGCAGGCGTTTGATACCGCAGTGATCTTCCTGCCCAAGTCCAAGGACCTCACCGACTACCTGCTCAACGCCGTGGCCTCGCGCTTGCCCGGCGCCGAGCTGTTTTTGGTCGGCGAGAAGAAAGCCGGGATCGAAAGCGCCGCCAAACAGCTGATCCCCTTCGGCAAACCGCGCAAACTCGACAGCGCGCGGCACTGCCAACTGTGGCAGATCACCGTGGTCAACGCCCCGCAAGCGGTTGAGCTGGAGAGCCTCGCGCAGGTCTTCGACGTGCCGTTGGCCGAGGGCCCGCTGAAGGTGGTGAGCTTGCCGGGGGTGTTCAGCCACGGGCGCCTGGATCGCGGCACGGAACTGTTGCTGGAGCACCTGGACAAGCTGCCAAGCGGCCATCTACTGGACTTTGGTTGTGGCGCCGGCGTGCTGGGGGCGGCGGTAAAACGTCGCTACCCGCACAACATAGTGACGATGCTCGACGTGGATGCCTTCGCCGCCGCCAGCAGTCGCTTGACCCTGGCCGCCAATGGTCTGGAAGCCGAGGTATTGACCGGCGATGGCATCGACGCGGCACCGATGGGTTTGAACGCGATTTTGAGCAATCCACCGTTCCATGTCGGTGTGCATACCGATTATTTCGCCACTGAGAATCTGCTGCGAAAAGCGGCGAAACACCTGGCAAAAGGCGGCGAACTTCGCCTGGTTGCTAACAGCTTCCTGAAGTACCAACCGCTGATCGAAGAACACTTGGGCGTGTGCGCGATCAAGGCCGAAGGCAACGGTTTTCGCATCTACCGTGCCAAGCGCGGCTGACGGGCGTTTGAAAAAGAAGGCTTGCCGAATGGATTTTGCCTAGGCAGAATCCGCTCCGTCCTAGGGGAGTAGTCTCCCACGAGCGCCACGCTCGTCCGGCATACGTCAACATACTTGGTCAGCAGACCATGGCGTATGCGACCCAGGAGTCCGCACAGACGGACCGGGGTTTGACAAGACCTATGACACGCACACCTTACCCGGGGCGGGAAGGCTGTACGTGTCATAGCCGTGTCGACCCGCCCCTGGAAACTTACCTGATGCTGGATTCATTACTCGTTCCTACCGCAATCGTTGCCTTGGCCGAAATCGGCGACAAGACGCAACTGCTCGCGCTCATCCTTGCCGCACGCTTTCGCAAACCCTGGCCGATCATCGCCGGCATCGTCGCCGCGACCCTGGCCAACCATGCGGCCGCTGGTGCCGTGGGGGCCTGGTTCGGCAGTTTCTTCTCGGATGCAGTGTTGCACTGGATCCTCGCAGCGAGTTTCTGCGCCACGGCCTTGTGGACACTGGTTCCAGACAAACTCGACGATGACGAAGCCAGCACCACACGCAAATTCGGCCCGTTCCTGACCACGCTGATCGCGTTCTTCCTCGCGGAAATCGGTGACAAAACCCAGATCGCCACGGTGATGCTGGCGGCGCAGTACCCGGAGTTGTGGCTGGTGATTATCGGGACGACCCTGGGCATGCTGATTGCCAACGTGCCGGTGGTCTTGGCGGGGAATTTTGCAGCGGAGAAACTGCCGTTGACGCTGATTCGTCGACTGGCGGCTACTGCGTTCTTCGTCCTGGCGATTGTGGCCGTGTACAAAGCTATGCAAAGCAGCGGCTGGATCTAGCACACACCTTGTAGGAGTCCGGCGATTCGCCAAGCCGGGCTCCTACAAAGGGTCAGCGTTAACTCAGGATTTTTTTGCCTGCTGGTACAGCGGCATCACCTTCGGAATCGCCGCCTGCAACGAGGCGATTCGGCTGTCGGACGCCGGGTGAGTACTCATGAACTCCGGCGGCGCACCTTCCGAAGCCTTGGCCATCTTGTTCCACAGCGTGATAGCCGCGTTCGGGTTGTAGCCGGCACGGGCCGACAGCTCCAGGCCGATCAGGTCCGCTTCGTTTTCATTGCTGCGGCTGTTGGGCAAGGTCATGCCGTAGTTGGCCACGGTATCGGCCAATGCCAAGCTGTCCTGGCCGAGGCCGAACAATGCACCGGCGCCCTGCTTGGCCATCTCGATTCCGTAGGCCTTGGACATGGCTTCACGGCCGTGTTCACGCAAGGCGTGGGCAATTTCATGGCCCATCACGGCGGCCAGCTCGTCATCGGTGAGCTTGAGGTTGTCGATCAAGGCGCTGTACACGAAGATCTTGCCGCCAGGCCCGCAGTTGGCGTTCATCTCGTCGCTCTTGATCAGGTTCACTTCCCACTTCCACTGCGCGGCATCCGCACGGAACGTCGGCGCCTGGGCGATCAAGCGGTTGGCGATGGCCTGCACGCGCTTGGCGTTGGCGCTGGTCTTATCCAGTTGGCCCTTGCTGCTGGCCTCCCCCAGGGTCTGCTGGTAGGACTGGGCATACATCTGGTCGACTTCCTGGCTCGACAGCATGCTGAACATGTACTGCTTGCGCTCAACCCCAACGGCGCCGCCGCTGGTGGTGTTGACCGACTGACACCCGGCCAGCAGCATCGCTGCAACCAGACCGCTAACTACCAATGACTTCTTCATGAACCTCTCCCTGAAAACACGCCCTTCAAACATGGCGCGTATCGTAGGCGCTCGTTTGTATCGACGCCAGATACACCAGACGTGTAACCGCTGATTTTCGGATACATCCCACGGCGCCAATAACGGCGATGGGCTTTCCATTTGCGACACTCCGAACATTTTTGCAGGACACCCCCTCATGCCCAGCGCGCCCGTGGCCGATACAAAAAGGCGGATTCTCTCCCCTGTGCCCGGAGTTTTCATGAAATTCAAGTCGATCCAATTTTCTGTCGCGGCACTGGCCGGGGCGATTGTCCTCAGCGTGGTCGCGGTGCTGGTGCTGTACGCCTTGTTTGCCGGAGCGCGGACCCAGGAAATGGTGCAGGATCGCACCCAGGTGCAATTCGACCAGATCATCGAGCAGCGCCTGACCGCCCTGGCGCAAACCCAGGCCACCTTGATCCAGCGCGAACTGGAAGCCCCCTTGGTGACCGCCAAGAGCCTGGCCACCGCCAACGCCCTGCTCGGCATGAAAGACGCCAAGGGCGAGCCGGCCCTGCAAGTCGGCCGCGAGCAACTGATCAATCTGCTGCATGAAACCGTGGTGCGTAACCCGAAGATCCTCGGCGCCTACATCGGCTGGGAGCCCAATGCGATCGACCACAACGACGCAGCCTACGTGAACACCCCCATTGTCGGCATGGCCGCAGACGGCCGCTTCCTTCCCTGGTGGTATCGCAACGCCGATGGCAGCCTGGGCCTGGACAAGCTCGCCGATGTCAACGATCAGAACATCCTCTCCACTGGCGTGCGCGCGAGTGAGTACTACCTTTGCTCCAAGGAAAACAAAAAGGCCTGCGCCATCGACCCTGCCCCTTATAAGGTGGGCAACGCAATGGTGATGCTGGCTTCGTTCATCGAACCGATTATGATCGACGGCACCTTCCAAGGCATCGTCGGTGCCGACCTGTCGGTCAACTTCATCCAGGACATGCTCACCAGCGCCGATCAAAAACTCTACAACGGCGCCGGTGAACTCGCGCTGATCTCCAGCAACGGTCGCCTGGTGGCCTACACCAAGGACGCCAGCAAGCTCGGCGAAAAGGCCACCGACCTGCTCGACAACAATGAACTGGCCAACCTTGGCCAGTTGAAAGTCGGCGAAGTGCGCTACGACATCGATAAGGAACACGGGCATATCGAACTGTTCCTACCGTTCAATATCGGCCAGGCTGACGCACGCTGGACGCTGATGCTGCAACTGCCCCTCAGCGCCGTGATGGCCGATTCGCAGAAGCTGCAAAGCGACCTGGAAGCCCAGCGCAAGACTGACATCTTCGGCATGACCATCGCCGGTTTGTTGATCGCCGGTATCGGCTTGCTGGTGATCTGGCTGGTCGGCCACGGCATCGCTCGTCCGCTCAAGCAAATGGTCGCGATGCTCAATGACATCGCCCAGGGCGAAGGCGACCTGACACGGCGCCTGACCAGTGACCGCGCCGATGAGCTGGGCGCGATCGCCAGCGGCTTCAACACCTTCTTGATCAAGCTGCAGGGCATGATCACCCAGGTGGTGAGTTCGGTGCAGAAGGTCAGCGACTCCTCGGAACACACTGCCGACATCGCGATCCGCACCAACCAGGGCGTGCACAAACAGATGGTAGAAATCGACCAGGTCGCCACAGCTGTGCATCAGATGACCGCGACTGCGCAAGATGTTGCGCGCAACGCCACCCAGGCCGCACAAGCCGCCAGCCACGCCGACCAGGCCGCTAGCCAGGGCATGCGCATTGTGCGCGACACCTCGACCTCCATCGGCGCACTGGCCGAGGAAATCGGCAAGGCAGTCGGCGTCGTGCAGGCGCTCGCCAAGGACAGCGAGAACATCAACGCCATCCTCACGGCGATTCGCGGGATTGCCGAACAGACCAACCTGCTGGCGCTCAATGCGGCCATCGAGGCGGCGCGGGCTGGCGAGCAAGGCCGTGGTTTTGCGGTGGTCGCCGACGAAGTGCGCAACCTGGCGCAAAAGACCCAGAAGGCCACCGAAGAAATCCAGACCATGATCCAGCAGTTGCAACAAGGCACGCGGGACGTGGTGCGGGTGATGGAGGACAGCCAGAACCGCACCGATGAAAGCGTGCAACACGCGGCCAAGGCGGCCGAAGCGCTGGAGACGATCACCCAGGCCGTCTCGGTGATCAACGACATGAACACCCAGATCGCCAGTGCCGCCGAAGAACAGAGCGCGGTGGCCGAGGACATCAATCGCAACGTGATCAATATCGGCCAGGTGGCCAATGAAGTAGCAGGCGGCGCGGATGAATCCAGCGCGGCCAGTGCGGACTTGACCAAGCTGGCGGAGCAGCAGCGCCGGCTGATCAATCAGTTCAAGGTCTAAGCCGGGGTCAGGCACTCCGGCCCGTTGAGCTTCGGATCGTTGACCATGTTGGCCAGCACTCGCTCGCGCAACGCGACGGGTTCACTGGCCAGCAGGCCTTGCAATACATGCAACGGCGTCTCGGGATCGAGCCAGGCTGCCTGCCCGGCCTCATCCAGAATCAGCGGGCGACGCTGGGCCTGCGCCGCTTGGGTCACCACCGCCGTGCTCAGCCACACCTGCTCCTGCACCGGATAGGCTTCCCAGATCGCGGCGAAAAACAACGTGGAGCCCTCCTCCGGCGTCAGCCAGTACGGGCGTTTACGCTGGGTGCCGCGCCATTCGTAGAACCCATTGGCGGGCAGCAGGCAACGGCGTTGACGGAACGCTTCGCGGAACATCGGTTGTTCGGCCAGGGTTTCGGCGCGGGCATGGGCGGGCGTGCGGGAAAGATCGGTCAACCACGGCGGCGTAAGGCCCCAACGGGCGCGGGCCAGGGTGCGCTGGCCGTCGGTGGCGCGCTGGATCAGCACCGAATCATTCGGAGAGATGTTCCACTGAGCCTGCTGGTCGGCGGGGAAGCCCGGCAAGGCAGCGAAGGCGGGATTCCAGCGAAACAGGGCATAACGTCCACACATGGGGCAACACGACTCTTGGGTAAACCGACCGACAGCCTAACAGACCAGCACGTCGGGGAAGCTGTCGGGTTCGTCACCGGGTAGCGGCTGTGCGCCGATGTAGGCGGTAATCAGCTCGCGGGCACACGCAGCCCGGTCATTGTCCACCTCCAGGCCCAGCAGGCCGAAGATGGGCAATTCGCCGGTACCGCCGAGCAAATGCCGACCCACCAGGTGCGCCTCGATGCCTTCGCTGGCGAGCATCTGTTGCAGCAGCTCGCCTTCCATCAGGTTTTCCGGTTCGTAGATTCGCTGCATGGATGTATCCGTTATTCGTCTTCGCTTCGGGTTTCGAGCATCCACTCGTGACCATGCACCTGCAGATCGAAAGTGATTGGCCGGCAACAGACCTGGCAGTCTTCAATATACGTCTGGTCACCGCCAGACAAATCCACGGTTGTCTCGACCACTTCACCGCAATAAGGACAATCGTACGTAGCGTTTTCCAGCATCGCAGCCTCCAAGGTGACTTGTGCGTATAATCGCCGGTCTATTTACAGGGCTATTTCCGGCTGGGCCATTCCTCAGTCCGCACCCTGGCATTTCCTTTACTTACCCTAGCCGTTTCTAACAAGAGAGCATGATGGGCGAATTCGATACCATCCGACCTTACAACGACAGCGAAGTCCCGGCAGTGCTGGCACGTCTGTTCAGTGACAAGGCCTTTCTGGACATCCTGACCCACTTCCGCTTCCCGCGCTTTGCCGGCGCCCTGGGCTGGCTGCTCAAGCCGATGATCGCCCGCAAATTGCGCCGTGAGTTTGCCGGCGTCACCACCGTGGCCACGCTGCAGGACAAAGTCGAGTATTACGTCGACCACACCATTGACCGGGCGACCGACGGCGTGACCTACACGGGCGTCGAGCAGCTCAGGTCCGGCACGGCTTACCTGTTCCTGGCCAACCACCGCGATATCGTGATGGACCCGGCCTTCGTCAACTACGCCGTATACCACGCCGGCCTGCCGACGCCGCGCATCGCCATTGGCGACAACCTGCTGCAAAAGCCGTTCGTCAGCGACCTGATGCGCCTGAACAAGAGCTTTATCGTGCACCGCTCGATCACCGGGCGAAAGGAAAAGATGGCGGCATTCAACCTGCTGTCGGCCTATATCAACCATTCGATCCGCAACGACGGGGCGTCGATCTGGATCGCCCAGGCTGAAGGCCGCGCCAAGGATGGGGATGATCGCACCGAATCAGCGATCCTCAAGATGTTCCATGTCAGCCGCAAGGATGAGCCGTTTGCCGAGGTAATCCAGTCGTTGAACCTGACGCCGGTGTCCATCAGCTACGAATATGACCCGTGCGATACCGCCAAGGCCCGCGAACTCTACATCCGCGCCACCACCGGCACCTACAGCAAGGCACCGGGCGAGGACGACGTGAGCATCGCCCTCGGTATCACCGGCTACAAAGGTCGGGTGCACATCAACTTCGCACCGCCGATCACCGAGCGCTTCGAAGACACCAAGCTGCTGGCGGCAGAAATGGACCGGCAGATTCTCGGCGGATACCGCTTGTTCCCGGTGCATTACCTGGCCTACGCCCAGTGGAGCGATGCCGACCCGCAATTGCAGGTGCCGACCGCCGCCGAAGTGTTCCCGGCGGACGAACTGGCCAAGGCCAAAGCGGAGTGGGAGCGGCGCTTGAACGAATGCCCGGCCGAGCACCGACCGTTTCTGGTGGTGCAATATGCAACACCGGTGCGTAATCAGTATCGAGTTAAAGCCGGAATACCTTTGTAAACACTGAAAAAAATGTGGGAGCGGGCTTGCTCGCGAATGCGGAATGTCAGTCGATACATAATTGACTGATACACCGCATTCGCGAGCAAGCCCGCTCCCACCTTTGTGTTGTGGCGTTTTAGAGGCGGGTGCTGAGCCAGGAGATGGCCAGCGCCAGCCCAAGACAGGCGAACCCAATTCGGTAAGCCAGACGATGCGCCCGCTCGGTGCGCACATCCAGAAACAACATCGGTTGGTCGATTCCGCGGTCTTCACCTTGCGCGGTCAGGTCGGCCATTGCGCGCTGTTCGCGCAGGCGGGTTATGAACAGCAGCGCAGCCCCCGGGCAGGCCACGGCTAACGCAACAACGTTGATAAAAAGGGCAGGCAGCGCCATCGCAAACCTCGGTAGAACAGTATTTTGGTATCGGTTCAGATACAAACCTGAACGATAGTGGCCTCCGGCGCCGTAAATGCTCCCTCCTCCATTGACGGCTAATGTATCCAGTAATTTACGCCGTCACCTGAACGTCACCTTAACAAGCCACTCTGTTGCCCTTCGACGCTTAGGAGCTTGTCATGCTGCACGCGCAAAACCAGGATCGGCTGTACCTGATCACACAAAGTGATGAGCAAGAAGCACTGGTTGGCGGCCTGGCCTTCAACGTCCAGGACCGCCACTGGCTGGTGTATTGCGCCCTCGGCGGCCACCAGCATGCGGACCTGCCGGAGACCGATCTGCTGACAGGGGTGAGCTTGCTGGATTTCTGTATCGACACCGCCGCGTGAAACTGGAGACGAAAAAAAGCCGGGCTCATCACTGAGCCCGGCTTTTTGTTGAATCGGTTATTGCGAGCTGAGCAAGGAACCGATGCTTGGGTCCTTGAACAGGCGGGTCAACGCATCGCTGAGGACGTCGCTGACCAGCTTGGTGTTGGTTTCCTGGTTCGGCGACATGCCGAAACGCTGGTTCAGGGACGCGCCGTAGCGACCGCTGTAGCGACGGGTACCGGCGCTGACATCGGACTTGAAGGTCGCGCCGATGGACGCTTCGGTCACGTACAGGCCGTCTTTAGGCGACTGATACTTCAGTTCAGCCAGGGTGATGGTCAGCTGCGGCGCACCCGGCGCGTTGGGGCTTGGGGTGAAACCCAGCAAACGCACGGCGGCTTCAGCCTGGGCCTGCAACTTGGGCAGCACATCCTGGGCATTCACCGAAACCAGAGCAGTTTCCGGGTACAAGCCACCGCGCGAGCCGAGGGTTGGTGACGGACGACCATCCACCACACGCACCGACACCGGCTGGCCGTGGCCCACAGGGGCCAGCTGCGTGGTGATCTTCGGTTCCGGGGTCAGTTGTTGCGGGCTGTTGGCGCAGCCAACCAGGGTCAAACTGGTCACAGTGATCAAACCGAACAACAGGCGTTGCAACATGCTTTTCTCTCCAGAAATCAGGGTCCGACAGGCCGGCAGTATAGCGGTGCGCCTGTGCCGGGAACTAGCGCCAGTTACAACCTGAGACCCGCGTGGACTCTAGCGGTTCGATGTCACTGATATGTCACGACTGATACACAGGCTCGTCATGCCCGACAGGCAAGCTTGGCCCCAATCTCAGGAGGTCTGACACCATGCATTTTCTCTGGTCACTGTTTACGCGCAAGCCCGCCCTTCGCCAGTTCGCCCTGCTGGATGCGCAAGGTCGTTGCCAGGCCTTCAAAGAATGCAGCCAGCCTCCTGTAGGTGACGGTTGGGTGGAAATCGATGAAATCCGCCTGAGCTGGATGCACCACCCATTGCCGGCCCGTGCCCGCGTCAGCCCGCGTCCTGCGCGGTCGCCCCGGCACCAGCCGTTGGCCGCCTGACCGAACACCTAATAAAAGTCATAAAACACGCCCATTTCCTTGGCGTTCTTCGCTACAATCTCCCCCCGATTATAAGGACGTCTCCTGATCGGGCCTCGCAGCATCGTTAATGCCTCGGCACTAACCCCCCAATCGCCCACAGAGAGCCGCCCACACAGATCGAGTGAAGCTGGCGCGCTTGCTGTTTTCTTTGCAAACCACCCGCCTTTACCGAATCTGCCAGAGCTGCCATTGCGCTCGGCCACTTGAGTTGTTTGCCCGTTTTGCCGCGTGTCGGCTAGGGGCCAGGTGCCAAGCTGGGGCAGCCCTTTTTTGAGGTTCACGTCTTCAAAAGAGCGTGAAAAAACGGGTTTTCACAACTTCACAAGAGTGTGGCGAGCAAATGAATAGTTTGGCGTTTGTACAAGCACCATCAGCGTCTGGAACAGCCCAACCACACAGGACCGAGCACGCCTTAAAAACCGGAGCTTGAGCCTGTCCGCTACGGATTGGTTGCACGAATCGCACGCTTTGACCATAAGTCGAATTGCCACAGGCGCCCATGAATGCGTTCATAGGCAGATTAGCCCGGCAGGAAGCGTGCGCTGAACATGCAAAGAATTGCGAATCGGACATGGCGATCCTGGCCATGGGTAACCTGGGGCAACACGTGAACCGCCCCGTCACTCCTGGCAGCCATGCCGTCAATTTGGTGCTGCAGATTTTGGAGACGCGTTAAATGGCGCATAACGAAGCAGTCGACGTAGTACTGGTAGGGGCCGGCATCATGAGTGCCACCCTGGCCGTACTGCTCAAAGAGCTCGACCCCGGTCTCAAGCTGGAAGTCGTTGAGCTGATGGATTCGGGTGCCGCGGAAAGTTCCAACCCGTGGAACAACGCCGGGACCGGCCACGCCGGGCTGTGTGAACTGAACTACACACCCCAGGCCGCCGATGGCTCCATCGACATCAAGAAAGCCGTGCACATCAACACCCAGTTCGAGGTGTCGAAGCAATTCTGGGCGTACCTGACTAAAAAGGGCACGTTTGGCTCGTCGAAATCCTTTATCAGCCCGGTGCCGCACCTGAGCTTCGTGCAGGGCGACAAAGGCGTGTCTTTCCTCAAGAAGCGCTTTGAATCCCTCAGCCAGCACCACGCGTTTTCGGACATGCACTACACCGAAGACCGTAGCGAAATGGCCGAGTGGATGCCGCTGATGATGCCGGGCCGCCCGCTCGACGAAAAAATCGCGGCCACCCGTGTCATGAACGGCACCGACGTCAACTTCGGCGCACTGACCAACCAATTGCTCGGCCACCTGACCAGCTCGCCCGACGCCCAGGTCAAGTATTGCAAGCGCGTCACCGGCCTCAAGCGCAACGGCGCGGGCTGGACCGTGAGCATCAAGGACGTCAACAGCGGCAACAGCCGTGAAGTGGACGCCAAGTTCGTGTTCCTCGGCGCCGGTGGCGCAGCACTGCCGCTGCTGCAGGCCTCGGGCATCGAAGAAAGCAAAGGTTTTGGCGGCTTCCCGGTCAGCGGCCAGTGGCTGCGTTGCGACAACCCGGAAGTGGTCAAGCACCACCAGGCCAAGGTCTACAGCCAGGCCGCCGTGGGTTCGCCGCCGATGTCCGTGCCGCACTTGGACACCCGTGTGGTGGACGGCAAGAAGTCCCTGTTGTTCGGGCCATACGCCGGCTTTACGACCAAGTTCCTCAAACACGGCTCGTTCCTCGACCTGCCGATGTCGATTCGCGCCGGCAACATCGGCCCGATGCTCGCCGTGGCCCGCGACAACATGGACCTGACCAAGTACCTGGTCAGCGAAGTGCGCCAGTCGATGGAACAGCGCCTGGAATCCCTACGCCGCTTCTACCCTGAGGCGAAAGCCGAAGACTGGCGCCTGGAAGTGGCCGGCCAACGGGTGCAGATCATCAAGAAAGATCCGAAGAAAGGTGGCGTGCTGCAATTTGGCACCGAGCTGGTCGCGGCCAAAGACGGTTCGTTGGCCGCCCTGCTGGGTGCATCCCCAGGTGCCTCGGTGACCGTTTCGATCATGCTGGAACTGATCGAGAAGTGCTTCCCAAGCAAAGCGGCGGGTGAATGGGCCGCCAAGTTGCAGGAAATTTTCCCGGCGCGGGAAAAGGTCCTGGAGACGGATGCCGAGCTGTATCGCAAGATCAACACGCAGAACAACATCAGCCTTGAGCTGGTGGCACCTGCCGCCGAGACCGAAAGCTACGCTTGAGGTCGTGACGCCATAAAAAACGCCCCGATCTCATGATGAGAGCGGGGCGTTTTTGTGTGTCTAGGATAATCAGCCGCGGGCGTTATCGATCAGCTCGATGTACTCGGCGGCATTACGCTGGTCCTTGATCAGATCGACAAAGGTCTGGCCATGTTCATCCTTGCCGTCGAGGTCAAGGCCGGCTTCCTTGAAGAAGCCCAGGAACCGTTCGAAGTCGTCGATACGCAGGCCACGGTAGGCCTTGATCAGTTTGTGCAGGGACGGTGAAGTCGCGTCGACCGGCTCGAAGTCCAGGAACAACTTGATCTGATCGTCGCCGATCTCGTCACCAATCACCTGTTTCTTATCTTTACGCATTACCGACTCCAGCCTGCAGACATTTACACGGGGTTTGAAGTCTACCTGCGAGGCGCAGGCTTGTGTAGGCGGGGCTACCTGGCCTTTACAGCACCCGTGTGCAGATCCGCCCAGATATGCCCGTTGGCATAACTGAGAAACTGCACATACACGGCGTCATTGCGCAGCAGGTCGACAATCACGCGGTATTGGGCCACCGGGTAGGACAAGGTCAGGGTTTTACTCTTGTCATCGTAGGCCGGCTTTTTCAGGCTTTTGCTTTCGGCGTCGAAATTGAGCACCACTTGGGCGATGGTCGCACCTTTGTTCAGGGGCTTACCCTTGAGGCGGATCATCAGCGGCGAGGTCACCGGGATCGGCTGCTGGCTGGACTGGCGCTGGTTGCCCACCACCACCGCGTACTCGGTGACTTGCAGCAATTGCTGCTGATCCGGCGCTTCGGCGCGCAGGCTCAGGTCGTCCGAGGGCAGGAACTGGCTGTGCATCGGTGCAGGCGCCGCGGCCAGCGGCAGGCTGAGGGTCAGCGCCAGGGCGGCGCAGGTGCGTATCAACAGGCTCATGGGCCGCTCCGGCAAGATGGGCCCAGCACTGTAGCTCAATCGAACTGGTCAAGCATCCAGCGTTGATACTCGGCCACGCCGGCATCGCCTTCGCGGGGGGCCCAGTCGGCCAATTCGCCTTCGCCCACCGGACGATAGGGCCCAGCCTTGCACTCGAACATAACGGTGTCGGGCTCCAGCACCACCAAACCGTGGAATACACCGGGCGGAAGATCGACGCCGGCGCATTCACCACCGGCCTGCATCACACGCTTGGCGAGCACTTCGCCCGTTTCGCTGAACACCAGCAAACCCAAACGGCCCTGCAGCACCAGCAAGGTTTCCGCCTTGTCCGCGCTCAGGTGCCGGTGAGGCGGCACGTAGGTGTCCGGTTGCAGGCCCACCGCCAGGCGATGGCAGGGCTCTTCCATCTGATGGAAATTGTGATGGTGGCGGCCACGAGGGCTCGCGCCCGCTTTCTCGGCCAGCTCGGCAAACAGCGTCTGATCAAGAAAACGGGTCATCGCTTACATCCCTTTGACGGCGTAGATCCCGTTGGCATTGCGCCAGTAACCTTTGTAGTCCATGCCGTAACCGAAGATGTAGCGGTCGATGCACGGCAGGCCGACATAATCAGCCTTCAGGTCTGGGCGAGCTTTGCGGTCGTGCTCTTTGTCGATCAATACGGCTGTGTGCACTTTGCGCGCGCCAGCGTGCTTGCAGAAGTCGATGATCGCGCCCAGGGTGTGGCCTTCATCGAGGATGTCGTCGATGATCAGCACGTCGCGGTCGATGAACGAGACTTCCGGCTTGGCTTTCCAGAACAGGTCGCCGCCGCTGGTTTCGTTGCGATAGCGGGTGGCGTGCAGGTAGGAGGCCTCCAGCGGGAATTGCAGGTGGGTCAGCAATTTGCCGGCGAAGATCAGGCCACCGTTCATCACGCAGAAGACCACCGGGTTGGTGTCGGCCATTTCGCGGGTGATGTGCGCGCCGACCTTGGCGATCGCCTCTTCGACTTGCGCTTCAGTGTACAGGCAGTCAGCCTCGCGCATGATTTGACGGATATGCTCGAGATCAGCGGACATGGCGCTCTCCAAGGGGGTGCTGTGGCAAGAAAAGCGGGCGAAGGTACGCTTCTCGTGCGCTCCGAGCAAGCCTTAATGGACTAACGTACTAGATGTCTATAGGACAACACCCTCGGATAGATTAATCTAGGCCGGTTTTTTTGCCCGCCGCCGGAGCCTTTCCCATGCCCACTCGCGAGATCCGCCATCCGCTGATCCGACACAAGCTCGGCCTTATGCGCCGCGCCGACATTAGCACGAAGAACTTCCGTGAGCTTGCTCAGGAAGTCGGAGCGTTGCTCACTTACGAAGCCACCAAGGATTTACCCCTGGAAACCTACGAGATCCCCGGTTGGGCCGGTCCCGTCCAGGTGGAAAAAATCGCTGGCAAGAAAATCACCGTGGTCCCGATCCTGCGCGCCGGTATCGGCATGCTTGAAGGCGTCCTCAGCCTGATCCCTGGCGCCAAGGTCAGCGCCGTGGGCGTAGCCCGCAACGAAGAGACGCTGGAAGCCCACACCTACCTGGAAAAACTCGTTCCGGAAATCAACGAGCGCCTAGCGATGATCATCGACCCGATGCTGGCTACCGGCAGTTCCATGGTTGCCACCATCGACCTGCTGAAAAAAGCCGGTTGCCGGGACATCCGCGCCATGGTTCTCGTCGCTGCGCCCGAAGGCATTGCGGCCGTCGAGAAGGCCCACCCGGACGTGCAGATCTACACCGCGTCCATCGACGAGCGCCTGAACGAACACGGCTACATCATCCCAGGCCTGGGCGATGCCGGTGACAAGATCTTCGGCACCAAGCAGAAGGACGCGTGAGCATGCAGGATGAATTCAACGACCCGCTTTGGCGCCAGATCCTGTCTGGCGCACAAATGCTCTTCGTAGCATTTGGCGCGCTGGTGTTGATGCCACTGATCACAGGTCTTGATCCAAACGTCGCACTGTTCACCGCGGGCCTGGGCACGTTGCTGTTCCAGCTGGTGACAGGGCGGCAGGTGCCGGTCTTCCTGGCGTCGAGCTTTGCATTCATCACCCCGATCATTCTCGCCAAGGGCCAGTTCGGCCTCGCGGCGACCATGGGCGGGGTGATGGCCGCCGGCTTCGTTTATACCTTCCTGGGCCTGGCCGTGAAGATCAAGGGCACCGGGTTTATCGACCGGCTGCTGCCGCCCGTGGTGATCGGGCCAGTGATTATCTCCATCGGCCTGGCCATGGCACCGATCGCCGCCAACATGGCGATGGGTAAAGCCGGTGACGGCACCGAGCTGATCCATTACCAGACGGCGATGCTGATCTCGATGCCGGCGCTGCTGACCACCTTGATCGTGGCGGTGTTCGGCAAGGGGATTTTCCGCCTGGTGCCGATCATTTCCGGCGTGCTGGTGGGTTTTGCCATGTCGTTCTACTTTGGCGTGGTCGACACGGCGAAGATCGCCGCCGCACCGTGGTTCGCCCTACCCCACTTCACCGCGCCGGAATTCAACTGGCAGGCGATCCTGTTCATCGTCCCCGTGGCCCTGGCCCCGGCGATCGAGCATATCGGCGGTGTGATTGCGGTCGGCAGCGTGACCGGTCGCGACTACCTGAAGAAGCCCGGCCTGCACCGCACCCTGCTGGGCGACGGCATTGCCACCACGGCCGCCGGCCTGTTTGGCGGCCCACCTAACACGACCTACGCGGAAGTGACCGGCGCGGTGATGCTGACCAAGAACTACAACCCGAAAATCATGACCTGGGCGGCGGTGTTTGCCATCAGCCTGGCGTTCATCGGCAAGTTCGGCGCACTGCTGCAGAGTATCCCCGTGCCAGTGATGGGCGGGATCCTGTGCCTGCTGTTCGGTTCGATTGCTGCGGTGGGCATGAACACGCTGATCCGCCACAAGATCGACCTGGGCGAGGCGCGCAACCTGGTGGTCGTGTCGGTGACGTTGGTGTTCGGGATTGGCGGTGTGCTGGTCGGCACCGGCACCGGCCCGGATGATTTCGGCCTCAAGGGCATCGCCCTGTGTGCGGTGGTGGCGATTGGTTTGAACCTGCTGCTGCCGGGCAATGATGGTTGGAAGAACAAGAAGCCTGACGAACCGCTGCTGTAACTAACGCCGCAAAACCAAATGTGGGAGCGGGCTTGCCCGCTCCCACATTTTTGATCTTCAGTGTGGCTTAGAGCTGGCCGAGGCCGTCGATCAGCGCCTGGTTCTGCTCCGGCGTGCCAATGCTGATCCGCAGGAATTGGGCAATCCGCTCCTGCTTGAAGTGACGAACAATCACCCCTTGCTCACGCAACTTGGCCGCCAGGCCCGCCGCGTCATGCTGTGGGTGACGGGCAAAGATGAAGTTGGCTGCCGACGGCAACACTTCAAAGCCTTTAGCTTCCAACTGTGCCACGACTTTCTCACGGCTATCGATAACCAATCGGCAGGTCTTCTCGAAGTACTCACGATCCTCGAACGCCGCCGCTGCGCCGACAATCGCCAGGCGATCCAGCGGATAGGAGTTGAAGCTGTTCTTGACGCGCTCCAGCGCCTCGATCAGGTCGGGATGGCCCACGGCCAGGCCCACCCGTAAACCGGCCAGTGAGCGCGATTTGGACAGGGTCTGGGTCACCAGCAGGTTCGGGTAGCGGTCCACCAGGCTGATGGCGGTTTCACCGCCGAAGTCGATATAGGCTTCATCGACCACCACCACCGAGTCCGGGCTGGCCTTGAGGATCTGCTCCACGGCGTCCAGCGCCAGCACGCAGCCGGTGGGCGCGTTCGGGTTGGGGAAGATGATCCCGCCGTTCGGCTTGGCGTAGTCCGCCACGCGGATCTGGAACTGTTCGTCCAGCGGCACCGGAGCGGACTTGATGCCATAGAGCCCGCAGTAAACCGGATAGAAGCTGTAGCTGATATCCGGGAACAGCAGCGGCAGATCGTGCTGGAACAGGCCGTGAAAAATGTGCGCGAGGACTTCATCGGAACCGTTGCCAAGGAACACCTTGCCAGCATCGATCCCGTAATACTTGGCGACCGCCTGCTTGAGCAGGTCGCTGTTTGGGTCCGGGTACAGGCGCAGGTTGTCGTTCAACTCGGCCTGCATCGCGGCCAACGCCTTGGGCGATGGGCCGTAGGGGTTTTCATTGGTGTTGAGCTTGACCAATTTGGTCAGCTTGGGTTGCTCGCCGGGCACGTAAGGCACGAGGTCCTTGACGAAAGGGCTCCAGAATTTGCTCATGTCTCAGTTCCCCTTCTCTTCAAGGATGCGGTATTCAGCGCTACGGGCGTGAGCGCTCAGGGACTCACCACGGGCCAGCACCGAGGCGGTCTTGCCCAGCTCGGAGGCACCCTGTGGCGAACAGAAGATGATCGACGAACGCTTCTGGAAGTCATACACCCCCAGCGGCGACGAGAAACGCGCAGTGCCGGACGTCGGCAGCACGTGGTTCGGGCCCGCGCAGTAGTCGCCCAGGGCTTCGCTGGTGTGGCGACCCATGAAGATCGCACCGGCGTGGCGGATCGACGGCAACCAGGCTTGCGGATCGGCGACGGACAGCTCCAGGTGCTCCGGCGCGATGCGGTTGGCCACTTCAATGGCCTGCTCCATGTCACGCACCAGGATCAACGCGCCACGGCCATTGATCGACTTCTCGATGATCTCGGCGCGGTCCATGGTCGGCAGCAGCTTGTTGATGCTGGCGGCGACTTGGTCGAGGAATTCCGCGTCCGGGCTGACCAGGATCGCCTGGGCGTCTTCGTCGTGCTCGGCCTGGGAGAACAAGTCCATGGCGATCCAGTCCGGATCAGTCTGGCCGTCGCACACCACGAGGATTTCCGACGGGCCGGCGATCATGTCGATACCGACCTGGCCGAACACGTGACGCTTGGCGGTGGCGACGTAGATATTGCCAGGGCCGACCACCTTGTCCACTTTCGGCACGCTCTCAGTACCGTAAGCCAAGGCCGCGACGGCTTGGGCGCCACCAATGGTGAACACGCGGTCGACACCGGCGATGCAGGCGGCGGCCAGCACCAGCTCGTTGATTTCACCGCGCGGGGTTGGCACCACCATAACTACTTCGGTCACGCCCGCCACTTTGGCCGGGATCGCGTTCATCAACACCGACGACGGGTACGACGCCTTGCCGCCCGGCACGTACAGGCCAGCGCGGTCGAGTGGCGTGACCTTCTGGCCCAGCACGGTGCCGTCGGCCTCGGTGTAGCTCCAGGAGTCCTGTTTCTGTTTTTCGTGGTAGCTGCGCACGCGCGCCGCCGCAATTTCCAGGGCTTCGCGCTGAGGTGCAGTAATGCGTGTCAGGGCCAGTTCCAGGCGTTCACGGGGCAGGATCAGGTCGGACATCGACGCGACGTCCAAGCCATCGAACTGGCGGGTGAAGTCCACCAGCGCCGCATCACCGCGCTCGCGCACGGCCTTGATGATGTCGAGTACTCGCCCGTTGACCGAATCGTCGGACACGCTTTCCCAGCTCAGCAGATGATCCAGATGATGGGCAAAATCCGGATCGGCAGCGTTGAGTCGGGCAATTGCAGTGGACGTGGTCATAGCGAGGGCCTCAATAGAATTGGCAAAAACTCAGGCGCCCTAAACTAGCAGTCGTTTCCGCTTGGGCACCTGAGAATTCTGGCTATGAGGCGGATAGACGGGCGCAGCCTTCCGGCTACGCGGGTAAGTCAACCGCGGTGTCGCGACTCCACTGCCTTGCGCAGGGTGTCGATCAACGCCTGGATACGGGCGTGCTGCATCTTCATCGATGCTTTGTTGACGATCAGGCGGGAACTGATGTCGGCAATGAATTCTTGCGGCTCAAGACCGTTGGCACGCAGCGTGTTGCCGGTGTCGACCACGTCGATGATCTTGTCGGCCAGGCCGATCAGCGGCGCCAGCTCCATCGAACCGTAGAGCTTGATGATGTCGACCTGACGACCTTGTTCGGCGTAGTAACGCTTGGCAACGTTGACGAACTTGGTCGCGACGCGCAGGCGGCCTTTGGGCTCGACATCACCGACACGGCCAGCGGTCATCAACTTGCACAGGGCGATACGCAGGTCCAATGGCTCGTACAGGCCCTGGCCGCCGTATTCCATCAACACGTCTTTACCGGCGACACCCAGGTCGGCCGCGCCATGCTCAACGTAGGTCGGCACGTCGGTAGCCCGCACGATCAACAGGCGAACGTCGTCCTGGGTCGTGGGGATGATCAGCTTGCGGCTCTTGTCCGGATTCTCGGTCGGCACGATGCCCGCTTCAGCCAGAAGCGGCAAAGTGTCGTCAAGGATGCGGCCCTTGGACAGTGCGATGGTCAACATGGGAAACGTCAGTCCTTCATCAGGCTATTGCTGCCCGGTCGCAAACGGCGCCGGACACAGATCGAGGCCATTACAGCCTCGATTTGAAACAAATTCAGCATACTGCTTTTTTAATTTGTAGTGAGCGGGCTTGCCCCGCGCTGGGCTGCGAAGCGGCCCTAAAAATCTTGGGAGCGCTTCGCACTCCAGCGCGGGGCAAGCCCGCTCACTACAAACAGCAACTAGCCCGGTACGCGGCGGATTTTTGCGCCGAGCATCTGCAGTTTTTCTTCAATGCACTCGTAACCACGGTCTATGTGGTAGATACGGTCGATCAGGGTATCGCCTTCGGCGATCAGCGCCGAGATCACCAGGCTGGCCGAAGCCCGCAGGTCGGTGGCCATCACTGGCGCGCCCTTGAGTTTCTCGGTGCCGGTAACGATGGCGGTGTTGCCTTCAACCTGGATCTTCGCGCCCATGCGGTGCAGTTCGTACACGTGCATGAAGCGGTTTTCGAAGATGGTCTCGATCACGGCGCCGGTGCCTTCAGCAATGGCGTTCAATGAGATGAACTGCGCCTGCATGTCGGTCGGGAACGCCGGGTACGGAGCGGTGCGCACGTTGACGGCTTTAGGACGCTTGCCGTGCATGTTCAGCTCGATCCAGTCTTCACCGGTGGTGATTTCGGCACCGGCTTCGCGCAGTTTTTCCAGGACCGCTTCCAGGATGGTCGGATCGGTGTCCTTGACCTTGACGCGGCCACCGGTCACGGCGGCGGCAACCAGGTAGGTGCCGGTCTCGATGCGGTCTGGCATGACCTTATAGGTAGCGGTGTGCAGGCGCTCTACACCATCGATGGTGATAGTGTCGGTGCCGGCACCGGAAACCTTGGCACCCATGGCGTTCAGGAAGTTGGCCAGGTCGACCACTTCCGGCTCACGCGCGGCGTTCTGCAGCACGCTGCGGCCTTTGGCCAGGGCAGCGGCCATCATGATGTTCTCGGTACCGGTTACGCTGACGGTATCAAAGAAGAAATTCGCGCCACGCAGGCCGCCTTCCGGCGCCTTGGCCTTGATGTAGCCGCCTTCGACGTCGATCACTGCGCCCATGGCTTCGAGGCCACGGATGTGCAGGTCCACCGGACGCGAACCGATGGCGCAACCGCCAGGCAGGGCGACTTCGGCTTCACCGAAACGAGCAACCATCGGGCCCAGCACCAGGATCGACGCACGCATGGTTTTCACCAGTTCGTACGGGGCGATCAGGGTCTTGATAGTGCGCGGGTCGATTTCGACAGCCAGTTTCTCGTCGATCACCGGCTCAATGCCCATGCGACCGAACAGCTCGATCATGGTGGTGATGTCGTGCAGGTGCGGCAGGTTGGCCACGGTGACCGGGCCATCGCACAGCAGGGTCGCTGCCAGGATCGGCAAGGCGGAGTTTTTTGCACCGGAGATGCGAATCTCGCCATCAAGGCGGGCACCGCCGGTAATAATCAATTTATCCATAAGAATCTCGACGCCTTGGGGGCTCAGGTGCGCTCGGCCCAGGCCGCGCGGCTGAAAAATTTCATAGTGACCGCATGGATGCTGCCATCGGTGATCCACGGGTTCAAATGGGCATAGATCTGCTGTTGACGCTTGACCGGGCTGAGTGCCGCCAGTTCATCGCTAATCACGTTCAGCTGGAAGTTGCAGCCTTCGCCTTCAACTTCAACGGTCGTTTCCGGCAGCTTTCCTTCAAGAAAGCTCTTAACTTCTAGGGCCTGCATGCTCAACCTCTATCGGCGCCCAGTGCGCGCGGGTCGCACATCATACAAAAAAGCCCCGCGCCTGCGAACCCCGCATAGCAGGACTCTGACGGGGGGCCTCTCTAATAATGTGTATTAAGGATGCGCCAGCAGCTCGGTCAACCCGGAAACTTCGGCGATTTCACGCATGTCTTCGGGCATAGCACGGATGCTGACGGACTTTTTAGCCGCTTCGGCATCACGCATGAAGCACAGCAACAACGATAAGCCGACGCTGCTGGACTTGGTCACAGCCGAACAATCCAGCACCAGCGCAGGGGCAGTGCTGGTCTTGATCAAGGCCTGGCCCTGCTTGCGCAGGTCAGGCCCGGAGCGGTAGTCCAACACGCCACTGATGAACAGCTCGCCGGCATCGCCTAGACGAACAGCCGACTCGGTCATTGCGCAGGCTTCCCGGCAGCTTTATCGGTTTCTTCCTTGGCCTTGGCGACTTCACCGGCCCAACCATTGATGGTTTTGTCCAGATCGTTGCCATTGCGCTGCATGGCGTCGGCGAACTGGTCACGGAACAGCTTGCCGATGTTGATCCCGTTGATGATCACGTTACGCAGCTTCCACTCGCCGTTGACCTTCTCCAGCGTGTATTGGACCGGGTAGACGGCGCCGTTGTTGCCCTTGACGCTCATGTTGACGCTGGTGCGATCACCGGACTCGTCACCGGCTGGAGCGACGGTAATACCCTGGTTGTTGTACTCAAGCAAAGCGTTACCGTAGAACTGGAACAGGCCCTTCTTGAAGTTTTCCTGGAACGTCTGCATCTGCGCAGGGGTAGCTTTGCGCGAATACTTGACCGTCATGATGCTTTTGGAAATGCCTTCAGCATCGACCACCGGACCAACAATGGTGTTGAGTGCTTCGTAAAACCGGGAAGGGTCTTGCTTGTACTGTTCTTTGTTGGCTTTCAGGTCAGCCAGCATCTTGCTGGTAGTGTCCTGCACCAGGTCGTGGGCAGAACCTGCAGCGTTAGCCATCAGCGGCAGCGCTGCCAACAACACCAGCAGGCCACGTCGCAAGGTAGAGATCATGAACAGATTCCTCATTTGGCGTCTTTATTGACCGTATTAAGCAGGAATTTACCGATCAGGTCTTCAAGCACCAGCGACGACTGTGTGTCGTGGATTGTCGAGCCATCCTTGAGCAGGGCTGTCTCCCCACCCACGCTGACACCGATGTATTTTTCGCCCAGCAGACCCGCAGTGAGGATAGATGCAGTGGAGTCAGTTGGCAGATTATCTACCTTCTTGTCCAGTTGCATGGTCACTCGCCCGGTGAAGCTGTCGCGATCCAGATCGATTGCCGTGACCTTGCCGATAGTCACACCGGCCATGGTCACTTTAGCTCTGACAGTCAAACCGGCTATATTGTCGAAATACGCGTAAAGTTTATAAGTGTCGGCGGTCGGACTGGCCGACAGGCCACTGACTCGCAGGGCCAACAACAGTAAAGCCAGGATGCCAGCCAGCAAGAAAAGGCCGACACCGATTTCCACAGTGCGGTTTTGCATCAGAAATCTCCAAACATCAAGGCGGTCAAAATGAAGTCAAGGCCCAGTACCGCCAGCGAGGCGTACACAACGGTCTTGGTGGTGGCGCGACTGATCCCTTCTGAAGTGGGCTCACAGTCGTAGCCTTGGAATACGGCGATCCAGGTGACGACAAAGGCGAAGACGATGCTCTTTATGATGCCGTTGAGCACGTCACCGCTGAAGGTCACGCTGTTTTGCATGTTGGCCCAGTAGGAGCCGTCGTAGACGCCCAGCCAGTCCACCGCCACCCACGAACCGCCCCAGATACCGACCACGCTGAAGATCATCGCCAGCAATGGCAGGGAAATGAAGCCGGCCCACAGGCGTGGGGCAACAATGTACTTGAGCGGGTCCACGCCGATCATTTCCAGGCTGGACAGCTGTTCGGTGGACTTCATGTTGCCGATTTCGGCGGTCAGCGCGGAACCCGCACGCCCGGCGAACAGCAAGGCGGTCACCACCGGCCCCAGCTCACGCAGCAGCGTCAGAGCGACCATCTGCCCGACCGCCTGCTCCGAACCGTAGCTGGAAAGAATATTGAAGCCCTGCAACGCCAGCACCATGCCGATGAACACCCCGGAGACCACAATGATCACCAGGGACATCACGCCGACCGAATGCAGCTGCTTGACCAGCAGGCCGAAGCCGCCGCCAATACCGCCGCGACCGAGCAGGGCGTGGAACAGGAAAATCGTCGAACGGCCGAGCACTTCGACAATGTCGATACCCGAGCGACCGAAAAGGCGAACCTTCTCGATAAGAGATGTCTTGCGCATCAGCGCTTCCCCAGAAGATCTGAGCGGTAATCCGCTGCCGGAAAGTGAAAAGGCACCGGGCCATCAGGATCGCCGGTCATGAATTGGCGAATGCGCGGGTTGTCTGCGTTCATTAGCTCTTCAGGCGTGCCCTGCCCCAGCACCTGGCCATCGCCGACCACATAGAGGTAATCGGCAATGCTCGCGGTTTCTGCAAGATCGTGGGAAACCACGATACTGGTGATGCCCAGCGCATCATTGAGCAGGCGGATCAAGCGCACCAGCACGCCCATTGCGATGGGGTCCTGGCCGACGAAGGGCTCGTCATACATGAGGATCTGCGGGTCGAGGGCAATGGCGCGCGCTAGGGCCACACGGCGCTTCATCCCACCGGACAGCTCGTCAGGCATCAGGTCGATGGCACCACGAAGGCCTACGGCCTGCAGTTTCAGCAACACGATGTCACGAATCATTTCATCGGACAGTTGGGTGTGCACCCGCAGCGGAAACGCCACGTTCTCGAACACATCGAGGTCGGTGAACAGCGCACCGCTCTGAAACAGAACGCCCATATGTTTGCGCGCATCGAACAGATCGCTGCGCGACAGCGTCGGCAGGTTCTGGCCATTGACCCACACTTCGCCGGCGCTGGGACGCAATTGCATGCCCATCAGGCGCAACAGGGTGGTCTTGCCGCAACCGGAAGGCCCCATGATGCCCGTGACCTTGCCGCGCGGAATGCGGATATCGACGTTATTGAAGATGCTGCGCGTCCCGCGCTTGAAGGTCAGTCCCTTCAGCTCGACCGCGTAGGCGTTATCGGCACTCATCTAAACTCCTTGGGATGCAGCCTCTCACTCAGACACCACGCTTGCGACAAACGTTTGCAACCGTTGTGCAATAGTTGGCACGTGGGCTGGGCGGACCGAACTGGCGGCGAACTATATCACTGCTGGTACAAGGCGCCCAAGGCCGGAACAGCGCTTGTTCAGATTGGGGACAGGGAAAACTTGTTGCTTAGGATGAATCTCAGGCGCATTGCGAACAAAGCCTGACGAACTAGCGTGAGGGAATTGATCATTACCGCTATAATCGCCGACTTTTCGTCAGGCTATACGATTTCAGACATGAGCCAATCCAGCGACCTTATTCAATCCGCACAACGCACCATCCGCCTCGAGCTTGAAGCCGTAGAAGGCTTGCTGGCGCATATCGACGCAGATTTCGTACGCGCCTGCGAGATGATTCTGGCCAGCAAAGGCCGCGTTGTCGTGGTCGGCATGGGCAAGTCGGGCCACGTCGGCAACAAGATCGCCGCCACCCTGGCCAGCACCGGGACCACCGCATTTTTCGTGCACCCGGCCGAAGCCAGCCACGGTGACATGGGCATGATCACCAAGGATGACATCATCCTGGCGCTGTCAAACTCAGGCACCACCAACGAAATCGTGACCCTGTTGCCGCTGATCAAGCGCCTGGGCATCCAGATGATCAGCCTCACCGGCAACCCGGAATCGACGCTGGCCAAGGCCGCCGAAGTGAACCTGAATGTTCACGTGGACCATGAAGCCTGCCCACTGAACCTGGCACCCACCTCCTCCACCACCGCCGCACTGGTCATGGGCGACGCCCTGGCCGTGGCGTTGCTGGAAGCACGTGGATTTACCGCTGAAGACTTCGCGTTTTCCCATCCAGGTGGCGCCCTGGGCCGCCGCCTGCTGCTGAAAGTGGAAAACGTCATGCATTCCGGTGATGAATTGCCCCACGTCCAGCGCGGCACCTTGCTGAAGGACGCGTTGATGGAGATGACCCGCAAGGGCCTCGGCATGACCGTGATCCTGGAAGCCGACGGCCGCCTGGCCGGGGTCTTCACCGACGGCGACCTGCGTCGCACCCTGGACCGCACCATTGATATCCACACCGCCACCATCGACGCGGTGATGACCCCCCACGGCAAGACCGCCCGCCCCGAGATGCTGGCGGCCGAAGCCTTGAAAATCATGGAAGACCATAAGATCGGCGCGCTGGTGGTGGTCGATGGCAATGACCACCCGATCGGCGCCCTGAACATGCACGACTTGCTGCGTGCGGGAGTGATGTAAATGACCAGCGATCTGTTGCAACGCGGTAAAAACATCAAATTGGCGATTTTCGACGTTGATGGCGTGCTGACCGATGGCCGCCTGTACTTCCTCGAGGACGGCAGCGAATTCAAGACGTTCAACACCCTCGACGGCCAGGGCATCAAGATGCTGATGGCATCGGGCGTGCAAACGGCGATTATCAGCGGTCGGAAAACTCCGGTTGTGGAACGCCGCGCACAAAACCTGGGGATTCCTCACCTGTATCAGGGCCGCGAGGATAAACTGGTGGTTCTGGACGAGCTTCTTGGCCAACTCAACCTAAGCTATGAGCAGGTCGCCTACTTGGGCGATGACCTGCCAGACCTGCCGGTGATCCGTCGAGTAGGCCTGGGCATGGCCGTCGCCAATGCGGCGGCGTTTGTTCGCGAGCACGCCCATGGCATCACCACCGCCCGTGGCGGTGAAGGTGCCGCCCGCGAGTTCTGCGAGCTGATCCTGCGTGCCCAGGGCAGCCTTGAAGCGGCCCACGCCGCCTACTTATAGAGCGTTTTATGCTGAGCAAAAAGATTCGCAACTTTCTGATATTCGGGGTCATCGCTGCGCTGTTCCTGGCGGTGGGCTACTGGAACATCAGCCCGGAGCGCTTTCTCGACCAGCCTGCCGCGCAGGTTGATGAGGGGGCTATCGACTATTACGCCATCAATGCCAAGAGCGTGCAGTTCCTGCCCGACGGCAAGGTGCAGTACGAGATGACCTCAGACAAGGTCGAGCACGTGAAGGCCAGCGAAATTACGCTGCTGACCAACCCTGACATGAACATTTACCGCGGCACCGAGTTCCCATGGCACGTCACCAGCAAGCGTGGTGAGGTCAACCCGGACGGTACCGAGGTGGAACTGATCGACTCGGTGCGCGTTGCGCGCACCGACGATAAAAATCGTGAGACCGTGATTACCAGCAGTCGCATGACCGTATTCCCGCAGAAGCAATATGCGCAGACCGAGCAAGACGTTAGAATCGACGGCGCTGGCGGTGTATCGACTGGCAAGGGAATGAAAGCGTATTTGAAAGAAAGCAGGATACACCTGCTATCGAACGTAAGAGGACAGTATGAGGCTCGTTAAAACTCTCCCTATTTTGCTCGGTCTGGGCGCAGCACTGGGAAGCGTGAGCGCCTGGGCTCTGCCGAACGATAGCCAGCAGCCGATCCACATTTCGGCTGACGATGCGCAGCTGGATGACAAGCAAGGTGTCGCTACCTATACCGGCGGCGTGATCATCACCCAGGGTTCGATGAAGATCACCGGCAATACCGTGACGCTTACGCGCACCCAAACTGGCGATATCGACGTGGTGACGTCGGTAGGCAACCTGGCTTACTTCGAACAGAAGCAGTCCGCGACCGATACCGGCCCGATGAAAGGCTATGGCAAGACTATCCAGTACCATGCCCAGCAGAACCGCATCGTGCTGATCGACCAGGCCAAGGTACTGAGCCCCGACGGCAACTCCACGGAAGGTGAAAAAATCACCTATGACACCGTGAAACAGATCGCTAACGCCGGGCGCGCCAATGGCTCCAAGGTCACCGCGCCACGCCCACGTATCGATATGGTTATCCAGCCGAAGAAGAAGGCCGAGTAATGGCAACCCTGAAAGCCCAGCATCTGGCCAAGGCCTATAAAAGCCGTCAGGTCGTGCGCGACGTCAGCCTGTCGATCGACAGCGGCCAGATCGTCGGCTTGCTCGGCCCCAACGGCGCCGGCAAGACCACCTGCTTCTACATGATCGTCGGCCTGGTCCAGGCGGATCAGGGCCGCGTGTTGATCGACGACCTGGACGTGAGCCACCAGCCAATGCACGGCCGTGCGCGCGCCGGTATCGGCTATCTCCCGCAGGAGGCGTCGATCTTCCGCAAACTGTCGGTCGCCGATAACATCATGGCGATCCTCGAGACCCGCAAGGAACTCGACCGTGACGGCCGTCGCAAGGAGCTGGAAAGCCTGCTGCAGGAGTTCCATATCAACCACATCCGCGACAACCTCGGCATGAGCCTGTCCGGCGGCGAGCGTCGTCGTGTGGAAATCGCCCGCGCGCTGGCCACTGCGCCCAAGTTCATCTTGTTGGACGAACCGTTTGCCGGCGTCGACCCGATCTCGGTCGGCGACATCAAGCAGATCATCCATCACCTCAAGGCCAAGGGCATTGGCGTGTTGATCACTGACCACAACGTCCGTGAGACCCTCGATATCTGCGAGACCGCGTATATCGTCAACGATGGCCAACTGATCGCCGAAGGTGATTCCGCCACCATCCTGGCCAACGAACTGGTCAAGGAAGTGTACCTGGGTCACGAGTTCCGCCTGTAAACACCGTGGTGTCACGGCCGTTTGCCGAGGTGCGCGGGAGTCAATGAAAACCTCCGGATTTTTATTGTTACCGCGCTCTAGGCAAAGCCCCCGACATCAGGCATATAATTTGCTTATGTTTGGCGCTCACGCGCCCTGTCGTGGATGGCGCATTGCGCCGGCGAATAAGGTGTTAAGCCCCTGCCATGAAACCATCGCTAGTCCTGAGAATGGGCCAGCAGCTGACGATGACACCGCAGCTGCAACAGGCCATCCGCCTGCTCCAATTGTCGACCCTGGACCTGCAACAGGAAATCCAGGAGGCCCTGGAGTCCAATCCGATGCTCGAACGCCAGGAAGAAGGCGACGACTTCGATAACGCAGACCCGCTGGCCGATAACATCGAGCAAAAACCCAATTCCGACGTGCAGGAACCTTCCTATCAGGAAACCGCCCCAACGGTGGATAACCTTGAGGAAGGCGAATGGAACGAACGCATCCCCAACGAACTTCCCGTCGACACGGCCTGGGAAGACGTCTACCAGACCAGCGCCAGCAGCCTGCCCAGCAACGACGATGACGAGTGGGACTTCACCACCCGCACCTCCGCCGGTGAAAGCCTGCAGAGCCACTTGCTGTGGCAACTGAACCTGGCGCCGATGTCGGACACCGACCGCCTGATCGCCGTAACCCTGATCGACTGCATCAACAACCAGGGTTATCTAGACGAGACGCTCGAAGAAATTCTTGAAGCGTTCGACCCGGAACTGGATATCGAGCTGGACGAGATCGAAGCCGTCCTGCACCGCATCCAGCAATTCGAGCCTGCCGGGATCGGCGCGCGCACCCTGAGCGAATGCCTGCTGCTGCAATTGCGCCAACTGCCGGCCAAGACGCCTTGGCTCGCCGAGGCCCAGCGCCTGGTCACCGATTACATCGACCTGCTGGGAAGTCGCGACTACAGCCAGTTGATGCGTCGTATGAAGCTCAAGGAAGACGACCTGCGCCAGGTCATCGAGCTGGTCCAGAGCCTCAACCCACGCCCCGGCTCGCAGATCGAGTCCAGCGAAGCCGAATACGTAGTGCCCGACGTCATTGTGCGCAAGGACAATGAGCGCTGGTTGGTGGAGCTGAACCAGGAATCGGTGCCACGTCTGCGGGTCAATCCGCAATACGCCGGTTTCGTGCGTCGCGCCGACACCAGCGCCGACAACACCTTCATGCGTAACCAGCTGCAGGAAGCCCGCTGGTTCATCAAGAGCCTGCAAAGCCGCAACGAAACCCTGATGAAAGTGGCCACCCAGATCGTCGAGCACCAGCGCGGCTTCCTGGAGTACGGCGACGAAGCCATGAAACCGCTGGTGCTGCATGATATCGCCGAAGCGGTCGGCATGCATGAATCGACGATTTCGCGGGTTACCACGCAAAAATTCATGCATACCCCACGGGGTATATATGAGCTGAAATACTTTTTCTCCAGCCACGTCAGCACCTCCGAAGGCGGTGAATGCTCGTCCACGGCGATCCGCGCGATCATCAAAAAACTGGTTGCCGCGGAAAATCAGAAAAAGCCATTGAGTGACAGTAAGATCGCTGGTTTACTGGAGGCACAAGGCATTCAGGTCGCCCGTCGAACCGTCGCCAAGTACCGCGAGTCCCTCGGGATCGCGCCTTCCAGCGAGCGTAAGCGTTTGATGTGACGGGCGGGCCATAGCGTTCCAGTGGCGGGTATTCCTACCCGCCGCTTTATGCACTGGCAACGAAGGAGAAGCTGTATGCAAGTCAACATCAGTGGACACCAGCTGGAAGTCACCAAACCCCTGCGTGAATACACCGAAAGCAAGCTGAACAAGCTGGCAGGGCATTTTGACAAGATCACCAACGTGCAGGTCATCATGGAGGTCGATAAGCTCAAGCAGAAAATCGAGGCCACCCTGCACGTACCGAATGCAAAGCTCGTCGCCAATGCGGAGCATGAAGACATGTACGCGGCGATCGACTCGCTCTACGACAAGCTGGACCGCCAACTCATAAAGCATAAGGAAAAGAATCTGCACCTGATGCAAGGTACAGGTCGCTAACTCTCCCCCCATGATCCGACTTGAAACCATCCTGACCCCCGGCCGTTCCCTTGTGAACGCGCCGGGCGGCAGTAAAAAGAAAGCCCTTGAACAAATTGCCAACCTGATCAGCAGCCAAGTGCCTGATCTGGAGATGCAGGATGTCTTCGAGGCTCTGATTGCCCGTGAAAAACTCGGTTCGACCGGTTTTGGCAACGGCATCGCCATCCCCCACTGCCGACTCAAAGGCTGCGAGACACCCGTCAGCGCCTTGCTGCACCTGGAAAAATCCATTGATTTCGATGCTATCGATGGTGCACCGGTCGACCTGCTGTTCGTGCTGCTGGTCCCGGAAGCCGCCACCGATGCGCACCTGGAACTGCTTCGGCAGATCGCCAGCATGCTCGACCGCAAGGAAGTACGCGACAGACTGCGCAGTGCCAGCAGCAACGAGGCGCTGTATCAGGTTGTCCTGGATGAACAGAACGGGCAGTAATCATGCGTTTGATCATCGTCAGCGGCCGCTCCGGCTCGGGTAAAAGCACCGCCCTCAACGTACTTGAGGATAACGGTTTCTATTGCATCGACAACTTGCCCGCCGGCCTGCTGCCGGAATTGGCGGAACGCGCGTTGATTCACACCGAACTGGCGCAACCCCTGGTCGCCGTCTCGATTGATGCCCGCAACCTGCCCAGCCACCTTGAGCGTTTCCCGCAATTGCTCGAGGAAGTGCGGGCCAAGCACATTCATTGCGACGTGCTTTACCTGGATGCCGACGAAGAGACGCTGCTCAAGCGATTCTCGGAAACCCGCCGGCGTCACCCCCTCAGCAGCCCTCACCGCTCCCTGGCCGAAGCCATCGAAGACGAAACCAAGCTGCTGGGGCCGATCATTGACCTCGCCGACCTCAAGATCAACACCACCAGCCTCAACCTGTACCAGTTGCGTGATGCCATCAAGCTGCGCCTGCTGAACCAGCCCGAGCCAGGTACGGCGTTTCTGGTCGAGTCGTTTGGGTTCAAGCGCGGCATGCCGGTGGACGCCGACCTGGTGTTCGACGTGCGCTGCCTGCCTAACCCTTACTGGAAGCCGGAACTGCGCGAACAGTCGGGGCTGGACCAGCCCGTGGCCGATTACCTGGCCGCGCAACCGGATGTGGAGGAGATGTTTCAGGACATCTCCAGTTACCTGCTTAAGTGGCTTCCGCGTTTTGCCGCCAGCAACCGGGCTTATGTCACCATTGCCATCGGCTGCACCGGCGGGCATCACCGCTCCGTCTACCTGACCGAGCGCCTGGGCCAGGTGTTGCAACAAACCCTCAAGAATGTCCAGGTCCGCCACCGCGACCTTAGCTGAAAGGAACACCCCCGCGATGCCCGCTCTGGAAATTGAAATCATCAACAAACTGGGCCTGCATGCCCGCGCTTCGGCTAAATTCGTGGGCGTGGCCGGGAAGTTTCCCTGCCAGATCCGCGCCGGTCGCTCACCGGAAACGATGGTCGACGGCAAAAGCATCATGGCGATGATGATGCTGGCGGCGGGCAAAGGCACCAAGATTCACTTGAAGACCGAAGGTGAGCAGGAGCAGGAAGCGATGGACGCCCTGGTGGCGCTGATCAACAACTACTTCGACGAAGGCGAATAACGCTGTGTAAGAGCCCGGCTTGCCGGCAATGGCGTCGCCAAGCGCACCGCTCGTCTCAGGATTGATCGCCGGCAAGCCGGCTCCTACAAGGGAGCGGTTTACCCCAAGGCCGTGTCCATCACCATCATCAAGCAGAACCCGACGCACAGCCCTAGGCTGGCGAGTTTTTCGTGACCATTACGTCGCGACTCGGGGATCACTTCGTGAGTCACCACCAACAGCATCGCACCGGCTGCCAAGGCCAAGCCTAGCGGCAGAAGCACCTCGGCCAGGCTTACCAACCAGGCACATAGCACGGCAAATACCGGCTCCACCAGGCCTGACGCCGCGCCGATCAGGAACGCCTTGACCCGCGACATCCCGGCCCCGGCCAACACCAACGCAATCACCAGCCCTTCAGGCACGTCCTGCAAGGCAATGCCCATGGCCAGGCTGTCGGCATCCGGCATGCCGCCGCCTGCCGAGACGCCCACCGCCATACCTTCCGGGATGTTGTGGGCGATGATGGCAAACACAAACAGCCAGATACGCGGCGGAATCACCGGTTTTTCCGGCGTGCCCACCAGCATTTCCGGGCTGGCACCGGAGACCTTGCGGTCCACCAGATACAGCCCGAAAGCACCCAACATGATGCCAAAACTGATCAAACCGCTGGCGCCCCAGGGCGAAAGCCCCAGGCCTTCAGCTGCGGCAATGCCCGGCACGATCAGCGAAAACGCCGTCGCCGCCAGCATGACGCCAGCCCCAAAGCCCAGCAGCGTATCGCTCAATGCCACCGGCATGCGTCGAATAACCAGCACAGGTACCGCGCCGAGCGCCGTGCCGAGCGCACAGAGGGATCCCCCCTGCAGGGCGCGCAGAATGCGTGGTTCCAGGTTCAGCCAAGCCAGCCCGTGGGCCACCAGCAATGCGGTACCTGCCAATAGCAGCAGCGAGCCAAGCGCATAACGAAACATTCGCCCGCTGCTGATCGCCAGTGTTTCAGTGCCCATAGTCGGCCTTAGATCTTGTTATGAAGGTGAGTGTCAGGCCACGGCAGCCTGATAGCGTGCGGCGACTTCCGACCAATTAATGACACTGTAGAAGGCATTGATGTATTCCGGGCGGCGGTTCTGGTACAGCAGGTAGTAGGCATGCTCCCAGACGTCCAGGCCGAGGATCGGGGTATTGCCGTTCATCAGCGGGCTGTCCTGGTTACCGCTGCTCTCCACCACCAGGGTCTTCTGCGGAGTGACGCTCAGCCAGGCCCAGCCACTGCCGAAACGGGTCAATGCGGCCTTGGTGAACGCCTCCTTGAAGCTGTCGAAACCGCCCAATTGCTCCTCAATGGCCTTGCCCAGCGCACCATCGGGTTTGCCGCCACCTTTGGGCGACATCACCGCCCAGAACAGCGAGTGGTTGGCATGACCACCGCCCTGATTGATCACGGCTGCACGCAGTTTTTCCGGCAGTTGCTGCACGCTGGAGACCAGCTTCTCGACCGGCCAGCCAGCGAACTCGGTGCCCTCGACGGCGGCGTTGAGATTGTTGATGTAGGTCTGGTGGTGCTTGGTGTAGTGGATTTCCATGGTTTGCGCATCGATATGCGGTTCCAGGGCGTCGTAGGCGTAAGGCAATGCAGGCAAGGTATAAGTCATATCAATGTGCTCCGTAATGAGGAGTGGCGGGTTGCACCGCAGCACCACCCAACAGGCGATGGGTGCGCGGGTACTCACCGTGATCGCTGATGAAATTCAATAGTTCGACGTAGGTTTTGCTGCTCTGGCGCAGCGCCGCTTCGCGCAATTGCGGGCTCAGACGCGGGTCCTGCATGGTCTGCAGCAGGCGCTGATGGATAGCGCACAGGTATTCCGCGCTTTCCTCCGGCTGGTTCAGCCGCAGGTGCAGGTCCGCCAGGTTGTGATGGGAAATGACGCAAGCCGCCACTGCTTCGTCGGCGTCCGCCCAGCGCTCGAACAACACTTGGGCAAGGGCCAAGGCTTGCAAGTAGGCCTCGCGAGCGTCAACCAACTCGCCCGCCATAAAGCAGCGATTGGCCCGTTCGATCGTGCGTTTCCAGTGCTCCATGGTGAGCCTCCAAAGCAGGGTCGGTGATTACACGCCGCCGGCCGTGAGCTTTTCCGGGTCCAGCAGGACCTCCAGTTGGCTGCGCGGCAAGTCGGTGAGTTCGAGGGCAACATCAATCACCGGACGGCCCTGTTGATAGGCTTTTTTGGCGATTTCAGCGGCCTTTTGGTAACCGATGATCGGGTTGAGTGCGGTCACCAGGATGGGGTTGCGCGACAACGCTTCCTTGAGCTTGGCTTCGTTGACCTTGAAACTGGCGATGGCTTTATCGGCCAGCAAACGGCTGGAATTGGCCAGCAATTCCAGGCTGCTGAGCAAGTTCTGCGCAATGATCGGCAGCATCACGTTCAGCTCGAAGTTGCCTGACTGACCGGCGACGGTGATCACCGTGTCATTGCCGATGACCTGTGCGGCGACCATCGCCGTGGCTTCCGGAATCACCGGGTTGACCTTGCCGGGCATGATCGAAGAACCCGGCTGCAAGCCTTCCAGCTCGATTTCACCCAGGCCGGCGAGCGGGCCGGAGTTCATCCAGCGCAGGTCGTTGGCGATTTTCATCAGCGACACGGCGGTAGCCTTCAACTGGCCGGAGACTGCGACGGCGGTGTCCTGCGAGCCAATCAGAGCGAACAGGTTCTTGCCGGGCGTGAATTTCACACCGGTCAGACTGCTCATCTGCTGGCTGAAACGCGCCGCGAATTCCGGATGTGCGTTGATCCCGGTACCGACTGCCGTACCGCCCTGGGCCAGCGCTTGCAGGCTCGGCAGAAGGTCCTGCAGGTGGCCGATATTAGCCTTGAGCTGCTGAGCCCAACCGTTGAGCACCTGGCTCATGCGTACGGGCATGGCATCCATCAGGTGCGTGCGGCCGGTCTTGATGAACGGGTGAACCTCTTCGGCTTTTTGTTCGATGACTTGCACCAAATGCAGCAGGGCAGGCAGTGTTTGCTCATGCAGTACCAGCGCGGCACTGACGTGGATCGTGGTCGGGATGATGTCGTTGCTGCTCTGGCCGCAGTTCACGTGGTCGTTGGGGTTGACCGGCTCACCGAGCAAACGGGTGGCCAGGGTCGCAATCACTTCATTGGCGTTCATGTTCGAACTGGTGCCGGAGCCGGTCTGGAAGATATCCACCGGAAAGTGCTGCATAAAATCGCCTTCCAACAAACCTTGGGCGGCATCGACGATGGCCTTGCCCTGCCCTACGCTGATTTGCTTGAGGTCGACGTTGACCTTGGCGGCGGCGGCCTTGGCCAGGATCAGGGCGCGGATGAATTGCGCCGGCATGCGTTGATGACTGATCGGGAAATTGTTCACCGCGCGCTGGGTTTGCGCACCGTACAAGGCCTCGGTCGGCACTTGCAGTTCGCCCATGCTGTCGCGTTCGATACGGGTGTTACTCATCGTTAGATCCTTGCACCAGGTCAGAAACAGAAAGGGAGGGCAGCAATTCGCAGGTCGCCAATTGCCACGCAAAGGACTGCCAGCGCTTGAGGCGGCAGGCGCAGTGAGAGAGTTTTTCCAAGTCGCGTAATGGACGCCACGCCTGATCCAGGCACATGGAGCGCCAATGCCAGGGCAGCGCGATGTCGCTGGCGGTATCGAGCAGCAGGCGGAATGAGGTTTCTGCGATCGTCCACGGATGGGTCGCGGTGCAGCACGCCAGGTATCGACCCTCATTGAGGTAATGTTCAATCAGGCGCGGCTCGTTGGGGTCGAGGCCGCAGCGAATCTGGCGACTCATCCAGCGCCAGCTCTCCAGGTAAGGATCCTCATGCAGGACAGAACTCATGATCCACACTCATCCGGTAATGATATTTATTATTAAATGATATTGAGAATCAAAACAATAGCGGCAGATTGATCCGCCTGCCAAAACGCCCACAAAAAAGGCGCGCCATCTGACAGATGGCGCGCCTTTTGGAGTAAAGCTTCGGGAGGATTAGCTGCCGGCGACAGTCATCCGCTCGATCAACACCGAGCCTGTGCGAATGTTGCTGCGCAGTTCCAGATCATTACCCACGGCGACGATCTGCTTGAACATGTCGCGCATATTGCCTGCGATGGTCACTTCCTGGACGGCAAACTGAATCTCGCCGTTTTCCACCCAGAAACCCGCCGCGCCACGCGAGTAATCACCGGTGACCATGTTCAGGCCATGGCCCATCAGCTCGGTCACCAGCAAGCCACGCCCCATGCGCCGAAGCAGCGCAGCTTGGTCTTCATCGCCGTGGGTGACGAACAGGTTGTGTACGCCTCCGGAGTTCGCGGTGCTTGGCAGGCCCAGCTTGCGACCGGCGTACGTGCCCAGTACGTAAGACACCAACTCGCCCTTCTCGACGAACGGTTTGGCATACGTCGCCAGGCCATCACCGTCGAACGACGTACTGCCCATGGCGCGCATCAAGTGCGGGCGCTCATCGATGGTCAGCCACTCTGGGAACAACTTTTGGCCAATCGCCCCCTCCAGGAACGAGGACTTACGGTACAAGTTGCCACCGGAAATCGCCCCCAGGAAACTGCCAAACAACCCACCCGCCAGTTCTGCCGAAAACAGTACCGGCACTTCACAGGTTGGCACCGGGCGCGCGCCCAGGCGGCTCGCTGCACGCTGCGCCGCGCGCTGACCAATGCTGATCGGGTCCGACAGCAATTCGCCCTGACGGCTGACGTCGTACCAATAATCGCGCTGCATCTGGCCGTCAGCCTCGGCGATCATCACGCAGCTCAAGCTATGGCGGGTGGACGCGTAACCACCGATAAAGCCATGGCTGTTGCCATACACGCGGCAACCCTGGTGCGTGCTCAACGTGGTGCCGTCTGCGTTTTTGATGCGGGCATCAGCGTCGAATGCAGCAGCTTCGCAGATCAGCGCCCGTTCGATGGCCTGTTCGGGTGTGATGTCCCAAGCGTGAAACAGATCGAAATCCTGCAGGTCCTTGGCCATCAGCGCCTTGTCGGCCAGGCCCGAGCTTTCGTCTTCGGAGGTGTGCTTGGCGATTGCCAGCGCAGCCGCCACCGTCTCGCGAATGGCTTCCGGACCGCTGGCCGACGTACTGGCCGAACCTTTGCGCTGCCCGACATACAAGGTAATACCAAAACCCTGGTCGCGGTTGAACTCAACGGTTTCCACTTCCCGCTGGCGCACCGACGTCGACAGCCCCTGCTCCAGCGACACGGCCACTTCACAGGCACTGGCCCCCTGGCGCTTGGCCTCGGCAAGGATCTGCTCGACTTGTTCCTGCAGTGCCGGTAACGCTTGCGGACCGACGCTTTGGGCTGCACTCATGGTTTTCTCCACTCAAATTCTGCTTTCGGTTAAGGCCATCGAGCGACCGGGCCGGACAAGCGGCCCCCGACTGGTTATCATGGCGGCGTTTCTTTGCGGACTGCCACCATGGTTGATTCTTACGACGACT